>Ga0187803_10000083_pt1 | contig 39934 bp, 34 predicted proteins | sample NC_wetland_sal_i_2_FD_132425 | JGI IMG/M metagenome (GOLD analysis project Ga0187803, IMG submission 132425) | Wetland sediment microbial communities from Neuse River Estuary, North Carolina, USA - Control_3 | ecosystem: Environmental > Aquatic > Freshwater > Wetlands > Sediment | place: USA...
AGCAGCAGCTCTTCCTTTCGCGTTCCGCTGCGGTTGATGTCGATCGACGGGAAGATGCGCTTATCCACCAGGCGCCGGTCGAGGTTGATTTCCATGTTGCCGGTGCCCTTGAACTCTTCGAAAATCACGTCGTCCATGCGGCTGCCGGTGTCGATCAAGGCGGTGGCGATGATGGTGAGCGAGCCGCCTTCTTCCACGTTACGAGCAGCGGCAAAGAACCGGCGCGGGCGCTGGAGCGCGTTGGCGTCAATACCGCCGGAGAGCACCTTGCCGGAGGGCGGCGTGACCGCGTTGTAGGCGCGCGCCAGACGCGTGATGGAATCGAGCAGGATCACCACGTCGCGCTTGTGCTCCACGAGCCGCTTGGCCTTCTCGAGCACCATTTCCGCCACCTGGATGTGGCGTTGCGGCGGTTCGTCGAACGTCGAGCTGATCACTTCGCCCTTGACGGTCCGCTGCATGTCCGTGACTTCTTCCGGCCGTTCGTCAATGAGCAGCACGATCAAGGCGACTTCCGGATGGTTCGCGGTGACCGAATTGGCGATGGACTGCAGCATCATCGTCTTGCCGGTTCGCGGCGGGGCCACGATCAACCCGCGCTGGCCCTTGCCGATGGGACAGAGCATGTCCAGCACGCGACCCATCAGGTTTTCCTTCGTGGTTTCCAGGCGGATGCGGCCGTGGGGATAGAGGGGCGTCAGGTTGTCGAAGAAAATCTTGTTGCGGGCGACTTCCGGATCCTCGAAGTTGACGGCCTCGACCTTGATGAGCGCAAAGTAGCGCTCGCCGTCCTTCGGCGGGCGCACCTGGCCGGAGACGGTGTCGCCGGTGCGCAAATCGAACTTGCGGATCTGCGACGGCGAGACGTAGATGTCGTCCGGTCCCGGCAGGTAGTTGTACTCCGGGGCGCGAAGGAAGCCGAAGCCGTCGGGGAGGCATTCCAGCACGCCTTCGGAGAAGATCAATCCGTTCTTCTCCGTTTGCGCGCGCAGGATCTGGAAGATCAGTTCCTGTTTGCGCATGCCGCTGGCGCCGGGGATGTTCAGTTCCTTGGCGATTTTCGCCAGGTCGGTGATGTTGCGTTCTTTGAGTTCAGCCAGGCTGATGCTCATTTCAGTTCCTTCCTCTTGCAGTTTCTTCTGGGGCATATTCACTTTCTTCCGTTAGGATTTTCCGTCACCGTCCCCGAGGGCAGGCCGCCGGGGTCCGATGTTCCGCCGCCGCATTCGCTCCGGAATCGGGAGCCGCAGCGGCGGGATTCACTTGCCTCTATTGAACTCTTCCGGAAGACCTGCAGTCCTCTTGAACCGCAAGAGCCGGAGGGCTGAATATCGGGCAAATCGTCATGCGCAGGCCGGCCCGGAATTACGATCGCAGCCTTGTCGGGCCGGAGGAGCCTCGCCTAGTTCGCGAGCTCCGTGTCGGAACTCACCGTGGATTCAAACGCCGGAGCCACTTCGGGCACCCCGCTCTGCGGGGCCGTAGCGGGCACGGCGCGGTCGAGCGCCATGGCCAGCACGTCGTCCATCGTTTCCACAAACTTGATCGTCATGGCCGCCTGGATTTCCGGCGGCACGTCCGCCATGTCTTTTTCGTTGTCGCGCGGCAGAAGCACCGTGTAGATGCCAGTGCGGTGCGCGGCGAGCAGCTTTTCCTTCACCCCGCCAATGGGCAGCACCTTGCCGCGGAGCGTAATCTCTCCGGTCATGGCCACATCGCAGCGCACGGGCACCTTCATGAGCGCGCTGGCGATGGCGGTGCCGATGGTGATTCCCGCCGAGGGCCCGTCTTTCGGGATGGCCCCCTCAGGAACATGCACGTGGATATCGGTGCGGCGGTAGAAGTCGCGCGCCAGGCCGAACTGCGCGGCGCGCGACCTGACGTAACTCATAGCCGCCTGGGCGGATTCCTGCATGACGTCGCCGAGCTGTCCGGTGAGCGTGAGCCGGCCCTTGCCTTCCATCAGGCTGACTTCCGTGGCCATCACCTGGCCGCCCACTTCCGTCCAGGCCAGACCCACGGCGAGGCCGATCTCGTTCTTTTTCTCGGCGCCCAAGTCGCGATATTTGATGATGCCGAGAAAGTCGGAAGCGTTGGCGCCGGACACGGTGACGTCCGCCGGGGCCGGCTTGGCGCCGCTGGCGGCCTGCTCGACGACTTTCCGCGCGACTTTTCGCGCGATGTTGGCGATTTCGCGCTCCAGATTGCGCACGCCGGATTCCCGCGTGTAGTGACGCACGATGTAGCGCAATGCGTCGCGCTCGATGCGCAGATCGTTTTCCGACACGCCGTTGCGCTCGCGCTGCTTCTTGACCAGATAGCGCTCGGCGATTTCGATTTTTTCCTGTTCCGTGTAGCCGGACAGCCGCAGGACTTCCATGCGGTCCTGGAGGGGCTGGGGCACGGTGTGGAGCACGTTGGCGGTGCAGATGAACATCACTTTAGAGAGGTCGTACTCCACGTCGAGGTAGTGGTCCGTGAAGGCGTGGTTCAGCTCGGGATCCAGCACTTCCATCAGCGCCGCGCTCGGATCTCCGCGGAAGTCGGTGGACATCTTGTCCACTTCGTCGAGCAGGAAGACCGGGTTCGTGGTGCCCGCCTTGCGCATCATCTGGATGATCTGTCCGGGGAGCGCGCCGATGTAGGTCCGCCGGTGGCCGCGAATTTCCGCCTCATCCCGCACGCCGCCCAGCGACACGCGCACGAATTTGCGCCCCGTGGCCCGCGCGATGGACATGCCCAGCGAAGTCTTGCCCACGCCCGGCGGCCCGAGGAAGCAGAGGATCGAGCCCCTCGGATTCTTGACCAACTGGCGCACGGCGAGGAATTCGAGGATGCGCTCCTTGATCCTCTCGAGCCCGTAGTGGTCTTCGTCGAGGGTCTTGTGGGCGCGGGCGATGTCGCGAATTTCCTTGCTCTTCTTCTTCCAGGGCACGGCGAGCAGCCAATCGAGATAATTGCGGGAGACGGTGGACTCGGCCGACATGGGCGGCATCTGTTCGAGCCGGCGGAGCTCCTGCGTGGCCTTTTCCTTGGCGTCCTTGGTCATGCCGGCGGCATCGATCTTCTTCTTCAGCTCTTCGATCTCGTTCTTTTCGCCGCGGCCCAGCTCTTTCTGGATGGCCTTGATCTTTTCGTTGAGGTAGTACTCGCGCTGGGCGCGTTCCATCTGCCGCTTGACGCGGTTGTTGACGCTGCGCTCGACGTTGAGCTTGTCGATTTCGATTTCGAGCACGTCGGCGACGCGGCCGAGGCGCTCGAGCGGGTCGAACATTTCCAGCAGTTCCTGCTTTTCTTCCACGGAGATTTGCAGGTTCTGCGCCACGGAATCGGAGAGGCGCACCGGATCGTCGGACCGGACGGCGGCCATCACCGTGTCGTAGTTGAGGCTCTGCGAGAGTTTGACGTACTGCTCGAAGAGCTGGCTGACGCGCGCCACGGTCTGCTCGACCTGCGGAGAATTTTCGAGGCGTCCGGGCATCAGCCGGATGTTGGCGCGGAAGAAGCCGTCTTCCGTGGTGATGGCCAGCACCTTGGCGCGCTCCGAGCCTTCCACCAGCACGCGGATGTTGCCGTCGGGCAGTTTGACGCTCTGGACGATGCTCGCCAGGGTTCCCACCTGGTGGATGTCTTTCGGCTTGGGCTCGTCCACGGAGGCGTCGAGCTGGGTGGCCAGGAAAATCTTCTTATCGCCGGCCAGCGCGTCTTCCAGCGCCCGCACGGAGGATTCGCGGCCGACGATGAAGGGCGTCATCATCTGCGGGAAAATGACCATTTCGCGCACCGGCATCATGGGCACGCGCTTCAGTTCGAGTTTGTCCTTGCTGAACATTCCTTACTTAAATTCCGGCTTCGTTGAAATTCCGGATGGATCCGGCCCCCAAAGGGCGCCCGGCCTCAGCCCGCCTTTTCGAGCAGGCTCCAGTTGATTTCCCGCGTCCGGATCATCTCTGCGGTGACAAAGAAATCCCGCGGCTTGCGCTGTCCGGGCGCGTGGTACATCAGGTCGAGCATCAGGTCCTCGAGAATCATGCGCAGGCCGCGCGCGCCCACCTTGCGCTTCATGGCCTCTTCCGCCACGGTCTCCAGCGCGTCGTCAGTGAACCGCAGGCGGATGTTCTCGAATTCAAAGAGCCGCTGGTATTGCTTGACCAGGGCATTCTTGGGTTCCGTGAGGATGCGAACGAGCGCCGACTTGTCCAGGTCGGCCAGCACACCGACGACCGGCAGGCGTCCGACGAACTCGGGGATCATCCCGAACTTGATGAGGTCGGTGGGCTGCGCCTGCTCGAGGAGCTGGATGTTGCGTTTGCCGGGCGCGGATGGAGGCGTGTCCGTGTGGAAGCCGAGCGACTTGCGCCCGGCGCGCCGCTCAATCACTTTCTCCAGCCCCACAAAGGCCCCGCCGCAGATGAACAGGATGTTCGTGGTGTCCACCGGCGTGAATTCCTGATGCGGGTGCTTGCGGCCGCCCTGCGGAGGCACGTTGGCTACCGTGCCCTCGAGGATCTTGAGGAGCGCCTGCTGCACTCCCTCGCCGGAAACGTCGCGGGTGATGGACGGGTTGTCGTCCTTCTTGGCGATCTTGTCGATCTCGTCGATGTAGATGATCCCCTGCTGGGCGCGGGCCACGTCGCCATCGGCATTCTGCAGCAGCTTGAGGATGATGTTCTCGACGTCCTCGCCCACGTAGCCGGCTTCGGTGAGCGTGGTGGCGTCCACGATGGCGAAGGGCACTTCCAGCATTCGCGAGAGCGTCTGGGCCAGCAGCGTCTTGCCCGTGCCCGTGGGCCCGATCAGCAGGATGTTGGATTTGGTGAGCTCCACGTCGCTGGGCTGCCGGTTCATCAAGATCCGTTTGTAATGGTTGTAAACCGCCACGGCGAGCTTCTTTTTCGTCTTCTCCTGACCGATCACGTAGCTGTCCAAAAACGTCTTGATCTCCGGCGGCCGGGGAGCGCGCCGGGCCGGCGGCGCGGCCTGCTCGCGCTTCTCCTCTTCCAGAATCTGGTCGCAAACGCGCACGCACTCGTCGCAAATGTAGGCGCGCGGATAATCGGACGGCGAACTGATGAGCTTCTCGACCTGCTCCTGCGTCTTATGGCAGAAGGAACAGCGCAGCCCTTCTTCTGGCGTGAGTTTTTTCACCGGTTTGGAGGCCTCCGGTTCCCCTCCCCTGGGGAACCAATCGGCACGATTCTACCCGTTCTCAACTGCTCGCCCGCTTCGCGACGCTTTCCGGCTACTAACCTTTTGGAACAGACCCGCCCCCGCCTGCTAGCGATGCTTGTTAATAATCTCGTCCACCATGCCGTAGGCCTTGGCCTCTTCCGAGGACATGATCAGGTCGCGCTCCACGTCCTTCTCGATCTTTTCGAGGGGCTGGCCGGTGTGCTTCTGGTAGAGCTGGTTGATCACCGCGCGCATGCGCAGGATTTCCTTGGCGTGGATGTCGATATCGGTAGCCTGGCCGGAGAGCCCGCTCATCCAGGGCTGGTGAATCAGGATGCGGGAATTCGGCAGGGTGAAGCGCTTCTTGGGCGCGCCCGCGGCCAGCAGCAGCGAGGCGATGGACGCCGCCTGCCCCACGCAGATCGTAACCACGTCGGGACGGACGAACTGCATGGTGTCGTAAATCGCCATTCCGGCGGTGATCGACCCGCCCGGAGAATTGATGTACACCGAAATATCCTTTTCGGGATCTTCCGCTTCGAGGAACAGGAGCTGGGCGGTGGCCAGGTTGGCGACGTGGTCGTCGATCGGCGTGCCGATGAAAATAATATTGTCTTTCAGCAGGCGCGAATAAATGTCGTAGGCCCGCTCGCCCCGGTTGGTCTGCTCGACCACCATAGGTACCAGCGTAGTTGCGCGCGAGATATGCTGGTTATCGAATTTCATCCACGTTTGAAGTTTCAGGTCTTCCCTGTGAGGCCGGACCCAGAACACTACCCTTATTTGGCGGCTGTTTCAATCCGGGCGGTACGGTGAAGCCACTCGAGAACTTTTTCTCCCCGCAGCTTCGACCTCATCGTATCGAGCGTCCCTTCTTTTGTCAAGCGCGCCCGCAGCGCCTGTGCGGACTCGCCGCTGTGCTCCCCGGCGTGGGCCAGCTCTTTTTCCAGCTCTTCGTCGGTCACTTCGATCTTTTCCGCCGTCCCGATGCGGTCCAGGAGGATTTCGCCCTTCACATCGTCCACGGCGGGCGCCCGCTGCCGAGCCCGGAGGGCCGCCCAGTCCACGTTCACCCCCCGCGGGTCCGTTCCCTGCGCCACCAGGGCGCGCACCATGTTGCGCAGGCGCGAGTCCATCTGCTGCTCCACGAGCGCTTCCGGCACCGGGAAGTTGTGGCGGCTCAACAGGGCGCTGAGGATCTTCTCCTTCACCAGTTCCTCGCGACGACGGTCCCGCGCCTTTTCCATCTGCTCCCGGAGCTGTCCACGCAGCTCCTCGAGCGAGGCCGCTTTGCTCACGTCCTTCGCAAACGCGTCGTCCAGCACGGGCAGCTTCTTCTCTTTCAGCTCCAAAACGTTGACCGTGTACGACACCGTCTTGCCCTTCAACCGGGGGTCCGGCATCTCCGCCGGATAGGTGACGTCGAAGCGTTTCTCCTCGCCCGGCTTCGCGCCGCGCAGGTTCTGCGTGAATCCTTCCACCGTCTCTTCGCCACCGATGTGCACCAGAACGTTTTCCGAGCGGATGGGGGCGCCGCCGTCCGCGGGAATTCCCACCACGTTCAATACCGCATAATCGCCGTCGTGCGCGGGGCGGCCCTCGATGGGTGCATAGTTCGCGGCGCGTTCGCGCATCTGCTCGAGCGCGCGTCCCACGTCTGCCTCCGCGATGTCCATGGCCGGCAGCTCGATCGTCAAATCCTTATACTCGCCCAGCTGGAATTCCGGCAGCACCTCGAACCAGGCGCGAAACTTGACTCCGCCGCCTTCGACCCAGTCCACCTGGTCCACCTGCGGCCGCGTGACGATGGAAAGCTTCTGCTCCGTGACCGCCTTCTCGAGATGTTCCGGCAACAGCTTTTCCAGCACTTCGCCTTTGATTTCTTCCGCGAACCGCCGGCGGATCAGCGACACGGGCGCCTTGCCGGGACGGAATCCCGGCACTCGCGCCACACGCGCCAGATCGCGCGCCACGCGCTCGGTTGTCTTCTCGACTTCCGGGCCGGGAATCTCCAGCTCGAGTTGCCGCCTGCAGGTTTCCGTAGCTTCGGTCACGATTCCTTCCGTCATCCTCGCCCGGGGGTTTCCCATCACGCGCAGTCACGGCCCGCGCGCCGGGCAGACTCAGAGCCACTCCCGTCACGTGCCGTGAACATGGAGCGACCGATGGGAATTGAACCCACGCCTATACCTTGGCAAGGTATCGTTCTACCGTTAAACTACGGTCGCTTTGCGCTTCCCGAGGAAGGCTTAACTTTTATAGCACGGCTCTCGCCGAAGGTACAAGCCAGGCAGCACAGGCGCTCTTGCCTGTGCATCGTTTGAAGGCCAGGAGCCTGGTGTGCACCAAAGTCCGGGCGGGCGGCGCGTAATTCTGCTGGCCCTCAATTCACTTCCTGAATCCGCGTGCTGCGGACCACGGGGGACTTCTTCTGCCGATGGGCAAATCCTTCCGCCTTCCCCCGGTCGATATACACCCGAGCAAACCGCTCGCCGTCGCGATAAAACACCGTCACCTGCCAGTGATGATGTTTCCGCCGCTTGTCTTTCCCCAACCGGCTCTTTCCTCGTCTTCCTTTCACAGCCTTTACCATAGGTCCTGTTCTCCTTGGGTCGGTGCGCGTCTCGCGCGCTCGCATGACCGAGGATTCGGGCCACGGAGCGGGACGCACCTGCGGGTTAACGAATCAACTCTGTTTCCCTGAGCTGCCGGCAGACTAGGCGACCCCGCCGGGTGCGGCAGGCACCGACAGCATACCAACTCCGCCCTCATCCCGCAGGAAAAATTCCGGCTGATAGATACGGAGGGACGTACCCAATCAAATAAGCCCGTTCAGTTCCTTTGCGCGCAGGCTCGATTCGGTTCGGGAACCGATCCATTTTGGACTGTGCCGCCCGCCAGCCACACCCTTGCCCCTTCCTTATGCAGATGCCCCGCTCCGCCCCTGGGTTACACCTGTTAACCATTTTGTACGAACTGTAACGAACTTTTTTGCGCCGCCATGCGTCTATAAGAGAGTAGGGGGAACCGCACAGGGATTGAATTGACAGCCGGTGCGGGCTTGGGCGGTACTCATAACGACAAGGACGACGACCATGAGACAAATCCAGATGCACGGCCCAGTCACTGTGGATGCCATGGCCCCCGTTCCGCGAACGGTATTGGACAGGCTCCGCGAACTTCTCTCGGAAGGTGTGGATGCCATTCCCGACGCTGGGCGGCCCAACTTTTACACGGTGAGCGATCGGGGCCGCAGCACTTACTTCTACATTTCTCCGGTCAGCGCAAAGGTGTGGGTGCTCGAAAGCCACCTGGCGAAACCCGCGGCCGAATCCGTTCAGGCAGCTGCGCACTCGGCGTAGTTCAAATTATTCGAACCGTTCCAGGCGAGATCAGGATCCGCCACCTGGCAGCTTACTGCACCGCTTGCGATCCGACGAAATTCAACTGCACCAGGAAATAGGGGTCCAGCTTGAACACGGTGGGCGCGGCGCTGGTGCGCGCGTAGACCGCATTGCCGTCCTTCGCGCTCACCACCACCGTAGTTACCGCGCCCTTCTTGTCCGTCAATTTGATCTCCACCGCGGGTTTGCCCAGCTTGCTTAGGATGTCCGCCGCGGGATGATCCATCACCTCCGTGGCCCTTGATGAGTTCAGGAGGTCGAAAACGTGCCGGACCGCCAGGGTCTTGCCTTTGAGCTCTGCCGGCTCCTGGACCTGCCATTTCCCGTCCGGCGACAGAGCGGCTTTGATTGTCTGCTTCTCATTCCGGATTATGAGTTGCGAGTAGTCCTCCGCCGTGGAGCGCAACACGTGCTTGTCGCGCAAGCTTTCGAAGCTCGCGTCCAGGAATTTCTTGACCAGCGCTTCTTCCACGTGAAACACGAGCGAGCGCCCCGCATCGCGCGCGAAATATTTGTTCTCGTCCTTCTTCCCGACAAGCAGGGTGGCCTCGCTGCCCTGCTCGTTGCGCACGTGCACGGTCACCTGCGGCGAATTGAATCCATACTTCGCGGCGGTGGCGGCGTCCTTGGCCTGCTCGTCCACCACGTCGGTAAATCGCGCGGAAGAGAGGCTGTTCGTAAGGCTTCCTGCCTCGTCCGAATCGGCGGGCGACGAGCGCGGCTCGATCATGTTCCAGTCGTTGCCTTTCTTCTCCAACTGGAATTTCGTCTTTGGGGTGCGGATGTCCAGTTCCGTGATCGCCCATGCGCTGAGGCCGAGCACGGCGCGGTCACGAAGCTCGATCACCGGCCGGGTCGCTTCCGTCAGCACCGAATCCGGGACCAGCAACACGTCCTTGGCGCCCCCCTGGCGCGCGTACACGTCCATTCCCGTATAGTCTTTCGCGCCCAGGTCCAGTTTTTGCGTGTCGCCTTTATTCAGGTGGATTTCCACGCTCGCGGCTGGAGTCTCGAGCCCGTACTCCTTCAGTCGTGCCGGGTCGGCGGGCAGCGTGCGCTGGGAGGCCACGCGCGCCAGGGCATTCGTCAAAGACCCCACATTCGACTGATCCGCGCGCGCGGGCACAGGTGAAGTGAGCACCCACCCTTCCTGCCGGTGCTCGAGCACCACCGGTGCGCTCTCCCCCGTCCGCGACAGACGGAGGGAAGTGATGTCGTCGCTCGAAAACGTGTAGAGGGGTTTGGATGCGCCTTCGGCGGGCTTCTCGGATGGGTGGCGGAACTGCGTGTAGTAAACGTAGCCCCCGAGCGCCGCAGCCAGGAGCAGGACGACGAGCGTGCTCTTCTTCATGGCCCGATCAGCGCCGTTTCCACCAGATCACCACGCCCGCCACCAGCACGATGCCGGGCATGACGACGAGTGAGAACAGCTGGAACAAACCCTCTTGGGTGCGCGTCAGAAGGACCCGGCGGGTCGTCGGGGACTTTGGCCGGATGGAGATCAGGTTTTCGTCCTGCGCCAGCCAGTTCACAGAGTTGTCGAAGAGGTCGCCGTTGCTGGCCTGGGGAAGATATGCGTTTGCGGCGAACGAGGAATTGCCGATCACAACCAGCCGGGCGATTTTGGACCCGTCCCGGTGTTCCTCGGCTACGCCCAGGGTAAGGGGCCCGGGCCGGTCCTTCCCCTGCTCGAACGCCAGCTCCTTCTGTTTCGTTTCCCAGTTCAGTTTCGCGAAGCTGCGCTCGGACGTAAGCAGTAGATCGGTGACCGGCTTTTGGACGTTTTTCTTGTCGGCGGCGTCCACCGTTCGTGTCATGGGGAAAAACGTCATGCGCTGTTCTTTCCCCAGGGTCTCCGTGATCGGATGCGCTCCGTAGCGCGTGACGATTGGGGCCGCCGCTCCGAGCCCCGACAGCAGTTCCGCCCGGCTGACACCCAGCACCAGATTATTCCCGAGGGAGATGTTCCACGGCGTGAGCAGCGGATCGAGCTTCGGGTCGGTTCCCGGATCCGCCAGCACCATCACCTTCCCGCCCGCTGCCAAGTAGGTCTCCAGCGATGCACTTTCCTCAGGGAAGAGGCCCGTCTTCGGGCCGGCCACCACCACAACGTCACACTCCGCCGGCACCTGCTTGGCCTCCGCCAGGTTGACCGGCTTCACCGTATAATTCTCGCGCTCCAGATCTTTCTGGACCCTGCTGAAGCCCGGCCCATCGTTGTCGGTCAGCGAGCGTTCCCCATGCCCGGTGACGAAGCAGACCGATTTCTGCCGCGCCTGCGTCACCTTCAAGATCCCGGCGGTCAGCGACTGCTCGTCGGAATCCTTCAGGTGTTCGGTGCGCGCGCCGCTCGACACCACGATGTCTCCCGGCCGGCGCACCTCGAATTGCCGCGCGATATCCGGACGCTCCTGCGGGTCCACGAGCTGGTAGCTAACGCGCGGCGAAATCTTCTTGTACTCCGCCATCGTCTCCGCCAGCGCGTCCCGCCCGGCCACCCGGTCGAAGCGGATGAAATGCACATCCTCTTTCAAACCGCCCAGCACCTTCTTCGTCTCGTCCGAGAGCGTATAGAGTCTTTCCGGGGTCCAATCCCAGCGCTTCGACTCCCGGAATCCCAGGAAGTTGACCAAGACGGCGATGGCTAGAACCCCCAGGGTGAGCACCACTGTGTTCGTTCCGAGCTTTCCGCCGCGCGAGCCGAAAAAGCGCACTATGTTCGGGAAGAAACCCACCAAAGCACACAGCAGCAGGACCCCGCCGGAGATCAGCATCGCTTTGTTCGGAGTGGTCAGCTCGTTCTGTCTCCACCAACGAAAAGCCCCGGCCGCCGCCAGCGCGACTCCGAACAAGGCAGCCGAGGAGAAGATCTCGCTGCGCTCCAGCTTCATGCTCTCCTCCAGCGCATGGAGTCGAGCGAGCGCAGCGTCAGGAACAGGCCCAGGACGATCAGGGTCGCGAAATAGATCAGGTTCGAGCTGTCCACCACGCCGCGGGTGAAATCCGTGTTGTGTCTGAGGATGGAAATGTATTGAGCCACCGCGCCCACCACACTGCCCGAGCCGCCCCGGACTATGAAGTCCAGCACCCACAACATCAGGAACACCAGAAACGTCCAGATCCCGGCCACAATCTGGCTCTCCGTGAGCGAGGAAAGAAACTGGCCCAGGGCGAGCAGCGACCCGCCCAGCAGGATCACCCCGATGTACCCGCTCAGCAGCAGCCGCCAGGGCGGCATCGGATCGCTGGCGCGGAACAGAATCACCATCTGCAGCGCCGAAGGGAGCACCATGATCAGGAACAGCGTCAATACCCCCAGGTATTTTCCGAGCACGATTTGCAGGTCCGTGATCGGCGAGGTCATGAGCAGCTCCATCGTGCCGCGCCGCTTTTCCTCCGCGTAGGAGCCCATGGTCAGCATCGGCACGACGAACAACAGGATTGTCCCCGTCACGCCGAAGAATCCCCGCATTACTTCGCCCGGAATGTCGATCTCGAACGGCGTGCCGAATTGCATCGCCTGCATCGCGGCGCGCATCGCATAGTCGTTCGCTTCCGCCAGGATTCCCTGGAAAAATATCCCGGCGAGAAACAGATAGGCGCCCGCGGCCACGTAGGCGATGGGCGAGACGAAATACAGGCTCATCTCTTTGCGGAAGACTGCGTAAATGCCCTTCATTCGCCGGCTCCCGTTGATGTGGTTTCGGCCGGGGCCGTTCCCGGCCCCTCCTGCGTAGTTACCTGCAGGAAAATGTCTTCCAGCGAGACGCGGGACGCGCGCAACTCGAAGAGTTCATGCCCCTGGCCAACCACCTCGGCAGCAATCCGGCTGCGCAGGTCGCGCGCCGGATCGCATTCGATCTTGGCCTGAACGCGCCCCGTCCCTTCGGGGGCGGCAAGGATGACGCGCTTGACGCCCGCCACGCGCTCGATCACGGACTTCACCGCCTGCGCGCCTCCGCTTCCCGGCTTGATTTCCGCCATGACCAGTTCGCTGCCCCGTTCCTGCCCCGTCGGATTCACGGGCATGTTGGCCACAATCTTTCCCTGGTTGATGATGACGACGCGGTCGCAGGTCATGCTCACTTCCGGCAGGATGTGGGTGGAGAGAATGATGGTGTGGTTCCCGGCCAGGCCTTTGATCAGGTGGCGCACCTCGATGATCTGCTTCGGATCCAGACCCACGGTCGGCTCGTCCAGGATGATCACTTCGGGGTCGTGCACCAGGGCCTGCGCCAGGCCGACTCTTTGCTTGTAGCCGCGCGACAGCCGTTTGATCAGCTCGCCGCGCTTCTCGGTGACGTGCGCCATCTCCATGGCCGCATCCACGCGCGCCTTCCGCTTGTCGGAAGGCACCTGCTTGAGCCGCGCCACCGCGTCCAGGTATCTCTGCACGCTGAGCTCTGGGTAGATCGGCGGGATTTCCGGCAGGTATCCAATCCGTTTGCGGACTTCGAGGGATTTTTCGAACACGTCGAATCCCGCCACGCGCGCAGTACCGCCCGTGGCCGGCAAAAAGCCGGTCAGGATCCGCATCGTGGTCGTTTTTCCGGCGCCGTTCGGCCCCAGAAATCCCAGGATTTCGCCCTTATCTACTCGAAACGATATTTCGTCCACGGCGCGGACAGCGCCGTACTGTTTGGTGAGGCTGTCAACCTCTATCAATTCCCCCCTCCGGATTGTCCATCTCGAAACCGCCGGGGTTACTGGCAGATACTACTGATTTCGACGGCTCATTATTATACACAGGTTGCCTGTATTCCCACCCCGAGCCGCGCTTGCAGCTATAATCCCCTCCGCGAGCGCCGCACCCATGGTGATTTCCAACCCTCGCCGATTGGCTATTTGCCTCCCCGCGCTGCTTGTCTTCGCGAACATCGCTGCGGCCGCGCAGACTCCCCCGCGCCCGCCTGCGCATCGCCCCGTAATCGCCTTCATGACCGATTTCGGGGCCGCCAACGACGGCGCGGCCATCTGCCGCGCCGTCATCTACCGCATCGCGCCCTCTGTTCGCATTGACGACATCAGCCACACGGTCACGCCCTACTCGATTGCCGACGGGGCCCGTTTCCTTGCCGGCGTCACGCCCTACTACGGTCCCGGCGTCATTTTTCTTGTGGTGATTGACCCGGGAGTGGGAAGCGGACGAAAAGCTGTGATCGTGAAAACGAAGCGGGGCCAATACTTTGTGCTGCCCGACAACGGTCTGATGACTCTCGTCGCCGCCCGCGACGGAGTCGCCGGCATCCGCGAAATCACCAATCCGGCGTGGATGATCGGCGAAAAGCTCTCCTCGACCTTTCATGGCCGCGACGTGTTTGCTCCCGCCGCGGCGCATCTGGCTCGCGGCGACGATTGGCGAGCGGCCGGCCCTCCGGTCGCTTCGCTCGTCCAGATCGAGATCCACGCGCCCCGCCTCGATGCGGACGGCATGACCGGGGAGGTGATCGCCCTCGACGATCCCTACGGCAACCTGATCACGAACATCTCTGCCGAAGATTTCGGAAAATTAGGCTACTCGCTCGGCGACTCGCTCCGCCTCCGCATCGGCGAGCGCTTGCTCGACGTGCCGTTCGTCCACACCTTCAGCGACGTTTCCACGGGCAAGCCGCTTGCATATATCGACTCCCGCGGCCGCTTCAGTCTCGCCGTCAACCAGGGAAATTTCTCTGCTGTTTACGGGGTCAAGCCTCCGGCGACACTCATGATTTCCCGCAAAGGCAGGTGAGGCGCTCCTGGCGTCCTCACTCAGAAGCGGCCCGCCCGCCTCCGCTCCGTTCCTCACCTTCCTTGATGGCTGGGCAGGCGATGGAGATCACGTCACAACCGCATGTGACGCCGCTCACCGTGTTTCCCGGAGCAGCAGCGCATCCTGAGCCGTTGGCCGGGCTGCAGGTTCGCCGCGCTCCGGTCTCGGGAGGCAATCATGGAAGTGTTCATCGAGCATCTGGGCGATCTGCAGTTCGAGATCCGGGCGCGCAGCCACACGATTGATTGCGACCAGCCCATCGAAAACGGCGGGTACGACGAGGGCATGACACCGCCCGAACTCTTCCTCGCCTCGCTTGGCTCCTGCGCAGCCTATTACGCAGCCGACTATCTGCGGCGGCAGAAACTGGCCACGCAAGGCACCCACGTTCGCGTGACCGCGGAAAAAGCAAAGAATCCGCCGCGCCTCGCCAACTTCCGCATTGAAGTGGCTTTGCCGTTGGAGCTCGGCGAAGAGCACAGGGCCGGCGTTGAGGAAGCCATCCATCACTGCGTGATTCACAACACACTGCTCAACCCGCCGCAGATTGCCATCGAGATTCATCAATTGGTGGAAACGGCCACCTGATCGTCCCATCGCGCCGGCAGAATTCGGCAGCACGCTCGATTGGCCGGCAGAATTAAAAAAAGGCCGGGGCCCGGTCCCGGCCTTTCCCCTTCCCAGGTGCTCCGACGGGCTAGAAACGCAAGCGAAGGCCCGTGGAGACGCGCAGGTTCTGCTGCACCAAACGGTTGCCGCCCGCCGTCTCGGGAAACCACGTCGGCAGATAGTCCACCTGGAACAGCCGGAACCCGACATGGCGGGTCCACGGCACGTCCAGTCCTCCACCCACGGCCATGGCAAACGCATTGTGCGTATTCGCTCCCGCAAACGCCGTTGAGCCTGTAGCGTGAGCCGCGCCCACCAGGACTTGCGCGAATGGTCTGAGGCGGGATGTTCCGGGCAGCCTCACGCGGGGCCCGAACAGGTACGTCGAGAACGTCGAATCGACGCTCGTAGAGCCGATCTGGCCCACGTGATATCCGCCGAAATCGGCCGTTAACCCCAGCCACCGCTTCACGTAGTAAGAAATGGAGCCGTCGCCGCCGTTCAGGTTGAAACCGTTGGCGGCGGAGGAAGATGGGTTCGCTCGCATGTACGAGTAACCCAGAAATACTTCGGTTGAGTTTCGGTCCTGTGCCGCGGCCGTGATCGCCGAGCACAGGATTACGGCCACAGCAAACACAATCGTCCTCATAGAGACACACTCCTCCCCTGTCGACTGGATTTGAAACTACACCGCGGCCCGGGCGTTATGACGCGGCCGGCAGGAGGCCCGAGGCTGAAAGGCGCCCCTGTCTTTTTTTGTGATGCCCTGTTTCAGTGCAGGGTTGCGCGCAAGCAGGCCCGGCACGCGAAGATTTTTTCAGGCTGCTTCTTTCGCTCGATGCCTGATGGCCGCGACTTTTGCCGGCAGTTGGTGGTGACTCATCTCGCCGGGAACGACTTGGGGCGGCAGTTCGGATTGCTCAAACGGAGTGTATTGAGCCAGCCGGGCGTCTGCGCAGTCAGGAGTGGCTGCGCCACTGGGCGAAATGAGTCACTAACCGGCAACGCCGCGCGCTTGTCGACGTGTTCGCCGGCAGGAGTGCGGGCGATGAGGCCGGACGATTTCACTGGCGGGGAGAGCCAACTCGTCTGGTAGAATCCCGTCCGGTTGGGGACCACGCCCCGGCCAATCGAACGCATACCGGTTGCGGAAGCCGTACCCTAAGGAGGGAGTGAGAATGAAACACATGAAGGCCGTTTCCTGGCTCGCAGCAGCATTCCTGGTTATCGCAATTGCCCTTTCAGTGGCCGCGCCCAGCGGCAAGGCCGTTCCGCCTCCGGCACCGGCAGCCGCCAGCCCGGCAGCGACGCCGGACCATCCGGAGATCCGGGAGGCCATCGGGTCACTCCGGCACGCCAGAGAACACCTGGAACACGCCCGGCACGATTACGGTGGGCACCGTGGAGAAGCGATTCACGCCATCGAGGGAGCGATCAACCAGCTCGAAATCTGCCTGAAGTACGACTAGGCGGTCAGCGCTCACGGATGCGAGCGGCATCCCGTTCGATTCGCCGGCCGGGATGCCGCTTTCCTTCCCTGGCCCCCGAATTTCCCTCCTCCTTTTCTTCTTTTCTGGTAGTTTTATGACGCTGCGGCGAGCAGGCCTCAGGGGAACCCGCCAGCCGGAAGTGCGTGCGCCCGCGAATGGTGGATCGAGATTTGGGCAAACCTGCAACGGGGGAGTAGAGAGACCCCGGGCAGAGCTTTGTCCCGCGTGCAGGTGACTCCGGAGGCTTTCGTCATGCCGAGATTTGACCTCATCGTGATCGGGTCCGGCCCGGGCGGGCAGCGGGCTGCGATCCAGGCCGCCAAGGTAGGAAAGCACGTCGCCGTCATCGAAAAGCGCGCTGCGCTCGGCGGCGTGTGCATCAACACCGGCACCATCCCCAGCAAGACCATGCGCGAGGCCGTCCTGCATCTCTCCGGCCTGCACGCCCAGAACTTTTACGGAATGGATTACCGCGTAAAAGAAAAGATCACCATGGAAGACCTCATCTTCCGGGTGCAGCGCGTGATCGAAAACGAAATCAGCGTGACCCACGCGCAGCTCCAGCGCAACGGCGTCGAAGTGATTCACGGCACCGCCAGCTTCGTGGGCCCGAATCGCGTTCGCGTGGAGGGCGCCAACGGCTACGGCGAGCTGGAAGCCGACCACATCGTGATCGCCGTGGGCACCAAGCCCGCCGAATCCTCCAAGGTGCCGTTCAACGGCACGACCATCATCAACAGCGACCAGATTCTGAGCATGCCGCAGATTCCCAAGTCGCTGATCATCTGCGGGGGCGGGGTGATCGGCACCGAATACTGCTGCATGTACGCGGTTTTGGGTGTGCGTGTGACGCTGGTGGAAAAGCGGTCGCGCCTACTGGATTTTGCCGACGGGGAAATGGTCGAAGCGCTTTGCTACCACCTGCGCGACCGGCGCGTGACCCTGCGGCTGAACGAAGGCGTGAGCAGCGTTGAGGAAATGCCGGATGGAAAAGTGGTCGCCTGGCTGGACAGCAAAAAGAAGCTGGTGGGCGACGCGCTGCTCTATGCCGTGGGCCGCCAGGGCAACGTGGCCGAGCTGAACCTCGGCGCCGCGGGAATCGAAGCCGACGAGCGCGGCCGCATCCTCGTGGACAAGGATTACCGCACCAAGCAGCCCAACATTTATGCCGTGGGCGACGTGATCGGCTTTCCCAGCCTCGCCTCCGTCTCCATGGAGCAGGGCCGGATGGCTGCGGCCCGCGCCTTCAACGTTCCCGCCACATCCGATCCCGCCCACTATCCCTACGGCATTTACACGATTCCGGAAATCTCGTTCGTGGGCAAAACCGAGGAGCAGCTCACGGCAGAGGATGTGCCCTACGAAATCGGCGTCGCCTATTTCCGCGAAATGGCCCGCGGACAGATCAGCGGCGACACGGCCGGCCGCCTGAAAATTATTTTCCACCGCGAGACCAAGGAACTGCTCGGCGTCCACATCATCGGCGACGGCGCCTCCGAACTCCTGCACATCGGCCAGGCTGTCCTGATTCTGAAGGGCACCGTGGACTATTTCGTAAACACCGTCTTCAACTATCCGACGCTCGCCGAATGCTACAAGGCCGCGGCGTTTAACGGACTCAACCGGCTCTAGAAGCAGTGGCGAGCGGCCCTTCGACTCGCTCCGCTCGCTCCGGCCTATGCCAAGGCTTCGGCGGGCAGGCAGGATCAGCATCCCGGCCGGATGCTGACGAGTGGAAAAACGAAAGCAGAGCGGAATCAACGCAAGGGCCACGGAGAGACGGAGGGCGCAGAGGAGGATTGGAGGGGCGAGTTCCCGGCCGCAACGGCGCCAGCCCGCCCGGGTGTTGGTGTCATTTGATCTTTCGGGTCGGTGGCGGCCTAGCCAGAAGAGGCCGCCAGATAATCATGCTGTTTCTTCTCCCGCCGCAAAGGGAAGGGTCAAAGTGATATTGACCTTCGGAAAGACGCGGTCCACAAGCTCGTAGTACCTATCCCATTCCCCAATCGAAAAGGGACGCGCCATGCCGATCAATTCGTATAGGTGACGCGTGAGCGCAGGATGGCCGATATCCGTGGTTAGGTGCTGGAAGTGCTTGTGCTCCCGATATCCCTTCTCCGTGACTGGATTGCGCTTCCGTAACTCTTCCAAGACTCCCGGAGCTAAGCGGGCATAAACGAGATCGTTGACGATGCTTCCCACAATCGGGGACATTTTCCCATCGTTCCAGTTCCACGCCTTTAGCCGGAATACTTGCTTGTAAAACTCCATCGGGAAGGTTTTCACCCATTCCAGCAACTCTTTGGAGATGTACTTCTTCAGGATTTCCTGTAGAGCCTCTCGATCTCTGATCTCCTGATATCCCGTGGCTTCATCTACCAGTGCGACGATTCCGACTCGGGCGAAGGCACGCACCAGAATCTCGCACTGTTCGGCGATGTGCTTTTGCTGGGGGTTTAACGTCCCTTCCTTGCGAGCCTTTAGGACGGCATCGCAAATGTCCGCCAAAATCGTAGCCTCATAACCATAGGCGAGTGAAGCGTGAGCCTTGAACCTGATAGGACTCGTGATCACAGCGTCTAATGTATTGGGAACATGGGGTTTAAGAGCCTTTGTGCTGAGAAAATTGGCGATCCGATCACCACCCCCTTTTGTGGCCGATCCGGGGCTCATCGAAAGAGCAGAGATCATGCCGCCTTGCGTGATCACGCGCCGTCCATCGTCTAGGACGTAGCAGGGAATCTCCAATTCGCTGATCTTCAGCGGGCGATCAGGAGACCCACAGATCGCCTTGGGCACACGAACCCTATCCGGCCTGCTCTTGTCCCACCGGGCATCCGCCGCATCCGAAGCTATGGCCGATCTCTCTTCGGCAGAGAGCCTCTCCGCCCGTGCCTTCCCGCCAAGAGACTGAATGCTCTTTTCCTTTTCGTCGCTCACGGTAATCCTCCCTTGGATGCTTTCTATATCACAGCCAGAAAGCATACGCAATAGAAATTTCAGCATGCATTCATTTTCTTCTTGACATGCTTGCTAGCACGTAGTAGCTTGTTGGGCGAAACAAAAGCCCCGCTCCCGGCTGTAACCGAGAACGGGGCCAAATCCAGCAAGCGGGGTAAGCCGCATGCCGAACCCAATTGGATTATCGGCCTGCCCCGCAGAAAAGGCAAGCCGATGAACCTGCTACCGAAAGAGAAGCAAATCCAAATCATCAATGCGCTGGTGGAAGGAAATTCAATCCGGGCCACGGCTCGCATGGTGGATGTGGAACACAAGACCGTGATGCGCGTCCTACTCCGCACGGGCGAGCGTTGCTCTCAAATCCTTAACGAGCGCATGCACAATTTGCCCTGCCGACTCCTGCAACTGGACGAAATCTGGACCTATTGCGGAAAGCACGAGCGCTTTGTAAACGGCCTCGACAACCCGGCAGAGGTAGGTGACCAATACGTTTTCGTTGCGATGGATTCTGAAACGAAACTCATTCCCTGCTACCGCATTGGGAAGCGCAACACGGAAAACACTTGGCATTTCGTACAGGATTTGGAGTCGCGTGTTTCTGGTCGTCCGCAAGTCACAACAGACGGCTGGAGACCCTATGTCGCGGCGATTGAAGATGCATGGGGTGCCAACGTAGATTACGCGATGCTGATTAAACTATACGGCAAAAACGAAGGCGAACCCTACGCGCCTGCGCAGATCGTAAATGCGTTGCCTATCCCAGTCAGCGGAAACCCGAAGCCGCGCCTAATCTCAACATCCCATATCGAACGGCAGAATCTCACAATTCGGATGCAGCTAAAGCGTTTCGCGCGCCTCACGCTGGCCTACTCAAAGAAGCTGGCGAATTTGAAAGCTGCTTGCGCTTTACACTTCGCTTGGTATAACTTCTGCCGCGTACATTCTGCCCTCCGAGTAACTCCGGCGATGGCGGCTGGGGTGACGCAAGAAATCTGGAATCTGGATAGCCTTATTAACTGACAATGTCAGGTCAGAAGCATAAAGGCTGGAGAACCATAACAGAGGAACGTCTATCCGCCTTAGAAGCCACTTCTAAGAACCAACGAAACAGGCCAGAAGATATAGACAATAGACAAGAAGAAGAAGGCCAAGCGCAGCGAGAGGGGCAGCTAGCATCCAGGACAAGAAGTCCTCTGAAAAAGACACTAAGAGCCTTTGGAATATTGTTGACCTTATTTGCGACCCCTCTTGGGATTGTGACTGGCTATCTCGCATTGGTTCCCAAAGTAACTATCGTTGAATCGGAACCGACAAACCCGGGTGAGCCTTTCTCGGCCAAATTCATCATGTCCAACGATGGACCGCTAGGAATCAATTCAGTCGATGGCGCATGTATCGTGGCCGATATGGAATACGCTAATAGAACCGTTGTGCTGAACAACTGGATTGGACAGGGGCCAAGCGTATTCAAACCACGAATGGAAGTAGGAGAACGAGCCACATTGCGCTGTTCAGCTTCGGAGGTTATCCATTCCAATGCTCCGATTCTGCATGCAAATATTGTCATGGTAGTTTCTTTTAGACCGGACTTCACTTGGTGGCGGCTTACGCGTGAAGATCGCTTTGAAACAATCGCGGATAGCAAGGGATTACTCCATTGGGCACCAATCCCCCTTGGTCCCAAATGACACCAACACCCCCGCCCGAGAACGGGCTCGTCATCCGGCCCTCTCGTGTTAAAATATATGTTTGCTGGGCCGCTAGCTCAATTGGTAGAGCAGTTGACTCTTAATCAACGGGTTCCAGGTTCGAGTCCTGGGCGGCTCACCATTTCCTTCGCGATGCATCTGTACATTCTTCGCAGTCAATCGAGAGGCCGCTATTACGTGGGAGTGACGGGGGATGTAGCGCGGCGTCTGGCGCAGCACAACGACCCTGAGACGAATCCAAGCCGGTGGACGCGCGCCCAAGGACCCTGGAGTCTGGTTTTTCAGAAGGAGTATGCAAGCAGGAAGTCTGCGTTGCTGGCCGAGCGATTTGCGAAGAGTATGAAAAGTTCGAAGTTTCTCGAAAAGCTGGTTTCCGGCCAGTACGCTTTGCCAAGTTTCAAGGACTGAATCAACGGGTTCCAGTCCCGAAGCTTCGGGACGAGTCCTGGGCGGCTCACCATCTGTTTCAAGCACTTATACATTCAGGGATTGCGGGACGAGCGCGGCGCACTCTAAGGCGAAGTCCCGCAATTTGTTCGGGTGAGTCTGCTTCCAAAGGCCGCGGGGCTGAGTCGCCCGGCGGTACAGTTCCTGCTTCCGTTGGCGTCCTCGTCAGAAATCCGGCCTAGCCCTTGGCCATTACCAGACGGGAGTACCACACGACCAAAATGCCGTAGTAAATCACCACGACCACGGCTATGGCGCCAATGGTTCTCCAGGCATGACGGAATCCCCAGCTCTCCTGCTTCCAGCGATACAGGCAGGCACCGAACATCAGCGCAGAGATGAGCAGGCACACGCCCCCGATCAGGTTGGGAGGATAGTCCGGCGCTTGGAAACGAAGGATGCGGCCCACCTGCCGCAGGATTCCGCTAAGATTTGTGGTCGTAATCAGCAGTACCCACGCGGCGGGCGCGGCCATGCCGACCACCAACCCCCACTCATCCTCTTCGTACATCAGCAGAAACAAGAGGACCATGTAGATGGCCGACTCATAGATGTGCAGCAGGAAGAACTGAGGATCGAACTGGCTAAGCACGAGAAACGAGACAATCGCCGCCACGGCCAGAGTGGCAATTCCCCGGTGCGCCATTGCTCCTCCTCGACCCGAAGGCTCCACAAACAGCGGCAGGAGGCTGCGCGCCGCGAATCCCGGGACCCAGGACGGTCCCGCCCTTCGGGCTCTATTCAGATCTTACTGTGTCAAGTTTAGAAGATTCACCGAGAGCGGCAGTGACCTAAGTCACTTACCCATGTGGCGGGCCTCACAGCAACCACTCCACAAGACGCCCAGAATGGGGCCGTCGGGAAGGGAGTAGCTCCGATGCTGACAACAGCCCCCAGCGGCACCCACACCGAAGAGCCGCAGGTCGAGACGAAGCCTGAGCAACAAGAGACCCGGCCAGCAGAAGCGCGCAGCGTGAGGGCTTCCACTCAACTGCCCGTCGCCGTGGAAACGGCGCGCGCGGCCCAGCCGCGGCCTGCGCCGCCCCCACCGCTCGCGCCTCCTCGTGAGCGGCGGCGTGCGGAGATCCTTTATGGTTCGCTGCTGGATTTCAGCTCCACACGTCCTCCCCGGGCTACGCGGGATTTCGCCGCCTCGATTTTCATTCACGCCATGGTGATCGGGATCCTCGTTCTCGTCCCTTTCCTGTTTACCGAGGCCATTGATCTCTCCCAATTCACGCGCATGCAACTCGTGGCGCCGCCACCGCCGCCGGCACCTCCGCCACCGCCGGCCCAAATGATTACGCGCACGAAGCCGCTTCCCAAGCGTGTGTTTTCCGTGGCAGGAAAACTGGTGGCGCCGACTATGATCCCGGAATCCGTTGCCATGCTCCACGAAAAACCACTTCCTCCTGATCTCGACGGCGCTACCGCAGGAGTTGTAGGAGGAGTGCCAGGGGGAATCCCCGGCGGCCAGGCGGGAGGCGTGCTCGGCTCGATTCTCTCCGGCGTGCAAAGGGCCGTTCCCCCGCCCCCTGCCGCCGTGCACACTGCGCCCATACGCGTGGGCGGCCGGGTCAAGCCGCCGCGAAAGATTTACGCCCCGGCTCCGGCGTATCCCGTTCTCGCCAGGCAGGCGCGCATAGAAGGAACCGTAATCATTGACGCCATAATCGATACGTCCGGAAACGTGGTCGAAGCGAAAGTAGTCTCCGGTCCTCCGTTGCTGCTGATGGCGGCCCTGGAAGCCGTCCGGCAGTGGAAGTTTGAGCCCACGTATCTGGACGAGGAGCCGGTCGCGATCAAGTTGCTCGTGACTGTCGAGTTCCACCTCGCTGGATAGCAGGCGGGCATTCCGCTCGCAGCTGAAATTCCTGAATGGCAGATGAGGCTGTCCGCCGGCCGGAGAAGTGCGCGCGCGAGAAAGCGCCGAATTCCAGCCCGTGCCTAGTGGAAAGCTTCGCGGCGGTTCGAATCCGGCCTGAGGATTATCCGGCGAAGCCGTCCGGCTGCGATTCCGCGCCCGTCCAGACTTCGGTATCCACGAATTGGCGTCCGGCTTCCAGCGCTTCGCGGTTCGTTTTCAACAATTCGACTTTCTTCACTTTCTGCTCGATCACGCGCACCGCCGTCTCTACGCCCAGGCATCCGGTTTCTTCCAGCAGCGCGCCCAGGAGCACCATGTTCGCCGCTTTCGTGGAGCCCAGCCGGTCCGCGATTTCCGATGCGGGGATGCACGCCACGCGCGCCTCCGGCGCCTCGAAATCTTCGGGAAGTTTTTCCCGGTTGTAGAGGATGAGCCCGTGCGGCGCAACCTGCGGCGCAAATTTGCGCAGCGAAATCTCGTTCATCGCAATCAGCACATCCGGGTGTGAGATCAGGGGCGAGCCGATGCGCTCTTTCGAAAGGCACACATGGCAGTGCGCGCTCCCCGAGCGCATTTCCGGCCCGTAGGACGGCAGCCAGCTCACTTCCAGTCCTTCCCGCAGGCCCATTTCGGCCAGCAGTTGGCCCAGCAGCAGCGCGCCCTGGCCGCCGCTGCCTGCCACTTTCACGGTCATGGATTGGAACGAGTGGGACGGATGCTCCTCTTGCGAAGGTCCGCCGGCCGCCTTCGGCTCGATCTCCAGCACCTCCGCCACGGAACGCTGCTTGGGCCCTCCGTTGGGCAGCGGCTCCGGCATGCGGTCGCGGAATATTTCCAGCGGGAACACGGGAACCATTTTCTCCGCCACCCAGTTGCGCGCCGCCACCGCGTCCAGGCCCCAGATGGTGGGGCACGGAGAGAGAATCTCGACAAAGGCAAAGCCCGCGCCGTCACGTTGGATTTCGAGCGCCTTGCGGATGGCCCGGCGCGCCTTCATGATGTTTTTGTTGTCGCACAGCGCCACGCGCTCGATGTACAGCGGCGCTTCCAGCGTATCGAGCAACTCGCACATGTGAATCGGATAGCCTTCGTTTGCCGGGCGGCGCCCCCAGGGCGATGTCGTGCTCTTCTGCCCCACCAGGGTGGTGGGAGCCATCTGGCCGCCGGTCATGCCGTAGATGGCATTGTTGACGAAGATCACGCAGATTTTCTCGCCGCGATTTGCCGCGTGCACGATTTCCGCCGTTCCGATGGCCGCCAGATCACCGTCCCCCTGGTAGGAAATCACCACTTGGCCGGGACAGGCCCGCTTGATTCCCGTGGCTGCGGCCGGGGCGCGCCCGTGGGCCACCTGCACGTTGCCCACGTCGAAGTAGTAGTAAGCGAATACGGAACAGCCTACCGGACTCACCAGGATCGTCCGGTCCTGCAGCGACAATTCTTCCAGCGCCTCGGCCACCAGCTTGTGCACAATGCCGTGCCCGCATCCCGGGCAGTAGTGGGTCTGCTGCTTGAGGTCCGACTTGCGCTCGTACACGGGATAGAAGACGGGCGACTTGGCGTGCAGCACTTCGAGTTCGTTCGGCGCGGGTTCGCTTTCCGCAACGGCCACCACGGATGTTTCACTCATGGCCATCCTCCTCTACGCCGCGACAACCGTTCGCACCGCGAACCGGGCATGCAATTCTTCCACCGTGGGGACGTTGCCTCCCACGCGGCCGTAAAACTCCACGGGCACGTTGCCGTTGAGCGCCAGGCGCACGTCTTCGAGCATCTGGCCGTTGCTCAACTCCACGACCAGCACTTTCTTGGCCCGCGCCGCGGCAGCCGCGAGCGCCTTCTCGGGAAACGGCCACAACGTAATCGGCCGGAACAGCCCGACGCGAAGCCCTTCCCGCCGCGCCTTCTCCACCGCCGAGCGCAACACCCGCGACACGATTCCATATCCCACCAGCAGCACTTCCGCATCCTTCGCCTGATACAGCTCGTGGCGCTGCTCCTTCTCCCGCGCGAGCGCATATTTCGCTTCCATCTGCCGCTGATGCGCTTCCAGCTCGTCGGATTCGAGGTAAATCGAGGTGATCAGGTTCTTCCGCGTCGCCGCCGTCCCGGTCACCGCCCAAGGCTTCTCCGGAATTACGGCCTGGCGGTCCTCCAGCTCCACGGCTTCGACCATCTGTCCTACGAACCCGTCGCACAGCACCACCACCGGGTTGCGGTATTTGTCGGCCAGCTCGAACGCAAGCATGGTCAGTTCCGCCATCTCCTGAACGGACGCGGGCGCCAGTACGAGGTTCCGGTAATTGCCGTGGCCGCCGCCCTTGACCATGGCGAAATAGTCGCTTTGCTCCGGAGCGATGTTTCCGAGGCCCGGGCCGCCTCGCATCACGTCCACAATCACGCAAGGAAGCTCCGAGCCGGCCAGATAGGAAATGCCTTCCTGCATCAGGCTCACCCCGGGGCCTGAGGAGCCTGTCAGCACGCGCACTCCCGCCGCCGCCGCTCCATAGACCATATTGATCGCGGCCACTTCGCTCTCCGCTTGCAGAAACGTGCCGCCGACTTGCGGCAGCAGCGACGCCGCGCACTCGGCGATCTCGCTTGCCGGCGTTATGGGGTAGCCGTAAAACGCGCGGCAACCGGCCAGGATCGCTCCCTTGATGACGGCTACGTTGCCTTTACAGAGCTGCCGCATGGTTGCCACCTCGCTGCCGTTCCGCTCTCGCCCTGGCAGGCGCCGCACGGCGGTACACCGTGATGGCGCCCGGCTCCGGACAGCAGTAGAAGCAGATGCCGCATCCCGTACAGTCGCGCCCGGTGTATTGCGCCGGATGCACGCCGTACGCGCTCAACTCCGCTGCCAGGAAAAGGCATTTCGGCGGGCAGGACTCGACGCACAAACCGCATCCTTTGCATTCTTCCGCGTTGATAATCACCTTTCCTGTCACAGTTGCGGGCATAGTCACCTCGCCGCCGCAGCCGGTTCGCGCTGCGCGTGCTGCAGCCACTTGGTCCCTTCGCAATAGGCATAGAGCTCGTCGCGGAAATCCGGATGGGCGATTTCGATAAGAGCCTTGGCCCGTTCGCGGATGGTTTTGCCGTGCAGGTAGGCCACGCCGAATTCGGTCACCACGTAGTGGATCAGCCCGCGCGAAGTCACCACGCCCGATCCCGGGGTGAGCGTAGCCACGATGCGCGAGACCGCGCCATTCTTCGCCGTGGACGACATGGCGATGATCGGCTTTCCGCCCTTGGAGTGTGACGCACCCTTCAGGAAATCCACCTGCCCGCCGATTCCGCTGTAAAAATACGACCCCAGCGAATCCGAGCACACCTGTCCGGTCAAATCGATTTGCAGCGCGGAATTGATCGCCACCATCTTGTCGTTCCGCGCGATCACCTGGGGATCATTGGTGTACGAGCAGGGGCGGAATTCAAACGCCGGGTTGTTGTCCACGTAGCGGAAGAGCTGCTTCGTTCCCAGCACGAACCCCAGAATGATTTTTCGCGGCTTGTAGGTCTTGCGCGCCCCGGTGATGACCCCGGCCTCGATCAAGGGGATTACACCGTCGGACACCAGTTCGGTGTGGATGCCGAGATCCCTACGATCCATCAGGAACGGCAGCACGGCGCTGGGTATGCCGCCGATCCCCGTCTGCAGCACCGCGCCGTCGTCAATCAATCCCGCCACGTTCCGCGCGATTTTCACGTGCAGGCCGCTGATCGTCTCCTGCGGAAGTTCGCACAGCGGCCGGCTGGACTCCACGAACAGATGAATCTGGCCGACGTGAAGAAAGCTGTCGCCATAGGTGCGCGGCATCTGGTCGTTCACCTGGGCAATCACCAACCGTGCGCACTTCGCGGCCGTCAACGTCGTGTCGATTCCCACTCCCAGGCTGCAGAAGCCGTGCGGGTCCGGCGGCGACACCTGGATGAGCGCCACATTCAGCGGGATTGCACCGCTTTCGAACAGTTCTTCCACCTCGCTCAAATAGATGGGCGTGTAATCGGCACGGCCGTCGTTCACCGCCTCCCGCACGTTGCTGCCGATGAAAAACGCGTTGTGCCGGAAGTGCCCCTCCATCTCCGGCTTCACGTAGTCCGCGCACCCCAGCGTGAGCAGGTGCAACACTTCCACGTCGCGAACGAACGGGGCGCGCTCCAGCAGCGCTTCCACCAGCGTTTCCGGCTCCGCGCACCCCGGCTGGATGTACACGCGCATGCCGGATTGGACCGAGCGGAGGGCATCCGCCGGCGTGCGCAGCTTGCTCCTGTAATCCGATTCCCAGGACATAACTCCTCCTCCCGGCCGCGTGATTGCAGCCCGGCCGCCGGGCAGCGGCCGGGCTGTGGCATACCGTGCGTTCAGTCCGCCGCGACCGGCGTCCTCTCCGGCTCTTCGACAGGCTCAAACACATGGTTCTCCTGCGCGTCCACCACCGCGAGGGTTGTGATATTGACGATGTCGTCCGTGTCCGACCCGCGAGGAAGCACGTACACGGGCTTGCTCATACCCATCAGGATCGGCCCAATGGCCTCCGCGCCGCCCACATGCGTCAGCAACTTGCAGGCGATGGTGGCCGATTGCAGCTCGGGGAAGATCAGCACATTGGCCGCGCCCCGGAGCTTCGAGAACGGATACTCCCGCTCCAGGATTTCCGGTGTCAGCGCGGTGTCCGGCATGATCTCGCCGTCCACCACCAGCAACGGATCGTGTTGTTTCACCAGTTGAGTGGCTCGCCGCACCTTCTGCGAATACGGATGCTCCGTGCTGCCGAAGTTCGAGAAGGAAAGCATGGCCACTTTCGGTTCCACCTGGAACCGCCGCGCCACCTCGGCCGCGCACAGCGCGATTTCCGCCAACTCCTCCGCGGTCGGATCGATGTTGACGCTGCAATCCGCCAGGAACAGCAGATCGCCCTTGCGTGTGAGCACCACGTACAGCCCGGAAACGCGATGGACGTCGTCGCGCACCTTGATCACCTGCAAGGCCGGCCGCAGTGTGTCGGGATAGTGCTGCGTCACGCCGGAAACCAGCGCGTCCGCGTCACCCAGATGCACCATCAGGGAGCCGAAGACGTTGCGGTTCTTGATCAGTTCCTGCGCCTCGGTCAGCGTCACTCCGCGCCGCTGCCTGAGATGGTAGTACGCCTCGAGGTAAGCTTCCCGCCGGCTGGACTTCTCCACGTCCACAACACTCATGCCGTCCAGCGGGATTCCCACCTCCGCCGCCTTCGCGCGGATCGCTTGTTCGTTGCCGAGAAGGATGGGGCGGGCCACCTTTTCGTCCACCAGCACGTGGCAGGCGCGGAGGATCTTTTCGTTCTCGCCTTCCGGAAATACCACGCGCTTCGGGGCCGCTTGCGCCCGGTGGGTGATTCCGCGCATCACTTCACGCGCCCGGCCCAGCCGCGTTTCCAGTTGATCGCGGTACTCGTCGATATCCACCGGTTCCTGTGCCACTCCCGTCTTCATGGCCGCTTCCGCCACGGCGCTCGCTTCCCACACCAGCACCCGCGGATCGAACGGCCGCGGCACGATCGAATCGCGCCCAAAGCGGATTTGGTCCACGCCGTAGGCGCGGCACACCGAATCCGGCACATCCTCTTTCGCCAGCGCCGCCAGCGCCCGAGTGGCGGCCAGCTTCATTTCTTCGTTGATCGCCGTGGCGTGAACATCCAGCGCTCCGCGGAAGATGAACGGGAAGCCCAGCACGTTGTTGATCTGGTTCGGGTAGTCGGAACGCCCCGTGGCCATCAGGATGTCGCTCCGCGTCGCTCGCGCTTCCTCATAGGTGATTTCCGGATCGGGGTTGGCCATGGCAAACACGATGGGATCGGGCGCCATCGACTTCAGCATGGCCGGCGTAAATGCGCCCTTCACCGAAAGTCCCACGAGCAGGTCTGCGTCGCGGACCACCTCTGCCAGCGTGCGCAGCTTGGTGTCCTGCGCAAACCGTTCCTTGTACTTGTTCATCCCTTCCGCTCGGCCTTTGTAGACAAGCCCTTTCGTGTCCACCAGGAAGATGTTCTCCCGCTTCACGCCCAGCCGGATGTAGTGCTCGGCCGTCGCTATCCCGGCAGCTCCCGCACCGTTGAACACCACCTTGATCTTGCTGATGTCTTTGCCCGTCAGCTCCAGCGCATTGAGCAGCGCCGCGCCCGTGATGATGGCCGTGCCGTGCTGGTCGTCGTGGAACACCGGAATCTTCATGGTCTGCTTCAGCGTTTCTTCAATCTGGAAACATTCCGGCGCCTTGATGTCTTCCAGGTTGATGCCCCCAAATGTGGGCTCCAGCAACTGGCACACCCGGATCACTTCCTCCGGGATCTTCGAGTTCACCTCGATATCGAAAACGTTGACGCCCGCAAAGCGCTTGAACAGCACCGCCTTGCCTTCCATCACCGGCTTGCCGGCAATGGCCCCGATGTCGCCCAGTCCCAGCACCGCGGTGCCATTGGTCACCACGGCCACAAGATTGGCGCGTCCCGTGTATTTGAATACGTCGTGCGGATTCTTCTGGATCGCCAAGCAAGGCTCCGCCACCCCCGGGGTATAGGCGAGGCTCAAGTCCCGCTGTGTACGGCAGGGTTTTGTCGGCGTGATTTCAATCTTTCCCGGCCGCGGGCTGGAGTGGTAATTCAATGCTTCCTGTTTCGTAATCGTCATGTGCAGTCTCCTCGGTTGAATTCCTATGGATGGCAGTGGTTCGCTGGAACTGCTGGAACGCCGTTGGCGGAAACGATGCTTCGGCCGGCCCTGCCGGTGCCGCAAATGCAAAACTTCCTTCGTGTGCAGGTGGAACGGCTGTCCGAACGGCGCCTCGCGGCGGCATAGTCCCTGTCTTCGTACTACGTGTTAGTCTCTGCTCCGCCGCCGAAGATGTCCGTGATAATGCTCACAACCGCCTGTGATTCCGGGCACCCTCCCCGTTCACGCGCCGATGGCGAAAGGGTACTTTCGAGCAGCGGCGCTCCGTTGCATTTTTCTGCTTACGGCTTTGTTTTGTGGGGATGTAGTTGCTAGGAGGAAACGAGCGGAGCGTCTCGCCCAGGGCAGCGAACAGGGCTGCAGGATTATTCTTCGATCCCGTGCTCCACCATCTTGTTGTAAAGCAGCCGCCGGTTGATTTGCAGACGGTTGGCCGCTTCCGTCTTGTTGCCGCCCGCTTCGCGCAGCGCGTGTTCAATCATCCGCTTCTCGAGCGCCGCGACCGCCTTGTGGAAGGGTAAGCACAGAAGTTCCGCGTGGTCCCGGCCCGTTCCGTCTCCGCCCGCTTCTCCTGCGGCTCCCGGAAAGTGGCTGGGCATCAGCACGCGCCCGCGCGCCATCAGCACCGCCCGCTCGACCATGTTCTCCAGTTCGCGAACGTTGCCCGGATAGGAATGCGTCTGCAAGGCCAGGATCGCATCGTCGGAAAACCCGACCGCGGGCAGCCCGTTCTCGTCGCTGTACCGCCTCAGAAAATGCTCGGCAAGCAGAACGATATCCGAGCGCCGTTCCCGGAGCGGCGGCACCGAAATGCAGACTACATTTAGCCGGTAGAACAGGTCCTCGCGGAAGACCTTTTCGCGCACGCACGCCTCGAGGTCGCGGTTCGTCGCCGCCAGCACGCGAAAGTCCCCGTGAATCGTTTCCGTCCCGCCCACGCGTTCGAAGGTATGCTCCTGCAGCACGCGAAGCAATTTGGCCTGCAGGTTCGATGACAGCTCCGCGATCTCGTCCAGAAAGATCGTGCCCCCCTCGGCGGCCTCAAACCGCCCCGCCTTGCGCGCCACGGCTCCCGTAAAGGCTCCCCGCTCGTGCCCGAAGAGTTCGGACTCCAGCAGCGTTTCCGGCAGCGCGGCGCAGTTCACCACCACAAACGGCATATCCTTCCGCTGGCTGTAGCGGTGCACCGCCTCGGCCACCAGTTCCTTGCCGGTTCCCGACTCGCCGCAAATCAGGACCGTCGAATCCGTCTCCGCCACTTTTCCGATCATCTTGAAGACGTCCAGCATCGCGCGGCTCGAGCCGATCAGCCGCCCCGCCCCTGCCGCATTGCCTCTTCCCATCTGCGCGCGCAGTTGCGCCACCTCGCGGTTCAGCGAGGAATGCCCGAGCGCGCGCTTCGCCGTCAGCGTGATCTCTTCCATATCGAACGGCTTGGTGATGAAGTCATAGGCCCCCAGCCGCACCGCCTCGATCGCCGTGTGGCTCGAGCCGAATGCCGTTATCACGATCACCGGAATCGCCCTCAGCCGCGGCTCGTTCCTCATGTGCTGCAGGATTTCCCCCCCTCCCATTCCCGGCATCTTCCAGTCGCTGAACACGAGGTCCGGCGTTTCGCGTTTCAGCAGCTCCACCGCCTCTTCTCCATTGGCGGCCTCCAGCGTCTCGTATCCCCGCGCGCGCAGGATGGTGGCCAGCGTCTTGAGCAGGTTCGCTTCGTCGTCGATGATCAGGATCTTCTCGCTCATCGCTTTCAAGAGTTCGCCGCCGAGCCGTTCCCCGCCGGCAGCAGGATGCGCACGCGGGTTCCCACGCGTTCCGTGCTGGCCACCTGGATTTCACCGCCATGCGCGCGCACCAGTTCGTGGCAGATGGAAAGACCCAGTCCCGTTCCCGTGGCCTTGGTGGTGAAAAACGGATCGAAAATCCGGCTCGCCGTTTCGGCGCTCATCCCTTTGCCCGTATCGTGGAACTCCACGCACACTTCGCGCGCTCCCCCGGCCGCGCGCACCGGTCCCACGTTGACCGAGAGCGTTCCCCCGGCGTCGGTCATGGCCTCGATCGCATTTTGAATCACGTTGTCGAACACCTGCGCCATGCGATTCTGGTCCACATTCACAATCCCCGCTTCGTCGCTGAAGTGGGTCACCAGGCTCACCCCCTGGTGCCGCGCCTTCTCCTGGAATCCCGCGAGCCGCTGCTCGATGAGCCTGCCGATTTCGGTGGGCCCGGGATGCAGTTGCACCGGCTGTGCGAAGCTGAGCAGGCGGTTCACCATCCCATTCAGCCGTTCGATTTCCTCCAGCGCCACCGCGCACGACTCCTGCACCGCGGCGCTTTTCGCCTCCTGCTCGCACATCTGCACGCGCAGCCGGATGGTGGCCAGCGGATTGCGCACCTCGTGCGCCACCGCCGCCACCAACCGGCCCAGCGCCGCCAGCCGCTCGGAATGCCGCATGCGGTTCTCGATTTGCTTCTCGTTCTCGATCCCTTGCTTCAAGTTCGCGCTCATGCGGTTGATGGCCTTTGCAATCCGCTGGATTTCCTCTGGATCGTCCTCCGCATCGATCCGCGAAGAAAGATTTCCCTCCATAAGCTCCAGCCCGCCCTCAATTTTATGCACACCGCTTTGCAGGTTGCGCACCACGACCAGCGTCAGCGTCAGGCTCAGCAGCGCCGCGAGCCCCAGTCCGAACGCCTCCAGGTACGCGCGCCGCCGGTTCGATCCCGGGAGACCCGACAAGCGCTTCATGGCCCACGCGCTTCCGCCCGCTTGTGTTCCCACTCGGATCGGAACTGCGTGGAGCAACACGATGTCCCCCAATCCGGTCAACACTCGCTCGGCGGGTTGCCCGCTGCGGACCGCTTCTCGCGCCACCTCCAGCACCGCCGGCTTTACCGTGAACGACACATCTTCGCCTTCCGTCACACCCCCGTTGGCCGGATAGGCATAACTCGCCAGCCGATCGCCCTCGGCCCAATAGCATCCGCCTACCATGCCGTCTGTTTCTTCCAGTACGCCCTGGCTCAGCCGCGCCAGCGCTTCGCCGGAGAGTTGCGCCGGGGCTCCCCCCTGGTGCGGTTGCGTTTGTATCTCCCCCCCATAGGCCTTCGCCAGCCTTTGCGCCGTTTCCGCCACGCCCTGCCTTCCCTCGCTCAGCACCGCCGACTTGGTGGAGCGAAGGGCATTCAGCGCGGTCATGAAGGTGCCGGCAAACAGCACCACCACCATCGCTCCGAGCAGCGTGATCTGCCAGCGAAAACTGAGTCCCGAAAGTGCAGGTCGCGGCGGCAATTCCCTGGTTTCCCCTAACCTACCCGCGGCGCCGGGGGCCGCTCGCCGGCCCTGATCCGTGCGCACAATGGATTCCCCGGACGAGCCGCGGCCGCAGTCAAAAAATCAAGAGGGAATTCGTTCCGCTGATGCGGTTGTTTCGAGGCCACCGATGCCATTGCACACGCACGCCTCGGCTCTTCAGCCCGGATATCGCCAATGATAGCAAGTTCCCGCGCCGAGGAGGGCGCTTACGTTTCCCGTCGCCTCTCCGCGCGTGTGGAAGGAGGGAGTCAACGCGGCCGGGCCCTCAGCCTTCTTTCAGGTAGCACATCTTGCAGACGTGCTCCGCGGAATAGGCCGCCGCCTCGGCTGCCTGCACGAGCTCCAGCGCATCTTCCCAGGCGCCGTTCTGGAATGACCGCTGCGCCTCCCGGTACAACTGTTCGCTCCACGAGGCGATCTTTCGGGCCTGTTCGATCACCTCGGAGGGGAGTGTCCCGTATTCAAACAGCCACAAAACCCGGGAGATCCGGCTCCCGACGCTGGAGAAATCCTGCTGCGATGGACGGCGGTCTCCCGGGTTCGGCCGGTGATTCTGATTCGGCGAAGCGTGCAAATCGTCCGCCGCGCGGGACCGGAGCGCCCTCAACAGCACGATGGCCACCGCACGGGAAAGCGCGCTCGAGGCGGCCGCAAATTCTCCTGCGCTCATATAAGCGTTGCTGCGGAAACTGGAGATTCCCTGGTCGTAGGAGTGTTTCGCTTCACTCAGCGCCGGGCCCACATTCGGCGCTTCCGCCCCCACGACTTTCAGTTGCGTCAGAATCGCTTCCGTGCGGTGCAGGGCGCTGCCCGCGCCCTCGATCTCCCTGCCCGCCGCTTCGCGGCTCGACACAGCCGTATGATTTTCGTTTTTGACGGTGCGTTCGTTCCGTTGACCCGCTGCAGGTGGCCCCGCGGCTCGATAGGCTTGGGATATTTGGGGGGCCAGCGGCGCCGCCATGCCCGGGGTGGGGGCTGTTGCAGGCGGCGCCTCTGGCCGTGGTGGGAGATCGTCCCTTTGTTGCCAGCCGCGGAGCGACTCCTCCGCGCGCTGCTTCTGGCGGGTAGGGGGCCATGCGTTCGCGCCGGGTTTCGCTGCGTTCCTCACGTCGTGCGATAAACTCCAGGACCGCATAGCCCTGCCCTACCCATGGAATCCGGCAAACTCATTTCAGGTACCGTCGCACCACCTTGAAATACAGCCAAAGCAGCGCCACGTAGACCGCAGCAGTGACCAACCAAAAGGGGTGGAAGCTCATGGCCGGCTTCGTCCTTCCCGCACCTCGATGGTTCGATCCGTCTTCCGGGCTCAAACCAATACAAAACAAATCATCAGCAAATCCGATGCCACGCCCGCGCTGGGCCAAGGATTCGCTAAGCCACTTAGTTTCCTGCGCGCAGCAGAATGCACAGGCGGCCCGGTGCAAAAATACTGTGAAGAATGAGCACGCGCAGGATTCCCGGTGTGAAGATTGCGTACGAACTGCCGCCCGTCTCGGCTGGCCCGCACCCCCATTTTTAGCGAACTCGCGCCGCGCGAGGGCCGGGCGGCCGGGGCTCAGCAAGGCCATCCTGTGCCTGTGATTGCGCTGCAACGTCTTACGCTTCCGCTCCCCCTACACTCCCGGCCCGGCGTGACTCCGCGGCGTCTGTGGCCGCTAGCCCCAGAGTGGAACGAGAAATGCTCTTATGACAGTCGGGCGCGCGATTTGGAGTCGCGAGCCAGAGGAGAGACGAAGTGAATCCTGAATCGAGCGTCGCTCGGGACTTCGGCACATCGCCAATGACGCCTGCGATCCCCGGCGGCGATCCCGCCGCTCTCGAGCAGCTCTTTGCCTCCTGGATGCCCCGGCTGTACCGCGCCGCTTCGCGCATCCTGCGCAATCCAGAAGATTCCGAAGACGCGATGCAGGACACATTGCTTTCCGCCTTCCAGAATCTCGACCAGTTCGAGGGACGCGCAAAGTTCACCACCTGGATGTACAGCATTCTGTTGAACACGGTGCGCGCCAAACTGCGCAAGCGCCGGACCGCCCCGGAAATGTGCCCGATTGAGCAGGAATCCGATGAGGACGAAATGCGCTCCTTCGCCGTGGAACTCGTCGACCTGGGGCCCGATCCCGAACAGGAATGCGCGCGCGAAGAAAAGAGCAGCATTCTCGCCGAATCCTTTCAGAAACTTCCCGCCGCCTACCAGTCCGTGATCTGGCTGTGTGACGTGGAAGAGCTGGGACAGAAAGAGGCCGCGGAACGCCTGGGGCTTCCTCTCGGCACCGTCAAGTGCCAGCTCCACCGCGCGCGCCGGCTTCTCTCCGAGCGCGCCCGCAAAGCCCGCGCGTTCCCCCTGCATCTCTATCCGGATTCATCGGCACGCCGCAGCCGTGTCCCGGGGACCTCGCCGTCGGCGGTGACCTCGTGACGCGAGGAGCCGCAGGAAGGAGCATGCCATGTGGCCATGGACCTTTCGGTCAACAGCCTTCGGCCTTTTCGCTGCTCTGCTTTGCCTTCCCGCTTCTGCCGCGCCTCCCGCTCAGCGCCAACAGGCATATCCCGGAACGCTGAACTATATCGAAGGCCAGGTGTCCATCGGCAGCCAGACTCTCGATTCCAATTCGGCGGGCGCAGTGGAACTCCAGTCCGGCCAAACCCTGGAAACGCAAGACGGAAAAGTCGAGCTCCTGCTCACTCCCGGCGTATTTCTGCGGCTGGGCCAGAACAGCTCCGTCCAGATGATTTCGCCCGGTCTGACCAGGACCGAAGTCTTGCTCGAAACCGGAAGCGCCACCGTGGAAGTCGCCGAGTTGCACCCTGAGAACGATCTTCTGATCGACCAGGGCGCGGCCACGACGCAACTCTTAAAGGAAGGGTTCTACGACTTCGACGCCAACCTCGGCCGCATCCGCATCTACCAGGGCAAAGCGGAAGTTGTGGTGGGCGGCCGCCGCGTCAATCTCAAAAACGGGCGCCAGCTCGATCTGAATTCCACCGGACGATTGAAGGCCGCTAAATTCGATAAACAATCCTTCGACGCCGACGATCTCGACCGCTGGAGCAACCTGCGCTCCTCCTATCTTTCCGAAGCGAACCAGGACGTTGCCGCTGAATACGAAACGAACGCCAACTGGTTCGACGGCTGGTATTGGGATCCCTGGTTCGACTGTTTCACCTTCATCCCCGGTGATGGGATCTTCTTCAGCCCGTTCGGCTGGGGCTTTTATTCTCCCTGGTGGGCCTACGGCGGTCCCTATTACCACCGCGGCCACTTCCATCACCATTTCGGCGGACAGTCCTTCCGCGCGGGCACCACAGCGAATTCCCCAGTTGGACGCACCGGCGGCCGGTTCCACTCCGGTGGCACATGGGGCGGTTCACACGGATTCGGCTTCATGGGCGGCGGGAATCGTGGTGGTGGCGGGGGCTTTCACGGTGGCGGAGGATTCCATGGCGGCGGCTTCCACGGTGGTGGTGGAGGTGGCGGCGGCTTCCACGGTGGCGGTGGCGGTGGTGGCCACGGCGGCGGACGTGGCTGAACTCACCCGGGAGCGTAAGTGTCCGTTCGCGTCTTCCCGTCGCGCCTGAAAAACTCTGACGACTATGTGTGCGGAGTCACCTGCACGGCCGTCCCGTATGCCAGCACCTCGGTCACGCCCTGCATCACTTCGTTCGCGTCGTAGCGCATGGCGATCACCGCGTTGGCGCCGCGTTCCGCAGCATGCTGCATCATCAGCTCGAAGGCGTCTTCCCTCGTCTTCTCGCAGAGTTCCGTGAACAGCGTGATGTTTCCGCCGAGAATCGTCTGCAGTCCGGCTCCAATCTGTCCGAGGATGCTCCGCGAGCGCACCACGATCCCGCGAACCAATCCCAGGTTCTTCACAACGCGATAGCCCGCCAGGTCGTTCGCGGTGGTGACCATTTGCGCGTTCAGCATCGGCGACATGTGGTTTCTCCTTTTTCCGCTCAGTGCCGCAATTCTTCCGCGATGGCCTGAGCCACCCTCTGCGCTTTGGCCACCTCGCCGGGCTCCAGCGAGATCGCCGCCACCCGGGCATGTCCCCCGCCACCGTACCTCTCGCACAGCGCCGCCAGGTTGTGTCGCAGCGGCTCCTGTGTCCACGGGTTCGAGCCCACAGACACTTTCGCGCGCACCGAGGAGGCGCTCACGCCCACCGAATACACCGCGTCGGGAAACAGGTAGTAGGGAATGAATTTGTTGTAGCCTTCCATTTCGTCCGCGCTCAGATCGAAATACACCACTCCGCCCTCGGATTTCGCGCGCTTCCGGAAGAGTTCGAGCGAGCGTTCGTGGCGCTCGAGCAGCGGGTCCAGGTGGCGCTTCACTTCCGGCAGCTTGATCATTTCGGCCATCGGCCGCTCCGCCATCTCCGGGATCAGCCGCGGCACCAGGTCGTCTTCCGGCGCCGCTTCGATCACCAGCGCCAGCTTCATCGCCGGCTCCCCCAGGCCCACCGCCGTCTCGGCGTCGGGGTACTGCGCCCCGTCAATGATGTCTCCCCACCGCACCAGTTCCGAAAGAGGCGCGGGATTGAATCCAAACTTGCTGGACGCGATGCCCGCCAGGAATTTCGTGCACGAGCGGTACTCCGGGTTGTAGAACTTTTTCCCGGAGGTGTCTTTCTTGAAGTGCTCCGCATCTTCCGGCGAAAGGAATGCGCTCTGGTGATGGTCGAACCACCACGTGAGCCGCGGCGAGCTCGAATACTTGAAATCCACGATGGCGTTTTCATCGCCATCGAACATCTCCGGAGTGAAGGGATGCCGCGCCCGGTGCGTCATTCCGGTAAAGTGAAATTGCACATCCGGCCGGATGCGCTCCCGGTAGAAGCGCACAAACACCGCGGAAGAGGCTGCGCCGTCAAAGCATTTGTCGTGGAAAAACAGCCGCAACTGGATCGGGCTCGCGGGCATGGCTGCGCTGTCTGCGGCAAATCTCCCTGGGAAGAAAACTCTGTACGATGGACGGCCCCCCGCGGATTGTCAAGCGGAAAGCCCCATCCCGTCCGGCCGCAGGCCTGCCCGCATCTCCACTACGCCCGGAGCCAGTCCGCCTGCCATTCGCGCACCATCAGTTTGATGGCTTTGCGGTCCTCGATTTTTCCGTCGAGCACTTTGCGCGATAGTTCCGGCAACTCCCCGTCGCTCGCAAACCGCAGCGCCACGAGTTGGCCGACGCTGAATTCCCCGATGCGCGAGCGCAGATCCGCCGGCAGCACACGTTCCATCCGCAGCCGCATCTCCAGCCGGATCACCCGGTCCTGCACCGTGAGCGCGAACATGCGCCCGAACAGGGCGGAGAGAATCAATCCGATCGCCACCAGCAACCCGAACAACCGCTCCACGTTGAATTGTTGCACCAGCCGCACCACGCTCCAGATGAGGTTCGCACCAAATATCCCCAGCACGCCGATGTGGAACCCCGGCACGAACTTCGCGTGATTTTCAAAATTCTGCGTCGCCATCGTTTCCTCCGAAAGCGCTGAAGCCTTCGATGGCGCGATTCTAGCAGGTTTCCTCCGCAGCCTCTCCCCGCCGCCGTGCGGGGCCGGCGCCAACTTTTTCTATGGACTCGGCCCGGGACGCCACTAGAATGTGCCGCAGTATGGTTTGCCCCGTGCGGGACAGAACATGAGCTCCGGTTCCATCGCAGCTCCACCAACCGCGGACTCGTCCGGCTCGTGGTTCGCCCGTCTCTCTCCCCCCGAGCGCAGCACCATGGTGGCTACCTTCGGCGGCTGGGCTCTGGATGGCATGGACGTAATGGTCTACAGCTTTGTGATCCCCAGCCTGATCGTGGCCTGGCACATGAGCAAGAGCGACGCGGGACTGCTGGGCACTGCCGCTCTGTTGATCTCCGCTGTGGGCGGCTGGCTGGCCGGAACTCTGGCGGACCGCTTCGGCCGGACGCGCATTCTTCAGCTCACCATCGTGTGGTTCGCCGCGTGCACGTTTCTGTGCGGCTTCACCAACAACTTCACGCAATTGCTCGTCGCTCGTGGCTTGCAGGGTTTGGGCTTCGGCGGTGAATGGGCCGTGGGATCGGTGTTGATGGGCGAAGCCATCCGCGCCGAGCACCGCGGCAAAGCGGTCGGCACGGTGCAGGGAGGTTGGGCCATCGGCTGGGGACTGGCCGCCATCTGCTACACCGTTCTCTTCAAGCTGCTGCCCGAAGCCATGGCTTGGCGTGCGCTCTTCTGGATTGGGATTCTTCCCGCGCTCCTGGTGTTTTACATCCGGCGCCGCGTGCCCGAGCCACAGGTGTACACAGACACTCGCAACCGGCTCCAAGCGGCGGGCGGGGCCGCGAGTTTCCTCAAAGTGTTTTCTCCGGGGATCTTGCACGTTACGCTCCTCACCGCGCTGTTGTCGGTCGACGCGCAGGGAGGCTATTACGCCATCACCACATGGCTGCCCACTTTCCTCAAGACGCAGCGGCATCTCTCCGTGCTTAACACCGGGGGCTACCTCTTTGTGGTGATCG
>Ga0187803_10000084_pt1 | contig 39874 bp, 75 predicted proteins | sample NC_wetland_sal_i_2_FD_132425 | JGI IMG/M metagenome (GOLD analysis project Ga0187803, IMG submission 132425) | Wetland sediment microbial communities from Neuse River Estuary, North Carolina, USA - Control_3 | ecosystem: Environmental > Aquatic > Freshwater > Wetlands > Sediment | place: USA...
GGGGTCAGCACTGACCCCCCAGGTGAGGGGTCAGCACTGACCCCCCAGGTGACCCCCCAGGTGACCCCCCGGCGAGGTAAGGGGCGCTTGACCCCCCAGGACACCCCCGGCGCCGGGTGCCCTCCGCTACCTAAGAACGGGTCGCTCGAAACCCTCTTGCCGTACCTTACGAACACGCCGCCGGAGGTCGTTAAGCAGGCTTTGGCGATCTTAGAGCGTAACGGAGTGTTTAGCCGGATAGCCGACGGGAAGCTCGCCGGAATCATTTATTCACGCCGGATGCGTCGCGAAGACGAAGCAAGGAAAAAGAAGCTCGAAGCGTACCAGCGGGCTCAAAAGACACTTGCCGCTAAGTCGAGGAATAGCGCCCGGCGTGAGGGGTCAGCACTGACCCCCCAGGTGAGGGGTCAGGACACACCCCCCACGATGCCCCCCCACGATGCCCCCCCAGGTGACCCCCCGGCCGCGCCCCCCCTTAGAACTAGAACTAGAATTACAGGAACAAACACACAAACCCCCCCGACCCCCCCTTCGCAGGGGGGGACAACCGGCAAGCCTCAACCTCAAACGCCCGGCAAAAAACCACCGCACGGCCGGGGGCAATTCGACGATGAAGCGATTCGGCGCCATGCCGAACTTATGAAGGGAGGCAAGAGAAAATGAATTTCGACGACGCCTTGCACATGGCGAAGCGACTTGCCGCCGTCCGCGGATTTCCGCGCGGCGAACCGGCGAACGGCGTGCTCGCCGAGTGTGCTACGATTCTCGAAGATTCATGCCAGGACGCGACCCAGGCAAATCGAGCGATTTCCGGCTTCACGCCGCCGAGATGGCCCGGCGTGCCAGCCTTCCGCACTCACGTCGAAAAGTTCATCACCGGCCCGAAAAACCACGAACTCGCGCAGCTTGGCGCCCAATTTCGGCCGGGCCACCCCGACCAGCCGCCGCCGGATTATCTCGGGCGCGAGCTTCCGGCGTGGGTTAACCCGCCCGAAGCCGACGACGCGACCATCGGGCGCAATATCCTCAAATTTTCCGAGGACTTACACGCCGAAGCCCTCGAAGTATGGCGCAAACTACCGGCCGCCCAGCGCCGGGCACTAAAGGCCGTTGCGGCTCAAAGTATGGCCGTATCGGGCGCCGATCCGGTAAAAAATCAAAATTTTCAAACCTCGACGGCCGTGTTAGAGCTTCAGGAATGGGCGAAACGGGACGGCGCCGACTGGCGGCGTTACTTCTGGCACTACCTCGACCAAATGAAATGGCTCGCCGATTTCGACGGCTTCCGGCGGGCTCACAAGTACCCGCAGCAGCTACCGGCCGAACCCCCAACGGCTAGTACAAAGTGACGAGTTCACGCATTGCGCGAGGGGGATTTATTACACTACACTGCTCTATATATGGGCGACGCTTTTCGTCCGGCTCGAAGACGGCGCCGGGGTATTCATGACCGACGACCCGAACCGGCCGCTCGACTACGACCGGCCGCGCGAACGATGGTTTCTCGTTCAAGCCGACGGCCGCGTCGTGCAGCCACACCGCAACCCGAGCACGTTTCAGGTAAGCAAGGAAATTCACACACAGGAGCCCAAACGATGAGGCGAGTAAATCGAGCGGCCGCGGCCGTCGAAAGAACCGCGGAACTTCAAGAGCAGTGCGACCAGTGGAACAAGCACCACCCGGTCGGCACGCTCGTCGAGTATCACCCGATCATTGACGAGCCGGAGCATCGGCTTCGCCGGACGCGCACCGCGGCACAAGTGCTATCGGGGCACACCGCGGTCGTATGGCTCGAAGACGAATGGGGTTGCGTCTGTCTTGAGGCTTGCGTTCCCGTGGCGGCCGTATGATTCACGCGCTCGCAGTTGCCGCCGGGGCCGCCTTCGCCCTCGTGATATACGGCGCCGTAACGTGTCGCCTGAGGGTTGAAGATAACGACGTTGTACAGCGCACCGCGTTTCGCGTCTTCGGCGTGACGGTCGCCTTCACTCGATACGACCCGCACACGTTCGAGAATGTAACCGGCCCGCACGACAGCGGCGCCCCCGCGTGGGAGTGGCGGCCGAAGGTGCTCGCCCGGCCGCCCTCCGGCGCCCCGGTCGGCGTTGCATGGTCGTTCTGGATTGCGACCCGGCGCCATGCGTACGGGTACGCAAAGGTGCGCGATTGGGCTCGCCCGGCGAATCTGCAATTCAATGTCGCCGAGATGATAACCGGCGCCGAATGCGGTTGGTTTAGCGTGCGGCCGCTCCGGCGCTACGATCACGACGCGCGCATTCTTGTCGGCGTGTTGAACCATAGCGGACCCGTGCAGGCCGCGGGCGCCGTGACGCTCACCGGCCGCGCGGAAACCGGCGAACTCGGCATGACGGTTCGTATCGTGCGCGCGTTCGACGTAGTGGCCCGCGGCGCGCAATGGCTCGACTTCGGCAACGGGTACCAGGGCGCCGACTTCATTCTCGATCAAGTCGAGTTCGTGACCGTGGCGACGGGCGAGTTCCGCGTCGGCCGCTTGCATGGGCGCCCCGAGTGGGAGCCGCTTTTATGGGTCTAACGATGTTTTGGTGCGCGGTATGCAAGACGGTCAAGCTACACGAGGACCACCGCGCGCTTATCGTCTGTTGCGCCGGTACGGTCATGGCGCGAGTGCAGCTATTGAAGGGCCGCGGGCACGATGAGGTCGAGCTTCACGTCGAAGGCGAGGACGGATGCCGGATTTGGTAAGCCCCCGAACCCGCGGCCGCATCCTTCGCGAAATCATGAAGGGGCGCGAGGTCCAGGCAACCGGCCGCGGAATCGAAATGCACTTCACGTTATCGCCGCAACCCGACTTCGAGAACCAGCGCGTCGAGTGGCGCGCGCGCATCCGGCGGCACTGGTACCACGGCAAAGCCGGGTCGGTCTTCGATGCGTTACAAGAAATTGAAAGGGAGGCCGACAAGCCACGATGAGAAAACCACCACCCCCCGAGCATTGCGACTACGCGACGCCCGCATCGCGCGGCGTTAGGGGCTCGCTCGACGGGCTCGCGCACTTTCACGTCGAACACTCAGACAACCGCTTCGCCGACGTATTCACGAAAGAGGTAACGGCGTCGCCGACCGCGCCCGGCGTCGGGGCGTTGCCCAGCGAGCGGCAAGTTATTATCGTGCTCGCGAGCGACCCGGCCGTCGTCGCCGCCGTCGTCGAAGCCCTAAAGCCGTTTCTTCCGACGCTCACGGTCGAATTGCCGGAGCCGCCGCCGCCGCCGAAGCCGAGCATCCAATGAGAGCCGAACTAAAACTCAAGCCGCACAACTTCGGCACGCGCAACGCGGCGACGGCGCCCCAGGTCGTCGAGGTATGGTTCGACGGTCACTATGTCGGCGCCGTCTACGCATCGCACGACGGGCCGGGCATCCGGTTTACTAGCACGTTCCCGATTAAGGCGTACACTGAGCGCGCCGCGGAGCAAGCCGGGTTACACGTGGTCGAGCTTATGGCGAGGCCGAAATGATGCGCGCGGGCGACTTACTCAGAAGTGAAAAGCTCGACCGTATACGCACGGTCGTTCGCGATTGGAAGGGCGGCGCCATCAGCGCGCCCGAAGCCGTGGCCCGCATCGCGCGAATCGTCGATGTAACGCTCGCCGACGACTTGCCCGCCATGATTGAGCCCGACGACCCGCGGCTCGCGTTGCGGCTCGTGACCGGCCGCGAGCGGCACGGCGACGGTACCGAAACGCTCGCGCTCGAATGCGGGCACTCGACGACACAGCTTGTCGCGAGCCCGGCGCCGGACGCCGAGCGAATCCGTTGCGTCCAGTGCATAAACGCGCTCATCGAGGAAAGGCGCCGCAAATGATTAGCTTTTCCGACTTCAGGCTCGCCGACGGCGCCGTCGATTGGCCGCGGTACAACGCAGCGCGGCAACGGGAAATCGCCGCCGAGGTCGCCGCCAGTAAGTGGTGCTCGCGTTGCGGGCATTATCTGTTATTCGCAAAGGGGCACCCCGACAAGTGCCTATCATGCAAGCGGCTCGACGAGCCCGGCGAGTGCCAGCATTCAAAATTCATTCGTTGCCCGGCGTGCGGCCGGACGTTCGACCCGTCGGAGCAGGATTATTACAGCCTATACGCCGACGGCGAACACCAAATCACGTGCGGCGACTGTAACCACCAGTACGAGATATCGACGCGCACGAGCTACACATTCACGAGCCCGGCCCGGCTCGCGCCCGCGGCCGCGGCGCCGAAAGACGAGGGGGAAAATGGTAACGATTGAATTTGTTGACAGCAACGGGAACACGTGCCGGTTTACAGTTCCCGACACGGTTGCGTTTCAGATTATCGACGCCCTGAGGGTTTCACCGCAGGTTAAAAAACTGTCTCATCGGCATTGGATCGAACAGCACCCGCCGAAGGCCGCCGGATGAGCCTTAAGACGATCCGCGTTGCCTTCTATGCTCGCGTGAGCACCCACGAAGGCCGCCAGCATTTGAGCAATCAGCTTGCACAGATGCGCGAGTTCGCCCACCGCGAAGAAGCCCGCACGTCGGTCGAGGCGTGGCACGTCGTCGGCGAGTATACCGACCAGATAACCGGCGGCCGTGGCGACCGCGACGGACTTTCCGAACTCATGGGCGACGCCGCGCGCCGGAAGTTCGACCGCGTGCTCGTGTGGGATTTGAGCCGACTCACGCGCGAGGGACCGGCGGCCGCCTTCGCCCATATCGAACGGCTCGCGAAATCGGGCGTCGAGTTCTGGAGTCTGACCGAGCCGCACTTCCGAACGTCCGGCCCGGCGGGCGACTTGTTTATCGCCGTCGCCGCCTTCATCGCTCGCGAAGAACGAAAGACAAAAAGCCTTCGAGTCCGCGCCGGGTTGGAGCGCGCCCGCGAGCAAGGAAAAAAATTAGGTCGCCCGGCCGCGGTTGTATCGTCGGCCGCGCTCGTGCGACTGAAGGCCGAAGGGTTGAGCGTGCGGCAAATCGCGCGCGCCCTTCAGGCTTCGCCCTCGACTATCGAAAGGAGACTCCGCACCCATGCCAACGCACCGCGCAAAGTTTAGCCAGCCCGGCCCGCAATTGAACCCGCTCGGGGTAAAACTGCCCGGCCCGGTCGAGATTGAGGTTTTCATTCCAGACAAGGGTAAGAAGTGGCAGGCCCGCGAGGTCACGAGCGGCCGCGTCGTGAAACATGCCGGGGCGTACAGCACGCCGGGCCAAGCGCGCTACGCCGCCGCAAAACTGTTCGACGTGCAGTTAACCCCGTGGAGCATCGACGGCACGCGCGACCCGAACGCCGAACTCGCGCACATTCACCTAGAAGGCGCGTCGCCTTCGTTGTGCGGTAGTCGATTCCACCAGCAGGCCGACCCGTACAACGGCGTGCTTATTCTGTCGGAACTTCGCACCGGGCTTGCCCGCGTGCCGAAGGGCGGCGTATGCCCGGTTTGCGTCGATAGCATCGACCGCACCTTGCAACCGGGCGACGCCATCAGGAACACCGCGGGCGCCCTCGGGCTCGTGGTCGGCAACGCCGGGACCGACGAAGTACTCGTGCAGTGGGAAGAAACCGGCGAAACCGGCCGGGAGAAACGGGCCGCGCTCACCTTCCGGCTATCGGAGCAATTGCGATGAGCTACGAGTACCGCCGGGTGTACCTCGATCCCGACGAAGAAGCGTCTTTCGAGGGAATGACGCCCCCAATCCGGCTCAGAACCGCTATAGCCCAGGTTCAACAGGTCGCCGGACAATTGCGAGCGCGCATCGACTTCGATGCCTTGCTTCACAATTTGCGCGGCGAGGTTCACGGCGCCGCGTCCATCGAATCGGAACTCGAACTCACGTATCCGAGCGAGCGGTCGCCCGAGCTACAGGCCGCCGCCCGCGGGCTCGCGCGCGCCAAGGCCGCCGTACGGCTCATGGAAGCCGCGGCCGCGTTCGTGCGCGTGTACGACGAGGTAACCCCCAAATGAAAAAACAAACAACCGGAACACCGAACCCGATGCACGCCGCACAAGAGCGGGCCAAAAAGAAGGGGCGCCCCTTGCTCGACATGCACCCGGCTGAGATGAACGCCGTATTCGACGAATTGGGGCTCGAAAACAACTTCGGGTTATTGCAGAACGCGCGCCGCGGGGGCTCGCCCGCCGTGGTCGCCGTTGCGTTTCTTCGGGGGCCGGACCACGAAGGCGGCGTCGCCGTGTTGCGCGAGCTAGAGGAAGGCGACGGCGTGGGCATTGAATGTATCGACGAGTTTATCGCCGAGATTCAGCGCGTCGGGCTTCTGTTGCCGCAGGAAACTATATACCGGAAAGTACTACAGGTTGTAGACGCTGAGGAAGTGCCCGCCGACCGCGTTGCCGAGCTTGAGGCTATCATCGCGCACCGCGTCGAGGTCGAGGCGGAAGTACGCGCGAAGCTCAAGAAGCGCCGGAAATGAGAGCAAAGACCCCCGAGCCCACAGTACGCGGCGGCGCCGTACGCGAGCTTCACAGCATCGGGCTTGAAGGGCACGACGGCCGCGGCGAAGTCTTCGTATTCCCGAATGGCGGCTCGCAGCGGCCGCCGACGTGGGTATACGCCGGAATCGAGCCCGAGCCGGTCGGGAGTCTGTTCTTATCGTTCCGGTTCACGAAGCCGCGGCCGATTCGCGCCCGCGTGTACGCCTTCGGCTTGTGGGCAATTCTCGCGCGCCGGTACCGGCGGCCGCTTTGGCTACGCTACCGCGGCGACAACGAAACGCACCCGCTCGCGCCGGGCTCGGCCGTGCGGCTTTGGTTTCGCGAGGGGATTATCGAGATCGCCCCGCCCGGCCGCGTCGAGCGCGTGAGTGTCTAAGGTACTACGGTACTTATTAAGGCCCGAAATGCTAATGTTTTCGGCCGTTTCGGCCGTATTCTGAGTATGGAGGAATCGCCCGTTATGTCAGATGAGAGAATCCTAGCATTCTGCAAGCCGTGTAGCACGATGTTTTTCTTCACGCGCGCCGAAGTCCCGACCGCGAAGTGCGAGCCCGGCCCGACCGGGTGGACGTGGAACGTACCTTGTCCGCAGTGTGGCGCCCCGCTACGCCGAAGCTCGACTCACAACAAATCGCCCCGGAAGCCGCTCATCCAGCCCGCCGAGGGGGCGCCCAGTGTTTAACGCGGGTTTCGTGCTCGGGTTTGTTGTCGCGCTCGCAGTCGTCGGCGCCGCCGGTCGTTTGATCGGCGCCGCCCGGCTCGCTCGTGTCTTCGGCGCGCTCGCCGGTCGCCCGCGGCCGCGTACTGCAAAGTGCAGCACAAACGCAGCGCGCCCGCCCGCCGTCATGCCGACCGCGGTAGAGGCCGACGTTATCGCCGCGCTCGTGAACTTGAAGGCCGACGGCGCCGCGGCCCGCCGCGCGACCGCCACGGCCGCCCAGCGGGCGCCCCAGCAGTTCGAGCCGCTATTTAACGCCGCGCTCGCTACGCTTCGCCGGGGGGTTGCATAATGCTCACGATTTACCCTTCCGACTTGGCCGCGCTCCGGCGCGTGACCGATGAGCGGTTAGCGTGCGAGGTCGAGCGACCGCACCTTCGGGGGCCGGTATGCGCCGCGTGCGCGAGCGGCGCCCATGACGAACCAGCAACCGGGGAGACACCGGCCGGGCCGTGCTCGTGCTCGTGCCACAGGGGGCGCCAATGACGAAGGGCGAACTCCGCAAGGCCCGCAAGCAAGCCCGCGCCGAAGGGCGGCCGCTCGTCGGCGAACTCGCGATACCAGGGCAGCAGCCGACGCGCGTTACCGCCGACGAGGGGCGCATCGTAACGGCCCGGCGATTGCGGCGCCGCGAGCGCGTTGCCAGCCGCGCCGAACAGCAGGCCCTTTACCTCGATTGCGGCCCGGCCGCGTGGGACGGCGACCGATGAGCGCGTACGAAAAGCTCGCGCGCAATCTATGTGCCGCCGTCGTCGCACACCGGCTCGGCATTTCGCTCGCGCACGCCCGCAAGGCGTACATCAAAGACGATGAGCCCGTCGGCGCGTTTTGGCTCATGCTTGCCGAACGGCTCGACCACGGCGCCGCCGAGAACATCGACGAGCAAATGCAGCCCAAGCCGCCCAAGGGGGTCATGTGACCCGGCAAGAACTCGCGCGCAAGTACGGCGCCTTCCGCGTGTGCTATCTGACCGACGATGGCTTGAAGGTCACTATCGGCGATAACGAAGCCCTCGACGAACTCGCCGCCACGCAGCGCGGCGCCATCGTCGCCGACGAGCGCGGCGTCGAAGCGTGGATCGAGCACCAAAACCCCGAGTCGGGCGAGTGGCGCAAATGGTGAGCACGCGCGTCGATAGCTTCGCCGAATGGCGGGCGGCGTTTACCGTACTTTTGGCCGAGGACTGGTTTATATGGGTCGAGCACCGGCCATCGGGGCTCGTGTACGGCTACAACACGGAACTATGGCCGGAATGGCTCGACGTGCCCCGCGGCGACTACATGGGCGAGTCGAGCCCGGCCGACGGCCCGGCCGTCGCGCGAATGATCCCGTTTGCATGGCGGCACTCGCCGCGGCCGTGGCCCGTGTGGGACGACGAACGCCAATGCGAAACCGACGAGCAAGAAACGCGGGCCGGGTGGGACGCTCGCACGGCTCGCGAAAACGAAGGAATGCTCGACCGCGTGCTCGCGCGAGCGTACGCCGACTAAACCAGCCCGCCGGGCGGCCCTTTGCGCCGGTTCTTCGAGCCCGGCGGGCGGCCGCGCCGCTTGCCCTCTTTCATCCATGCCGGAGGCCGACCGCGGCGGCGGCCCGTTCCGCGGGCGTAGCGTTCCGCGGCGAGTATCAGTTCATCGAGCCGGGCAGATTCGCCGCGAAGCTCGGCAAGCATTTTCAGGATATCCATACGGCCGAGTGTGGCCCGGCGTTTCAGGACTTCCAATAGACCGGCGGCCGCTTCGGTACTGTTACCCGGCCGGGTCATTCCAGGCGGCCCAGCGGATCGACGAAGCGCGCGGCTTCCCAGCCGCCGACCCGTTCGTTATCCGAAAGGGCGCCGCCGGGAATCCCGAGTAGGCGAACCGCCCAGGCGGCCGCCGAAATATCCACAAGTTGCCCACAGAGCGCACGCCGTTCTGACTCGTATTCCGGCCGGATCGACACGCGCGTCGGCCGCGTTCCGAGCAAAAGTTCGCCGTTGACGTTGTACAGATCGACCAGAGCCACGAGCCCCGGCGCGTCCGACGACGCAGACGAGCCCAGCACGACCGCCGGGTGCTTGACGGTCGGGCAGGAGATTAGGACCGTATACAGCCCGTTTCTATGCTTGTGGGCGGCGACCCAGGTAACGGCGACGCCGCCGCCGGATACCTCGAATCTCATAGTTGCCCGTCCCTTTTGGCGCGCACTAGCGAATAGGCGGCGAACGCGAGCACGACGACCAGGATTACAGAGCCGGGCTCGACCCCGTGGGCGGCGAACCATCCGAGCACCTTTGCCAGAATCCAGGCGAAGCCGACGGCGCCGAGCGCGCACAGAAGCAGCACGACGAAGCAGCCCGCCGCGTAACTCATGCCGCGGCCGGGGGCTCGGGCGGCGGGTCGCCGCGCCAGTCTTTCGCCGGGTCGCCGGTAACGATTCGGTTCAGGCTCGGAATGTGGCAATCGACTTCGCCGGTCGAGCCCGGCCGCAGGATCACGGCGCCGAGTAACGAACGGTCTTTCGATTTGACGACGACGCCCGTATTCGAGTCGGCCTTCAGGTCCGGCCGTGGGAGCACGACGACGTTATGCTCGCCCCAGGTTTCCTCGTGGAACTTTCCCGTCGTCATGAACGCGGGCAAGGAAAATTGCGGGCCACTCACAAACGAGTCACCGGCCCGCACTGCGTCGATGACCCGGCCGAAGCGGTCGAGTATCTTGCCGTCTTTTGCAGCGAAGCCGATAAATTGGTGCGGTTGCTCATTCAAGGCTCGGTCCATCGCTTCGGTATCCGGCGGCGGCCCGTGGTAACCGATGCTCGCTTCAGTGAGCCCGGCCGTTGCCATTTTGCGGGCCGCGTCTTCTGGCCTTAACACTCGCAACGGCTCGCCGTTCTTAAAGGCGAATAGCTCCGGCCCGTACGTCGGCCCGACCGGCGCCCCCCTGCCCCAGCCGCGCTCGTGGAGTCGGTTAAACATCCGGCCCATTTTCGACATATCAGTCGCAAAGCTCCTTGCCGTACGTCTTCCAGTCCATCCAGCCTTGCTCAGTCCAGAAGCCCCACATGCGGCGGCGCCGAAGCCGGAGCACGAGCGTCCAAACCGGCCGCTCGATTTCGACCCAGTGTTTCCACTCGGCCGGGCGCCACAGCACCGAGAAGCGGCGCCGGTATACGCGCCGTTGAGGCCCGGCAGCGTCGCCCGCATACTCCGGCACGTGCTCCCAATATCCGCCGGAAAGCAGGAACGTCAAAAACGACCACGGGTGGTCGTGTACGTGCCGGTCATTGTCGCTTCGGTGGAAGTGGTGAACGTAGAGCGCGAGCCAAGGCGAATCGAACAAATAATACCGCGTCATCAGCGGGCCGCCTTCGGGGTAACACGGGTCGGCGATCACGCGGCGCCGGATGACCGGCTCGCCGCCCATGAGTCGCCCGGCCGCACGCAGCCACCAATTGACGAGCACGAGCGCCGGGAGCATCACGCGCAAGACTTCCCACCACGTACGGCCGGGAATCGTCATGCCTTGCCGGATAATTTCAGGGAGCGCGACGAAAAGCAACGCGAGCACCGGCACGACGACCATTGCGGCGCCCACCCAAGCCGACCGCGGCGGCTTCATACCTTGGACCCTTGGAACATAAAGCCGTTTTTTTCGAGCCAGCCATCGGGCACGGGCGCCGTGCCGGGCAACGCGAGCAGCATATCGGAGGGAACGGGAAGCTCGTTACGGACGGCGGCGCCGAGATAGTTCGGCTCGCGCTCGACCGGCGCCAAGTGCCGCCACGTATCGACGTAGCCCGCCATTTGAAGCGCCGAGAGGATCGCCGCCCGGTTGTAATTGAACTCGACGTACAGAACCGGCCGACAGCGCCGGAAGGTTTCAACGCCGCCGAGAATCGCGTCGGGCTCGCCGCCTTCGAGGTCGAGCTTCACGAAGTCGAGCCGTTTAAGCTCGTACGAGTCGATGGTTCGCACGGGCACGGTATCGCCAATCGGGCCGCCGGTCGTCGCGATGCCCCACGGCGAATCGGTGTACGGCGACAGCGGCATTACATGGGTACGCCCGGCCGCGGCGCCCAGCGCGGCGCGCTCGGCATCGACGTTATCGACCGAGTTTAACTGGCAGTTCCCGCACAGCATTTGAAACGGGATTCGCTGAGGCTCGAAGGCGATCACGTGCCCGGCCGGACAGAGCCCGGCAAGCGCGAGCGTATGCTCGCCGAAAAGGGCGCCGCCGTCGATCACAACGGAATCCGGCCCGACGAATTGCCGGAACACATCGACTTCGGCTTCGGAGTACTCGCCGTACAGCTTGACCGATTTGCCGATATAGGAATCGTGACGAAGGCACAACAGCATATTAGCGGCGCCGTGCCGGAAGCGCCGAAGGATGGTATAGGGCTCGCTCATGCTCACTCGCTTCGGGGGAGTGTTTATTATACGTCTTTGCCGGGCTCGGGCGCCGCGCAAAGTAGCTTGCGTATCGTCTTCGGCGCCGGGACGGCATCAGGGGGCACAAGGGAGGCCCGCGGAGCGGCCGCGGGCGCGTTCGGGTCGAGCACCGGGGCGTCGAGCCGCGGCATCCGGCTCGGGGTCATGCCAAGGTTTTTCGCGAGCACGGCGGCCGATGGACCCCAGGCGTATATCATGAGCCCATCGACCGCGAGCGTGCGGTCGTGCTCGTGCATTGCCGACACGAAGCCGTCGGCCGGATCGCGAGCCGTTTCGGCGCGCGCCTTGACCATCGCGACGAGTTCGGCGTCGAGTTCACGGCCGCGCGGCCGCGCGTTGCCGGTCGGAAGTGTTTTGCGGCTCACCGATAGCCCCTCTTGACCATATCAAGGCTTAGAGCTTCGAGCGGCGCCTTCCCTTCGAGCAGCCCGCGGCCGGTTTCGTTAATGTGGTACCGCTCGATTGCGCCGCCGCCCCCGCGCTCCAGGGAATCGGCCGAGATCGCCGCCAGCCGCAGGAACTTGTAAAGCGTGCGCGTTGCCACGTGGTCGAGCCCGAGCCACGCCACGCGGCCGCCGTCGAAGACGAGTTCCGATTCGTCGGAGCCTTCCGGCGCGTCGCGCATTCGGGTCAATATCTCGATTTCGCGCTTCGTGAGGATCACGAGTTAAACCATTCGCGAATGCGGGACTCGACCGCGGACTCGGGAAAGAAAAACGGCTTTTCGATAAGCCGGAGCGTCAGTTCGCCCCAATTGCCGGAGCGCCCGGCCGGTTGAAAGTAGAACGCGACGACCACGCCTTGCGAGCTTGCGCGGCCGTTGTCGCCGCTCGCCGGAATATCGACGCCATTCGCGAGCAGTTCGCGCCGCTTTGCTTCAAACTGAGGCCGGGAAATATGGACTGTAATGTCTTGCACGTTGCGCCCCCTCCGTGGGCGTGCTCACTTATCGCAGCATTTGAAATTCTGAGTTATGGTTACCTCGACGCCCCAGTTCCCGCCGCGGCGAACGCATTGAGCCGGGCCGTTTAAGGTGAAGTCGCCCACCCGTAGCACGTTCGGCGCCGTACACTTGAGCCGCGCCTTCGCCGTCGCGTCCTGTTGCGCGAGCGATTCGGCGTTCTTCGTGCAGACAAGGTTTATCGAGCCGGGGCACGTTTCACACGGGGCGAAGAAGCCCGTACCCGTTTCAGTGAACGACTGGCAGCACGCCGACAGAAACACGGCGAGCGCGAAAAGCAACGGCCGTACTATTCTCATTGGGGTTTAACCCTCCCTTCTGGCAGAATACACCCGGCCGCCGACTTGCCGAGCGGCCCGTTCGGCCAACGTGGGAGCCCGCCGGTCCAAATCATCCAGCGATCATAAGACCCGCAGAGGTTCCGCGTGTATATCCCGATGCCGGGCACAACCCACACCCGCGGCCGCGGACCTGTGAGCACAAAGAGCACGACCGGCAACCACGCCCACAAGGCGACGAGCAGACAGAACGCGACGAGCCGCTTCATTGGCGCCCCCTATGAAGTTCGAGCCCGTCGCGTTCCGCGGCCGCGTCGGCCTTGTCCGAAAACCATTTCACGCACCGCGGGCGCCGACTCCTAAAGCCGGTCGTTCGCTCGTGGTAGTATTCCCGCCGCACGCCTTCGAGGCTCGATTCATCGACGAGCGCGGCGAGCCCGTTGCCGCATAGCGGGCACTTCGCCGATGACTTCAACAGGCCGGGCACTACCCTTCCCCCAGTGTCAAGAACAGAAACATAACGATGGCGCCGGTCACAAATCCCGCGAGAAACACGTTACCCCCTTCCGCCCGCGGCCGCGTCCATCGCGAGCCGGAGCAATCCAAGAACATACACCACGCCGAAGGCAACGCCGATAGACCCGAGCAGCGATTCGACGCCGATAGTCCGAGCCAGGATCACGCCGACGACCGCGAACGCGATGCACTCAAGGGCCGACGGCTCGGCAATCGGCCGAGCAAGGAAAAGAAAAACGCGCTTTATCATGCGTACGCCCATTGCCAGCGGCCCGGTTGAAGGATCGCGCAGCACGAGCACACCCAGGCGACGGGGGCGCCGTTGCGGTCGAAGGCAACCGGCTCGCTAAAGTCGTGAACGTGGCCCGGCTCGGCCCATATAAGGGACTTGCACCCAGTACACGGACATTCGGGGCTCGGGCAGATTTGACTATTCATAAGCCGAACAGTTCCGCGGGAAGCGGCCGAAGCCCGGCGCCGGGCGAGCCCGGCCGGTCGGCATCGACGACACGTACGTCGAGTTGTTTCACGCCACACCCGCCGCACTGGTAAAAGAACCCGCCGCGGATCGTCGCCCGGTCGATGACGTACTCAGCCCCGAGCCGGATTGAATCGAGCAGGACCGCGTAACCGCATTCGCAGATGGACAGCTTCACGAGCTTAACCGTTTCGAGTTCCATCAGTTCACCGGCCGCGCGCGGATCTTGGCTAATTCCGCGAGCGCCCATTCATTCTCGGGCCGGTCGTCGATGCCGACCCACCCCGGCCCGAACGAGCAGTTCACGACGCGCCGCGGCTTCGGTGAGCCCTTAAGGCCGCCGTCGGACAGCTTGATAAGCTCGGCGAGTTCGCCTTCGCGTAGTGTGGTCATCGGAGCCCCTTCCAGGCGTTCCAGCGGTCGAGCAGGTATTGACGCGCGGCCGCCCCTTCGATTTTAAGAAGACACCCGGTTGTCATGTGAGGGAAAACGTGTTCGGTGATCTCATCCCACAGATTGCCGAACTCGCGCGAGCCGTCACAGGAAAGCCCGTTCGCGATGGCTTCGCAGTCAGCGCAAAAGCGGTAGGTGTTCCATTCACCATCCCAGCGGCCGCTTACCCGTTCGTAGACGTGGCCCGGCAAAATGGGCCGCTTGCACTCGTAACACCTATGCTCGTGCCGCGCGCGTGGATGATGGGAATTATAGACGGTCGGCCCGTCGCCGTCCCATCCCCCGATGCAGACCCCACAGTCACTCATAGGCGTACCGGAAACATAAGATCAGGTTACGCCACGCCCGCGCGAGTCGCCGGAGCAACGCAGCGAGCGGCCCTTCGGGGTACACGGGTTTTCCGCATCGGCACTTGTCGGCGTCGGGGAGATCCCGCCACGCGATGCTAAATTCGGGCAGCGGCTTTCCGCAGTTCCCGCATTCGTGAACCTACCGGGCAAGGTGTCGCTTCCCTTCGCGAATGAGCACGTCGTAACAGTCACAACAATAGCCGGGGTGTTCATCGTCGGGCAACCCAATTCGGGCGCCGCAACGTCGGCAGAATCGCGGCAAGGCCCGGTCGCCGACCCGCTTCGCGAACCGCTCAAGCCGGAGCGCGAGCCGGTAGATAACGATGTTCAAAAACATAAGATCACCGTAGGCGCATCAGCAACGCGGTAGCGAGGTCAAGCGGTTCGACAACGTAGTCGGTCGAAGTGGCATACACGCCGACGAGGCCCATGCGCCTTAGTTCCTCAACCGAGTAAGCATCGGCAACGCCCGGCGTCTGTTGTGGTTCGCCCACTTCCGCCCCTCTCACGATGCGGAACGCGCCCGGCAATTCGTTGAAAATCCAAACTCTCATAGGCTGTAACCGGAAATATAAGATCAGTTACGCCACGCCCGCGCGAGTCGCCGGAGCAACACAGCGAGCGGCCCTTCGGGATAGGTGGGCTTTGCACACAGGCACTTTTCGACGTCGGGGAGATCCCGCCACGCGATGCTAAATTCGGGCAGCGGCTTTCCGCAGTTCCCGCAGTTCGTGAATCGGTGTGCCGGAAACATAAGCTACTAGACCAGCGGACGGACCCCGCGGCCTTGTGCGTCGATTGCCTCGAAAGCAGTGCGCCCGTAAATATACGTGACCGTGAGCCGCCCCAACTGAAGCCCTAGGCCCGCTCGAAAACCTCTCTCGCTGAGTGTGCTTACCCACGTCCGGCCAAACCGATACCCCCATACCGGCCTAGACGAAAATCCGCCGTGCAATCGTGCCGTGGTAAACCACCAGTGCCGTACTCCGTTCGGTTCCTGGTCATAGCTGAAAAGTCTTCGCGGGCGCTTGTTCGTAATCATAGTGTCAAAAACATATCATTCTGACGGGGGCGCCGGTACCACCTTTTCCACAGGCTCGGCCGTTGATTCCAGGTTCCCCGGCGTCGGGGGGTTTTTGGTACGGGCGTCGTCGGCGCGATTTTTCCCGACCCGCAGGCCAATCAGTAAACCGTAAGAGAGCGCCAATTGTAGGCGCCGTTCGGCCGTCCATGTTGCATCCAGCAAGGTAACGGCCGCGAGCCCACCCTTCAAAACGGGGTCAGTCGCAACCAGGGCAAAAAGTTCGCGTGAAAGCTCCGGGTCTTGCTCAGTTGCGGCCCGCGCCAATTCGAGCGATGTAATCGTCATAACGCCCGCGTTATCCCCTTGTCTTCGAGCGCCGCGCACGCGGCCGTATAGGCGTCTTCGTACCCGCCGCCGACCTTTAAGTACAACGCCCGTCGGAACTCGGCCGGGAGCGCGTAATAGCATCGGCGGCAGAAGGTTTGCCGCGGCACCTTCACGCCGCCACATCGGCAACGCAGGCCGAGTAGCTCTTCGATCATTTGTTCGGGCGTCATACCGCGCCCGGACCCGGCGCCGTCTTCGAGAATCTGGCCCACCAGTCAGCGACGGCGCGCACAGCGTCGTCGCGCGAGGCGTGCGTTTTGCCAAGGTCAATATCGCACCAGGCCGCCGCCATGCCGACAGCAACCCATGGGGATGCCGGACGTATGCCGCCCTTTGGCCCCGAAGTCTCCGGCGGTGGCCCTTGCCAAATCTTACCGACGACGCGAACGCCTACGAAAGCAATATCGAGGTACCAGCGCATTAAGCAACATCCCTTTCGCCCGCGCTCCATCGGCGGTTAGCCAAAAACTCCCGAGCCCATAAGCTCTGCCACGTCGGCAAACCAGCGTTAGCTCGCGCGAGTGACCATTCGGCAATTTCAACCCACGACCAGGCCGGCCCGAAGTACTCCCGCAAAGCGTCGAGCTTTTCTTCCCAATTCAGGAGATCAACTGAGCCGGGCCGGTCCATCAGCGCCGCCCCCCATGCGGCCGCGCCGAACCCTTTAGCTTTTGAACGGCCGCGAGAATGCGGTCGGCATAAAGGGCGAAGCCGGGGTCAGCGCGTGCCGTCGCGATCCCCTTCAGTTCGGCTGCGAGTTTTTCAAGATCACGGATTGCAGCAATTGCCGCCGGGTTCATGGCTTTTCCACCATTTAGGAAAACCTCTGGAAATCTGCAAGCTCGGCGGCGAAGCGTTCGGCCGAGTAGTTAGATTCAACAATGCAAAGAAGTATTTCGCTCGTGCTGAGCCGCTGATTTTCAATTTCGGCGATCAGCGCGGACATATCCCATTCGGCAATCCTGAGCCCGCAGAGCGTCGGCCGGAGCTTTCGTTCGTTGTTCATCTCGCCGCCGACCAACGTAAAACCGTACGCGCCCCGCTCACGTGCGAGTAGAGCATCGCCATTGATCGGTTCGAGGGTGAGCCAGCCGGACGAGCCGTATTCGTGCCGTAGCGTACGCGTGGGCTTCAGGAAGGGCAGCCGCGGCGGGATGGAGAGCCGGGCGCGATACCAACCGAGCGGAATGTCGCCGAAAGGGAAAAGGGTCGAGCGCGACGGGTTGCCGTGGTCACTTGCGAAGCCGTGTTCGGTCATGCCGAGAACTTCGGCCGGACCCCAGCCGATACCGCCGTCGGGGTCGAACACTTCGAGATTGCCCGTTTCGCGCCGATTCACAGGGAGAACCACGCGGATTATTAGAGCCGCACGCCGCACCGAAGCAGTATGCCCGACGCGCGGCTGCCTTTCAATTGGACATTCTAACCATTTGTACTAGGACTGCGCCACGGGGGAAGGAGGTACTTTGCCAGAGCACCCCCGAGCGGCGAAGCAAACAGGGGCGCCCCCAAGACGCGACCGACGCCCAATAGGATATCAGAATGGTACGTCGCCGAATAGCTTGCCCTGTCGGCCACTCGGGCCGTACAGTGCCCGCCGGGCGGGCCATGTGCGCGACGTGTAGGCTCGCCGAAGCTCTGGCGGCGTGGCTCGAATCGTGGCGACCGCGGCGGACACATTACCCTCAAAGTCGCCGCGCATGACCTTAATCGCGTTCCCGTACTCGCGCATCGCATCGCGCCGCGAGAGCCCCCGGCCGCGCCCGGCGTTAAACTGATTTGTCGGCGTACCCAGCCCAGCGCGCTTCATCAGGATAGAAACCTTCGTGTTGCATTTCCGGCAAGCCCACATAAAATTCTCGGGCTCGTCGTCCGTTTCGTCGCCGGTTATATGGTGAAGGTCGATATTGCGCCGGCGTCCACAAAAGCCGCATTGCTTCGGACCCGGCGGCGCGTTCGCGTGCGCCCGGTATCGTTTCGCCCGGTCGGTGATCTGCTCGACCGGTTTGCGGTTAAAGCGAATCGTCGTGCGGCGAATCTTCATTCGATCACCGCGAGCACGAACACCGCGGCCGCGAGTCCGCCGATTGCGAGTGCCCACGGGTTATCGAGCAAGGAAGAAAAATCGGCCGGCGCCCCGCCTCCGATCGGCACATTATCGAGCGCCCCCGTGTCAAAAGTGTAAGCCGCGCCGCCCGCAGCATCCGAGAGCAGGGAGTTCGGCGACAAGCCCGTCGCTGCGGCAATGTTCGCCGCGTAGGTTACCGGATCATTGCCCGAAGCGGCCGGGGCGTACTTCGCTGTGAACTGTGAAATCGTGAGCCCACGCGAAGCATCGAGCCCAATCTGATTCAAGAGAGCCTGATAGCCCGCGTCGTACGTCGGGAAGCTCGCCCAGGTCGTGCCGCCGATGGTAACCGGCGTCGCGCCAGTTTGCCCAGCGTAAATGAGATTCCCTGGGTTATTGAGCGGGGCGAGTGCCGAATTATAGCCCTCTTGCCGCACAACCGCATCGGCGACGGTCGAGTAAGGCGAAGTGATTGCCCCGAGCCCGCGGCCGCGATTCCACCGCACGACCAGGTCGGCGAGCCCGGCATATCCCAAGCCGCGGCGGCGTCGAGATCCGGCAGGAACGTACACCGATGCGCCCCCTATTGACTGAGCAACGCCGCTACCGTGCATGGCGTGTTCGCGTGATTTTGCCCAGTGCCGTACGTTGGTGTGAAAGTGCCTACAGAGGATACAATATCATCTGCCACAGCCGCGACGTTTCCTACTGTCGAATCCGTTTGCGATTTTCTAATCACAAAACCGGTCGGCCCCGTAAACGTCGTCGTGCCGGTGGCTGAAGCGGCCAAAATCGCTGCGAGCACCAAATCGTTTGCGTTAACGGTCGTGATGCTTCCGCACGAATAAGGGCTCGTCGCGCCCTGCGCGATAGCAAATCTATCCATGTTGCATGATGTACCCGAGTACTCCAACGCAAAAATGCCGGGAAGCATGACCAAAGATGCTGTTTCCGTTATCGTGAAAGTGCCGGTTGAAGTGGTGACCGGAGCACACCACATACTGACACGGCCAACATTCCCAGTCGTATTTTGGTCAATCTGGAGTCGCGTGTAACCGTTGCCGTTCCCGGTCGCCTGGTTGTCAGTAACTACGAGCGTCAGGTCGCTGTCACTAGCTCCGCTATTTGCGGTAAGCCCGATCACGACCACAACGTCGCCCACGGCTGGGAGAGAGCCGAAACTAACAGAAAGAGAAGAAAGCCCCACAATGGCGTGGGCTTCAACGGCCTGTATGAATTTGGGGGTTCCCAGGCTTGGGGTGATCGGGCTCGGGCCTGTTGGCCCGATAATGTAGCTCGCCTTCAACCCGAACGCGATGGACAGTAAAGCACAAACCACCCACAACGGCCTAGAATTGAGCATAGATCACCGTGAAAGAAGCATTTGCCACACTGACAGAGAAGGTATAACAGATATCGTCACCAGGCGCGTTCGCCTTTAAGGGGGAAAGCGGCGAAAAGTCCATCGCGAATTGCGTGATTTTGGTATAGGCGTCGATGTTGGCAGTACCACTTCCGCAGTTCGTGCCAGTCCCGGATGTGATTGTCACGTTCGCAGCAGTGTCATCGCTCAGGTGATAGTGACAAATCTTAGTCGTCTTGCCCATCACACCCAGCACGAGGCGCCCCGTTGTTCCAGGGGCCAAAATTTGAACCGCCTGGAACATACAGGAAAACTGCCGGTCGTTCGTGGCGCCGTTGAACACGTCCGGTAAGACCCGTAAATACAAAGGGGCAGCCCCGGCGCCCACTGGAGATTGTTGCGTGTTCGAGATGCCATCGGCACCCACAACGGCGGCGTTCGCCGGGATCAGTTCCCCGGCCGCATCCGATGACACATCGCGGGTGTTCGTACCATCGCTCGCGCCAATCCGAACCGGGTTGCCGGCTAGTGCGATGCCTGATGCGACCGGCCCCTGTGAAAACGTGCCGAACGTGTTGCCGCGCATCCGAGCCCAGGTTGTGCCGTCAAAAACCCGATTAAATACACGCGGGTAAAGAATCCCACCGCCGGCGCCGGTCGGCGTCGATTCAGTGTTGCTTACGCCGTCGGCGTCAGCCGAACTTGCATTCGCCGGTATCAGTTCTCCGGCCGTGTCTGTTTGGAGCGTGCGGATATTGCCGGGCGCCCCATCCTGCCCGGCGACCAGGACAGGGGGCGTCGTCGGCGGCGAGCCCGCAGCGGTCGGGCCATCGACCGGCACGGGCGTCGGGATAACGGCCGAAATCGCCACGCCCGCTATGCTACAGCCCGGCTCACGGCATCCGTACAATTGCCCTATAATCGTACCCGATCCCATCACTGAAGTTAAAAATACCCGTACGCACGGATAGAAGCCGGTAAAGTTCGTCGTCGCTTGTGTGGTCGCCGTGTTTGGGTTGACCCCGCCCGATACCGTGCCCGCGAAAGGCACCCACACGGCCGCAGTGCATGTTCCGCTCGCATCGACTGGCGCGCTTTGGACGATAAGCGATAGAGCCGTGAAGCCGACAGATTTATAGCTTAGGCGCCACTCGAACACGCCGTTAATGTTCGTCCCACAGGTCCCAGTACCGCCGGCTGACTGCCCGGCCGCAATCAAACTAACGTCGATGATGCAGTCAGGCCGCGGCACATTTTGAGCAGCCGCGGCGCCGGCGCCAAACACGAGCGCGCTCACAACGAATAATAGTCGTTTCATTCCTCCCAACCTTCCGCGGGCCATTCCCAGCCCACCAGCGCCGCGGTTAAGAAGTTCCCGACGCCGATACCCATATTCGCAATCGGTGTGGCCTTGACCCGCAGCGTTTCACCATTGTTATGCTTCCATTCGACCGGCCACGGTAAACCGAACGTGAGATTCCCAATCGGGAAAGGCACGGCGCCGTAATCTTTTTCGATGTAGCCTGTGCCGGCCGGGTTCACGAGCGGCGCATCGATATCGACCGTATATTGCACGTCACCAGGGCCGGGCGCGTTGCCGCCCCCCTGAAACCCGAGCACTACGCCGACGGCAACGAAAAACCAGTTCGCCTTAGTTTGGAAGGTGAGCAAAAGAGCTTGCGTGCCGTAAACCAGTCCAGTCGCCGAGCCAAAGACCGTAACCGGCAAAGCGAGCCGCGGGATTGGCAAGCCGAACGGTGTGCGCCGCGTCGCGCCCCAATCGCGCGTGTACTGTTGAGCCTGTTGCAGCGTCAGAGCCGGAGCCCCCATATCATGCCCCCCTGTTGAGCAAGTCTTCGTCGGGAACGGCGACGATCAAGGAAAGCCGCACGAGCTTGTTAGTAGTCGCGAGCGAGTTCCAAAACTCCACCTTGAATATACCGGGTGGCGTGACCGGGTAAGGGACAGCGAGCAGCCGCACCGCGGGGTTGAGCACATACAACCCGGCGGCGAAATTCGCATTTGGGTTACTACTGGGCGCGTCGTTCAGCATCCAGGTTTCAGGCACGGGCTTTTCAAAAATCTTGTACTGACGGCCCATGTCCGTAATGTTGAATCGAAAGGATTGCCGCACAGGCGGGTCGGTCGCATCGAGCGAAGCGCGCCCCGTGAAGCTATGGAGGAATCCGAGCAGGAACGAGCCGAACGGCACGGCGAGCGCGTATTCTTCGTACGCATTGGCAGCGAGCCCGGCATTTTCCGTTTGAGTGTCCGGCGCGTGATAGATGCGGGGCACGTAGCAAGCCGCATCGAGAAACGGGTCGATATTCTCGGTGAGCTTCGCATCGGCGTCGCCCCAATAATCGCGATAGGCCGAGTGAAGGCGTAACGGCGAAATCGGCACTTGTGTCGGGAAGCAAGTTTTCATCGCGGGTACACCTTCATGCCCTTAAATGTGAGCGTGAGAATCGGCGGTGGCACTGGCAGAGCGAGTTCAAAGTAACCCATGCCAATCGCCGGGAAGCCGGCGCCAGTACCGAAACCGAAAGTCAAAGCCAGATTGTCGAAAATCATTGCCACGAGTTGCCCAAAGGCTATCGGTGGGCCGCCTGTGGCGGGCGCCGTCCCGATCAAAATGCCAGGACCGAAGGGTTTGCCAATCCCCGCACTCGTCGAATAAAAGAATTGAAAGGTTGCGCCGACCCTGAGAGCGAAGACTATATAATCCAAGCCGTCCACCGCGCGATGGACGACGCTCATTAGCTGATTCTGATTGCCCGGATCTTGGGCGGCCGTGGGGAGCGTATCTTCCCAAACGGGAGTGTCGCCCGCAGGGGCGCGAAGCACATGCCGGATGCCGCTGTTGTTTGCGCCCGAAGCGTAGGTCGAAATCAGTACGTTACCGGGCGTGCAATTGATAGCGGAAGCTTGTAGAATCTGCAAAGCATCATGTACGACGAACTGCGGCCCGACGATGGAATTATCGGGATGGATCACGTTGTACATGAGATCCTGATTCGCTGGAGATGTGCCGATCACTAGGCTTTGGGTCGCCGTGTTCCAGGGTTGCCCGAGCCAGGCGGTAATATCGAGCGACGTAATTCCCCCGCCGTTTACGCTCACGTTGCAATGAACGCTTCCGGGGGGATGGCTTGGCGTGCCGTTCAACGGGATTATGCCAGCCAGATACCCCGACCCCGGAGCATCGATCACATAGCCGTTGATGTTGCCCGACCCGTCCACGGTCAAATGAGCCGCCGCGCCGAAGCCTGAGTAGTGCCGCGTCGTCCAGTAACAGACATTGTTATTGTTATCGACGCCGATGCCGGCCTGTGCCCATTCGATGCCATCGTGGAGTATGCCCGCCATGCGGGTTAAAGCGAGGTCCCAGGTCCCAGTACCGGCGACCGTGACTATGCACTTGGCGCCCCAAACAGTCGCAACATCGTTCGCGTCAGCGCCGCCGCCATAGAATAACATCCAAACCGCTTTATCGACGGGCCGGAATGCGAGCGCAAAAGAGCCTTCGTTGAAATACTGATTGGCCGCGTTTGGCAGGTAGCTCAAAGTCGAGATGATTGACGGACGCCATTTGTCGAAAGTCGGCGAAGTCGGGTTAGCATCAAAGGGCGCGAGCGCGATGTTAAATGAAGCCTGATCGAAGTACACGGTATAGAGAATCTTCGTCGCCGGATCGATCACCGCGCCGATGAACTGGTAAACCTGAGTAAATCCAGTTCCGCCCGACCCATCGGCGGCCATAACCGGCGCGTGGGCGGCATCGACTTCGGCCCATGTAACGCCGTTGTCCGTCGTCTTCATCATCCGAATCGCGAGCGTGTTCAGGTCGGGCTCAGGCGTGTAGCGAGTCGTTGAGTTGGTTTCAAAAACGCCGTTCGGCGGCGCCATGAAATTAGGCCACTCCCCGCCGAAAAGGATGTCGGGGTTCGCCGTGATTGGATTCGGGAAGGCCATAAGTCTTAAAGGTTTGCGAAGTCGAAGTACAATTGCTGATTTTTCGGAATATAAATCTCGGGATACACCAGGCCCGGCGTTTGCGAATTGTCGAATCCGAAAATCAGTTCAAGGGGAACGAAGTCGTTCATGTAGTACTTACCGCCCCAATCCTTAAATTTCACCCCCACACCACGAACGCGCGTGCCGACCGGGCCGACCGCGGCGCCGGGGCCGGGTTGATCGGTTTGCGTTCCAGACTGCCAAACGAAATCGGCGTCGGCATTGAGCGCGGCGCCCGCCATAGATTGCCGCGCGAAGGCGGGAAACGGGACGTTGTTAAGCGGCAAGGTCGTTATATCAAGCTGGAGGTCGTAGCCGAAATACGGCCGCGCGTTGTACTTGGGCGGGTAGCTCGGCGCCCATACCATGCCAGCATTAAAGATTTTCGTTCCGATGAAGACGATGAGAGCCTTCGAGTACGTCACGCCCGCAGCGACCGCGAAATCTATTTGAATCGCCGCCCCGGCCGGGTAGAAAATGTTCGTCCCGACCGGCGAAAAATACCCATAATACGGCGGCGTGAGCCCGCCCGCGCCAAGGATCGCGTCGGCGTCATATGGGTTGAGCATTTGCGCCGACGTAATGTGCTTTTGGACCCAACTACCATCGGGCCGAGTGAAACGGAGCGTAGCATTCACGTTGCCGGCAGCCGCAAGCGCCGTGCCATCTTCGGCGAACAAGAACACCGCGAAACCGACCATGCGAAACGGCGCGTCAGTCGTAATTTGTTGCTCCGAGCCGAAAAGCTGAAAGGCCGGGACAAGCGCCGTATTCACGAACTTTTTAACCCACCACTGCGGGCGTTCTAGCAAGTTATCCGCGCTTACATTGGGGCTTGGGTTCATAGCTTACACCGCCCATACACCTTCATGCCACGCAAGGAAAAAGAAACCGTCGCCGCAGCGCCGAAAGAGAGGTCTACTTGTACCACGCCGCCGCGCGGGATGAGAATCTCCGGAAAGAACGGTGCCGGGCGGCCGCCACCGGAAGACAATACCGACTCACGAAATTGCCCGCAGAGAAATGAGTCCCACGGATTCAAGAGTTGGTTTTGATTCAGGGGCACACCCCACGTATCATAAAACGTAAGGCCGACGGAGCCGATACACGGAACCGGATTCGCCGCCGTGTTCCACGGCCCAGTGATCCCGCGCCACAGGAAGTCGGCGTCGTTATCGGTTTGAAGCGGCACCTTCGCAATGTCACCCGCAGCCGTCGCCGTGAATGTGAACGGGTATTCGAAGTCTTCGAGATCGTTCACACCGTCGGGCTCTGTGAACCGTTTATACATCGGCGTGTACATTGCTGGGACTTCCAGGGGATCACCGGGACAGAGTATCCGCTTCCAGCCCTTTAAGAGCATCCAGACCGTCGCGTTCGATTCCGGCGCCGCGTTCGTATTTTGGTAGTCGATCAGGAGCACACACCCGCGCCGGAGCGGCCAGGGCACAGCGAACGGGCCGTTCAAATCAAGAATCGGCACGAAGTCGGAAGTCAGCAACCGGCCGTCGCCGTCGCGAATCCGCACGCGAATATCACCAGGCGCGGGCGGCGTGCCTTGAACAGCCGACACAGTGAACTGAATCTCGCGAACGAGATAGTCGGCGTCAGCATCGACCGGGAGTTGATTGCCGCGCGAGAATCCATTCGATGGAATCGTTACCGGCGGCAAGTCGAGGTCGAATTCCATGTCGCGAATGCCGCGCAGGATCGGCGAGAAGCCGAACCATGGCGGCGCGTACATATTGCCGAACGGCGGAAAGTTGGGAGCGGCCATTTATCCATTCACCAGGGGCACCAGGAGGGCGCCCTCGAAGTAGATTTCGAGGTTGCCGTCTGTAAGATTGGGATTCACGATATTAAACCGTATCTTGCTCGACGGCGGCACCAGTTTCGGCTTGTCGAGCAGTCGGCCGCGGCGCCCAGCCCCGACGAAGCTGAAAAAATCGACACCAGGATTTGAGAGGTAACGCCCATCGGGCCACTGAATTTGTACCGTGATGCCCGCCGTATCTATACCGGTCGAGCAAATCAGTTTGATTAAAAACGGGAACTCCGGCGGCGTGCCGAGTTCGATATCGTCGAGCGAGGCGCCCGCGGCGACGTTCTTAAAGAATGGCAACACGTGAAACTGTGGCAAGTACACCACGCCATCGGGAGCGACCCAGCGCGTGCAGTCGCGCAACTGCAAATCACTCAACCGCATTTCGCGCAGGCTCATGCTTTACCCTTTCTGCCGGAGCCGGCGAACACAACCGCGAGAATCGCGAGCCCGCCCAGGACCCAGGCCGCGGGCGATTGCGCAGCCGCCGCAAGCTTGTCGGTCATACTCACGGGTTGACAGGCCCACGGAGGCACGAGCCGCGCAGCCGTGTTTTGGAGTGGCCCCCACGGATAAGTAGAGCCGCCGCCGGGCTTGAACCAAAACGAAGCACCGGGCAAAGTGAAGCCCCCGGGCGAGCCGGAGCCATTACTACTGGCTTGGGAGCCGCCACCCGGCAACACTCCAGGAGGCAGCGGCGCCGCCATCGGTTGCGCGTTGAACATCGAGTTCGAGTCCGTGAGGTCCTGACACGTGCCCGTCGCCGTCAGCGGCGTCAGCCCGTTCACAATTGCGGCCATAGCTGCATTGCCTTTTTCAAAATGTGAGCCCACCCGCGCGACGCGCCGATTCTGAGCGTCGATGCGCGCTTGCGTCATCGGCGTTTCGCTATTCGGTTCGCTACAGCCCGAGCTAAAGGCAACGTACATAAAAAGTCTCCAGGGGTTTTCCGACAATCGTTGGACCGGGGCCGCCCCCCTGTAAGAGCGGCCACGGCCCAAACAGGCCCGCGAGCGAAGGGCCTTCTTGCCAAGCCTTGCGGCTTTACTGCACCGAGCGGTCGGTCAACCCATCGAGGTACACGATCAGGTTACCGGGATAATCCGCAGGCCCGCCGGTCGTCGCTCCAATCGACGGAACCGGAACGCCGCCGCCGCCGAAGTTCAGCGTCATAGAGAACTGCTGAATCGGAGCGACGTACTTTGCCCAATCACCGTACCGGCGCATTGCCTGGGGAGCAGGCAAGCCGATTGTGTAGACGCTCTCGGTCATTTGGGTTGAAACCCCCATCAGGCCGGCGCCGGGCGGGAACATCCACAAGAAACCCTCGTGGAAGATTTTATCGTCGATTCGAAACTCCATGTAGCACGAGTTCAAAATCTTGTCGATATCCGGCTTCAGAAAGTTGGACGTGAAATAGAAGCCGATTGCGATGAGCAGCAAGCACCGCGGGGGTGCGAACTGGTTGCCCCGAACCATGTTGGTTTGGAGCTTCGTCTTCGTGGTAACGGCGGTCGTCAGGGGGTTCTGTGCCCCAATCTGAACCGAAAACGGGTTGTACTGCTGTTGCACTGTAGCACCAGCCGCGCCCGCAATCGGAAATGTGATCGTGTCCCAATACTGCCAGGGGCCACGGTCCACCCAATCCGCCATGATCGAGTTTGTATTCCGGCCTTTTGCTTCATCGGCCGACATGATTTGCCCGTTCGGGCCATACGAATACGCCATGTTTCAGTGTCTCCTTGAGAGTTTGTCTTTCACCTACGGGTTGCCGGTTGCCGCGAGCCTCTTAGTAGAGGCTCGACCGGCCGCCGTACAGTTCACCGCCACCGTACGCCCCAATACCAGCGGCGTGAGCGGCGGCCGTTGGAGTCTGAGGCGGGGGCGGAGGCGGGGGCAGCCAAGCCCCCGGAATCTTGATGCGCGCCGAGTTATACGGATCGACGAGCACTTGCGGAGTGACAAAGGCTTGCGCCTGATAGTCACCCATGCCCAATTGCGACACGTATTGCCCGAACGGCGTGTAATCGTTGATAAGCCGTAACACGAGTTGCACGGCCGTACCGGAAATGATGCCCTTGGCGCCTTCGGCGTTTTTAAGCACTTTCGCGGCCAGGAACCACAGGCCGAAGCCCGCAACTGCGTTTCCCGCGTATCCGATCATGCCGGTATTGTTCGTGCCCAGCACCATTTGAGTGAGCAGCTTCGAGCCGAGAGCGCCAGCAATCACGAACACCGCGTTCGTGAGAATGCCGCCGATCCCGCCAAACATGCCAGCGTTGCGACGTATGCCGCCGCGCCGCCGGTTGGTTCGGTGCCAGCGCGGCCGATGATGCTTGTGCCCTCCAGTGTTCGGCCGATGTTTTTTCGAGTGCCGATGTCCGGCCGAAGCCTTATGATGGGCACGTTTGGTTTTTGCCATCTTGCTATGTCCTTTCTTTGCCGGTTTGCGGCTACTCTTTTTGCCCGCGTTCGCGAGCGTGTACCCGATAATCTCACCCGTGTTGCGTTTCACCTTTCGACGATGAGCGGTCGAATGGTGCTTCGCTTTGGCCTTGTTTCGTTTCGACGACTTGGACCGTCGAAGCGCCGCCTTCTGAGCGGGCGTACCAAAGTAGCGAATTTGTTTGGCCGTGAGGCCGTGACGAACCGCGTTGCGTTGTTTCGTACGACGCTTCCCCGCGTTCGCGATTATCCGTTGCCGTGTGGTTTGAGCCATCGTTTAAACCTTCCCCCTTCCGCGTGCCCCTTACTCGATAATCGAGTGCGGGATCATCGCGATAACGCGGAGTTGCGGCGTCGAGGCAAGCCCGCCGCCGGTCGCCGAAATCGCGTTGATATGAATGTTCACGGTATCGACGGCGCCGAGCGTCCACCGCTTCAGGTATGACTGCGGTTGGAGCGGCGTAAGGCACACGACTTTCGGCGCAACGGGCGTATAAGCCGGCTGCACGAAGCCGTGTACGATAGTGTCGGTCAAATCGCCGTCGGAATCGCTCGTTACGTCCCAAGTTCTCGTAAAGGCGCCTGTATCGACGGCAACGTGTGTAACGGTCATTGTTGCGTTTCTCCTTCGTTTGAAATTGCCGCCGAATCGGCGGGTTGCTCTAAGATGGACGCGGGCGCGCTCGCGCGCCGCGCATGATAAGCGGCCGTTTCTTCGTCGCCCAAATATGCGAAGTTCGGTTCGGGCTCCGCCAACGGCGGCCGCGGCGATGGGCGCCGGCCGCCCTCGATACACCCGGCGAGGTTGCCGGCAGAATCGCCAGAATCGACGGGGCCAGCTGAGGCCGGAACTTCGGCCATGAGTGAACGGGTTGGTTCTTCGACCGGCACGGGCGGTGGGATAATTCCAAAATTACTGATAATGTAAGTGAGTTTTGAAAACGCACTCGCCCAGTCGCCGGGCGCCGTTTGAACTGCGCGCAGAACACTTGCATACAGTGGCGGCGATTGATCCCAGCGCCAATCGTGGGACGCCGCAAGCATCACAACCGCAGGCTTTCCGAGCGCGCCCGCCAAGTGAACTAGCCCGCCGCACTGACCGACGAACACGTCGGCCGCTTCGATCCAGTCGGCAAGTTCGCCCAGGTCGGTAATCATCACTGACTGAGAGGCGTCAACGACCGGCACGTCGTCGGGCCAATCCGCCCAAGGCTCGCCGTATCCGGCAAACCGGGTTTGGAGGCTCGCGAAGTTAAAGAGTTCGCGATTCGCACCCGCCCAGGCGCCAAGCGAAGCCAACGGGAGCCGCCTATTCCAGTCGTGAGTTTGCCGCGGGTCGCCTTGCCATGCGAACGCAAGGACGGGCTTACCTTGCGGGAGTTCCGGCTTCGCCTTGCCCGGCGCCTTCAGGTATCCGTTTCCACGACCGCCGCCGAGGTTCCCGCCCACCGGGTCGCCTGTGCGCGCCCAATAGTCGGCCATCAGGTCGAGCACCGGCACGAGCTCGGCGTCGTCAAGATCGGCTTGAGTCAGCGCGTCGCGATCCATGACGCGCGAGACGCCATTTAACGAGCCCATCAGCGAGAAAAGAGGCGTTGAACATGCGACGACGATATTCTCGAAGATTCCACGATGCGCGAGTTCCGGCACGAACCGCGCGAATTGAATTTGATCGCCGAGCCCCCATTCGAGCACGACGATTACAGTCTTAAAGGCCGGGGTCGAGCCCGGCTTCCAGGTCCGGCCCGCCTTTTCGGCTTGTGTAACGAGATTGCGCGCCGGGCTCGTGCGAAAACGGTTTGCCAGTTCGCCGAAGGCTTCCGCCCAATTACCCATGTGCGCGTATGCCACAAAGCGAGCGATGCAACACTCATGCCGCACGGTTTCAGCAAGCACGGTTGCTCTAGGGTCGGCCGTATCCATACGGGCGACGACCGCCAGGGCGTCGGCGAGATAGCCGAGCGCGTCTTCGTGTTCCCCGCGAATGCCCGCGACAAAGGCCGCTTGCATCGCGAGGTACGGGTTCGCTTCTTTAGCCGGGAGCAGTCGCAACGCCGTCGAGATAGCTTGCGCGGCTTCCTGCCCACGATGAAGCCGGAGCAGCGCAAGCGACTTGTTATGCCACGCCGCCCAATTCTCAGCATCGTCGGCGATGGCCGCGTCGGCCGCCGCGGCTTGCAATTCTTCGGCGCCGGGCACGTCGTTAAGCACTCCGGCGAGCGCGTTATGCGATTCTGACACCGGAGCCAAGGCGACCGCGCCGCGCGCAATCGCGATCGCGTCTTCGAGGTCGAGCGCCGCGCCGTTGGAAGCAAGGAAATTCGACAGCCGCCGGGCGGCTACCGTTTGGGCTTCGAGTTGTACAGGCTTGCTCATTTGCGTATCAGAACCTCAACGCGGCCGCCGCGGCGCCGGATTTTTACGCCCTTCGCCTTCATCCAACCTTTCGGGGCTGTCCGTTTCATTTTCGGAGCGTTCCGCTTCACCTTCTGCGCCCGTCGGGCTGTTTTCGATTTCCGTTTCGACTTTTTCATTCGTCGTCGTTCGCCCCTTCATCAATTCGCCCGAAATACCAGATCACACCTACCGTGAGCATCCAATTCATCCCATCCGCTATGAAGGGGTGACCGTTGTAAAGCGCCCATATTGCGAAGATGGTCCAAGCCAGAACCACCAACCCAACCAACAATGACGCCACCAAAAACCCTTTGAGTGGCATTAGCGTTTCCTCACGACGGCCGATACGATGAAGAGCACGCCGAGCCCGATTGCGAGCCACTGCGCGTATGTCATGGCCGTTGATAGATCCATCGTGCCGCCGTCCGACATGCCGCTCGGCCGATGAAGGTAAAACGGTTGCATGGTCCGCATGTTAGTTGTCGATCCCTTCATCGGGAATCGTGTACCCGCCGCCAGCAAAACTTAGGAGCCGATTGCGAGTATCATAAATGATCGTCGGCAGCGGCGACCGCTTCCGCCGTATCTTGCCGCCGCGGCCCTTTACTTCACGCATACCGCCGAACTTATGGTTATACGTGGCCGTGCCGCCGTCGCTGCCAAGGTGATCTTTGCGCGTGTAGTAGTACACGTTCCGACAGCGACCCAAGACTTCTGCTTCGTGATACGGCTCGAAGATGCCGAAGTCAGAAAGCCGCACCGATTGGTCGCCGCCTTCGATGAACAATTGGGGTTTGTACTCGCCCTGCTTCGGTCGTTCATTCTGGCACAGAATCGCCGGGTTGCCGCGCTGGTCTTCAAACTTTTGGATAACCACTTTCCCGCCATCGTCGGTCACGATTACAAGCTTCACCAGGTCGCCGATACCGGCAAGGTGCGAGTGTTCGTGAAGCTCGGTCGCTACCTCGACAATTTCTTCGCTCGGGCGACCATGAAAACCTTCGTAGGTGGCAAGCGCGCCATCGAGAGGATTACGGCGGCCACCGCGGTTTTTCTTTCGGCGGCGGTTTTCTTCGCCTTTCGGGAGAGTGCCCTTCGCGCGCATAGCGCCGCACACTGCGCGAGGATCGATGGCCGACCCGCTACGCTTGACACTGCGTACGCACCGCTCGAATTTTGTTTTCCCCTTCGGCATGGTCAAACGAAAGACTTCAATTCTTCCTCTAGCTCACGCTTGCGGCGCGCCCGTGAACGTCGCTTCGATACTCCTTTGCGAACAGTCTTAACCCCTTTACCGATATCGCCGAGAAGTGAGATCCCGAGATACAGCCCGACCCCGATCGTCAGCCATTCACCGAGGCCCCAGGTTGTCCAATCGGCCGAATCGAACAGCCCAAGCCCAATTTTCGAGCACGTCCCGCCGCATGTACACGAGGAACCGCAGCCCAACCCCATCATTTGCGGCGGCGCGTGGAAACCCGCAGGCGGCGTGAGCTTTGCCGGGTCGGCAAACGTGTACGGCGGCGGGTAGAACATCCATTCCATCGATGGCACGTGCCCGTAATCGCCGAAACCACTACGCAAATAGGCCATCTATCGCCGCCCCCCAAGCATTGACCCAATCAGCAAAACGCCCACGACTCCGGCAAGGGCCCACGGCAGAAAACTTCCGCCGCCGCAATCCGGGTTTAGAAATGAGTACCAAGTCGTGCAATCCGGCGGCGGGGGCGGGGGCGTCGCTTCGCCCTGTTGGCTCATATATTGGTCAATCGTGGCCTTAAAGGCCGTCATGTTCGCCTGTGCTGTTTGGGGAACGCCATAAATTGGGTTGCCGCTCGCGTCAGTTCCAGCGAAAACCGCGCCGGGCGCAGCGGCACCAGCCGGACCAGAAACAAGCGAAATTGAAGGGGCCGGAGGGTTCGGCATCGGAGCGTATGCGGTCGAACCCGCGTTAGAGGAAACAAAGGGACACGCCAACAGCGTTACCGGCAAGTGGAATAACTCGCTCGCGAAACTTTGCGCAAGCGGATCGGACGCGCACCAGTCGGAAACCGATGTCCCGGCAGCGCCTATGCCGCGCATGGGAGTTCCACGACGCACGCGAGCCATTAGCGGCGCCCCCGTTTCGACCCAGCCGGAAGCAGTCCGATTGCGCGTGCGATATCGACGGGCGTTACGACTCGCGAGGGGATCTTCGATTCGACGATGACCGCTTCAACGATTTCGCCAAGGCCGCCGTTCCACCAATCCGAGCGCCCTGCGTGCTTTGCGATTTGCTCGCCGACACGATAGAGCGCCACATCGACCCGGCCGCGCGGGTCCGCGTCACGAAGGCGAGTTGTGAATAGCGCGCTCAACTTTTAACCACCTTCAAAAGAAAAACTGAGCCTACAACCGCCGCGGCCACGTAAAGCCAAGTCGGGTACGCCTTCGCTGTAATGGTCATCGATTGCGACAGGACCGGAGGCGCCGCGGCGGCCAGGCAACCCGCAATTGTGTCGCCGGTCGCCGGATCAATGCCGCCGACTTGGCAATCGGCGCCGCCCACCATAGGGAACGCAAGCGTTTGAAGATCGCCCATGCCGCGGCGTTTACGCGTGACGTACATACTTTCAGCGCATCCCCTTCGGCATCGGTGTTCCGCGTAGCGTGTAATTGGTGATGCCCGCACGCCGCTTCGCCATCGCGAGCGCAATTGCGCCGGCCGCCGGGGCTGGAATCCGAGATGGAAGGCGACGCGCTCCCAGTCCGCCGAAGCCGCTAATGCCGCGCGTGGCCGCGGCGTTCACGAAGGCGGCTGCCGTCATGGGCGGCGTGCCGCCAGGCCAAAGAACAAAGAAGTCGGCGTCGGCGATGGGCGGCTTTTTTAGTACGTTGATCCAGGCGTAATGCCACACGTCGGAAGATTCAACGCCTGTGTAACCGGGTTGCGTTGCGGCCCATGTGTTGAGCGCCGCAATTGTGGTCGGGTTGCCGGTTGCCGCGGGGGGAGTAGTCGGCGGCGGGGTCGGAGGCGCCGCGCCGCCGGTACTCGCAGCCGGGGCAGCGGAAACCGCGGGTTGCGAGATGAAGTTCGTATATAGCAGATAACCGCCGAGCGCGAGCAAGCCGTATTTGATGAGGTCGCCCATGTTGCTACCTTTTGCCACGTGACCCCGAGAAAGCGTAGAGCGCGACGCCACCGGCTGCCAGCAGAAACCACCATGGAATCGAAGTGCCGCCGACAGTCGCCGCGTTTTGCGTTAAGAACGAGAGATCGAATCCCGAAGTGGTTGCCGGCGCCATTGATCCGGCCGGAGGCGGGGCAGTTCCACCCCCAGCCGGAGGCGGCGCCGCCGCCGGAGCGGCAGGAGCGACCACGGAAAACGAAACCGAGCCCGCATTCTGCCCGCCGACGTACCATTGTTCGACCCAGCCGCCGACAGTGTCGGCCGTCATCGTGCCAGTGATAACCGCGCGGCCGCTTGAGTCGGTCGAGCCGAAGGGCGCCGACCCGCCCCCTTTGCCGTCGTGCATCGACGAGCCGGTTACTTGAGAATTGGCCGGACCCGTGACTACAAGCCGAAACGTATCGCCGACGTTGAATTGTGTATTCGACCCGCCGCTCGCATTTTGGAGCGTGACGCCCAAAGGTAAACCCGTCGCGGACACTGGCGGAGGCGATCTTCGCGCCGGGGGTAGGGGTGCTGAAGCCGAAGCCGCGGGCGCCGCAGCGCCGCCGCCGTATCCGCAAGCGGTTCGCGCGCGATCTGAAAGAACAATGCCAGGGAATAGCGCAAGCGACGGCACGCAAATATCGCCCGCGGCCACGGCCGCCGCTTTTGCTTGAAGCGTCGAGTTATAAGCCGCGGCGTATTGAGCCGCAAGCGTCGCAATCAAAGCCGACGGTACTGTGCAACGAGCGGCAGCACAACCGAAGGCGCTCCCGCTACAAAGGGCCACCGCTTGCGATTGCAAGTTAGCCGCGAAGTCTGCCGGACTCGTGACCGTTCCCTGTTCGATGCCAGCGCCAATAACATTGATGGCCGACTGCGTCAGGATATTTAGTTGTGTTGCGATGTCATACGGCAAACATTCGGCCGCATCGCCAAGCCCACGAAAACCCCGGCGACGGCGCGCGTTTTGAGTCATCGCGAGCAAATGCCCGAGCGGCAGGTTTGGATAAGCGCCCATCCCGCGCCCCTTGACCGGAGCGGGAAGAGGCGCGGGAGTCGCGACCCTTAAATACATACGCTCACTTTTTCCCCAATGGAAGCGTGAACGCCAGCAGAAGCAGAAGCCCAGGGAGCAAGAGCTTCGATGTTGGAATGCCGAACACCGTGCCCGACGTAAAGCTCGACGTTAGGGCACTGGCCGAGCCCGGCGCTACGGGATCGGGAACCACGGCCGAATCGTTTTGGATCGGCGCGATTTGTTGCGCTTGAAAATCGTACTTGCCCCCCGGTTGCCGGTCTGCAATACATTGCTTTCCACCCTGCCCCCCGATCGCTTGGCAGTTCTGAATCAAGTACTGATAAAGCTGCTGAAGCGCAGCGACCGCGCCGTCGCGCATCGACACCGTACGTGTCGAGTTCGCCCAATACGCGGCCGTGATTTGCCCGGCAGCAGTCGCAACCTTGTTCGCGATATCGGTTGTCTGCTGGCAGGTAACGCCGCACCCCTCGAACTCTTTTGCGATTGGCCCAACCAACGAAGCTGCCGCAGCAAGGAAAGCCGCTGGTATCTGCCCGCCGGGGATCGCCGCTAAAATTCCGGCAGTAGTCGCGAGCCCCGCAGCAATACCGCCAGCAACTTTCGAGCCGGTCGCGGTCGCAGTCCCGGCGCCGATCATTACGCCGCTGGTTACTCCCGTGGCGATACCTTGCCCCATCGACGGTTGGTTCGAGTCGTCGCCCATTCCCCGCCGCACATAGTTCGACCGCGGGAACGCTCGCAACGGCCGCGGCACAGAGTAAGCAGATAAGCCGGGCGCAGGAAAGTACATTACTCATCGGCCGCCCTTCATGCTCGAAAAAATCAGAAGCCCTACGAGCAACGCCCCACCGATAAGAAGCACGTTCGGCGACATACCGAGTCCAAGCGGCAATGCCGCGGACCCGACAGCCGACGTGCCATATATAGTCGTGCTCGTTTGACCGGTCGCCGGGTTGTACGTCGATTGATAGGTCGGGGGCGCAAGCACCGATTTCGCAATGCCCACACCTTGACCGAGCAGCCCGGCGATAGTTGCATCCCAGTTATAACCAGGAGCCGGAGCCGGGGCGGGGGCGGGCGTGGTCACATACGGGAACGCCAATGGTTGAGTCGGTGCCGCGCCACCAGTGTCGAGCGTTCCCGTGTACGCGGAACCATCGGGGCACATGCCCATATTGACTTGCGAGTTAAGACAGTCGCCCATGCCGCGGCGCTTGATTTTGGAACCCGGCCGCGTATAACCGTGCAGTCCCGAGAAGCGCGGCATTTTCACATCGTCGGCCGGGCGGCCGTTTAACTGCCAAGCTTGCCAACGGAAGATATGTTCGGCCGGAACCATCCACCCCGGAAACCCGCCGTGCGAACAGTCGAGCGGTACGAAGGTCCCGTCGGGGAGCTTCGCCATTGCGAACACGTGCGACCAGCGCGACGGGTCTTTCGGATCGGCGGCAACGGTCACTATATAGGATTCGACGAGCAACGCGCGCAACATCGCGCAAATCAGCATCGTAAAGCCGTCGCAATCTTCTTTCGGCTTTCGCATTCTGACGAGCACAGCCGGAGCTATAAGAAGGTCGAGCGCGCCGGGCTCACCCAGGCGGAACAACCGCGGCTCGTCATGCGCGTATTTAACGGCGTGCTTCACGAGCCAGAAGACAGCCCAGCAGAGCGCGGCCGGGTCTGCGGGGGGATCCGTTCCTCGAGGAACGCCGCCCGTGACGATGGGCGCCGCTGCAGAATCACCAGAATCGACGGGGCCAGCTCTGCCGCCGTACATATTCGCGGCTTGCGTTGCCCATGCGCGTACCACAGGGTCGCGAGATCCGGCGTCGATATACTCGCACATTTTGGCGACCGTTTGCGCCGTTGCCGTTTCGAGATCGCCGACAGCGGCCGCGGTCGGAACTTTTTCACGAACGACAACGGGCGCCGCGACGGCGGGGGAAGTGGCAGCGAGCACGCTATCGACTGGGCTCATTTTGTGAAGTACGAGGGAACGCGCAACGCGCGCGAAAGGTCAAGCGGGCCTGGAGTCTCCCGTGGCCCGAAGGCGACCGAAGCGAATGATAGGCGCGTTCCCATCGAGAGCCCAGCATAAGCGGTCGCGCGTTCATTTGCACCAACCCTGTTAGTTAAGTAAGATCATGAAGTCCCCCGAGATAAATCAAACGAGAGGTGAACAAATGGCGGAAACAGCAGTCGAAACGGGCGGCGCGACGCCCCAACAGCCACTCCGGCAGGGTCGAGGCGGCGCAAGACCAGGCGCCGGACGGCCTGAAGGTTCGACAAAACCGAAGCCGGACCCGGCCGCGGCCGCGGCACTCGCCCCGGAACAAGCCGACGACTTCTTCGATTTGCTTCGGTCATTCCCCGAGGCCGATTGGAAAGAACGGAAGTTCATGTACTTGTATCGGACGGCACCGATAACCGACCGCAAGGCGACCGGGCAAGACTTGAACTTGATGAAGTACATGAAACCCATCGACTCTCACGACGTAATGTTAGAGTTCGGCAGCGGCGGCTATAAGATATTGCTCGACGAGTTCGACCCAGCGACACAGAAAACCCGCGTGCTCCGTACGCACTACTTCAAAATCTTCAATCAGGATCACCCGCCAAAAATCCCCTACGGCGAATGGCTCGACGACGAGCGTAATAAAGATTGGATATGGGCGAAACCGAAGTTACTTGCTGCCCAGGCCGCGGCGACCACACCCCCACCCCAGCCCGCCGTCGGCAATGAGGTCGGACTTCTAAACGCCGTCGTCGCCGCAGTCGATAAACTTCGGCCGCACGACAGCACCAAAGAGAAAGAATCCCTAACGGCTCAAGTTATGGGGATGATGCGCGACCAGCACAAGGAAGCTTTGGCGGCCGCACAGAACGGGCCCAAAGAAACGCTCGCGCTCGTGAATGCCATCGTCAGCGCCATCGGCGGCAATAAGTCGGGCGACCCGATGCTTACTTACGTGCTCGACGAACTGAAAGAAGCGCGCAAGGAAAACAGCGCTCTTATGATGCGCCTGCTAGACCGGAAAGACGAGCCGAAAGCCAAGAGCGTACGCGAAGAATTGCTCGAAATTAAAACGATTGCCGACGACTTCTTCGGCGGCGGCCGGAGCAACGGCAAGTCGGATATGTGGGACGCGGCAAAAGAAGTCGGCATCGAAGTTATACGAACGCTCGGGACCGTCACCCAGGCAATCGGCATCGCGAAGGTAACCGGTAAGCCGGGAGTGCCGGGCGTGGCGACTGACCCAAACCAACCGGCGTTACCCGAGGGGCAACCCGCGGCGCCGCCGACTCCAGAGCAGCGCGCGCAAATGATGGGCGCCTTGAATCAGCAGTTCGGCAGCTTGCTCGATAATATCGTGCCGTACTTGCTCGACCACTTCAAAACCGGCCGGAGCGGAATGTATTTTCGCGACGAATGGTTCCTCGACCATTACGGCTCGCTCACATACGACGCGCTCGCGCAAATGAGCGTCGAAACACTTGTCGAGCTTTTCAACCTTCGCCGCGCCCAGGCGCCCGACCACGTGAAAGCGCAGCTTGCCGAGCTACAGCCGCCCGAACGCTTCGCCGAGTTCGTGGCCGAGTTCCTATCGGATGAGGTGGACCCCGAAGAAGACGAAACGGGAGCCCCGCAGATTGACCCGCTCGCCGAACCGGCGACCACGGGCAAGCGGGCGAAGGATACATTCTAATGTCAAACGCAACGATACGGCCGTGCCAGTGCGTACACTGCAACAAGACATTTTACGGACCCGAGGAAGGCTTAGGCGGCGCGCTCATCGTCGGCGAGGCCGCCCAGCGCCGGGCAATGCGTTACGTGCAAACACTCACCACGCATCTACAGAAGCAGCACCCCCAGGTTTTAACGACCGCGCAGATATTCGGCAGCGAGTATGCCGGGATGCTCGCGCTCATGAACTTTAAGACCGACGACGAACTCGTCGCCCAGCAACGCGACTTCGTGCGCTGGAAAGTTCACAACGCCACGCGGCGCGCGAGCGTGAGCGACGACCGCATCGTCGAGAAGGTGCGGTCGATACTGACCGGGTACCTCATCAACGACCCCGAGCGCGAGAAAAAGTTAAACGAGTCGATGGCCGACGGCATCGGCTCGAAGATAGTCGAGGTCATGACGGAGATGCGCGACGTACTCGAAGAACGCGGCCGCTACACCGAAACGCCGATGACACCGGCCGGAGCGCCCCAAAACGGGCCGCCGGAGCCCCAAACCGCGGGTAAATAGAGTCCGTCCGGCGAGCCGGACCCCATGCGCCGGACGCATAGGGTACACTTTTGAATAGGTGGATACACCCAGCCAGCCCGCGACGACCCCGGCCGTCGTCTTCAAGAAGTCGGAACTCGTTCGCAAGCGTTGTAAGAATTGCGGCACGAGCTTTATGCAGGTCGTCCCGTGGCAGGAGTTTTGCCACACAAAGGGCCGCGACAAATGCCGTAAACAGTTCCACCGGAACGAAGGCGCCTTCGGTCCACTGAAAGAGCAGTTCCCGAAGTGGATCGCCGCGGAAGTTAAGAAGCAGCTTGCCGACGCGCTCGCGAAATTGCCGGTCGCCGTGACCGCGGCGGAATTGAACGACAAGTTCTTAGAGTTCGACTTCGTGAGCCGTCAGGAACTCACACCCGAAGGCGTTGCGATAGTGCGCGCCGCCGGGAAAAAGAAACGCGCGGCCGCCGCGGCGCCGACAGCGTGACGCCGACAGAGAGAGCCGTCGAGTTCGTCGTTCGCCACTTGATGAGCGGCCGCCCGCTAATCACGAGCACGCCGCACCCATTCAAGCCCGGCGACCGCATCGAAGGGATTAAGGGCGGGTACTTCGATGATGACGGCACGTTTCGTATCGCCCCGCTCGTGCATCCGTTCACGGTCGTACGCGAATGCACGTACGAAGAATGGCTCGCGAGTTGGCCCGACGACGTGCCGCGGAATCGAGCCGAAGCCCAGCGCCCCGGCGCCGGTTGGCGATTCTACGAAATAACAACCGACTAGCCCTTCGGGCGCCGGGTGTAGTAGAATCAATTCCCTATGCCCACACCCACGAGCCCAAAGGCTACCCCCGTCGAATTGTTCAACCGCTGGAAAATGAGCGGCCCGCTTTACGTCTTTAGAAAAACGTCCGGTATGACGATGGGCGGTTGCGCGAGCGCGCTCCGCGTATCACTCGGAACGATTCAAAACCTCGAAGACGGTTGCCGGTCGCCGTTTGGAAAGTTCTATTACAAGAAGCTATGCGAGTTGCTTCAGATGCGCGCGAACGAGGTCGAGCGCGTCTGGAATGAATGGCTCAAGCGTAAGCCTTGACCGCGGGCGCATCGAGAGGATAACTCGACCAGATGCAACGACCCTTTTTGATGTTTGCCGTAAACGATCACATGAGCGATATAGCCGTGCGATTGAGCCCGGCGTTCGCCCGTGGCGTGTGGGTTGACATGCTTTGCCTCATGCAGACCGGCGAGCCGTACGGTTGCCTTCGGCGTGACCAGTTACCGACA
>Ga0187803_10000086_pt1 | contig 38811 bp, 56 predicted proteins | sample NC_wetland_sal_i_2_FD_132425 | JGI IMG/M metagenome (GOLD analysis project Ga0187803, IMG submission 132425) | Wetland sediment microbial communities from Neuse River Estuary, North Carolina, USA - Control_3 | ecosystem: Environmental > Aquatic > Freshwater > Wetlands > Sediment | place: USA...
CAACTCAATGAACTAATTAATCCACTGGAAAAACATCCAGATGTTGCACGAATTTTAGATCTTGTTGAAAGTTTAGGAAGGGATTATTAAAATGCCAAAGAATTTTTGGTTACAATTTGCGATTCAAGAAGCTATTGTTGTGGCTGAAGGTGTACTTTCAGCACAAACAAATCTGACTCAAGTTCAAAAAGATGCCCTAACAAAGCTCATTACTGATGGCCAATTAGTAGCACAGGCTTTTGGACTTTAAAATGAGTTTTCTAAAAAGTAAACAATTTTGGTTTACCATTGCTCATTTAGGAGTTGCAGGTGCAAGTATAGCAGGTGCTATTCTATTTCCGCCAGCAGCTCCTATAATCATTGGAAGTCAAGCAATGATTAATGGTTTAATCCCCTCCCCTCTTCAACCTCCCAAACAATTTGATATTGAAACTGGTGGATTTCAATCTGTTGGTGTTCCTATGACCAAGGCGGATGCACAAGCTACTGCTGCCGCATTAAATAAGAAATAATTATGCCCGCCCCAAGTGTAGCAATGAGGATTGCAACTGCAATTGCAGAACATCATCCTGAAAAACTATACAAAAGGAATCGTGGGTTATTGAAAATGACTCACAAACAACAACATGAATTTGCCAGCACTAAAGAATCCGGGCTCCCTTATAAAATTGCCAGGAAGCATGGGCATAAGTTTGCAAGGAGCAAGCATCCGCCCGATTAAAATTAAAGGTGGAACTTTACGTAAACCTCGTATTCGTATTAGACTTATGCAAACCGCTTTGCGGAATCAATTGGGGAAGGTGAAGTAATGGCTGGCTTAGGTGAAAAGATTCATGAAGGTGTTCGTAAGCATTTGGCGAAGGAAAAAGAAAAGAAAGGTGAACGAAAAGACACCGCAACGGAACATGGTTTTAAAAGCCGTGAAAAAGGTGATGTAGATCATTTCCGTGTTCACCCACAACATGATGGTTCAATCCATATTGAGACACATTTTAAGGAACCAGCTCAATCAATGCGTGGACCTTCAATTTTAAATATGGAACCACATCACCATGTTGTCAAATCCATGAAACATGCTGGAAAGCATATGGCAGAAATGATGGGTGAAAAAGAGCCTGATGAAGCTGATACTGCTCGTGTAGCAGGGTCTGAAAAGACTAATGAAAGATCAGTGAATAAATTAGAATAGTATGAAAGCCCATCCTGGTTTTGAAGCTGTTCAATCTCATATTCAGCATGAAGGTTTTTCACGAAAAGTTGCAGGGGCCATATTGGCCGCTAGAACAAGAAATGCAAGTGAGAAGGCTAAAAAAGCTAATCCAAGATTAAAAAGAGTGAAAGGTTAATCATGTCATCACTTTCAGCACCTCTTCAGCAAATTCTTGTAGAAACTCTTGATTATCTACATAAGAAAGCTTTTTGGGCAAATCGAAATACTGTGAATGGATTTAATTTGAATGTAAAGAATTATCACATTCAAGCCCAAACTGGAACTCCCTCTTCACAAATTCCCCAATCAATTCTTGTTGCATCTGTAGATGATATAAAAGCTACAAATATTTTTGTTGCTAGTGAGAATGATTGGCAGAATGGAAGAAATCCTATATCAGACAATTTGAATATTGAAAGTGCCATTAACCAATCAACTAAATTGGTACCAATTGGTAATATATTGACAATTGATGCCTCTGGTACTAAAATTTCATTATTGCCTGATCCTGATGCACCCGCCACTCCTATTCAACCTTCTGGTAGTCCTATTGGAGCACCAATAATGGGCTATACTGGAGTTTTCCACGCGGCTTTTGGTGATAAAGATATTAATTCTGTAGGCTATGCCTATACTGATCCTTCTACTGGATTGATTTATTATAGAGAACAATCCATTGTTTGGGGTCCTTGTTATGTCCAAGGGGTTTCATAATGATATTTTTATTGCTTTTCATTAGCTGGAATCCCTTTAATTGGTTTAAGCCAAAACCTCTCCCTCTTCCAAAGAAGATTGAAGTAACAACACCAAATCCTTGTGATCCTGAAAATCATTTTATTTTATGTTTTCAAGTGAATCGTAAAGGATCTGATGATGCCTATTTATCTCTTGGTAGAAACATTTCTAATGTTATGCAAGTTTCCGCCAATGGAGTAGTTCTTATCAAAGATAAGGATTACACCCTTACTCATAGTGAAAGTGAAATGACAGTTAAAGAAACAGATAAAATCAATCGTCCTATGGGTACAAAAATTTATTCTGATGGCTTAATTCTTAAGACAATCCCTCCTGGGAAGAACGAAATGATTGTTGTCCTCTTTAATGGATTCAATGAATATCACCCAACAAGTCTTAAGAAGTAATTTTTGCAACAAAACGAAATCTTGTTACTTGAGGCAATGCCTTTAGTTCAGTCAATTGCGAAATCAATTTCATGTAAAATACCTATATGGATAGATAAGTTAGATTTAGTACAAGAAGGTTATTTGGCTGTTCTAAAATCTATTCCTCGTTACAATAGTAAGATTGGTTCATTTATTAATTTTATACGTCCTAGAATTAAAGGTGCAATGTGGGATTGGATTCATAAACAATATTCTCATACTGAATCTCTTGACTCAATGTATGATGATAATGAGTATGAAATTCCTGTTAAATCAATAGTTCTTGAAAAAATTTGTAAAGAAGAACTAGAAAATTTTATACCTATTGCATTGGACAAACTAAATTTTCGTGAGCAATCTATTATTAAGCAATATTATTACAGTGATTTCACACAGGAAACAGTGGCTAAATTAAATGGAATTAGTCAAACTCGTATTACACAGATATTGCATGGAGTTCATTATAGGTTAAAGATTAATTTTAATAAGCATGGATTTAATGCAGTTGTTAACTCCTAAACAACGTGAAATTTGCAATGATCTTGTTTTTACATCATTAAATGCTAAAGAAATTGCTATGAAACATAATCGACATAATGATACTATTAAAAAACATACTGAACAAATTTATTTAAAATTGGGAGTACACTCCCGCCTCGAACTAATTGTTAAGGTAAGAGGAAATGGCTGATCCAGTTCCCTTTGGTTTTAATTCGGATTATTTAAACTATCTTAGGGAAAAATTCTTTAAGATGGAACCAAATCTCCGCCCCGGAACTGATTGGGAATCCTCCGTTGGAGTATCAGGGAATCCTAGTGCTTTACCAGAACGTTATATGAGTGCTGGTAGACCACAAGCACCACAATTTTTACAAAATCTTGGTTCTGTAGCTTCAAAAATTGCGACAGCATTTGATCCTGCTCAATCAATCCCCTATATGTTAGGGTCACTTCCTGGTCCACAAAAATTTGCTGCTGCACATCCTCAATTAGCTGATATAATTAGTACTATTACTAGTGGTGCTATTGGTGGGGCGGGTGGAAATGAAGCTGGAATGAATTCTCTTCCAATTTCTACTTTAAAAGCTTTAGCTCAACGAGATACAGAACGTGCTTTAGCCCCCCCTGATATTCATGATGTAATTAATGCTAGAAATGAATTATATCATGCTACTGGATCACCTATTGAAATTTTACATCAGGGGAAAATTAATCCAGGAAGCGGTGATCAATTTCAAGGGGTAGCAACTTCAAGAACACCAGTTATACCAGAAAAAACAAGACAAACTCGTTTTGCTATTGATCCAACTGAAATACCCCCATCAAAGCCTACAGCGGATATAGGTTATGGTAAAACTATAAGAAATATAGGAAATTACAATGCCGTGTTTGATGCGATGACACCAAAAGAATTTGAACAGGTAAAGCAAGAAACTGCTAAAATTTATAATAATTTTAATACTGATAAAGAGAGTCCTAAACATTATGGTATGGCTGATAAATCTTTAATGACTGACTCTCCAACATTTCAGAAAGTAAATGCAAGAATTTCTAGCGGGGGTCCTCAAAATCCCTCTTTCGAATTTGAAACAAGAACAAAAGGACAACCTATTAGTACATCAGCTATAAAAGAGGCAATTATATCAACCCAGGAACCTCATAATATATATGATAAAAACCCTATGCAGGTATATAGTGATATTATTCAAAGTAAAAATCCTGTTCCAGCTAAAATTATTGCCAGGGAACTCCTTCCTCTTTATAAAGCAATTAAAACTAGAGAATTAAGTAAGCAAGTAGTTGGACAATGAATTTAGAAGTAACATTTGCGAACCCCGAACAAAGGGCTTTTTATTACTCTACTAAGAGAAATGAATGTTTCTCTGGTGGATTTAATAATGGAAAGACCTACGCCGGATGCCTAAAGGCATTTACATTACTTAGTACTTTTCCTAATTACCGGATGGCTATTGCTCGTCAGGTACGAGCAGATTTAATGCGTACTACTTATCAGACTTTCTTCAAATTGTGTCCGCCAGAACTAATTGAATCCAATAATCAACAGGAAGGACTTACTGTCCTCAAAAATAGATCACAGATCTATTGGATGCATTTGGATAAAGTAGATGAAAACTCCTTACGTGGTCTTGAAGTTAACAGTGTCCTTGTTGACCAAGCCGAAGAAACTGAAGAAAAAGTCTACGACGTATTGGACGCGCGTATTGGAAGATGGGACAACGCGGAAGTACCGGATAATTTACTCAGAGCATATCCGAACTGGCCAAAGAATAATAGGAGTAAAAAATATGAAGCACCATCCTATTTAATGCTTCTTTGTAATCCTGATACTCAGTACCATTATATTTATCGTAAATATCACCCTAACTCTCTTGAGAGACGCGAAGCGTATTTCTTTGTAGAAGGTAGGTGGGACCCGACATTAGGGTCTTACGAAAGTTATCAGAGTGCCTTACAGAAGGGTGGTGAATATGTTGAGAAATTTGTATTGGGACAATGGGGAATAAGTAATGCCCAAATCCATCGCCTGCATTCTGATAGTTTGCTCAATTATAGTGATGAGCTACTTGATCATATTAAACGGAAGGGCAATTTATTTAGAATACTTGATCATGGGGACGCAAGCCCGACTTGTTGTCTCTGGTTTGCAGCATTGGGCGGTGTGTATATTTGCTATCGTGAGTATTATTGCCCTAATAAGACTATTAGTCAACATCGTAAGGCAATCCAAGAATTAAGTGGAGATGAAGTTTATTCTGGAAATTATGCTGATCCTCAGATATTTAAGAAAACAATGCAGAAAACTGATATGGGTGTGTCAGGTTTTTGGACTGTTTCTCAAGAATATCTTACTTCCGACATTGGAGATAGCAAAGGCATAGCCTGGCTACCTGCTGATAATAATGAGTTCGCCACGAGAAACAGGATCAATGAGCTTCTTAATTCCCATATAAAATCATTTTTATGTGAATCTGGACCTCAAATCTTCTTCATCAAAAAATCCCAAGAATATCCCAATGGGTGTTATTATTCAATAAATGAACTACAATCCCAAAGAAGGAAACTCCTTGGTTATGTTGATGGCTCGGCCCAATATTGTGATGACCGTGAAGAATCAATAGCAGATCATGCTTATGACTGCGTCAGATATTTTGTTTCAATGCATTGTTTGGCAAGGCGGGAACCCAAAAGACCTGTAAAGGTTAATACCCTCGATTATTTCCGTATGATGAAGAAGAGAAAAGAGAATACGTTGGTAGCTAACAGTGCCTAAAGGACTTACTGGTGTCTATTCCCCAGGTAGTGACTTAAATGGAAGCGGTCAAGTAAAATTGATGCCAATGCCCAGAGGTTGGGGATCTCTACAGCCAGTAAGAAAATTAAATGCCTAAACAAGTAATCGAAGATAATATTTGGAAAGATCGAATTTCCTCTGCCGATCGCTACTATAAGCAGTGGGAGGGTCTTTTTAAATGTAAAATCCTCGAACAATACTATGAAGGAATCATGTGGAAGAGTCAAAGGGAACTTGGCTACAATCCATATGTGATTAACAAATTCTTCGAAACAATTGCAATTAAAATAGCCCAATTTGTTCCAACTGTTCCAGTATTTCAAGTGAGTCCGAAACCGCAATCAGCGCAATTTGATCCTGAAACAGCAATGAATAGTGCTCAATTAAAGGAGGATACACTAAATACTGTAACACAAGACATTCATGGTCATTTTGCTGAAGAAATGGAAATGGCCTATAAAGATTCCTTTAGTAGATTTGGAATAATTGAAGTTGGTTATTCCGCTGATTGGATTCTTAATCCCAATGCTCCTAAGCCATTGTTGAACAAGAATACTGATGCTCATGTTTCGGGTAAACCAAAAATTAAACAAGAACCTGAAGAACTTCCTACAAATGAGCAAATCTACATTAAGCATATAGGAGCTACACGTTTCCGCGTTGGTGGAGTAGATCACAAGTATCTTAATAGATGCTCATGGGTTGGCTATTATGATTATGTTCACAAAGATGACCTTTTAGCAATGAAAGGTTTGATGAACAAAGAGAAAATAATTTTATCTTCTGAAACAGTTCCTAGAATGGATACTGAATCTGGAGATCGTAATGTAGAAAGTTTCATCAAAGATCAAATTAGACTCTGGCATATTTGGGATCTAAGAGCAATGCTCCAACTTCTCGTGCTCGACGCTCCAACTGTTACAGTATTTCAACGAAAATTTAAACGACTCCCCCTCCTTGATTACCGTCCTGATAGAAGAATCCGAACTGAAGGATTTTATCCCATCCCACCAGCATTTCACTGGTTAAGTCCACAAGACGAAATTAATGAAACGCGTGAAATGTTGCGTGCTCATCGAAGAAGATTTGTTAGAAAATTCCAAGTTCAAGAGGGAATGATTGATGATGAAGAACTTGAGAAATTTGAAACTGGTCCTGATGGCGCTTTGGTTAAGACAAAAATGCCGCAGGCTATTGTTCCTGTGGAAAATGCTGATTTAGGTAATGCGGTAACGGAAGCTATACAAACATCTGCTGATGATCTTGATAGAATTTCCGGTACCGCTCAGGAAGATAGAGGAATACCAGATCGTACTACCGCAACACAAGCTAAAATTGTTCAAGCTCGTGGGACAATCAGAGAAAATAAGGAGTTAGCTCGAATTGTGAAATGGATTTCTGAAATTGGTCGGGAAATCCTTTTGACAGTTCGGGACAAATTTGTTCTTGGAGTTTACGCAAAAATTTTAAGTCAAGAGGGTGATGAAAACTTTTTGGGGGAAGTACAAGAGCAAAAGGAGGCTTTCCGTTATGTAACAAGTGAAGACTTGAATGACGGTTACGATTTCCGCATCAACGTTGACGTTACCTCATTGAGTGATACAGCACAAAATGCCGAAAAACAAAAGTTTATCGAGTTCATTAGTGTGCTCACACAATTTCCAATGATTGCGTTTTCGCCAACGTTGGTGCGGGAGGCAGCTTATCGTATTGGGTACAGAAATATGAAAGCTATAAGAGAGTTTCAGAAAATGGCTCTTCTTATGCAAATGGGTAAAATGCAACAATTACAGGCGGCAGTTAATCCACAAGCTGCAATGGAAGGTGCTCCACAGGGAATTGCTGGTGGCTCTGCTGCTCAACAAATTGTTCAACAGCAAAAACCCAATACTACTGCTCAAATTAATGATCAATTGCAGAATCAATTGGTACAATAAAAGGAGAAAAATATGAGTTGGAGTATCAATGCATTTGGTAAGATACCAGCAGTAACCGCAAAAGTTGCAAATGAATTTGAAAAAATTACTTACCTTAGTGGCCCAGAAGCTGAGTTAAAAGAAGCAGCATCTGAGTTTGTTGGAAAAATTCTAAAAGCTAATACTGTAAAAGGTGCTATTAGAGTTGATTGTAGTGGATCAGGATCTAACCATCCATCTGATGGATCTTCTCAAACTATTAAAATTGATATTTCACCAATTTTTGGATTTGTGGAATAATGCCTAATATTGATCCAATTACCCTTAATCGTCTTCTTCGCTTTAAGTTTAAACAGCGCACGGAAAGTGAATGCGTCAACGACGTAGAATACAATCCGTTAACTAAAGTGATGGTTATCACATTCCAACAAAGAGGAACCTATCAGTATAAGGACGTGCCTTTAGACGTCTATGTCGATTTTGAATCTTCTGGTTCTCAAGGTACTTACTTTAATTTATATATTCGAGATCATGGTTATGAATATGAAAGGATTGCATAATGTCTGACACAGCTCTTACTGATGCCATCGCCGTGGCGGAAGAAACAATTACTAAAGAAATTGAATCAGAAGAAAAACCTGAAGGTACCATTGAAGAAGAAAAAGAAGGTGAAGAAGGTACTGAAGGTGAAGAAGAGGAAGAAAAAGAAGAAACAGCAGAGCTGAGTCCCGCCCAGCTTAAAGAGGCCCAAACTCTTTATAAAGCTCTTCTTGATCCTAATCTCCGCAATTCTATTGTAGCCGCTCTTGCAGAACAATCCGGCCTATTAAAAAACCAACCTCTTGAAACAAAGAAGGAAGTGGCGGAGGCAAAGAAGGGTATTGCTGAAATCATTGATGAGGCATTACCAGAATATCCTGGACTTTCCAAGAAATTGGGTCCAGTAATTGAAAAAATCATTGAGGGAGAACGTAATGAACGTGACGCCTCAATGGAACAAATCCACCTTCAAAATGTGGAAAATGAAGTAAAAAACGAACTGGATATTCTAGCTCGTGAGACAAAAGGTGAAAGTCGAAAAGTTGAAAATCGTATGGCACAACTGATGAATGAAATTTCACCAGGGCCAAACGTTAGTGTTAAGTCTTATATTCGACATCTTCATTCGCTCGCTACTGCGGGTAGAAGTTCAGCAAAAGTTTCTGCTGAAATAGCGGATAAAATTCGTCGAAATGCTAATCATGCACCAGACAGATTAAAGACCTCGCCCGGTACTGCTCGTACTGTGGAAGCACCAACTAAAAAAATGAGTCTTAATGAATCTGTTAATTGGGCCATTGAACAAGCGTATCAAAACGCTCGCGGTAAGAAATAGAAAATGGCTAACCCAACAACAATTTCCTTTGGTAGTTCTTCTGCTCCTTCAGCAGTAACTACTAATTTAGACTCCTTATTTGGATTAAGCTTAGCTGCTTATCGTAAGGAATTGATTGACAATATTGGTGCTACCAATGCTTTCTTTCATGAAGTGATTACAAAAGAACTTTATGAAGGACAAGATGGTGGTTCCTACATTCAGGTTCCATTAATGTATGGATTGGCACCCGCCGATGCCTATGACGGTTATGATGAATTGTCAACCGTTCCGACTGATGGAATCACTGATTGTATTTATCAATGGAGACAATGTGCTGCTCCAATTGCTTATTCCATGAAGGAAGTAAAGCAAAATAAACAAAAAATTGTTGATTTGATCAAATCTCGTATTAAGCAAGCTGAAATGGGCCTTCAGGAATTTTATGCACAATCTCTTATGTGGGGTTCTGCTAATCAGGCTGGTGGCGCATTAACTACTCCTTATGTAAGTCCTGTTAATGGTGCATCTTCTATTGAACCTCTAGCGGAGTTAATTGATTATACCGCCGCAACAAATAATGTTGCAATTGGTAATATCAATCAAGTTACAAATACTTGGTGGCAGAATAAGGTTAAAGTTTCCGCCGCGACTACTTATGATGGTTTCATTTTGGAAGTCGATCAGATTTTCAATCAAGCATCATTAGGTACTGGCGGAAAGATAAAACTTATTCTCTTTGATGAAACTACTTATGAGCTTTTTGTTCATGCTTTGTATCAAAAATATCGTTATGTAAAACCACAAGAAGATGAGGCTTACCCCTTTGAAAACGTAGTTTATAAGGGTGCTCATTTTGTTATGGATGATAAAGTTCCTGATGTTGCCAATGGTATTGTTCCAACCTTGTCAGGTGGAAGTGGCTTGCCAAGTTCATTGACAAACGGTAGTGGATTTTTTATTAATCCTCAATTCTTCAAGATGATTTATGAGGAAGACTCAGATTTCAAAATGCTTGAAGATGACGCTGGTAGAACTTTCTTTAAACCTATAAATGGCGATTCCCGTGTTGGTCATGTTGCCTGGATGGGTAATACGACTGTTACTAATCGTCGTAAACAAGGTGTTATTGGTAAAGTTGCCAGAAGTTATAGTTCGTAGTGAAAGCAGGGGGAACGAACAATGAGATTTAAAACTGTTGGTAACAAAGTTGATAAAGCTTTTGTCGTAGTAAGGAACTCTTCCACTACGATAACAATTCCAAACGGCGCACCCTGCTATTTCACAATGGCAGCGGTAACTACAAATCCTAACACAATTGGGCTGGATGTTCAAAATGCAGCGGGTGCTGGTGCTGGAGCAGCCTCTCAATTTTTTGCTGGTATTGTTTCTTCAGAACAACAACAGGGTGCTGGTAATCTTGGATTAGGCCCTGGTAGTTATGGAGAAGCACAAGTTTGGGGATTCGTCCAATCTCTACGATTAGTAGCACAGACTCGTGCAAGCAGTTCTGCTAGTTTTAGTACTAGTAGTGGGAGTATTGGGGATCTTTTACAGCCGCAAACTTCAACTGTGGCTGTTACACAATATCTTAATTCTAGTGCCACTACTGCTGTTACTCTTTCTTATGACGCCTATTCTGATATTGGTAGTCTGCCTACTGCATATTCCGTTAGTGGAAGTTATGCCAGTGCAAGTGCTACTAATGTTAGTAATTCTGTTGTTGTTAATCTTAGTGGTGCTCTACAAATGGGTCAATATGCAGTTTTGGCTCAAACCTTTACTGTTAGTGCTCTAGCTTCTAGTGCTATTAATAGTTTAGGTGGTGGTGGAGTTTCGACTATATCAGCAGGAAGTGCAATTTTGTATAGCACCATTGCTGTCAATGCTTTCCTTGCATATTTGTAAGGAAAAACTGAAAAGGGCCTTTCCTTATGAGAGGCCCCCCTTTTTAATTTAAGGAGAATATGAGCAAAGTACTTATAGGTGTTAATGTTTTAGAATCAGTTAACAGCCATGTTTATGCTAATCATGTGAAATTCTTTACAAATTTAAAATTGGCCCATCCAGAGGATCAATTTGTTTTCTTTACACCCTATCGTATGGCAATTGATTCTATGCGTAATGCAGCAGCAAAAATCGCAATTGAACATAAATGTGATTACATAATGTTCATTGATGATGATGTAATGATTAAACCAGAAACTTATGGTGTACTTAAAGCTGCTGATAAAGATTGTATCATGGCTTTAACTTACATTCGGGGTTATCCTTTCGCCCCGATGTTCTTTAAATCATTTCGCCGGCTTGTGGATAGTACCGGAGCGACAGCGGAATATTTAACCACATATGATGATTATGAAGAACATGTTGGGGATGATGGGATTGTTAGCTGTGCTGCTGTTGGGTTTTCGTGCGTACTTATTAAGGTTGATTTAATCAAGGCGATAGCTCCTCCGTGGTTCCTTACAGGCCCAAATCATACAGAAGATGTATATTTCTGTAATAAGGCACGGTACACTTTAGATCCTGAACCCACAATTTGTTGTCACACACGAGTACCAACAACACACATAATGATGGCGGATGGTGTAACAGACTTCAATGTTAAAAGATTACGTGAGCTTTATAAACCTAATGAACCACTAGGAAAGAGTCGTCAAGAACGAATTGATGACACGTTGAAATTTTTATCAGAATCAACTGTACCAGAATTATTGGAGGTAAAAAATGAAACTTGATCTTTGTAGTGGTCCTGCTAAAAAAGAAGGTTTTACTACTGTTGATAAGAATCCTATAACTAAACCAGACCTTTTACTTGATATTACCAAACAGCCATTTCCATTTGAAGATTCAAGTGTTGAAGAAATTTGGTTTATGCACGGTCCTGAACATATTGAACGCCATTATTGGGACTTTATTTTTATGGAAATCAAACGAGTTCTTATTCCCAATGGACGATTGGTAGTAGGTTATCCTGAATGGCGTATTTGTGCTGAGAACTATATTAAAACTTTTGAATCTAATGATTTAAGTAAAAGAGACTATTGGCTACAAACTCTTTATGGTCGCCGTTATTGGGAGGGTGACGAGCATGTTACTGCCGTTAATTCTGTTGAATTACAGCTTATTTTAGAATCCTGTGGTTATTATAGAATAAAATATGCCCCTGAAAGTACCATAGATCCTTATAATTCGATTATGTTAGCTGTAAAAGATCCTGCTCCTAGTTATCGTGAAAGAGTAATATGTGAAGAAATGGGTCTTCCAGGAACTCCAGTTAGTATTCAAGAAGTAATCCCTTCAATTCATAGAGTATGACAAGGGTTGATTTACAAAATCGCTTAGCAAATCAGTTTAATAACAGTAGTTATTATGACACTCAAAGTGTAAATGATTCAATTCAAGATGGCCTTGATGAAGTTGTAGCTTTTTCTGGATGTGTATATGCCTCTGCTCAACTTCCCTTTCAGCAAAACGTTAGTTATTATGACTTATTGAGCTTGCTCCCAAATTACATCGGAGTAATTGCAATTTTTAATCGTGTTATTAATCGTTTTCTTATTCCTACGTCAGTAAAGCATTTGGACCAGGTACGAATAGATTGGGAGACGGCTTATGGAACTCCATACTATTTTGTCCCAATTAGTCACCGCTATGTGGCTATTTACAAGAAACCCGGCGGAGTCAATTATGGAAATTTTATTATTTTCTATATTGCATCCGCTCCTCTGCTTGACGATAACACTCCTATTCCTATACCTGACGATCATATTACGGCACTCGAATCTTACAATATAATGGATCTCTGGGAAATGCAGCAAGAATTTGATAAGGCTTCTGAATATCTTGAGACTTATAATACTAACATTGAAACTCTTCGTGTTTACATTAAGAACAGAAGAAACAGTGATAGACAAATCTCATTGAGGTAATTATGATTTTTTGTGGAATAGTATTAATTGTTTTAATTGGTGTGATTACTTGGATCAACATTTACGAAGAAAAAGAATACAAAAAATTAAAAAATAAATGTTGGTTTTAGAATGATCTGGTCAGACTCCTATTTAACACAGTTAAGCACTGATGCCGAACAAGACATTAACAAACGCATTCCCTCACTTATTTATTACCGTTTCTGCCTCGCCGTTTTTCAAGGTATATCTGTTTATACATTACCTTCGTTTGTACGAACAGTGTCAAGAATATCATGGTTGGGGAGAAAATTGGATCCTGTCAATTGGGATGAATTAACTTATTTATCCCCAGCTACTGTGGTTCTTAATGCCAATGTTCCCGATACTGTCCCTACAGTACAAAGTCGGCCATTATATTACGCCAAGCATCCGACTAACCCCTACGATATTCGATTGTACCCTACTCCTAATCTTACTTTATCTGCTAATGCTCAGAATCCTTATTCACCCCTCCCGGAAACAGCTACCTCGAATCAAGCTTGTATTGTTGCATGTTGGCGCAATATTGATTCAACTTTTTCTGATCCTACTTCACTCCTCCCATCTTATATAGATCGACGCACTCGTAAAGCTTATGCTCTTTGGAAGGCTTTCTCAGCAGAAGGAAAAGGTCAAAATCTTAAAGCTTCAGCTTATTATGAGAATAAGTACAAATATTTGATTGAACGTTTTATTCATATTAATCAAGGAGCATACGTTGCAAAACGTTATGCTATTGAAGATGGTTTGCTAACCATTGACGGCTTTAGGTATCCTAGGCCAATTCTACCAAGTAATTTCGAAAGGGTAATTTACTGAAATGGAACAATTAACTGATGTAATTCAGATGTGTGGTTCCATCAGGATGGTCTTAGGAGATCCTGATGGAAAACTCATTAAGGAGATGATGTTTGAAAATCTCCTTGTTACAGTTGGACGATCATGGGTTCTTGGTCAATTGGAAAGTGTTAATATTGTAACTTCACAGACTATCTCGTACCTCGCCATAGGAAGTTCAACTGTCGCCCCAACTACTGCTGATACTGGTTTAAATCTGGAAGTCACAAGAATTAGTATTGGTACATTCTTAACAACTCCCTTAACCAGTAATCCTCCTTCATGGCAAGCTCAGGTTAGCTTCGCTACTAATCAGGCAAATACTACTTTGGCGGAAGTAGGTTTATTCAATTCATCCGCTGGAGGTACAATGTTAGCCCATGCGACATATGCTTCATTTGTTAAAGCTACGTCGAATACTCTCAACATTACCTATACTATTAGTGGTTAATGGAGTAGTGGATGGTCGAAATTACTGTTGTTTTTCTTTGTTTAATTGTTGCTTTCCCTGTTTGTCGCTTTGTGATTTTAAGGACAATGGATAACCATAAATGCCACCAAATCACGACTCCGATGAAATCCAAGAGCGCGACAAGTACTGGCAGGTAAAATATAAAATTAGAACAATTGAAGATTGGCGAAAAGCTGTTAATGAAGATCGTGAAAAAATAGAAACACGATTAAGGGGTCTTGAAGATTATAAGCTTGAAATGCGTACCCGCTTCAAAGATTCTTTAAAGTGGATTAGTATTATTGCAATGATTCTTAGTGCAGTAATTAGTGGATTGGAGCATGTTCTTTTCAAATGAAAAAATTACTTAGTACTGGACCAGGAATTTTGATAGCAATTCCAACATTAGGACGTCCGGTTAATTTAGATTGGGCATTGGCTTTTAAAGCTCTTAATCCACCAATTAACTATAATGTTAATTTTAGCATTATTAAAGGACAAGAAGTGGCGGATGCGCGTGAAGCGTTTTCTAAGCAAGCGATAGCTGTAGATGCTAAATACCTTTTCTTTATTGGTGATGATGTTATCATTCCTCCACATGCCTTGCGACAACTAATATTCAGATTAGAGAATGATAGTTCTATAGGAGTTGTAGGTGGAGTTTATTGTTCTAAAACAGATATTCCATACCCACTTATCTTCAAGGACAATGGTCGGGGGGCCTATTGGGATTGGAAAATTGGGGAGTTTTTTGATTGCACTGGCATTGGTATGGATTGCACTCTCATTAGGGTTGATTGTCTACGAAAGTTATCTAGTCCATTTTTTAAGACGGTGGATGGAGATAGATACCTCGATGGCATTAACTCCGCTGAATCTTGGACTGAAGATTTATTCTTCTGTAAAAAAGTTCTTGAAGAAACTGATTTTAGGATAATGGTTGACACATCCGTTATATGTGAGCATTTTGATATTTATAGTGGGAAATCCTATAATTTACCGAAAGGTTCGCTCCCTTATCGTCAGAAAGGTGTTACTAAGGACAAGAAATGTTTAATGCTTGGTCCTCATCTTGATCTTATTGATGAAACTTATGATATCACACGATGTACAGACTATGATGATCCTCAAGCGGATTATCGGTTATCTTATAATAATTTACCTTTTGAAGCCAAACAGTTCGATTGGGTAGTAGTTTCAGCTCATTTAACTTGGATTGACAATAAAACATTTGAAGAATGGAAACGTGTTTGTAAAGGTAAAATTAGTATTAATATACATCCTTATTTTAAACAAGAAGAAATGGCCAAGCATTTTGGTGGAAAAATAGACGGAACGTTTGTTGAGGTGGAAAAATGCAACATCACTTCCTAGTAATTGCCTGGTGGGCACTGTCATTCATCTTTTTTGCAATGGCCAGTGTTAAAGAAGCATTTGGAACTAGTAATCAGTCTATTACTTGTACACTAACATCATTAGCAAATAATGGACAACGACAAAGTACAGCTATTGATAATACGAGTAATCTTTATCTTGATGCACTTGTTTTTGTAAAGATAAAATCTGCCTCCGCCTCGACTTCCTCCACAGGTACAGCAAATATTTATGCTTACGGTACTGCTGATGGTGGTACCACCTATACTGATGGTGCTACAGGAACAGATGGATCTATTACCCTTACAAGTCCTCCAAATATGAGAATTATTGGTATAGTTAACATTGTAGCTAATAGTGTTACATATGAAGCTGGACCTTTTTCTGTTGCCGCAGCATTTGGTGGAGTATTACCAGATCATTGGGGGATTGTTGTAGAAAATAAATCTGGCGCAGCTTTTGATGGTACTACTGCTTCCGCGTGGTATCAAGGAGCCTACGCAACTGTGGCATAATGGCCCTATTAGTTTATCCAAAGAAACCAATATTCAATCATTCTCGTGCTTATTTGGATGTTGGCCATCCATTAGCAAAAGATTTAATTGGATATTGGCCATGCGATGATGGTGGGGGTGCTCTTGTCAGGGATTTATTAGGGAGAGCACCTGGAGCTATTATTGGATCAAATTATTCTTGGGGAGAAGGCCCTCAAGGACCAATTCTACTTCTCAATGCTTCTGGTAGTTCTAGTTATATTAAAGTTCCAATTTCAAAAACTACTGGGGATTTAAATGCTGGTCTTACACTTTCTCTTTGGTTAAATTGGACTGCTTCAACAGAAGGATACAATTCTCTTTTTAGTAATGAAGCTGATGGTGGTAATTGGACTTGGCTCCTTACAAGCGGTCAAACTGTATCTCTTTATAACAATGGGGCGGGTGCCGATCCAATTGGAGCTTCTACAATTCCATTTGGTGTGTGGGTACATTTGGTTATGGTATTTTATGGTACTAATAATCAAAATTGTTCCATATTTTATAATGGAATACAATTAGAGACTCATGCCTTTACAAGTTTAGGAGGAAGCGCTGCTACATTTACAAGAATTTGTGGTGGTGCTCCATTCGGAAGCGGGAGGTATATTAAGGGTAATATTCGTGATGTAGGAATGTGGCAAAGACCACTAACTTCACCTGAGATCCTTGATCTCGCTAATATACCTGGAATTCTTCTCAAATCAAAAAAGATTTATGTAGGAACTAGTTCTGGTTCTCCTACCGCAATTAATCTTACTGAATCAGATCAGCTTTCCTTAAGTGATAGCGTACAATTAAATTCACTTCCATTTGTAGATTCAATAGTTTTAAGTGATGCTTTTAATCTTGTAAATAATCTTCTTATTTCTGTTAATGATTCCATCTCCTTAAGTGATGCAATTACTGATTGGGTTGGAATACCAGAAGTTTTTAGTGATGGTTTTTTATGGGCGGATTCTTTTGTTGTTCAACCACTCGCAGTTATAACCCTTGCAATTTCTGATGCTATAAGTTTAAGTGATGCTTTTACAGAATTTACTTCTAATCCTCTTCTCATATCTGATCAAATTGTTTTACAAGATCAAATTAAATTAAGTTCTCTTTTTATGGCTCAATTAATAGATCAGCTTTCATTAACTGATTTTGTACAAATTCTTCTTGCTCCAATTGCTAACCTTTCACCAAGCGATAGCTTCACATTTACTGATGCAATTTCAGTAATGCTTTTATCAATATTCACTGCTGTAAATCTTAGCTTTAATGATACATTAGTGCTAAACGATCTTGTGTCATTATCCTACCAAACTGGTTTACAATTTAGTGATGGATTTATGTTCAGTGATGCAATTAGAATAGTAATGGGGACTTCTTTGAATCCTTATCTCCGCCGTTACTTAAACGATGTTCCAGGTGTAAGTAATCCATAATGAATTTAACTAAACAAAATTGGCCACTCGGTTATACTCCATCAGAAGATGCTGTTAATGGCAATCCTAATGGATTAATGCGGATGGATAATTGTTATCTTGATGAACTAGGTGTATTAAGCTTAACTCAAGGAATTCAAAGACTTAATGCCTCAGCTTTTAGTACATTTCCATATCAAATTTATTCCAAGATTTTGGCTGGAAACAAAGAAGCCATTTGGGCATCACTTGGATTAAGTTCAACACAAATTATACGATCTGCTAAGGGAGATTTTAGTGATACAACAGTTATCGGAAGTGGTACCGATAAAGGTGCTTTTGGTGATTGTTTAGGGGAGGTGATCGTCTTCGCCGGTAGTACAAGACTTAAAGATTCAAGCAGTGTTGTACAAAATTTAGGATTACAAGTTCCAGGACTTCCAGCAGTTACAAATATATCCCAACCACAAAAAAATCTTACAGGTGTCTACACAGTTCCAGTTGGAACACTTAATTCTAGTAGTAGTGATGGTGCATATATATTACTAACATCTGGTAATACTCAAGGTATTATTTTAGATACTCTTAGTGGTCCTACTGACACTACTTTAATTGCTGGAGGAGCTAGTGATAATCCTTTAAATGATACAATTAGTTTCCAAATAATTCCTGATGATCCCACTGTTATTACACTTATACGATTGGAGTTTATTGTAGATGCTAATAATGTATGGTCATATGAATTTGATCCCTCTACATTAAGTCAGGGACCACAACAAATGACCACGTTAGCAACTTCAAGAGGGTCATTTACAAGACCAGGTGGAATTTTTAAACAAATAGCATTAGGGGAAGCTTTTTTCAATCCTATTACACATCAAGTTACTAGTCTTCCAGTTATAACTGATTGGACCAAAATTACCGCAATACGATTTACTATTCAGGCAAATTCACAAATTAATGTGACTTGTCAACATGTAACTGTAAATGGTGGAGTACAAGGTACATTAAACGGTACTTATAGTTACATTCAAGTTAATGTAAATGATAATGGTTTTTATCAAGCTAAAAGTCCTCCTAGTCTTGCTACTTCTCAAGTTACTATAGTTAATGGAGAAGCTGTAATTACTCCTGCCGCTGCGGAAGCTCAAGTAAACCAATGTTGGATTTATCGCTTTGGAGGTAATCTTGACCAATATTATAGAGTTGGAATTACTACTCCTGGCACTCCTATTACTGATAATAATAGTGATGCTACGCTCCTCGAAATAAATTTACCATTGAATCCATTTCTTGTTACCGTTCAACGGAATGGTTTGTTAAGTGGATTGAATGATACTATTTATTGTGTTGAAGGTCTTTTTTATAATAGAATGCTTTACATGGGGTTAGGTTTCATTTATATAAGTGATACTCTTAATCCTGATGCTATTGATTCCCGTTATACAATTAAAGCTTTTGGAGATCCTTCAGAAAAAAATCTATGGATTAAAAAACTTACTAATAATGTATGTATGCTTGGTACTACAAAAAATCTATATGAATTAACAGGAACGTTTCAACCGCTCCCCGACGGAACGTTAGACGTTAGTATAAATCCTATTGGTGAGAATCATCCTCCTATTACATTTAATGCTTGTTCTTCTGCTGGTGTTATTTTCTATATGGCCGCCGATGGAGTTAGGGCTACCGCCGGAAGTAATAGCACATTGTTAGGAGCCTCGGAATATGTAAGTTCTGGTGGAACTTCAAGGGTTAGTACTCCTCAGCAACTTCGGCTTTTCTTTAATGGTGAAACTAGAGGGGATGTTCCTCCATTCGTAATTTCACAATTTGCTGATTATCCAATGACAGTTGGTAAGAATCGGTTTATGGTTTCTATCCCTTCTGTTGATGGTACACAAAGACTTTTTATTTATGATCTTATTAACAATTATTGGAGATTTCAGTTTACTGATCCTATTAGTTTATTTACTACTCAAACGAACAGAGTTCTCTTAGGGTACAATCAATTTGCGGGTTCCACTGGTGGCGATATTTACCTTTTAGATAGTGGTTTAGGATTTACTGATAACAGCGGAAATCAAATCTCAGGTTTTCCACTTGAGATTAGAACCTTTTTCGATGCAAATGGTCAACCGCGAAATCGTAAGGATACCTTTACCCTCAAGCTTATTGTAGACACGGGTGGTGTTGGATGTTCTGTTTATATTGCTAAGGATAAAGAAGGGAGTCCTTATCAATTTGTAGGTTCTTTTAATACATCTGGTTTAACCACTGTATACTTTCCTCTTAACAATTTTACCTTAGGATTTCGTTATTCAATAAGAATTGTAGATAATGGTACCATAATTAATAATATTTATAGTTCTGCTCTTTTAACATTTAAACTATATGAGATGACAATTGAATATGATCCCCGCCCGGAACAATTGGATTACATGGTTATTCAACCTTCCAATTTGGGAACAGCTAGTAGGAAAAGAATTGTTAACTACGCATTTGTTATTGACACACTGGGGAATAATATTACCTTTACTCCTCTTATTGATAATAGTAATACTGGAGTACTTCCAACTTCTAGAGTGTTTTCTACACCACTTAAACAAACTTATATCTACTATTTTACACAAGAACAAATAGGTACTGATATTAATGGTATCCTTTCCGGCGGAGTATTCGAATTTTACGGGCTTAACGATCAGGAAATTGTGTCTGAGAAAATGCCCGTTCCATGTGAATATCTTGTAATTCCAAATAATGATTATGGAACACCAGATCGTAAACGACATAGTTCATACAAATTTCAGATTAATACAAGGGGGAGTAACGTTACATTTACCCCTAAGCTTGACGGAAACTTACTTGCTCCAGCAATCTATAATACAACTGAGAAAAGAGTTGTCGAGTATTTCTTTCAGTCAGATACAATTGCCATTGAAGTTGGAGGGACTTTAGTAGCAATTGACGGACATCCATTTGAATTCTATGGAGTAGTAACTCCAGAATTAATTGAAAAACTTCCGCCCCGACTCGAATATTATCGTATTCCAAATGAGAATTTTGGAGTGGCCGCGCGGAAACGAATTAGAACTCTACCTTTCGTAATTGACACATATGGGCAACCAGTCACTTTTCAACCGATCGTGGATGGAGTCATTTTCCCCGGAGTTTCATATACAACTACGGGCAAAACCACGCAGTTATATTATTTCACGAGTGATACATTTGGTATTGATTACGGTGGACAGGTCATATCCCAAACTTCCCAACCTTTTGAATTTTATGGGTTGGGCACTCCTGAAAATGTCGAAACATTACCTGTGGGTAAAACCTACGATCAATTGGGTCCAATTCGTTTTGATAAGATTGGAAAAATATTTTCTATCCGTCTACGACTTATTGATACCGGTAATGGATCAATACCTGTAAATTTATATGGTGATGCTGATACCACTGATCCATTTTATGATGTTGGTAACTTGTTTAGCACTACAATCACTCCAAAAAATTTAATTGATTATGTCTACCAAATTGATTTACCAAAATCTGTTAACTCAGATATTCTTCGCTTGGCTCTTGGTAATTGTACTTTTCCTTTTCATAGGTTTGATTGCTATTTTAAAGTTAGTACATCAGGGATGGAAAGTGATTCAAAATGGATACCAGTGAAGTAACTTGGCACGGTAGGCCAGAACCTACTCAATACGATAGAGATCGTCATGCTAAAATGAAATTACGCCCTATTGGATATGGTTATTTTAGTGTGAATAGATCATTACCTGAAGCACTCCTTTGTGAATTATGTAAACAAGAAGTAGAAAATCCAGTAAGGTTTATTAATAAAAAGCCCTATCATCGAGAATGCTATCTTAAGGTATGCGACAAGTAAAAACTCTTGAAGATGTAAAAATCGTGATTAAAGAGCTTGCTCAATGGAAAGATCGTGTTTCTACTAAGAACCAGGATCTTAGGGGTTTGAAAATTACTGGAGCGGCACCCGCCACGGAACCTAATGATTATGTCATATTTAGTCAATTACCAGTAATTCCTGTAATACCAAAGACACCAGATCAGCACTATTCAATTCCGTTTTCCGCCCCGGGACTTGTAATAACTGGACAATTAAGCCCTCCATTTATTGTGGGTGAGGATAGGGTTGGGAATCCCACTGCTATTTCTGTAGCTGTACCAACAACGGCACAAGCACCTACTGGTGTACCATTAATAGTAAATTTACAATTAAATGGTGTTAATATGTTGAATACTAATTTAACATTACCTGTTGGAAATGCGGGGCCAGTGACTGTTAGTAATTTTATTATACCCCTTCCAAAACTTACTATTGGAGCAAAGTTAGTTCCTGTAATAGTTCAAGGCGGAGGCGCTTCTTTTGTTACTATTCAATTATATATTACAAGGATATTATCTTAATGGCTCTTGAATTTATTGATTCTTGCGCTCATTCTGGTACCTTATTGGCAAATCAAATTCCAATAAGCCGGAAGTGGTCCTCTTATTCTCAATCCAATTATGTTGTGTCTCCGACAAGGACTAGTGGAGGTAGTATTGCGGTAACGGGATTTATTGCCAAGACACTTGCTTATAGAAGTCAACGCTTCTTTGGAATGGCTTATTATTATCCTTCTTCATCAAATGGTAATATTAACCTTATGCTTATGCTATCTGGTGGTTTACCAATGGCACAAGTTAGAATTGAAACTGATTTAAGTCTTTCAATTTATACTGGTGGAAATAATAATCGAATTTATAATAGTGGTGGTCAACATCTTTATATTACTGCTGATGTATTTCATTATTTTGAATTTGGTGTTACATTAGGTGGTGGTACTCCGATTAATATTACTTGTGCTTTAAGTGTAGATGGTCAAGTATTTACTAGTGGAGCTAGTGGTAATACTGGATTTAATAGTACTGATACATTAATTAATGCAGCACAAATGAATCAAGTACAAGTTAGTGGTCCTCAAGGCGGAGGTAGTACTGGTTATGTTACTGATATTTATGTACTTAATGCGGATACTTTAGATGTAAATGGTAATAAAACAACACTAAATCAATTTCTTGGGGATGTAGCAATAAATGCACTTATTCCAGTTAGTGATGTAACAATTCAATGGGCTCTTCAACCTTCTTCGAATCCTAATTCCTATAGCTTGCTACACGAAATTCCTCCTGATGATGATACTACTTACATTCTTACAAATACAATTGGTAATAAAGATACATTTCTTTTTCAACCACTAGTCGGTTTTAGTGGTACCCTGCTTGGAGCACAACTTCTTATTTATGCTAAAAAAGATGCAGAGGGAAAAAGAGCCATTCATGGACTTGTTGGAGGATTTACACAATCAAATAATTATGGTACGGATCAATATCTTTATGATTATTATGATTATTTTATTTTTCCTCTTGACACTGATAATGGAGTGGCTTGGACACCTGCCATATTTAATGCTGAAAATTTTGGTGTTCTCTTAAGTATATAATGCCATTTACACCTATTTTCAATGATACCTTCCAATCCTATAACGCGGGGAATGGAGTACCCGCCGGGTTTCAATTGGAAGGAATTGTTTTCAACGATCTTTTCATTAACACTGGAAGTCAGCCTAGTCCTACTCCCGCTCCAGGGTTTTATGAAAAGACAGGAATTATCTATCTTCTTTTTGGTAGTATTCGATTTCCCACTAATGTTAATCTAAATAATTATATAACACAAAATACATCGGTATGGTGGTCAACTTATGGTGATGGAAATGTCTCTTTAAGTCCTGGAACTTTTACATTAGCATCAGTTAATCCTGTATCACCTTATAGTAGATTGGATCTTCTATCAGTAATTTTTGCTCTTGATGGTTCAATTACTGTTAGTATTTCAGGGGCTTCACCAACTGCTAATACACAAGAACAAGATTGGTATATTAAGACATGGCAATTATTCCAACTTGATGTTACAATTTTTTCATTACCAAAAAGTGGTGTAAATTATTTTGCATTTACATTTTCACTTGCTGTTGATGGTAAAGTTCTCATGGCTAATAATTCTCAAACTTCTAATATACCAATATCAACTTCATGGAATAATTCAGCTACTTGTAATGCTTGGATATTTACTGGACCCGCCAATGGGCAATATTTTAGTGAAATTGCAGCAACTACTGATCTTCAAACTGTACCATTCTTTCCTAATCCTGGTGGAGTTATTCATGCTTTTAATAGTCAAATGGTTACTGAACTTATCAAGATTCCATTGAATAATGCTAGAACATCCCAGATGATTGTTGAAAGAATGAAGCAATCTAATGTGACAAATGCTCGTGTTAGTCAAATGATTGTGGAGTTAATTCGTAAAGGTGGTTTTGCTCTTACTGGAGGCTTCAATGTCAGAGAATCTTAATCTACGACTAATTGATAGAACTGAACTACATAAGCTTAGGAAGTTCTATAAATTAGAAGGATCGCTAAGAGATCCTAAAGGTTTGTTTACCGCCGCGGTAGCAGAATTACCTGATGAAACTATCGTTGGAATGCTTGGATTTGAATTAATTCCTCACCTTGGTCCACTTTATGTAATGCCTAATTATCGTAATAATGGTATTGCTGTACAACTTTATCAAGCTATTGAAGTAGAGCTTGATAAAAAACCCGGTACTGGTTATTACACATTTCCATCGAATGAAGCTTCTAAACGTGTAATGGAAAAATTAGGACTAACCAAATTACCCTGGGAAGTCTGGAAGAGAGAATTCTAATGCCTTTTGGTGGCGCATTAACAATGGGTTTGGGTTCAGCTTTTGGTGGACTTGCAGGATTGTTTGGTGGTGGAAAACAACAAAAGACTCAAACTAGCGGAACTATCTCTAATACTGGTCAAGGTTCTTATACTAGTAATCAAACTGGCACAACTACACCAAATTTAACTCCACTTCAGAAATCATTAATTCAACAATTCACTACTGGAGCATCCAATCTCTATAATCAAAGTACTAATCTTCAACCTTATGCCGCCAGTGGATTAGAACAAATTAATCAAGGTTCTAATGCAGCACAACAAGCCATTGCTGCCAATTATGCTAGTAGAGGACTTAATTTTAGTCCAATGGCAGCTACAGGGCAAACACAAAATATTCTTGCTAGAACTGGGCAACAGGCTCAGTTTATGAATAGTCTTCCTCTTTTACAGCGTCAGTTACAACAACAAGCTTTACAGCAATTAATGGGTGCTTTCCAAGCTATTCCCACTGGAGTTACACAAACTCAAACTGGTGGTGGTAAAACAATGCAGAGTGGTACACAAACTCAGCAAGGTACTAATCTTGTTAGTGGTAATCCTATGGCTGGGCTTTTCTCTGGTTTGGGCGCTGGTACAATGGCTTCGCTTCCTCTTCTTATGCAACAGATGAATGGTGGTACTGGTGTAAATATGGGAGTTTCACCAGGTACTCCTGATTTTAGCGGATATAATATTGGGGATCTTTCTGGAATTGGAATGGGGAGTTAAAATGGCCGGCGAAGAACAATACATCCACCCAATAATTCAAGCGATGATTTCTGGTCAACAGCAAATGTTGGCGAGGAATGAACTTGCTCAAAGAATTGCTTATCAAAAACAACAACAAGTAGAAGAATCAAAGCGGACACAAATTGAACAGCAAAGAGCGGATCAGGCGGAAAAGCAACTTGAGCAGGCACATGAATATCAAAAAGGAATGCTTGATATTTATCATCAGAGACAACAAGCAGAATTAGCAGAACATAAATTAAATGCTTATAAAGGAATTAGAGAAGAATTAGCTGGTGGGACTCCTCCTGAAGCTTTATCTAATACAGGTAATGAGGGTACTCCAATATTACCTGGAACAATTGGAACACCCCCTGGTGGAACTCCAGATACTCGTTCTTTTTCTATTCCTGAACTTGGTATTCATATTAATCTTGATGAATTAAGAAGAATGCAACAACAGGTTCAACAAACTCCAGTTACTCAAGCTCGTGCAATAGCTGGTGCAAAAGCTGGTGGTGAGGCGGAAGCTGAAGAACCATTTAAAGAAAAGTTTCTTGGGCTACAATTTGCTAATGCTAAACAACTAAAGCAGATGGAAATTGATTATCAAATGAAGAAGGATAAATTTGATAAAGCCACTGCATTACAATTGGAGCATATAAGAGTTGGTCCTGAATATCAAAGAAATCAATTAGAATATGGGATGACTCCAGAACAAAGTGAGGCTGCTGTTAATGGATTTATGGTGGGTGATTTTATGCCAGCCACAACTGATTTAACAAATCCAAAAGCAGCTAGAGCTTATACTAATTTTAAACAATTAGGTGGTAAAGCTTTAAATAAAGATGATAATCAATTTTTTGAAAATGCTAATCGAATTGAAGGTGTATTAAAAGACCTTGCGGCAGTTAGTAGTCAATTACCTGATGAACGTAAACTTGGTAGTCAAGCAGCAGTTTTAAACGCAAGGGCACAAGCTGCTATAACTAATACTTCATTCTCAACTGATTTAAGAAATAAACTTAATGAATTAAATCTTCAAATTCCTGCTGTAATGCGTGCAGCTCAACAGTATCCTGGTTCTCGTATGAATACTAACGATATGCTTTTAGCTCAAAAAGGAATGGGAAATATTGGAACAATGCAGCAAGGGGAAGATTTTGGGCATCATTTAAGAAGAATGGTGGATGATAATATTGTTAGTGCGGAAGCTGGAATGCCCAAAATCCAACAGGATCTTTTATGGAATAATAAACATATTACTCCTGCTTATATTATTCAATCAAAAGATCCAGATATGGAATCATCAGGTCATACATTGGATATGAATCAATCCATTAAAATGGGTAAAGCAATTTATGATTCACCGACAGGAGTTCAATAATGCCAAAGATTCAATATGAAAAAGGTGGATGGCCTGTTTATGACCCTGATGCTGGATGGAAATCCTATGGTGAATTTCAGGCTGCCGCACTGAATGACCAACAGCGTATTAAAGGATTACAAGCTAAAAAAGAAATGGAGCAAATGAAAGGTGATCCTTACGCTAAAAAAGCTGTGGCACTTTTACCAGCATTAGGAGGAGCCGTAGGTGCTTTAATTCCTGGTGCGGGTGAAACTGGACTTCCAGAAGTTGGTGGGGCGGCATTAGGAGCAGCTGCTAAAGATTATTTAAAAAGTAAATATCCAAATTTGTTTGGAGAGAATCCTTCTACACTTCCTGGACAAGCTGCTGATATAGGAACTGATGTTTTAACTGGAGCAGCACCAGGACTTCTTGGAATGGCTGGAAAAATAGCAGGTGCAGCTGGAAGTGCTTTACCTATTGTTGGTAGAGGAGTAGGCGCTGCTGTAAATGCTATGAAAAATTTATCCCCTGCTGCTAAAATAGCACTTGGAATACTTAATCAAGGTGGTGTAAGAACAGCTGGAGCATTAGCTAAACAACCTGATAATCAATTCTAGTGATTTGTTTCAATGTGTTTAGTCTTAATGTCCGCGCGGTCAGGGCCTTTCACTAGTTCTATAAGATCCCCTTTTTCAATATCATTATTATTAGTAGGATAACGTTTTTGAGGTTGTAGAAAATTTCCTTCAGAATCCCATACAAAATAGAGATCCTGCTTCTTTCCATCATCATTTAAGAATTGCCCTTTAAGAGCTAATCCAGTAATTTCTACGAGTTCGCCGGAGCGTGTCTTGTAGATGGCAGGGAAAATCCTTTTTTCAATTTCCTTGAGGGTCATCCTTTTTCCACCTTAAAAAGTAAATCGACACATCTTTGTGTCATCTTGTAAGAAATGCCTTCGTCTATCATCATTGATTGAATCATCCCCCCTTGTTCTAGTGTTGTTACAACCTTGTCCAATGTTTCCGCCCCTTGATCCAAAATATTCCAGAACCTTTCCAAAAGTACCTTTCGACTAATTATCCTATCTTTTGAATCATTCATGGCGGAAAGGATATGTGTTGTTACTTCAGTCAATGAAGATTTACCTGATGACATGAGAAATTTCGTATAGTTTGGCATAAGATCAATACACTCCTGAATTGCTTCCTCAATATGACTCTTGCGAATCACTAATTCATTTGTTTCACTAACAGCTAAAATCATTGCAAGCTTAAGAACGCTCGTATGGATTCGTCCACTAATTCCTGATTTATCACTTTTCTTTTTGTAAGAAGCCCGGAAAGGGATGTACCATTCATTATAAGCTTTCTTAGCATCATCTGTAAATTCAAAACTTCCACTTAATTTTGCTATTTGTTCTAGTTGATTAACGAGCCTGTGCTTTGTATCATCAATTTGGAGGTCAAAAAGACTATTGCCGGGTCGAAATTCATTGGGGACTATTAAAAATGTTCTACCTAATAATCCTCCCATGGTTGCCTTGATATCATATACATCACGTAATAATTCTTCATTCGATGCCGCCATGAAAGAGAAACACACATTCTTGATGGAGAAATTAGCCTGTGTTCGTAAACGGCTATCATATTTTTCTCGAAACGAATAGATATCCGTGAGGATTTTGATAGCTTCAGGGTCATTTACAATACCCGCACTCATTTCTGGGGCAATCCACATGGCGCTGCCGCCTTTAATGATTCGCCCCGTTTTTTTATCTGTTTCACCTTTTGCTAATTCATCTAAGATACCTTGTATAGATGAACGCCCGTTGATGACTTTAGTATTATTAATCCGCTGCAAAAGTCCTTCGCAAAGACGAACTGGTCTATCCTTACGTTGCACAGCAGAATCAGCAAGAAGCAGGACGTAAATGTTAGGATAAAGGGAATCATCACCTTGTTTGTAGTAGCAATTATCACGTAATACTCCTGCTATGGTGGCATATGCGGACCATTTCCAAAAACTTGTTGGTGATTCATAATACTTCGTGTGTTCGAGGTAGTTGGAAACGAATGACACTGTGAGCCTTAAAAGTCATCATTTTCGTTTAACTTTTAAATCCAAAAAATCCCAGGCTAATTTATCCCAGTTTTCTTGAGATTCCTCACTTAATTCATTCCACTTTGGAGCAAAAACATTTCCAAATTGTTTAAGATAAAGTTCATAAAGTTCTTTTCCTTCTTGTTTCATATTTTCTCTTCCTTACACTTTCTTTCTGTTCTTTCGATTATTTAATAACTTAATTAAGTTAGGATCTCCTTGAATATGGTAGGCAACTACTAAAACATTCCATGCAACTTTAGCCAATTGTTTAACAGAAAGTTCTTTACCACATGCACGATGAAAATGGTTTGATGCATGATTAAGACAATCAGTAAGAAAATCTACACCGCCAAGCATCCAACTATCTTCATATTTAGGTAATCCCTCTTCAAAAATATCTGCAATCATATCAAGAAATTCAACTGGAATTAAATCATGACGAGGACGTCTTCTTGTTCTTTGTCCTTGTCCTTCTGGCATAACATTAACTTTTCTGTTAATCATTTCTTCTGTTGTTACTGCACCACAAAAACATTTAGTTTTTGCTTTTGCATCAATTGGGAATTTATGGTACTCACCTTCGCAATATGCTCCAGTTAAATATTCACAATCTTGGTGTGAATGTAAAATTCTTTCAGGTCTTTGCCTTCCTTTTTGCATACATTCAGTACAAATCATAATTGTAATCTCCTCATTTCATTCCAATTAGTATCACTCCACTCCGCTTCCATTGGGATTTTAAGCTTATAATCACGGCTTAATGAGCAAGTGGAAAAATCAATATCTACAACTGTATTCTTCTCAAATTCTTTAGCGTAAGCCTCTTGGTTTCCAATAGGAACTTCCGCTAAAAATCCATCGTGTGCTTCTGCAAGCGGTATTGCAAACGAGCAGTCTGTAAAAGTTCTGTGAAGACCATTTTTAAGATAGTCTGTAACGATGGCCTGCGGTAAGAAACTGATTCCTTCGTTAATTTGATCCTTATCGTAACGACCAAAAAAGTCTCTTCGCCTTCCATTAGGTGCGACGAGGCACTTATGTTTTTGTAATTGAGATCTAATTTCTTCATGGAACACATTCCTTATGTTTGGTTGTTTCTCGTGAAATATCTTCAAGATTTGTTTGCAATCTCTAAAAGGTTGATGAATCATCATCATTAAACGAATTTCTGTCATGGCCCGCTCTCCAGCATGGCGTGCCGTTTTAGCCTCATGATATTCTCTAGTGCCTTTTTTTATTTCTTCCGGCGCTTTATGGAATATCCAAGAGCCGGTGAGACGATGAATCCCAATAGGCCCATCAAAGATAGGAAGAAACTCAAAATCAGCAGCCAAAACTGCATCAACTCTAGCCTCTGCCTGAGAAAGATCACATTCAACAAGACAATAGCCGCGGGAAGGGATAAACATATCACGTAAATCTTTTCCATACTCTTCCCCGTCAATTTCAAAGCCGTGTTTAGCAATAGTTTGGAACGAACGGCCAAGATCAAGAATTTTTACCTTTCCTTTCTTGTCAAAATAAATAAAATTGTCGGTAGTACTGCTAGCAGTGGTACGACCATTTTCCGATCCCGCCAGATTAAATTCACAACGAAGACGATTATCCAAATACAAAGGAGTGTAAAGGTACTCCAATATTTTATGGATTTTCCTACAATGGATGATAGTCCGTAAAATTTCATTAGAACCCTCCAAGGCATCCCCCATCCAAACTAATAATTCTAACGATTCTTCATCCGTCCCAGGATTACCCGTACTCGTGTGTTTGATTCCTCTGACAGGTTTAAAACCAAGATCAGTATATACAAGTTTCTGACATTGAATACTAGAAAGCGGATTAAAGCTAGGATTACCAATGAGATTCCTAATTTTATACAATTGAATATTAAAGAGCGTTTCATATTTTGCAACCAATTTTTCACGAGCTTCCATATCAATTAAGAAGCCATGCTCTTCCATTCTTTTGTAAAGAGGAAGGATTTCAATTAATTTATTATAAACGCCAATTGTGTTAGTTTCTTTAAGCTCTTCCAATTGCTGATCATATATCCGATAAGTTGCCAGGGAGTCTTTTGCACAATATAAGTACAATTTATCTCTGTTTCCAAGCGTAGGATCAAATTGTTTTCCTTCATCCTTAAAATACGGCATATCAGTATATATAGAAGTAAGGAAACCAAGATTCTTAGGAAACTCACAGTATAAACAGGAAGTTGCAAGTAAGGTATCACCAACAACATTTTGCACATAAAATCCAAATTTCTCCAATTTCTTCCAATCAAACTTAATGTTTTGATTTACCTTTGGTATTGGACTAGCCAATAATTTAGCCACAAGGTGAATCATGAGTACTCTCTCACTAAGACTAATTGAATTGTCAAGAAATGGAACAGTAACTGATTCTTTTCCGTCAAAACACAAGGATATGCAAGTCGGAATTCCAACATAGGTTTCAATATCAAAAACAAGAAAAATAGCTCTGCTATATTGTCGTTCAAGATAATTTCTAAGCTGTTCTCCTGTTCGGCAGATCCAGACATTTTCATCCTTCCAAGGTTTTGGATCGTCTAAATATTTTGCAACCCGTCCAAAATCAAGCCTTGTGATAAAATTCATCTTGAAGTCTTGATTTAAATATGGATAGATTCCAAGTGCTGGAATTACTTTTATGTGTGGGTTTATCTCAGGGCGGGCAGGTAGAAGGGAACCACGGAACTTTGTTATACCAGTAAGATTGGTGAGGAACGCAAAAGAATGCTCTCCAAGCGGAACCAAAATGTTTGGATCTACGGTTTTGATTTCCTCTAAGAGAATTTTCTTGTATTCATCATTAATGAGCTTTACATTTTCCTTTGGTTTAACTAAATTTACCCTATCTTTAATGAAGGCTGTACGATAAGTACTATTCTGATAATTAATATTGTTCTCTTTACAAAATCGAGCCATTACAGTTTCTTGATAACCGCTTATGGCATAACCAGATGTTATATCTTCATCAGAACCACCATCTGCTATTAACATTATTGGGGCGGAAAGATAGCCGTGGCCTTGGATCATTTTCCCTGTTTAATCCGTTGTTCCAAAATATCAAGACATTGAAGGCCACAAGCAAAAAGACGAATATAAAGATTACCCGGTAACATTTCTAGTTTTTCATTTTCAATAGGAGCAATGTAAAGAGATTTAGTTTGTTTGTTAGCCCAAAGAACCCACCAATGATTAGCATCTCGTTTTATGTTTCCGCACTGGTCACAAACTCTGGTGTTTAATTCAGGCATTCTTCTTAATCCTTATCTCATAACCATTGTAAACAACCGTTTGATCGTTAAGTCCATCTGGGATTTTATCAAAAAGCATTCCTAATTGCTCTGCAAACTGAGCACGACTTAACTTCGTTGTTTTACCTTGTTCTGGATTGCGGCGACGTTTTAGTTCATCTTGAACCATTGCAAGAGAGGAACCTTTAAAATTCATTTCTCCCCATTGAAGATACGAGTCTGGAACTTCTTCAATGTTACGATCTCTGTAAGCACCGAATGTTAGTTTTGGCATTTTCTTACGAAGTAAAACTCCTACATTATCCCAATCTTCGTAGGAATAATTTTGTATTAGGCGCCTTTGCGGTGGAATTGGACCTAAACTTGTTTAGAAGGGAAGTGCTTCCTTACTCTTCCCATATGGCATATACATGACGATATTATCAATCATGTTACCATTGTAAAGAACAGGTTGCACTTTAACATCGACAGGTTTCCCCATTAATTCATCGGTGTCAAAAGTTCCCTCTTCTAATGGTTTACCCAAGGCGGCAACCCAAAGATCCCCAATTTTACCCATCAATTTAGTATTAAAGGTAACTGGAATTTCTTTGCCTTGACCACCCTCGATAACAAAATCAATTTGTTGGTTGATAGAATCACCCTCTTTAGATTTCTTTAAAGGATGGACTCTACAAATTTTAGCACCATACCATCCAGGTTCGAGGTTTCTCGTTTTTTGAATGTCGGCTGCTGTAATTTTCAGAATCGGCATTTTTACTTCGCTTTCTGCTTCCTTCGGAATGAAATGAAGCCGTTATTAAAATGGTTCCTCCGGTTCATCAAATCTGCTTAATGGAATTGGTAATTCTTTTTTACCTTGTTCAATTTTCACTTCTGGAGTTTCTGGTTCTTTCTTTTTTGGAGGTCTTTCCCATTTTCTAATTGGAATAACTGTCCAATCATTTCCCATGTAATTTAGAAAATATGTTAAATCTTCCTCGTCAACTAAATGTTTATTATTAGTAAGTACTTCACAAACGAGAAACATTTTCTTTCCTTTCCTTCAACTTCTGATAAATCTCATTCATTACCTTATCGAAATCTTTAGTGCAATCTGGCTTGTCTTGATAAACGTGAATTTCTTTACCTGTGAAATCATCGAAGACAATAATGCTTATGCAATAAAGATCATACGGCAACGGCATCTGGCTTCACCATTTTCATGATAACTTCACTATAGAAATTCTTACCCGTAATGTCAGTTTGTCCATTAGGTAATTGACTATAAGCCGTGCGAGCTATTTCAGAACGAAACTCAACTGTAAATTTCTCGCTACCGCCTGACATCATCTTACGGAAACGGAAAACATGATCGAAGTAAATTCCTATGTTTGCACTAATCTTATCTCTTAATGACAATTTTTCCCCAATAATAACATTCTCACTGTAAGGATTATCAGGATCTTTTTTCCCATAAGTGGGAATAATGTGGGCGGAACAAATGATGTTCTGAATTGGAATAGAACGGAAAAAACTTAAAATACTGTAAGTTACCTGAGCTTCAAATCCATAATCTTCTGGCCCTAACATTGGAGTTACACCTAAATATTTACCACTTCTCTTGTCAGAACCTTTATTGTCAAGATTATGTGTAAGAGGAATTGCCTGCATACACATTGCAAAAGTTTCACTTGTGAGGGAATCTAAGACTAATGTTTTGGGGATTGGTTGACCAACTGAGGCACTAACTTCTAATGATTCGAGATACCTATTTAGCCTGCTGACCATTCCCTGTTCTCGCGGAGGATAATAATCATAGGTAATATCATTCATTGGAAGGAATTTTAGATTCATGGCACCTCTAATACGACCATCAAAATCTAAAATATGAACTGGTTTAGGAAACGAGGCGGCTGCACAAGTTTTACCTGTTCCGCTCTCACCTATGAAAAGGCCAACAAATCGTTGGTCAGGAGTTATATCAATTAGTTTTGGCATGATCGAATATTTTTTCCGTTTCTTCGTTTCGTTTTTGAATTTTTAGATTGTCAATATAAAAATCCATATATTGACGACCTATTGAAAGACCACAAGAACATAAAGATTGAGGATTTCTAACTGTACAATCTTTTGTATGTTCCAGTTCCTGTAATGATTTAATCAATTCATTCATGAATTTCCTCCACCGTTATCTTGTAGATTTTAAGTGAATTTCTCAAATCACCTTCTTCATATTCACTTATTTCCTTTTTAACTTCTTCAATGGAATCGTGAATATCATCTGGGTCAAGAAAACATGGGCTATCATCAGTTGCACAAAAATATTTTGTCATTATATTGGTTCCTTTTCAATAGTTATTGAATATAAACAATAATTGTTAGGTTCATCAAGAAATTTTTTGGCTTCTTCTTTATTCTCAGTACCTCCGCCATCACCAAGAATTTCTAAAACACCCTGTTCATCTTGAGCAACAATGTAAAGTTTTGTCATAAGGTTGTAATCTCCTGTTTTTCTTCTGGGAATAGTTCACTAACTCCTTCACGGATCTGACGATGCAATTTTGCTTCTTTTGTTTGTGAACAATTTACACAAACTGGTTTGCTTCTGCGAAGATCCTCACGAGTGAGAACAAATTCAGATCCACATTTATTGCAAATGGAATGCTTTCCTTCAATAAATTTCTTTTCGTTCCGATGAGAACAATCAGGATGGGCGCACATGAAAAGAAATGGCTTGCCATCCCTAACTGTTCTTTTAACTCGGATGTATTGGTGAATGTGATTAAGAACTGGCATTTCTGATGACTCCTGCTTCAAAATAACTAATATATTTGATTTCTTTTATTATATTAACACCTTCTCCTACCATATGCATAACACCTGTTCCAGAATTCCAATTAATTTTTAAATTACTTGTTAATGTTGAACTTCTTGTTGGACGTGAAAAATCCATATCATCAGGATCTAATGGATTAACAGGTTTAAAATCTATATAAACGATTGTATCGAAATTTACCACGGTTTCCATTCTTTTTTCTCCTTGTATTTTTGCACCTTAATAAGATTAGCCGTATGCGGATTCGGTTCTTCACAAATATGAGTAAATTGACAAGGATAACCAAATTTACCAGAGCACGCATTCCATCTGTGGGTAAATCCGAGGCTATTGTTAATCTCCTTAGCCATATCCACATAAATTCCTATGAGTTCCGCTCTCCATCTCCGCAATTCCATTGCACTAAAACTAATAGGTTCACGAACAAGTGTTGATGTTTTTACCTCTTTGTGAAGTCGAATGTAATTAATAATTCCAAAATTGCAGCCTGTTACTAAACCGTAATTCTTAAATTGAATTGATTTTGGATATAGCTTACGCTCTCTTAATTGGAATTTGTGATCCATGAACAATTGATTGTTAGCTCTGCTAGTGAGCATATCAATTCGACCCTCAAGAATAAACAAGTATTCAGGGGAGTCAAATAGTTTATGACTAAAGCCTTGTTCGATTAGAGGTATTTTTGTATAACAATCAACTGGTAAATCATTTACAATATGGATTTCATATTTATGTTTATAATCAGGCAAATAATCATCTGCCAAATAAGTCATCCAATATTCTTGCATTCGTTGCAAAACTTGATGACGCATTTCTTTTGATAATGGATATTGGTGATTATCAGGTTCATCGGCTTTATCAGGATCAAAAGAATTTGCTAAAGAAGCTGATTCACTGGCTTTTTTATTTAACATACGATTTGTATAATAAATTTCAAGCCATTTATGCCCAAACGTACCCGCAGCAATTGCCTCCTTTTCATCAGCATCAGTTAATGTAAGATTCTGGCGGTATCCAAAATCCCATTGTGATGGACACGTAAGGAACGTATCTATTTGTGAGGAATCAAGAATTATTGTTTGTTTCTTCATTAGGAAAAATTTCCTTTAGATTAGGTTCAGGATCATTTGGATCGGTGAAAACAACACCTTTTGCAAATAATCCCGCTTCAATATCAAGCATAAATTTTTCAAACTCTTCTCCTCTTTCATGTCCTAAAATCCAACAAAGTACATCATGAGATTGTTCCATCATTACTTTTGTTATTAGTAAAGATGTTGGATCATTTTCTCTTGATACTAATACATAGTCATTGAGAACGGAATCCAGCATGTCATGAGCTTTTTGGATTTCTTTTTCGGTTCTCATACTCCTCCAAGGGTTTGTACCTAAAAATGGATACAACTTAAAACCAATTTAATAGTTTCAAGCAATCCACCAGTTTGTGTAATTGGATTTCCTGCATAAAATTTAATGGGTCTTGTTGGTCCTGTTGTGCTTGCCATTAGCACGATGCTTAGAGCGGGAACGAGGATTAGTCTTTTCATGTTTCCGTTTCCATTCTCCATAATCCTTTAGAATTTTGTTTAGAATTATGGCTAATAATTCTTGTTCTTTAGTCATACAATTTTACAACCTTGAATTTACTGTCCTTTCTAATAATTCTCTAAATGACGTTGGATCATCCTGGAGGGACCAGTTATTAGCAATAGTTTCTCCGAAGATTGCTCGTTTTTCTTCCACAAGATCGTAAAAGAACTCGTCAATCGTCCCTTTCGCAATGATATACTCGACATTGGTACTTGCAGTTTTGATACTTTTGTCCGGATTATAGAATCGATATTCAAATTGTTCTTCATCGGCAGAACTCCATTGTCGTTCAAGAACGAGAATGTTATTACAATAATGAAAATCCATTCCGACTCCGCCGGCCAACATATTGATTATGAGAATACGTTCCGGTGAATGCTCGAATTTTTTCATAATGTTGAATTTTTGTTCCGCACTATCCTCACCACTAAGCTTTAATACTCCTAAATTACTAAGCTTATAGGCTAAATTATCACGGACAGAATGGTGGTGAATACCAATAGCAATGCGAGAATTATCTGAATCCATAAGCATACTTTCCGCATAATCCGCAGCGAAAGGAACTTTAGCCATTCCACAAATTTGCCTCAGCATCATTAATTCGCCAATGGAATCAAAGAAATTAAATTTCTCACGGGAATCCATTTGCATTTCTAATTTGTCAAGGACTTTATTATAAGCATCTTTAAGTCTTTCATCTTCAATCGTAATAACCGAGAACATTCTATTGAGTTCGGGTAAATCTGTATAAACATCTTCTTTTTCTCTTCGGAGTACATAAGGTGCAATTTCTTTTTTGAACGCTTCAAGTCTATATGGATTGACGCGAGAATATTGGCCTTTTTCATTTTGAACCAACCAATTCCTTCGATACGATTCTAGAGACGAGAATCGTTGGGGTGCTAGGAGATTCAATGGTACGAAATACTCATCGGCTCTATTTTTAATAGGAGTTCCAGTGAGCATTACGATACCGCAACGTTCCTGTTGTTTCATCAGTTCTGTTTTTTCAGTAATCGTTGCGGATTTGGAACCACATTTAGGACATTGAGAATTGTGGTAGGATTTACCAGTTGCTATCGGAGTTCTTAATTCCAATTTAATAGAAAACTCTTCCGTCCATTCATTGTCACACATTACACAATGCAAGGGGATTATCTTCTTAATCTCCTTGGTTGAGATTTTTTGAATGAATTGAATCAGAGCCTGAGTGCGTTTGCTCTCAGTATTCTTAAATGAGTGAGCTTCGTCAATAATGACAAGCTTAAAACCAAATGCCAAAAGTTTTCCCGCCATCCCATTTCGACTGAAAGTATCCATAGATACAATGTAGGCACTGAATCCGGGCGGAATCAAGCTGGCGCTACCGATTATGGGGAATATTCCAAGTGGGAGAGTATCTGTCCAAATTTTATATTCCTCAATCCATTGCCATAGGTTCGCACTTCTTACGAGAATGAGAACTGGTGTACGTTCTTTGTAAGCATTCTTTAATGCGAGTAAACTCTGAAGAGTCTTGCCAAGCCGCATCTGGTCTGCAATAATACAATTAAAGCCCGATTCAAAAATAAACTTAACACCCTCTTCCTGGTAATGTCGAGCTTTTTTCTTGCCATCTTTCGATGTAAAATCTAATTGCTCAACAAATTTCGTTACATCCGTTAGAGGCCCGGAAAAGGAATGGCCACATTTATAAATTGAAAGTTTCTTCACTTCCAATTACTAATTCCTCTGTTAAAACTAGGGGCTTTGTGCAAATAGGACAAGGTTCTTGGAGTCTCATTTCGTCACCGATTTGTCACAATCACAAATTCTGTCTCGATTGTATCCATGATTGTCATAAATTGGTTCACCACATTTTCCTTCATGCGGCGGATGGCCGCAATTGAGACAATACGGAGTTTCTTTTTCCGTTGATAATGGAATCTCCATTCTACTTCGTAGCATAAAATCCTTTCGATTCAATTCGGTTTATTTGATTCTTTCGCTGCGTTTACTTGTGCTATTGCGGATTCACGAGTGAATCCAATTTTCATGAATGCGGCAATAGCCTTTTCTTTTTGTTTTTCCTCTGGGCTTATCAGCCCATTTTTAGCATCAAGAACGCGCTTGCGTTCTCTTTTTTTCTCAAATTCGATACGATCGTCAGCCTGCAATAATTCCTTGTTGGCTATTGCTTGACGTTCCGCAAGTCGAGTTTCAATTCTACCTTTTTCCTTGGAATAAGCTATGCTCCACATTGCGGCAACGGCTTCCATTCTTTTTACCATCATGAAAATCTCATCGATGGATTTATCATGCACAAACTTTTGTGAATAATTGGAAGCTTCAGTTTGGTTAGTGGATACGGAAACATCAAGATTTGGAGTGAACATCTGCAAGGCGGAATTAAGCATATCTAAATGCTCTTGTGTGATGATTACAGGCTTGGACTTAAAGTCTTGTTCCAACTTTAAGTTGTGGCAGTAATCGTGGAATACCTCCACCTTATCGTTAGGTTCCGAGGGAGATCCGGAAATGGAATTATGCTCTTTCAATCGCTTTTCGATTAATTCCATCCCAACTTCATGATTGCAGTATAAGCAGAGCTTACAAGAATCATGAATCTTCATCCATTCGGGTGAG
>Ga0187803_10000087_pt1 | contig 38415 bp, 35 predicted proteins | sample NC_wetland_sal_i_2_FD_132425 | JGI IMG/M metagenome (GOLD analysis project Ga0187803, IMG submission 132425) | Wetland sediment microbial communities from Neuse River Estuary, North Carolina, USA - Control_3 | ecosystem: Environmental > Aquatic > Freshwater > Wetlands > Sediment | place: USA...
AGGTTCCGGACTGGCCGAAACCCGGCATACTTTTCTACGACCTCACGACGTTGGTGGCACACCCGGAAGGCCTGCGCGCCGTGGTGGAAGGTCTGGCCGAGCGCTACCGCAACTCGAAAATCGAGGTTGTGGCCGGCATCGAAGCCCGCGGCTTTATCCTCGCGCCCGCCGTGGCTCTGCGACTCGGCACCGGTTTTGTGCCCATCCGCAAACCGAAAAAGCTCCCGTGGAAAACCTCGCGCGTGACGTACGACCTCGAGTACGGCACGGATACGCTGGAAATCCACCAGGACGCGGTCAGCCAGGGGCAGCGTGTTCTTCTGATCGACGATTTGCTGGCCACCGGCGGAACCGCAGCGGCGGCCACCGCGCTGATCCGCCAGCTCGGCGGTGAGGTTGCAGCCGCGGCGTTCATTGTGGAGCTGACATTTCTGAGTGGCCGCAAGAAGCTCGGCGATCTCCCGGTGCACTCCTTGCTGCAGTACGATTCCTGATCATGCAGCGCGGGGCGTCACGGACCTTCGGGAAGCCCCGCGGCTTTTTCCTGCGCTTCGACTGAATTCTCTACCGGCGCTGTGTGTTCTTTGCTTGCCGCTGCCGCACCGCTTCGAACAGCACCACTCCCGCGGCGACCGAAACATTCAGCGAACGCACAGGCCCCACCGTCGGAATCGCCACCAGAAAATCGCAACGCTTCCGTACCAGTTCGTGCAGGCCTTTCCCTTCGCCGCCCATTACGAGCGCGATTTTTCCCGTCAGATCCTGCTCGGTGTGCGCCTTCTCCGCGCGTTCATCGAGGCCCACCAGCCACCATCCAGCCTCTTTCAGCTCCTGCATGGCCCGCGGCATGTTTCCTACGCGCGCCACGGGCAGATGCTCCAGCGCGCCGGCGGCAGCGCGGGACGCCGTATCCGTCAACCCCGCCGCACGCCGTTCGGCAAGTACCACGCCCGCCGCGCCCGCGGCCAGCGCGCTGCGCGCGATGGCGCCCAGATTCCGCGGGTCCTCGATGCCATCGAGCAGCACAACGAGCGCATCGGGGCCTGCTTGCGCGATCAGTTCCTCCAGCGTGCCGGCTCGTTTTGCCGCCGCCACAGCCACCACGCCCTGATGCTCTTCACGCCCCGCCAAGCGATCCACCTGGACGCGGTCCTCGAATCGCACGGGCACGCCGGCTTCACGCGCCAGCCTGACCAGTTCTTCCACGCGCTCGCCATGCCGCCCGCGTGCCACAACAATGCGCTCAAGCGCCCGCCCTGTGGCGAGCGCCTCGCGCACCGCATGAATCCCCGTCAGCCGTTCCATGTTCTCCCCGTAGCCCTCGTCAATCGATCGACCCGCAGAATTCCAATATCCGTTCCCTGCAACTCTTTACGCGAACTCCCCATTCGAGCCGCGCGGCTCCATCCAGCAGCAGAATCACGCGGTCGAATTCTCCCTCGCCGGCGCGACCCGCGAGCGCCAAACGCAGCGGATGGAAAAGCTCCTGCCCCCGGCGCCCGGTGCGTTCCTTTAACGCCGTCACAATTTCCTTATACCGGTCGGAATTCACCTCGCCCGAATCCAGCACGAGCGAAGCGAGCTCCCGCAACACGTGGCGCGCACCCTCGCGGGCCATCACCGCCTGATATTCCGGGCGCGCCAGATTCTCGCGCGCATCGTACTGGAAGATCCGCTCGATGAGCGCCTCCAGCGCGTCCGCGTCCGCCGCCTGAGCACCGAGCAGTTGCGCCGCTTCCGCGATCCACTCGTGCCGCGCTTCCGAGGTGGTGTCCTGCGCGGCGCTTTCGCCGCCCACCGGCATCCACCCGCGCCGTTGCAAAATGATTTGCACATGCTCTGCAGTGAACGGAGACGACCGGCGCGTCACCTGCCCGGTCTCGGAGAGCGGCTCCATGGAGGGAGTTCAGGATTCCAGCGTGGCGATGGCGTGCGCCGCGATGGCTTCGCCGCGGCCAACCGCGTCGACGCCCTCGTTCGTCTTCGCTTTCAGGTGCACGCGGTCCGCGCTGACGCCGAGCGCGCGCGACAGCGCCTCGCGCATGGCCGGAAAATGCGGTCCGAGCTTCGGCCGCTCGCAGATCACCACGGCGTCGATGTGCACGATCTTAAGGCCGCGCGCGTCCACCAGGGCCCGCGCGTGCTCCAGGAATTTCAGGCTCGCCGCGCCCTTCCACTTCGGGTCAGTATCCGGAAAGTGCGTGCCGATATCGCCCGCGCCCGCGGCGCCCAGCAGCGCGTCGCAAATGGCATGCGCCAGCACATCGCCATCGGAATGTCCCACCGGGCCTTTCTCGAACGGCACTGTGATTCCGCCGACGACAAGCGGCCGTCCTTCCGCCAGCCGGTGCAGGTCGTACCCAATGCCCGAGCGAGTCATGCCTGCACGCGTTCCTGCTGCAGATAGAATTGCGCCAGCTCGAGGTCTCCGGGCCGGGTGATTTTCAGGTTGCGTTCGGAGCCGTGCACGACGCGCACCTCGTGTCCCAACCGCTCCACCAGCGCGGCCTCATCCGACGCGGTAAACCCATCCTGCGCGGCCCGGGCGAACGCCTCCTTGAGCAGCGCGGTCTGAAACACCTGCGGGGTTTGCGACATCACGATGCGCTCACGGTGGATGGTGGCGGTGATGAGCGCGACGTCTTTGGGCAGCGAGGACCGCTTCACTTCCTTAATCGTGTCCGTGGCAGGAACGCCGAGGATGGCAGCGCCGCAGGCCTGGGCCTGCTCGATCACGCGATCCACGTGGTCGCGCGTGACGAGCGGACGAACTGCATCGTGCACCAGCACCAGTCCCGCATCTGCCGGGACTTCTGCAAGCGCGCGGGCCACGGATTCCTGGCGCGTGGCGCCGCCGCGCAGCACGCGTACCGGCCGAGCCAGTTTCTCCTGCCCGAGCCGGCGTTCCAGCCCTGCGACCTCTTCCGGAAGGGTGGCAATGAAGAAGTGCGTGAGTTGCTTCGACTCCGCCAGGCGCCGCAGCGTGAAGACCACGAGCGGCAAGCCATCCAGTTCCATGAACTGTTTCGGCGTTCCCGCGCCCATGCGCGTTCCCATTCCAGCAGCCGGCAATATAGCGGCGATTCGCATCGTCAGGGGCATAAGAGTCTAGCGCAACGGCAGCCCGAGAGAAAGAAATCAGCGCCACTCGTGGGGCGCGGCGCGGAGCCGGGAGCGGGCAAGATGTGCGCCAGGAAATATTGCAGCAGCTCTGCGGAAAAATTCGTTCACCCCGGGGGGACGCCGTCAGGGCCGCCCCGACTCCGGAAACACGGGCCGCGGTGCGTGTTCGCTCGCGGCTGCTTCCGGAGTGCGGCTCTCCGCCATGGCCTGCTGCCCGCGGGCGGCAGAGGCTTCGGGCGCATTCTTCTCCGCTCCGAGGGTGGCTGGAGCGGACTGCGCAGTCCGGTCTTCCACCTTTCCGAAAATCATTTTCCCGGCGGTGGTCTGATGCACCGAGGTGACCACGATGTCCACGGCGCGGTTAATCAGGCGCTTGCCGCCGTCGACCACGACCATGGTTCCATCGTCGAGATAGGCGACGCCCTGCCCGAATTCTTTTCCTTCGCGCAGGATGAACACCTTCATGGGCTCGCCGGGCAGCACCACGGGCTTCAAGGCGTTGGCGAGCTGGTTGATGTTCAGCACATCGATTCCCTGAAGCGAGGCCACCTTGTTCAGGTTGTAATCATTGGTCAGGATCTTCGCGCTGTAGCGTTTGGCCAGCTCGATCAGTTTCATGTCCACGTCGGCGACCTGGGGAAAATCGTCATCGGCGATCTCCACGCGAAGCCCCTCGCTTTTCTGCATGCGTTGGAGAATTTCCAGGCCGCGCCGGCCGCGTTGCCGCTTCAAGGGGTCCGCCGAATCCGCCACCATTTGCAGCTCGCGCAGCACGAACTGCGGGATCAGCAACGTCCCGTCCAGGAACTGAGCCGTGCAGATGTCCGCAATCCGCCCGTCGATGATCACGCTTGTGTCCAGCACTTTGCACTGCGGGCTGCCGCCCGGCTCGCCGGTGAATACGCCGCCAAACGCGTCGAGGTTCAACATGTCGCCCTTCGCCGCGCCGATGGCCAGCCCCAGATAGGCCAACACCAGCAATGCCGCCACGCTCGTGAACGACCGGAGCACCACTGCCATCGTGGTATGCGCCAACACCAAGCTCACCAGCAGCGCGCCCAGCAGTCCTGCCAGGGCACCCACGGTTCCGCCGATCAGCCGCCGCAGGCTGACGTGCTCCAGTTGCATCTGAAGCAGCACGGCGGCGAGCGCCAGCGCGGCCCCCAGCAGCGCCGAGGTCTCCACCGACAGCTCCATGGGCTGGAAGTGCACGCAGGCCAGGACAAAGGCCACCAGGAGGATGGCGCGTAGCAGCCACACGCCGAGGTGGCTCCGCGAGGCACCATTTTCCGCAGCCTTGGCGTCATACTTCTTCAACGAAGGGACGGTGGCTGCTCCCGGAGAGGCGGCAGTAGCAGTTGGAGGACGACCCATCTAAATTCCCCTGAATCTGCGGGTGGCGCGCGCGGGATGAATCCACCTGAGGCGCGGCGCCTCCGACTCACGCGTGACCGAAATCGTGCGGCCCGACCTGTGAACCGCAGGTACTGCAAACTGTTGCCGCCAGTATAGCGCGCGGAGAGCCTGAAACGGTAGTTTCCCGCCTTCCGCCGCGCCTGCTAGCTCGTGTAGTGGCGAGGAACGCGCTTGCCGAGCGAACAGAGCAGGTCCGACGTCACCGTACCCAATTCGCGCGCCACCGAGAACGGACTGATGCGGCGCTGTCCGTCGGCGCCAAATACGGTTACCACATCTCCGACGGCCGCGCCTGTGACCTCTGTCACGTCCACCATGGTCAGGTCCATGGAGACCACTCCTACCATCGGCACTTCTATGCCGTGCACCAGCGCGCGCCCCTTGCCCGACAGGCGGCGCACGATGCCATCGGCATAACCGATGGGGATCACTGCGATGCGCGAAGGCCGCGTGGTGCGGAACGTCGCGTTGTAGCCAATGCCTTCTCCCGCAGGGACTTCGCGAATACCGATAATGCGGGCGCGCAGGCTGAGCGCCGGCTCCAACTCCATGCCGCGCTCCGCGGTCTCGCGGCGCTCCGCCGGGTCGTAGTTCTGATGGTAGCCGTAGAGCAGCGCGCCCGGGCGGACCATGTGGCCCCACGAAGACGGGCGAGAGGCTATGGCCGCACTGTTGGCCATGTGCAGCTCGCCGGGATCCACTCCCGCGCGGCGGAGGCGTCCCACGGCCTGAGCGAACTCGCCTTCCTGTGCTTCCGTCTGATGGATGGAAAAATCTTCCGAGGAAGCGAAGTGGGTAAACGTCGCCGCCAACTTCAGGTGGGGTGAGTCGTGGTAGCGCCGCGCGAATTCTTCCGCGTCTCCCGGCGAAATTCCCAGGCGGTTCATGCCCGTGTCGATTTTGAGATGGAAGGGATGGTGGAATTTCGGCCGCCGGGTTTTCTTGGCATGAGCGGCAGCGGCGCTTTCGAGGGCGGTGAGATCGTCGAGACGATGCACCGCCGGCATCAGGTTGTATTCGAACAGGTACTTCGATTCGCCGTCCCACCAGCCGGTCAGGATGAGGATGGGCCGGCGGATTCCCGCTTCGCGAAGCTCTGCGCCCTCAGAAACGCAGGTGACCCCGAAGCACGCTGCTCCGGCGCGCTCAAGCGCCTTCGCTACCGGCGGACCGCCGTGGCCGTAAGCGTCCGCTTTAACTACCGCGAGCACTTTCCGGCCGCCAACCCATTTGTGGATGGCGCGGAAGTTTGCGGCGATTGCGTCCAGCGAAATGTCGGCCCAAGCGGGACGTCCATTCCGCGGGGGCTCGTGCTTGCCTTTCATGGGTTTCTGATTCCTTAGTTCCTACCCGCGCTGGGCTCGGCGGTGCGAAAAACTGGGCTACTCCACTAGATGCGGGATACGTGTGAAGTGTAGCTTTGCGCGTTCCGCAGCGCGCAATTCCCGGCGTTCGCTGTGCCCTGGCGGTGACTGGCCAGATGGACGGGGCGCCGTGACTGGTGACCCGTGGCTGGTCCGGATGGAATCGGGATTCCCGACACGGAAGTCGGGACGAAAACAGCGCGCTTCGCCCCGCCGGGGGCTCCGATGGCGAGTGGGGAAACAGCACAGGCCGGAGCCGGATTTGTGCTCTTGAAAAGGGATCGAGTCATAGGAGTGCCTTGGGTCGACTTGATCGGAGGGGGGTACCCCCCCCGGTACATGACGCAAACATTCATTCTGAAGGGGTTAGCCGAATTAGATTCCGTAAACACGCAATCTAAAGGAGTTACTAGGACAGTGACTGGTGGCGAGTGACGAGCGGCGGGAAGGGGAAAATGCCGTTCCTTTGGCATTTGATCGCGATATCGCCCCACCCCCGCCATCTTGCATCTGCAGAAAGTAAATGAGATAGGCTCGGTGTGCGCGCATCTGCTGAAAATGCGGGACTTCAAAGGCTGTGGAATGTGCAGATGCGAGGCATTCTTGTATCTGCAGAAACTACGTGGGTTAGCGGCGAGGGCCGAATGTGGGGTCGTGTATCTGCACATTCCAAAGGAGTTGGGATGGAATTCGGCCCCTGTGCCTCTGGTTGGTATGGCGAGTGACATAAATAGTCATCCTTGAATAGTATACCAGAGCATAAACTCAATTGCAATAGAAAAATGGGGGTAGGATGAAGATTTTCGGGGAGGGACGAGGCAGTGGCTGGTGGCTAGAACCGGTCTCATAAACCCTCCAGACAGATATACAGGCGACCTCAGGGGTTAAAACCCCTGGGTCTGGCTGGCCTTAGCGGCACGGTTGAAACCGTGCCCTGACGGCAAACACTTATGAGATGGCTAGTAGTGGCTGGGCCGGATGGAATCGGGATCTTCGATGGTCAGCGAGGGAGCGGGAGAAGCTTCGGCGTCAGCTTCTTCCATTCGGGAAGTCGGCGACGCCTCCGGGAAGCACGGGAGAGGCGCCGTCGGACCGCTTGATCCAGCGGCGGAGGTGCGCGAAGCACTGGAAGGCGTGGACCCCGCAGGCAATCGCAAGCCCGAGCCACACGCAGCCTAAACTGAGCAGCACAACGATGTTCAGGACGTACACCACATGCCCATAGCGTGCAAAATTGGCGGCCGGATCCAGGAGTGAGACGTAGGGATAAATCTTCATGGCGAAATTCAGCACGAATAGTCCGCCGATGGATGTGGCCAAACCGGTGGCCGGAGGCAGCCAAGTCCATTCGGGACGCCAGAGGTTCAAGACTGCCTGCACCACGCCGATCAGCACGAACAGAACCACGGGAGCGTAATAGACATGCAGCGCGGGATTCAGGTGGAAGAGCGCGGCGGCCGGTCCGAAGGCCATCCAGGGCCAGGCGGGCACGGAAAGCAGCCAGTAGAGAAAAATTCCGTTGAAGGCCAGGTTGAACGCGGATTCGGCGCGGGAGACACGGGTGCGGTCCTTTTTGAGCCGGGGAAGCTGCTTCGTACTCCATTGCTCGATGAATTTTTCCCGGCTGTGGTAGCGGTCGAGGACGGCGAAGATGAGAGTGATCACGGCGAACTGGATCCAGACTGTGGTCCAGAGCGTAGAGAGGGTGGCGAAGAGCGACATGCCGGGATGAGCGGCGCGAAAGGAGGCGCTGTTGAAGACCAGAATGAGCCAGCCGATGAGCCAGGGGACGACGTTGAAGGCGAGGGCGAGGCGGAGCACGAACCAATAGATGGGAAACCACATGGGGCCGATCAAATGGCGCTGGGGCAGAAATCGTTCCGCGACCAGGACGGGAGGGCCGCGGCGCTTAAGCAGGGTTTCCAGGTCGCCTTTTTCGAGCGGGTGGCCGAGGGCGGCTTCCTGCTCGTCGATTTCGGAGCGGATGTCGTCGCGAAGCTCGGCGATGATGTCGTCCTGCTTCTCGCTGGGGAGCCAGAATTTGACGGCCTGCAAATAACGCTCAACGAGTTCCATGACGCGACTCCTTGACGATGCCATCGAGAGAAGAACCGATGGTTTCCCATTCGGCGAGCAATTGCTTGAGGATGATTTTCCCGTCGGGCGAAAGGCGATAAAAGCGCTTGTTGCGCTTGTCCTCCTCCCGCCACTGGCTGAGGAGAAGGCCCTGGGATTCGAGGCGGCGGAGGAGGGGATAAAGGGTGCCTTCGTCCATTTCCATGCCCTGGTCGGCGAGGGCTTTGCGGAGGGTATAGCCGTACTGCTCGGAGCGGAGAGCGGAAAGGACGGCAAGGACCAGACATCCGCGGCGAAGCTCGAGGCGGAGGTTTTCGAAGAGGTCGGTGGCTGGGCTGCTGTGTTCCATATAGTGTTCGACACACACTATGTGTTACACAGTGTCGATTGTCAAGTGTTTTTTGGGGTGGCGCTGACAGGTGCGGCGGGCCGGTGCTTGGTGGCTGGAAAGAGGTGGGAGTTAAGGTAGGAGCGTGGCCTTCAGAGGCATTCGCATTAGTTCGTCTCGCGAATGACCTCTGAGCGGATGGCGAGCGCCAGCGCGTCGTTTCGAGCGCAGAGGGCGTTCAGAACGGTCACGAATGCTTTCCAGAACCCGGGGTCGGACCGTATATGCTTTTCGTATTTCTTCCAACAGGTCCGTACGGCTGCAGAGAGGGCATCGGTGAGATGCTCCTGCTCCCATTCATGGTCAGAAAAGGAGTCCACGTGTGCCGACAAATGGCGCATGCCAGAGGGAAGGAGGGTGCTCCCTGACTCAGTCGAGAGAAAATATGCGTAGGAACTAGCAAGGTCGGCATAGCCGACCCACATGCGCGTCCATTGATCGTAAATCGGGGCCATTGCTTTAACTAGGGAGGCGTACTTGCCTTGCCCGAGCACGGCTTTGGCCCAGCGGATTCCCATCATCTCTGCCACGACGTTGTGTATATGAAACCAGCCGTACTTTCTTGACGGGCTCCAGACTTCTGAGCTCAGTACATGTGAAACCATTGCTTTCCAAGTGGTTTCGAAAGTGCTGTCTCCAGCTTCAAGACCGACCCGAAACCATTCGGTAAAGAACTGGCGTACCCACTCGTGGGCCCCCGGGGGCAGTTCGAGCACCGGCTCCCAGTATCTGCGTGCTTCCAAAGGTGAGTTTGCGTTCAGGATGGCGCGGACAATGTGTCCAAAAACCCAAAGGTCAAACTCCATGAGGGGGCCACGGACTTCCGCTCTTACGTCTTGGTTCGTTAACTTGGGGAGCATCGAAAGCTCCAGTTCCAGCAGCTCGCTGGCGATGTCCGTTAGCCCTGGGCGCGTTGACCGGGAGGAAAGACTGGAAATCTCGTCCAAGAATCCGTAAGCTTGGCGCACAACCTCCAAGTCCAAGCCGGAATCCACGCGGTGTAGCTCTCCATTCTCATGGTCCCGCATGGCCGCGCCCTCACGGTACCAGGGCGTCTTCCGTTCGGCGCGACGAAGTAGCCGCTGTCCTAGAATCGCAGCCCTTCGCAAGGTCATCGCGACATCGCCGACGCGTCCCTCTACGTATCTCCGGAAAATGGCCTCCCGGCAGTTACTGAGTGCCCGGGTTTCCCCGGACACGTTTATCGAAAGCGGGGCGCTCCGCCGGAGCGCCGCCCAGAGGAGTGCCGCGTTCTGGAGCCTCGTGAATTCGGGCCCGAGCTGCTCGCGTAGCCGACATGCAGTGCTAAGCGTGTGAAAAGTCGATCGGTAATAAAAGCCTGTCGCGCCGGTGAGCGCGGCGCGTTTGACCCATACCTCCTGAGTGTCCGGCAATAGGGCGACTCCTGCCTCACCGATGAATCCCTCGGCGGAGGTGTCCGATGCATCGTGGGGAGAATAGGACGCGTCCAGGGGAGCAGTTGCTAGGGTGCGCAGCGTCGAGAGACACCACTCTCGCGCTGCAGGATTGCCCAGTAGCCAGGCCCGGTGCTGTACGACGAGCAATGCAAGACCCCCGGCTACGGCTTGCGTCCTACGGCTTGCAATGAAAGGCTCCTCGTTGGCATCTCTCGCTTTATTGGCAAGTTGTTGGATTGTCCGGAGAAAATGGTCCAGTTGGTTGTCAGGGAGGGCGCGATTTTCACGGATATGCCGCCGCGCAAGTTCGGGTAGCTGCAAGGTGATCGTCGTTAATGCTTGCTTCTCTTGTATTTCGCGGGCGCGCAGCTCGAGTTGGGGTGGAAGTCTGTATTGAAACTGTATCTGACCGTCCGGTAGTTTAGTCGAAGCGTAATTCGAAGGGTCGAGCTGGGCCAGGACGAACTTCAAGCGCTCTCCCTCTGCGCCTAGGGAGTCAACTAGCGTCTCCCAATCCTTGCGCCGCGCAGCGAGATATTGCTTTGTCGGCTCATCAGAGAGCATGAGTCCGATTGCGGTGTCGATGAGCGTCTGTTTGCGGTGCGGCATCTGGTGCCAGTCCTGGGCAATCTGGTATGCCTTATTGCCCAGCCTAGCCCACTGGACCATGCCTATCGCCCACAGGTTGTGGCTTTCCTGAAACGAGACATGCAGCTGGCACTCATAGAGGGCAAGGTTTCCGAGGAGGGGCTGGAGGGTACTGCTAAATAGATCGGATTTCTTTGTGCCCACTGTGACCAATACGCCCCCGAAGGCTAGAGACGAACCTCTCTGGTAGATTGTATTTACAGCATGCTCAATGGGTTCGCCTCTCTCAATTTTGTCGTACAACCATTTTTCAAGTGCCATAAGGGCGCAGACGACTATGTCTGGGATAGTGGGGTCGTCTCGATGCCAAGCAAACACGTTTGCATTTCCTACCCAGCGAACGGTACCCCTATCCGACGAGAACTGAAGGCTCCATTTTTGCCGATCATCATCGGAAGGGAGGCGATTGAGACCTTTCTCTAGCCACCGCTCCGTCGCAAAATTGACAAGTCGAAGGACGGCATCCAGCCCTTCGTCCGGCGTGAGTTGCAAGAGTCTGTAGAAGGCGCCTTTCCAATACATAGGAGGTGACCCGTCCGGCCAGTATGCAAAACCCGGAAGAGAAAAGTGTTCCGCTCGGTACTCGCTCTCACGCTTAGGTTCGCTAAGACACACTGCAAGCAGTACCTCGCGAGCAATCTCCGGACGAACAATGGCCAGGCCGGTTAGCGCTGTGGTGTCTAAGACTGCAGACCGAAATCCCTCGGGGACTCTCTTCAGCGGGCCGTCGGTTCCCGCTCTCACCAGAGGTCCCCAGGAAGTAGGAAGGAATTGAGGATGCATCGCCCGCCTTCGCTGTTCGGGCGAGCGCTGCTTTGCCTCCTCTTGAAACTTGCGGGCGCGTTCCTGCTGTGCTCGGATCGCCCGTTCCCGAACTGCCTCACTCTCTGCCAATCGCCCGCACAGTTCGAGTGCGGTCTGGGATACTTCGGCTGGATACTCAGGGGCGGCGTACAATAAGGCTTCGTACTGCATCCGGTCGGCATTTCGCACGAAGGTCATACCTTCTGCGCGGCGCCCCTGAACCTCTCGGGCGATTCCTAGTGCGACTTTGGCGGCCTCTTTTCGACCGGGGAAATCTAGCGGCATGATCCTGAGCCACAATTCGCATACCGTGGCAGCCTCAAACACACCCTCCCTCGCGATGTCCTCTGCATGCTGCGCCATGGTCCGAAGGAAAGGCATCCAATAGAGTGGGTTCGGGATTCGAAACCAGACTGCAGCCAGGTCTGCGTCCTCCGCGGGCATTTCCTCTTGAAATCGGAAGTCGGGGACCGTCCCGACGCGAACGATTCTCCTGAGGAGGCGGCGAAGGGTGTCCGCGCTATCGGCGATAAGGTCACCCCAGATATGTTCAAGAAGTGATTCCGCATTCGCGGCGAAAAGGATGCCGTCCAAGAATAGGTCGCTGGCGATTTTGTCGTCTGGGCTATCGCCAGACATTCCCGCCACGAATGCCTTCCATCCGCTGAGTCCCTCGTCACGCTCCACTAGCCTTTGGGCGTAAAGGCGAATTGCGCGGCTCCAGCGGGGGGTTCCCGCCTTCTGGCGGATCCGAGTGGCGGCCACATCTCCAGATACCACGAGCGACCGCAGCCTTGCCCAGTCGGCAGCAAGGTCGTGCGAGAACTTCAGAGCAGATTCGGTGACCCGGAGGATGCGCGCTTTCTCAAGCACGCCCACAGCGTTGAGTTGGCCGTCGTCAATGCTATCGAGCGGTACAGCCCCGCTAATCCTTTCCCCCTCTGTTTCCCCTAATTGTCGAAGCACCGCGTCTCGCAAGTGTTTATCCGTCGATTTGCCAAGCCATTGTTTCCATATCCAATCAATCAGCTCGGTCTCACCAATCCATGCACGGTCAGACACAAGGCGACGCTCACGGTCCGCTTGAACCACCCAGTTTAGAGTGGCGAGGTTACAAAGAATTGGTCTGAGCTCCGGGCGTTGAAACAGCCTCGCAACACCGGGAGCCGTGGCGAGCTTACCGAACACCTCGGTTGATTTGGGGGGTCCAAAGTCTCTTCGATCGACTTTCTTAATCCCTGCATCCAAGAGGGCCCTTCGCATGTCGATCCAGGCATCCGGTTGCACCGTAAGCAGGATCTTCCACTGGCCCGAACCGTGGTCAGTTACGATGCGTGATAATTCAAGGGCGCGCGCTCGGGCTTCTCCCCCAAGCTGTTCAAACGCATCCAGGACCAATATGCAATCTTGTCTGTCTGAAGACCGGACCAGGTCCTCTATCGTGTGTCGCAGACCGATGCTTCTCGCCAAGTCCGGCTGACTTGGTTGGCTCAACTGCTGGGCGTTTAGCCAGAGAAGACGACCAGAAGCGCCTTCTCTCACAACAAAATCCACTACCACGGCTGATTTGCCACTACCTGACTCTCCCACCAGCGCCACGCATTGGCATTTCTCCATCGCGCTAGTGAGCATGCTTCGTTCTTCGACGCGTTCTATGTGAATGCCCTCCCCGAACACTGTTCGGATTTCCGCGAGGTTTGCGCGTGCGCGCTCACTTATCGCGCGCCAATCGGCGTGGTGGTCCGGGAAGTCGTGGAGTTCGACAGTGCCCCGCAGACTGTGCACCAGCTTGTTCAGATCGAAGGAGCCGCCGGTCGTTCTCGCACTCGCCGCCAAGCCGACCAATCTTTGCCACAAGTCCCTTCCCTCGCCTGATGTTCCGCTTCTAGCCATCTGAGTACACATAGCGATTGCGTTCTCTTCGTCCCTGGACGTCACGGATTCGAAATCAAAATGGAAAACTCGGATGCGCGAGAGAAGTCTCGCGGTCTCTACTGCGTCCGGCTTGGCTTTGCGGTGGCCTGGCCTTGCTTTTCGCAGGCTTTCAAACATGCGTAGTTTCTGGGCGGAGAATTGTGATCTTTGCCTTAACCGAAGGGCCATGCGGGCCGGGTTAGTCTCGCTGGCTTGCTTCGTCAGATCATTCCATTGCTGTTCGACTGATTTGGAGGTGGGTACCGTGGCAAGTCCCAAGAAGTCCGTCTCTCGATCGAAGTCTGGACGGCCTTTCCCGCGCCACTGGTCCCAAGCGCTTGTGACGAAGTCTCCATCAAGGCCCGCGCTTGTGAACCTGGAGTTGCTCTTCACGGAGAGGGCACAGCGCGAAACTAGTCCGTCCTTTCTAACCACTAGGAGGAGGTCGTCCAGCAACCAGCCGCTTTCTTTGGTTTCGAAATGAAGCTCAGCAGCGATGCCAGAATCGCTTCCCAGTGGCCTGCCTGCTCGGAGTATTTCAGCGAGGAAATACGCCCCAACCTTGTCCGCAAAGCTGAACCCACCCCCACCAGTGGACTTTACGGTTGCGGGTCTGCGGCGTGATGTTCCCCTTCTGCGTCTCTTCACTGACGACCTCTGTCAGGGGTGACGTTTGGCTACATCTCGTCATCCATTGCGACGTTCGAGGCTTGCTCGAAGCGCGTGTAGGTGTGCAGGAAGACGAACTTGAGGACGCCGGTGGGGCCGTTGCGCTGTTTGGCGATGATCAGCTCGGCGCGGTTGCGTTCCTCGTCCGGGGCGTCGGGCTTGTAGAAGCCGGGGCGGTTGATGAAGAGGACAAGGTCGGCATCCTGCTCGATGGCTCCAGACTCCCGAAGGTCGGCGAGCTGCGGGCGGCGCTCGTCGCGTTCCGGGGCGCGGGTCAGTTGGCTCAGTACGAGGATGGGCACGGCCAGCTCCTTGGCCATGGCCTTGAGGCCGCGGGTGATGGAGGAAACCTCTTCATTTCTATTCGAGAATCTTCCCCGTGCGGTCATCAACTGGAGGTAATCGACGATGACGAGGTCGACGCCTTTGTCGTTCTTGAGGCGGCGGGCCTTGGCGCCCATCTCCACGACCGTAGCCGAGGAGGAGTCGTCGATCCAGACGGGCGCGCGGGCCAGCTCGTTGAGCGAGGCGCTCATCTTGCTGCGGTCCTCCATGTTCAGATGGCCGGTGCGGAATTTGTGCGCGTCGATACGAGCGTGGGAAGAGAGCAGGCGCATGAGCAGCGCCTCTTTGGACATTTCCAGGCTGAACAGGGCCACGCGATGGCCCGCGCCGGCAGCGTTTTCCGCGATGTTGAGCGCCAGCGCCGTTTTCCCCATGGAAGGACGAGCCGCGATGATAATCATCTCCGCGGGCTGCAGGCCCGAGGTCATCTCGTCGAGCGAGGGGTAGCCGGTGGCCAGCCCAGTGACGGTACGGCCTTCGCTTACCAGCCGTTCCAGGCGCTCGTAGTTGTTCTGGACCAGCTCCTTGACGGTGACGAATCCCTGGCGGATGCGGTCTTCGGCAAGGCGAAAGATCTCAGACTCCGCAGTATCGAGCATTTCGTCTGCGCCGAGCTCGGCTTCGAGAGCGCGCTGCTCGATGGAATGCGCCGTCTGGACCAGGTGGCGCATCATCGACTTTTCCTTGACGATGCGGGCGTAGTGAGGGACGTTGGCGACGCGGGGCACTCCGTCGACGAGCGACGAGAGGTAGGCCGCACCTCCGGCCGTTTCCAGCTCGCCCTTGCGGCGCAGTTCGTCCGTGAGGGTGAGCAGATCGATGGCCTTATGGCCTTCGGAGAGCTCGACCATACCGTCGAAGATGCGGCGGTGATGGTCGCTGAAAAAATCCTCGGTGCGGAGCAATTCGAGCGCGGCGTGGAGGCTCTGGTTATCGAGCAGGATGGCGCCGAGAATGCCGCGCTCGGCATCGAGGCTGGCAGGGAGCGGCCGTTCGATTGCGACGTCAGGCGCCATGGTGAGGTGTTGCGACTACTCCTATCTTCGCCCTATCTTCGCCTATCCCGCGAACGCTTGCAAGCGAAAATCGGCGAACCCTTGAGAACGAAAATCGAAAAACGAAAACCGAAAAACGGTCAGACAACCCTTGAGATCGAAATTCGGCAAGGCAACCCCCGAGCCGCTGCGAGCGAATGCTACAGAATCAGAATCAGACGCCGGCGGCACTCGCTGCGCGCAACCGATGCTCAATTGTCGTGGCGCGCACGCGGGGAGTCAATCGAAGCGCCTCTGCAAAACTTTGGAGGCTGTGAATTTCGTCGCACGCGGGGTTGCAAAAAGAAAAAAAGGCGCGGCGGAATCTGCCACGCCCAGGGAATTGCCATCGAGGAATTTTCTCACGAGCTGCGCGCGCGATTCCGGATCACCGCTCGAAAGAACCAGAGAAGATCGTGTTTGAGCGAGGGACTGCGGCCGCAGCAAATTGGGGCACGACATGTCGTGCCCCTACGTGGACTTCGCCGACGGTTTGTGGGGCGAGGGACTAAAGGGCCGGCGCGGGATGCCGGCGCTACCGTGGGCCAGAGCTACTCCGCCTTCTTGACGATCACTTTAAGGGAGGCGGTAACTTCACGGTGGAGCTTGGCCGGGACGTCGTACTCGCCGAGGGTCTTGATGGGCTGGTCGAGCTGGATCTTGCGCTTGTCCACGGTGTAGCCCTTTGCGGCGAGCGATTCGGCGATGTCCGCGGCGGTGACGGAGCCGAACATCTGGTCGTTGTCGCCGGCCTTGCGAGCGAATTCGATGACCAGAGCGCCGAGCAACTCGGCCTGCTTCTGCGCGCCATCGCGTTCGGTGGCTTCGCGCTTGGCGAGCGAGCGCTTAATCTGTTCGAGCTGCTTCAAGTTTCCGGCGCTGACGGGCAGAGCGAGTTTGCGCGGGAGCAGATAATTGCGGGCATAGCCTTCCGCAACTTCCAAGATTTGCCCGCGATGTCCCAGCTTGTCGACGTCTTCCTGCAAGATGATCTGCATGATGTGTCCCTCACTTCGAGTTCAAGGGCGGACACATGGGTCCGCCCCTACGAATCCAATCTCGTGCGTGTTCAAAAACCCACGGTCAGTCCCGAAGCTTCGGGAGCACTGACCGTGGCTACCCCACCTACCGGGCGCCGCCGAAAGGCATGAGCGCGATATTGCGCGCGCGCTTGATGGCTTCCGCGAGCCAGCGCTGATGCCGCGAGCAGGTGCCGGTGATGCGCCGGGGCATGATCTTGCCGCGCTCCTGGATGAAGGTCATCAGTTGTTCCGGCTTCTTGTAGTCGATGTAGTCCACGCGGTCGACGCAGAAGCGGCAGACCTTCTTCTTGCGGAAGAAGCCGCGGCGGCCGCGCTTGCCGCCTTCACGGCCGCCTTCGCGGGGGCCGCGAGATTCGCCGCCGCGTCCCTCGCCGGGGCGACCTTCGCGCGGACGGCCGTCCGGCGGGCGGCCGCCGTGGGGACGGCCCTCGGGGGGCCGTGCCGGCGGGGCGGCGGGCGCGGGCGCTTCCGCGCCCGGAGCCGGAGCCTGAGCTTGGTCCGGCGGCCGCGGTTGCTTTGCCTCCGCGGGCGCCTCTGCGGGCGGTTGCGGCTCGTGTGTTTGCGATTCCTTTGGCGTATCGTCCGACACTGTTTCCTCCCCGTTCTATTGCTGCTGTACCGCGGCGGCCGGCTGTTCCGGGGCCGGGTGCGCGTGCCCTGGCCGCTGGCCGCGTGGACGGCGTGCAGCCTTCCGCTCGCGCCGCTGCTGAAGGCGCTTTTGGCGCTTCATATCTTCATCGAGGCGCACGGTCATGTACTTGATGACGGCGTCGTTGACTTTCAGACGGCGCTCGAGCTCATGCACGGTGTCGCTCTGGGCCGTGCGAATGACCATGAGGACGTAATAGCCCTCGCGGTGACGCATGACGCGGTAGGCCATCTTTCGCGCGCCCCACTTCTCTTTCTTGTCCACCTTGCCGCCCCGCTCCGCCACCGTGTTCTCCAGGATGGCGATGACCTTGTCGATTTCCTCTTCGGGTGTGGCCGGGCGGCAAATGAAAATCAGGTCGTACAGTCGTTCCTCCATGTGTCCTCTCTTCCCTTCCTGGTCCTATGCGAACTCCGTGCTAAAGCCTGGGGCACGGTCCGCCGCGGCGGATGCCCCTACGATTCCGCCGGTCCCGGTTCCGGCGCGCGCCGGTTGAAGCGGTTCATGGCGCGGCGCACGCCCTCACTGACCGCGCATTCAACCGCGTCCGCCGCGAGCGTGATCATCTCCACCGCGGCATTGCGTTCCGCCTTGCCCATGCGGTGCAGCACGTAGGCAGCGAGGTCGCCGACGGGATGATCCGGCTGAGTCCCGATGCGCAGCCGCGCAAATTCGTCGGTACCGAGCGCGGCGATAACCGACTTCAGACCGTTGTGGCCGCCAGCGCTGCCGCGCTCGCGGATGCGAAGGCTGCCCCAGGGCAGAGCCACTTCGTCCACGACGATCAGAATCTTTGCCGGCGGCACACTGTGCCGCTCCGCCAGTCCGGCGACCGCCATGCCGCTCAGGTTCATGTACGTCTGCGGCTTGGCGAGCGCGACGTCTTCCAGCCCGATGCGGCCCTTGCCCACGTACGACTTGTCTTCCGGCCGCTCGATGCGGATACCCGCGCGCTGGGCAACGAGGTCAATCACCAGGAAACCCAGGTTATGGGGCGTCCAGGCGTACTCGAATCCGGGATTTCCCAATCCGACGATGAGCCACATGCGCGCTTCCGACGAAATCCCGGTGATCGCTGCCGGATTGAGACGCCCCACGAGGGAGCGCCGGCCGACACGCGCAGGCCGCTACTTTTTCTTCTCCGGCTTCTCGGCCTTCTCGGGCTTTGCGGGCTTCTCCGCTTTTTCGGCGGGAGCCGCACCCTCTTCGCCTTCCTCTTCCTTCTTGCCCTTCTTGATGACTTCGGGCTCGGCAGGAGTGACCGCGGCGGCCGCTTCCGGCGCGACCTCCTCTTCCTTCTTCGGCGCCACGACGTGGGCGATGACGGTGCGCGCCTCGCTGACGAGCTTCATCTTGGCCGGATCGAGCGGCAGGTCCGAGAAGCGGATCTGCTTGCCGATCATCAACCCGGAAACATCCATGCGGAACTCTTCCGGGATGTCCATGGGCAGGCACTCGATCTCGACCTCGCGGGAGATGACCTCGAAGACGCCGCCCTGGAGCTTGACGCCCTGCGGGTCGCCGGTGGTGTGGACCGGAACGCGGACGCGCATGCGAACGTCTTTGGCCACGCGGAGGAGGTCCACGTGGAGCAGGCTTCCTTGCACGGGGTCGCGCTGCCAATCCTTGAGGACGGCGAGCTCTTCGGTGAGCCCTTCGATTTTGACATTGAGGAGCGCGTTGTGGCCGGACTCGGTGCGGAAAAGGGGAGCGAGTTGCTGCGCCTCGATCACCACAGGCACGGCCTCGCCGGTCCCGCCGTAGAGCACGCCCGGAATGCTTCCCGAGCTGCGGAGGCGCCGCATGGCGTTCTTGCCGCGGTCGTCCCGCTTCTTGCCTTGAATCACGATCTGCTGCATACGTCCTTCCCCGCCGCGCGCGCCCTCGATGGGGCGCGCGGGCTGCTGAACTCAGTTTTCTCTAGATAAACAGCTCGCTGATGGAACTCTCCTCGTGGATCGATTGAATGCCGCGCGCAAACAGGCTGGCCACGCTGAGCGCCTTGATTTTTCCGCAGGCCTTGGCCGCGGGCGAAAGCGGAATCGTGTCCGTGACCACGACTTCGGTGAGGGCAGACATCGAAATGCGCTCGACCGCGGGCCCCGAGAGGACGGCATGCGTGCAGCAGGCCGAAACCGCCGTGGCCCCGTGCTCGAGGAGCGCTTCCGTGGTCTTGACCAGCGTGCCGGCGGTATCGATCATGTCGTCAATGACGAGGGCGGGCCGGCCGCGAACGTCGCCGATCACGTTCATCACTTCCGCGACGTTCATTTCCACGCGGCGCTTGTCCATGATGGCCAGTGGCGCCTTGATCTTTTTGCCGAAGAAGCGGGCGCGTTCCACGCCGCCCGCGTCCGGGGATACGACCGTGTATTCCGCCTTCGAATGCTTGGCGAAGTATTCCACCATTACGGGAGTGGCGTACAAATGGTCCACCGGGATGTTGAAATATCCCTGGATCTGCGGCGCGTGCAGGTCCATGGTAAGCGCGCGGCTCGAACCGGCGGTTTCGAGCAAATCGGCCACGAGCTTCGCGGATATCGGGACGCGCGGCTTGTCTTTGCGGTCCTGCCGGGCGTAGCAGTAGTAGGGCACCACCGCGGTGATGCGCCAGGCGGACGCGCGCTTGAAGGCGTCGATCATCATCAAAAGTTCCACGAGGTGCTGGTCCACGGGGTTGCAGCAGGGCTGCACCACGAAGACGTCCGCACCGCGCACGTTCTCGAGGATCTGGAAGTAAATCTCGCCGTCGCTGAAGCGGCCGAGCGCGCACTGGCCCAGCGGCACATGCAAGTTGCGCGCGATCTCCTCCGCGAGCGGACGATTCGCCATCCCCGAAAACAGCTTGAATCTCTCGTCGACCAACAGTTCCCCCGGAAACTGCCGCGTCAGCGTGCTTCCATCCAGCAAAAACAGCGGAGAAACCACCACAGCCGCCAGTCCAACACTGCTGGACCGGCATCGCAATCCCCGCGCGCGACGGCCTGGCTACCCTTCTATCGCGCGAAGATACTCTTCCCTGGTAACCGTCTCCGTGATGAAAACCTGGTCGTCCGGAAACAGATTCGCGGCACGGCGCGCTTGCGCTGGGGACTGGAATTCACCGAACACCGCCGAACCGCTGCCCGCCAGCGCTGCTCCCGCAGCTCCATGCTCGAGTAACGCGCGTCGAATACGCGCCAGCCGGGGATGGCGTGTGAAAACCGCCGCCTCGAAATCATTCTCGAGAGGGTTTCCCTGGCCGCTCGAACAGAGAGCGCAGAATCTTCTAAGTTTAGGGGCCGCGGCGCGCATTGTCAACGCCGGAGCGCGAAGCCAACCGTAGGCCTCGCGAGTGCTGACGGCAATTCCGGCGGGAGATACGACGACCACGAAGCGCTTTGGGGCGTCGGCCAGGGGGTAGAGCTCCTCCCCGCGGCCCAAACCGAGAGCGCGGCCGCCACACAGAAAAAAGGGGACGTCCGAGCCCAGATCCGCCGCAATGCGCATCCGCGCAGCAGGTTCGAGCTTCCGCCGGGCCAGGCGTTCCATTGCCACGAGGGCCACGGCCGCGTCGCTCGAGCCTCCGCCCAACCCGCGCCCTACCGGGATGCGCTTCTCGAGCCGCACGCGCACTGCGGCGCGCACTCCGAGGGCCCGGCGCGCTGCGGCGACGGAGCGCCACACGAGATTTTCGCGGCCGGCCGGCAGGGCCGGATCGTCGCATTCGAATCGGATTCCTCCGCCTCGCTCGAGGGAAAATTCCAGCACATCGTGCAGGCCGATGGTCTGGAAAATCGTGCGCAACTCGTGGTAGCCGTCGGGGCGGCGGCCCAACACGCACAGGCCTTCGTTGATTTTTGCGAAGGCGGGAAGACGGAGGGGGGCCATCAGCGGTGGGCGCCGACGGGCGTCACGGCTTGGCGGCGGGAACGCCGGTCTGAGCCATTTCGTGTTTCAACTGGCTCACCTTTTTGTCGAGTTCGCCGGCCTGGTCCGCCTGGTAATCGGCGGGAATCACGTCACGCCAGTAGGCCTGGGCCTTGGTCCATTCCGCGAGCGCCTGCGTAGGACGTCCCAGCTTGTAATAGACCTCGCCGAGGTGCTCCCGGACGGTGGGATCATGCGCGGTGCGGGCCACGGCTTTCTCGAGCGCTGAACGGGCGGCGTCCAGTTTTCCCTGCTTGAAGTAGGCCCAGCCCAGACTGTCCAGGAACGCGCCGTTGTACGGCTCGTCGGCGAGCGCCCGCTGGATCAGTCCTACGGCCTCGTCCAGGCGGACGCCGCGGTCGGCCAGCATGTAGCCGTAATAGTTGAGCGTGGAGCTTTCGTGCGGATCGACGGCGAGCACGCGTTTGAACTGCTCTTCCGCCTCATCGAACTTTTTCTGCCGCTCGGCAATAGCGCCTTTCAGAAACCAGACCATGACGCGATCGGCTTTGCGGCCGGCCAGCTTCTCTGCTTCCTGCGAGGCCGCTTCCGCCTGGGGAAACAACCGCCCACGCTCGTACACTTGCGCCAGAGTCATGTAGAGCTCGAAATCTTTCGGCGAATCTTTCATCAGGTTCTGGAGCAACGCCGCGCCCTCGAGCGGCTCGCCCTTTTCCGCCAGGAGCACGGCGCGCGTCATGACAAACGAGCGGTCATCCGGATAGGCGGCGATGGCTTTTGCCGATTCTTCGAGCGATTTACTGATCTGCCGGCTCATCCGGTAGGTGTCGATACTCAACTCGCGGGCGCGCTTTTCCTGCTCGGGGCCGAGCCGGCGCAGCTCGTCGAAGGTCTCGATGGCAGCCGGGTAGTTCTCCACTTCGCGGAACAGGGCACCGAGCTGCTCGAGCAAAATCGCCATCGTGGACGGGCGTTCCGTGCCCTTGGCGGCGGCCACCGCGTCGCTGAGCACCCGGATGGCATCGTCAAAGCGTCCCTGGGCACGGTACGTCAGCGCCTCGTTGTAGATCACTTCCAAATTGCCGGGCGCGTCCTGTTTCGCGCGCATCATGCTTTCTTCCGCCTTGTCGAGCTGGCCCATCCTGCGGTAAATCAGGGCCAGCCGCAGGTAATGCTGCGGATCGTTGGGCTCGAGCTCCGAAAGGCGCAGGTATTGTTCGAGCGCACCACCGTATTTTTCCTGGAGCAACAGAGCCTCGCCCAGGCATTTCCGCGCGGCGGCATTCTCCGGCTGAAGGCGGACGGCTTTGCGGCAGGCATCCTCGGAGTCAGGATAGTTATGCTGCTTCGCTTGTGCATCGCCCAGCAGCACCAGCCAATCCGCCGTCGGGATTTTGTTTGCAACCGGCTGGAGCAGCGCCACAGCCTCTTTTCCGCGCCCCTGATCGAGGAGCAGCAGCGCCATTTGCCGCAGGAATCCTTCATCGTCCGGCGAGCGCGCGAGAGCAACGCGCAGAACCGACTCGGCATCGTTGTCCCGCAGCGCCAGGCGGTAGAGCCGCGCCAGCCACAGTGCGGCTTCCGAATCTGCCGGATCCAGCCGCACGATTTCGCGGTACTGCGCGATCGCCTGATCCACGATTTCCCGCTGCCCAGCGCTCGATTCCATATCGCCCAGCGAACGGACATAAATACGGGCCAGGATGCGCCGCGCGGGAAGATTCGCGGGGTCCTGTTTCAGAACACTTTCAGCCTCCGCGATCGCTTCGGGGATGCGGCCCGCGCGCGCAAAGGCCTCCGCGAGCCGCTCGCCGATTACCGAGGAGTGCGAATCCAGCTCGTAGGCGCGTTTGTAGGCGGCAATCGCGCGCCCGGCATATTCGGCGAGGCCCGAAACTTCGTAGCGGTCCTCGTACACGCGTCCGATCGTGAACTGGTAGTAGGCTTCGCTCTCGCGTTCCACGTCGCTAAGCGGCGGAGCGGGCGCGCTTGCGGCCGCAGGCGGGTTCTGCTGCGCGTTGGGCGGCGGATTCTGTGCAGCCGTTGCAGCCGGCACGATGAACGCCATGACGGCGAGCAGCGCAGCAGGCGGCATCATCCTCTGTGGTCTCTCACGCATAAACGGTCATTATCCTACACCCCCGGTCCACCAGAAACATTGGATGCAGGTCGTGGCGACCCGCGCTGGCCGCCCCTCAAAGATTTCACGGCGTCCTAATGCCGGAAGTGGCGGATGCCGGTGAACAGCATGGCCATGCCGGCCTTCTCCGCAGCCGCAATGACTTCTTTGTCGCGCACCGAGCCGCCCGGCTGGATCACCGCGGTTGCGCCCGCCTTGGCGGCCTCTTCCACGCCGTCGGGAAAAGGAAAGAAGGCGTCCGAGGCCACGACGCTGCCGGCGAGCGGCTTCTGCGCCTTCATCACCGCGAGTTTTACGGAATCCACGCGGCTCATCTGCCCCGCGCCGATGCCCAGCGTCTGCCCCTCGCTCGCAAACACGATGGCGTTCGATTTCACATGCTTTGACACCTTCCAGGCAAAGAGCATCGCGCGGACCTCGGCCTCGGTTGGCGCGCGCTTCGTGGCCGTCTTCAACTCTTCCGCGCGGAGGCGGTGTGTGTCCGGCTGCTGCACCAGCATCCCGCCGGAGATCTGCTTGAACTCGCAGGGAGGATCGTCTTCTTCGGCGGGCATCTCCATGAGGCGCACGTTTTTCTTTGCGGCCATGGCCTCGCGCGCCGCCGGGTCAAATCCTGGCGCAACCACGCATTCGACGAACAGCTTGGCCAACTCCTGCGCCGTCGCACCGTCGAGCGGGCGATTGAAGGCCACCACGCCGCCGAACGCGGACACGGGGTCGCATTCGAATGCGCGCACGTACGCATTGTAAAGCTGCCCCTGCTCCGCGGCTCCACAGGGGTTGTTGTGTTTGATGATCGCGGCCGCGGGCCGGTCGAATTCACGGACCAGCTTCCAGGCGGAGTCCAGGTCCACCAGGTTGTTATACGAGAGCTCTTTTCCCTGCAGTTGCCTGGCACCGGCCAGCCCCACGGGCCGCCGCCCAGCCGGAACGTAGAGCGCCGCCTGCTGGTGAGGATTTTCGCCGTACCGCATCTCCTGCTGCCGCACGAGCGCGGCGTGTACCCTTTCAGGAAGAACAGGACGCGCGCCCAGGGTCAGATTCGTGGCCCCGGCGGCCAGTCGCTCGAGCTCCATGGCGATCAGCCCGTCGTAGCGCGACGTCGATGCGAATACCTTCCGTGCCAGCCGCAGGCGCGTCGAGAGGCTCAGCTCGCGCGCGCCGCCCTGCGCGATCTCTTTCGCCACTGCGACGTAGTCTGCCGGGTCGCACACCGCGGCAACGCTCTCGAAGTTTTTTGCGGCAGACCGCAGCATCGCCGGCCCGCCGATGTCGATATTCTCGATTAGCTCTTCCGCGGTCAGCCCCGCCTTCGCGGCCGTGGCCTCGAAGGGGTACAGATTCACGACGACGAGATCAATGGAGGCGATGCTGTGCCGCGCAGCTTCTTCCCTGTCGCTGGCTACGCCGCGCCGATAGAGGATTCCGCCGTGCACTTTCGGATGCAGGGTTTTGACGCGCCCGCCCAGCATTTCCGGCCATCCGGTGAGTTCGGCAACGTCCTGCACTTTGAGCCCCGACTCGCGCAACAGTTTGGCCGTCCCTCCCGTCGAGAGCAACTGAATGCCGAGCCCGGTGAGCTGCCGCGCAAAATCCACGACCCCCGTTTTGTCGTGCACGCTCACCAGCGCGCGTTCGATGGCCATCCCCACCCTCCGTGGGCCCGCGCGAACGGGCCGTCCCCGTCGAAGCCCCCACATTCTACGCGCGAATGCCGGCGCGGAGGCGCGCGAGTGCGAGGCGCACCGCTCCGCCCGAGAAGACACAGCGGGAGGGAATTTCGCTAGTGACTCATTTTGCCCCGAACGACCTGGGGTAACAGCTCGGAATGCTCGATTGGAATGTTTTCAGCCAGCTGAGGGTGTGCACAGCCATGGGTGGCTGTGCCACTAGGCAAAACGAGTCAGTAGCGGAATATCCGGCGCAGACGGCGGGGACTACTGTCCCTTGACGCGGGCCTTCAACTTAATCTGGCCATTTTCGATCTGGACGGCATATTCGACGGCGTCGCACTTGGCCTGCTGTTTGAGCTGTGCCGTCTTCTGGCGGACGAACGAAGTGAAATTCTCAAGCGTGAGGGCGTCCGTTTTCTCTCCCGCGTTCTTCTTCGCTTCGAGGAGAACGTTATAGAGGTCGCTCACCTTGTCGCGCTCGCGGTCCGGGTCCGAACAGGCGACCACGTAACCGCCCGGCTCGCCCACGAGTTCCGTGGCGCTGCGGCGCGGAGCGCGCGGAGCCCCTGCAGCAGCCGCGACCCGCTGGTCGATCTGCTGGTTGACCTGCTGTTCGGGCGGCGCCTTCGGCGCCTGTGCCACGGCTCCGCGCCGTTCCTGTTCGATCGCGCGGGCCGCAGCGCCGAAGTGCCGCTGCACTGTTCCTTCTTCCTTCGCCTTCATCCGTTTGCGGAAGATGTCCTGATACTTCGCGTAGGTCTGCGCCAGATTGTTGTAGCGGAAGCGCTGGCCATAGGACATGTCGGCGCCGCGCTCGGAATAGCGCTTCACCAACTGCTCGATGCGCCAGATCGTGTCGTTGGGCGGACGCGAACGCCCCCCGCCGAAGTACTGTTCGTACTCGATTTTCAGCGACCGGATTTCCCGTTCGAGCTGGCCCAATTCCTCGTCGATTTTGTCCATAAGGCCAATAAGGGCAGGCGTCATTTATCCTAGAGCCTGGCATGGGCGGGGTCAACCCGCGTGCCTTTGGGGTAACGCCGGATAGGCACCGGTTGCGCCGGGCGAGACCCCCGTGCTGGAATGGAGTCCTGATGGCCCCGCGCGACCCTGATCCGGCTGCCTTGCTCCGGCGTCTGCCGTCGGTGGACGAGTTGCTGCGCCGGCCTGTGCTCGAAGAATTGGCTGCGCGTACGGGCCGTGGTGTGGTGCTGGCGGCGGCGCGAGCGGTGCTGGACCGTCTGCGCGCGGAGATCTCCCTCGGGGCCGAGTTTACAGACAGCAGTTTTGATGTCGAGGTTCTCGAGGGCGCGGTGCGCGATGAGGCCGCCCACGACACCACGTTCTCCCTGTGCGCGGTGATTAACGCTACCGGCGTGGTGCTGCACACGAATCTGGGGCGAGCGCCGATCGGGGCCGGCGCGCTGGCGCATCTGGCCGAAGCCGCCCGCGGCTACTCCAATCTCGAATACGATCTCGGCGCCGGGCAGCGGGGCAAGCGCGACGTGCACACCGCACGCCTGCTGGCGCGCGTGCTCGGGGCGGAGGCAGCTCTCGTTGTCAACAACAACGCGGCTGCCGTCTTTCTCGTCCTCCACGCGCTTGCCCGCGGCGGAGAAGCAATCGTCTCCCGTGGCGAGCTGATCGAAATCGGGGACGGGTTCCGAATACCCGACATCATGGCCTCGAGCGGGGCGACTCTGCGGGAAGTGGGAACGACAAATCGCACGCACCTAGCCGACTATGAAGGCGCGATCAGCTCCGAGACGCGGCTGATGATGTCCGTGCACCCGTCGAATTTTCGAATTGTCGGCTTTGCCGGCCGCCCTTCGCTCGCCGAACTAGTGGCGCTGGGCCGGCGGACGGGCGTGCCGGTGTACGAAGACCTCGGCTCGGGCTGCCTGGTGGACCTTGCTCCCTACGGCCTGGATGAACCGACGGCCCAGGCCAGCCTCGCCGCGGGGGCAGACGTAATTACCTTCAGCGGCGACAAACTGCTGGGCGGCCCGCAGGCGGGGATCATCGCTGGACGGCGCGCGATCGTGGATCGCATCCGGCGCAATCCGGTGTACCGGGCGCTTCGGGTGGACAAACTGACGATCGCGGCGATGGAGGCTACGCTCTCCGCCGTGCTTCGCGGGGCGCCGGACGAAATCCCCACGCTGCGCATGATTCGCCTGGGGGCTGCGGAAATCGAGCGGCGAGCGCGTGCGTTTTCCGCCGCCGTGGCTGGGCGCGTGCCGGCCAATGAACTCGAAATCGAAGTCGTTCCCGGTCACTCCGTGGTGGGCGGCGGCTCGACTCCGGATCAGCACCTGCCCACTTATCTGGTCCGACTTTCGACGCTGCGTTATTCCGCCGGGGAACTCGAGGCGCGGCTCCGCCAGACGGGTGCGGGCCTGACGCCCGTGATCGCGCGAATCGAAAACGACCGCCTGGTGCTCGATCTGCGCACGGTAGATCCCGGGGAAGAATCCGCGCTGCTCGAAGTCCTTCTCGCCGCGATCCGGTGAGCAGAGCTTGCGCCCGTCGAGGCGCTTATTGGCGCATGCTCGTCGTTGACGGGTTGTGAATCCTCACGTAGCGTAAGGCCAGATTCCGAGAGGTTTTCCGGCGTGTCTTTTCCCGTGTACGTCCAGCTCGGGCCGGTTCACTTGCATCCACATTTGGTGTTCGAAACGCTTGCCTATGCGGTGGCATTTCAGATCTATCGCCTGCTCCGCCGGCGAGGCGGGGATGCCATCGATGCGCACCGGCGGTGGTGGGTAATCGCCGCCGCAGCGATGGGGGCGCTGGCGGGCAGCAAACTCCTGTTCTGGTTCGAGAACCCCCAGCTCACGCTCTACCATGTTCGCGACCCTGAATTCCTTATCGGTGGAAAGACGATTGTGGGCGCGCTGATCGGCGGATTGTTGGCGGTCGAGTGGACGAAGAAGCGTCTGGGCATCACGCGCCGCACCGGGGACCTCTTCGCGCCGCCGCTTTGCGTGGGCATCGCCATCGGCCGGGTCGGTTGTTTTCTCACCGGAGTGGAGGATCACACGGCGGGCGTAGCTACGTCCGTGCCGTGGGGCGTGAATTTCGGCGATGGCGCCTCTCGCCATCCAACGCAGCTCTATGAAATCGTGTTCGTCATTTTCCTCGCGTTCATAATCGCCAGAATCGCGCGAGGGCCGTATCGGGAGGGAGATCTCTTCAAAACCTACATGGTGGGCTATTTCGGCTTTCGGTTCGCAGTGGATTTCCTGAAGCCCGACGTGCGTGTCTTTCTGGGCTTGTCTTCCATTCAGTGGGCATGTGCGGCCATGCTCGTGTTCTACGCCGGCGACGTCTTGCGGTGGGCGCGCGGGAGCGCGGGCACCGCCTCGGCCCCGGTGTCCGACGCGCTGGCCGGCCAGCACGAAACGCCGTAAGCAGGGAAAATGCATATGATTTCGCCCCAAACGCCTCCGCAACCTAACAAGTCCAGATACAGGCCCATCGGGTTGACGCTCGTTGCAGGAGTGCTGCTGGCATGGGGATCCTGCTATGGATTCTTACAGACCCGGGACGACAGAACGCCCCTCGCCAAGTTGGCAGAGTTCGGTTTCTTCGCTGGAGTCTTTATGGCGCTCCTAGGCCTCCTCTGGACCTTCCTGTGGGTAATTAAACGGATTTTCTATGAAACGCGGGGGCAGACATGACCGAAACAATGGGCTCATCGCCGCCGCCGACGGAAAAAATAAGTCCAGCTACAAGCCCATCGGATTGTTGCTCCTTGCGGGGGCGCTGTTGGCATCCGGATCCTGCTACGGATTCTCGCAGACTATGGGCCCCAGTCCGCGCGCCATCCTGTTGGCCGGGTTGGGATTCTTCCTTGGAGTCGTTCTGTTCCTCACGGGGTTCATCAGAACCATCATCTGGGCTAGCAAACGGATAGGTCGGGGAGAGCGCGGACAGCCATGACCGAACCGGTGGGCTCATCACCGCAGCCGACGCAACCCGAGAAATCGAAACTCTGGCCGATAGTGCTCACCATCATAGGCGGAGTATTACTGGCATTTATTTCGTGCGGCGGTATGCTCGGCTCTCTGGAGGGTAACGCGGCAGCGAACGCCTTTGCGGTGGGCTTCTTCGCCGGGCTTGCAATCCTCATCGGCGGCTGCGTCGCAGCCGTCAGACGCAGCCGCGCAAAGTCTGGGTAGCCGTCGTGGCCGCGCGAGTCCGAGGGAGCCAATCAGGGACGAGTAGGATGGGAGAGTAGCGATGAGCGCAACTCCACAGCCCACGCCGTCCGGCGGGCGCGGTCCCCGCCGCATCTTGCTCACACTGCTCGGCGGCGTGTCTCTCACCTTCTGTTCCTACGTTGCGTTTTTCAGTTTTCCGGGGTCAGGTGTCGTAGAGAGCGTGGCGGCAGTTACGTACGGGTCTCTGTTTCTCGCAGGAGTCGTCCTGTTCTTAGGCGGCTGTGCGCAGGCGATCGGCTTTCTGTACCGAAAACTCAAAGGGACGCCATGAGCGCTTCGCCGCCGAGGCAGCCGGGCAAATCGAATCTGCTGCCAATCCTGCTCTCAACCGCGGGGGGAGCAACACTGGCTCTCTTCTCGTGCTCCGCATTTCTCGGCTACGCCGAGCCCGATATCGGCTGGTCGGCTTATTTCTTCGCAGCAGGGTTTGCCTTTGGCACAGGCCTTCTTATTCTCGGATTGCAAGATGCCGGCAAGTACCTGCGCCGAAAGCATAAGGAGGACTGATGGGCGCACGCGTGCGGCCTTACATCTTCTACGACGTGGCGATGACGATTTGCTCGGTTTGCTTCCGCAAACTCGAGGGAAAGATCGTGTTCCAGGACGGCAAGGTGTTGCTGCTGAAGCGCTGCCCGCAGCACGGCGCGGAACGCGTGCTGGTGGCCGACGACGTGGACTATTACCGCCGCTGCCGCGAGGTGTTCATCAAAGCGCCGGAAATGCCCGTGGTGTACAACACCCCGGTGAGATGGGGCTGCCCGTACGATTGCGGGCTGTGCACCGACCACGAGCAGCACTCCTGCCTCTCGCTGGTGGAGGTGACGGACTCGTGCAACCTGCGCTGCCCGGTGTGCTATGCCTCGAGCGGGCCGGAGCGCGTCCAGCACCGCCCGATGGCGCTCATCGAAAAAATGCTGGACGCGGTGGTGCACAACGAAGGCCATCCCGACGTCGTACAGCTTTCCGGCGGCGAGCCCACGCTGCATCCCGATTTCTTTGCGATTCTGGACATGGCGCGCGCGCGGCCCATCAAACACCTGATGGTCAACACGAACGGCATGCGCATCGCGCAGGAAGAAGAGTTTGTGAAGCGGCTGGCCGAGTACCGCTCGGGGTTCGAGGTGTATCTGCAATTCGACTCCTTCGAACGCGAGGCGCTCGTGGAGCTTCGCGGGGCGGACCTGCGGAGCGTTCGGCAGCGCGCGCTGGAACATCTGAACCAATACGCGATCTCGACCACGCTGGTGGTCACGCTGAAAAAAGGCCTGAATGACGGTGAAATCGGGAAAATCATTGAGTACGCGCTCGAGCAGCCTTGCGTGCGTGGCGTGACGCTGCAGCCCATTCAGGACGCCGGACGACTCGAGGGCTTCGATCCCGCGACCGACCGGCTGACGCTTACGGAGGTGCGGCGCGGGATTCTCGAGCAAACCAGCATCTTCCGCGCGGAAGACGTGATCCCGGTGCCCTGCCATCCCGACGCGCTGGCTATGGCCTACGCGATGAAGATCGAGGGAAAGGTGGCGCCGCTCACGTCGCTGATCGAAGCGGAGGTGCTGATCAACGGGGCGCGCAACACGATCGTGTACGAGGAAGAGCAGGGCGTGCGCGATTGCCTGTTCAAACTGTTCGCAACGAACCACTCGCCGGAATCGGGCGCCGCGTCGCTGCGGGACCTGCTGTGCTGCCTGCCGCGCGTGGCTGCTCCCGCGAGCCTGGGATATGAGAATATCTTCCGCGTGCTGATCGTACAGTTCCTGGACGCGCACGCTTTTGACGTGCGGTCCGTGAAAAAAACCTGCATCCACATCGTGCATCCGGACGGCCGGCTGATCCCCTTCGACACGTACAACCTGTTTTATCGCGACGAGCTGGAGCGAAGGCGGCTGGCGCCTCTGCGTGAAGCGGCAATGCCGCCGGAACCGCTCGTGGCAATTCACTGACCCGGTTCATGCTGGCGACACAGGTCCAAAGGAAACGCATCGTCGTGACGAGGAAGCCGGTGCCGAAACTGAGGCGCGGGTGGGCGCTCGTGCGCGTGCGGCTGGCTGGAATCTGCAACACCGACCTGGAAATCCTGCGCGGGTATCACGACTTTCGCGGCACACCGGGACATGAGTTCGTTGGTGAAGTGGTGGCGTGCGGAGGCAGCGGCGCCGCCCGGCACAGTGCTGAGCGGCGCTGGCTAGGCCGCCGCGTGGCGGGTGAAATCAACATCACCTGCCGGGGACTGGGCCTGCGGGCGCTGTGTGAATTCTGCCGGCGCGGGATTCCGACGCACTGCGCCCGCCGCCGGGTCCTCGGGATCCTGAACCACGACGGCGCATTCGCGGAATATCTGACGCTGCCGCTCATCAATCTCCACGCTGTGCCGCGGAACGTGCCGGACGAGTGCGCGGTGTTCACGGAACCGGTCGCAGCGGCGTGCCAGATCCTGGTGCAGGCGCCGGAAGCCGGGCGAGGCGGGTCCGTGGCTGTGCTAGGCGATGGAAAACTCGGGCAGTTGATTGTGCGCGTGCTCGGGGCCGCGGGCGCGCGTGTGACGCTATACGGCCGACATCCGGAAAAACTGGCGCTCGCGGCGGGACGTGGAGTATTGACCGTTTTCCTCACGCGGCGCGCGGCCGCAAGTGCCGAGCGAAATCGGCGGCGATTTCCTTTCGTTGTGGACGCGACCGGATCGCCGGATGGGCTGGCGCTGGCCATCGCAATGACCGAGCCGCGCGGCACGCTGATTCTAAAATCCACGTTCCATGGCCCGGCGCGTCTGGAAACGTGGCCGATTGTCGTGGATGAGCAAACCGTGGTTGGGTCGCGCTGCGGGCCGTTCTCCCGCGCACTCGCTCTGCTTCGCTCCGGCCGCGTGGACCCGCGCGCGCTCATCTCCCGCGTCTTCCCCCTACGCGACGCGCCCGACGCGATACACGAAGCGCAACGCGGCGGCTTGCTGAAAGTGCTTCTCGATCCCCGGGCCTGACTGGTTTCCGAGTTTTCATTCTCGAAGGTGGACTTCTGGTGCCGTTCCACGTACTTCAATTCAGAAAACACGAAAAGCAGATTCCTCGCTTCGCTCGGAATGACAATGAGCCTCGGTCGGGCTGGGCCGAGCAATTTGGAAGGGCACTAGATTCGGTTGATGCAGGAGGCGACACACGCGGCGCCGAAACCGTTGTCAATGTTCACCACGCTCACATTGGAGGCGCAACTGTTGAGCATGGCGAGCAGCGCGGCCACACCGCCGAAACTGGCGCCATAACCGACGCTGGTCGGGACGGCGATGACCGGGGCAGAAACGAGTCCCGCGACGACGCTGGGCAGCGCGCCTTCCATCCCCGCCACGCAGATGATTACGCGGGCCGAGGTCAGTTGTTCGCGATGACGAAGCAGGCGGTGGAGCCCGGCGACGCCGACGTCGTAGATGGCGGCGGCCCGATTGCCGAGCGCCTGCGCGGCCACGAGGGCCTCTTCCGCCACGGGGATATCGCTCGTTCCCGCCGAGACCACCAGGATCGTGCCCTTTCCTCGCACGACGCGGTCGCGTTCGATGATGATTGCGCCGGAGAGGGGGTGGAATCTGGCGCCGCGGGCCAGCCGTTTGACTGCGGCGTGGACGCGGCGGTCCGCGCGCGTCACCAGAATGTTGTGCCGCCCGTCCTTCCGCGCCAGCATGCTGCGCACGATTCCAGCGATTTGCTCGGGCGTCTTGCCCCGGCCGAACACGACTTCGGCGAATCCCTGCCGGAGGGTGCGGTGATGGTCCACCTTCGCGAATCCCAGATCCTCAAACGGCAGATTGCGAAGGCGCTCGATGGCCGCCGTCTCCGTAAGCCGACCGGCGCGCACCTCGCGCAGCAGTTCGCGCAACGTTTTTTCATCCATGGCGGCCTGATTCTATCATTCAGCCGCGCTGAACCCTTTGAACGCGTGCCACCTGCCGACCCGCTCCGACAGTTGCCGTTTCCATCCTTTCTTGACTTTGACGGATGCCGCTGCGTAGCATCGATTACCGGCTGATTCAGATGGCGAACGAAACAGGCAAAGTATTTACGGTTGCGCTGACGGGCGCGAGCGGCGCGGTGTGCGCGCAGACACTCGTCCGGCTGCTGGACGCCGATGCGCGTGTGGGCCGCGTTCACTTTATCGTCACGTCGAGCGGCATGCGCGTGCTCGCAGACGAACTGGGCATCCGCGCGGCCGACCCGCGGCAGTTGCCCGCGACGCTTACCGGAACGCCGGCCGCGAAATTCGAGGCGCTGCTGAATGCCGATATCGGCGCTTCGATTGCATCGGGCAGCTATGCTGTGGATGGCATGGTCGTGCTGCCCTGTTCGGTAGGCACGCTGGGAAAAATTGCGAGCGGCCTGGCGGACGACCTAGTGGGACGCGCTGCGGATGTGTGCCTGAAAGAGGGCCGGCGGCTGGTGCTGTGCGTGCGCGAAACGCCGCTCAGCCGGATTCACCTGGAGAACATGATGCGCGCGCAGGCGGCGGGCGCCGTGATTATGCCCGTGGTTCCGGCGTTCTACGCGGGCGCGAAGAGCATCGACGACCTAGTGTTGCAGTATGTGTGCCGAGTGCTGGCGCATCTGGAGCTGCCGCAAGATGCTCAGTTCCGCTGGCAGGGCCAGGCGGAAACGGCGGCGGCGCGCAAACTCGCAGTGGCTCCGCAGCCCACGGGCGGCCGCCGAGGCGCAAAGTAGTTCCGGGCGGCAAGCTGGGTAGAGATTGGATCCATGGCCACGCTGATTCACAAAATCCGCACCACGCTGGTGATGATCAAATTCGAACACTCGGTGTTTGCGCTGCCATTCGCGCTGACTGGCGCGCTGCTGGCGGCGCGGTTTGCCGGGCGGGGCTGGCCGGAATGGGGGCAGATCGGATGGATTGTGGTTGCGATGGTGGGCGCGCGGTCCGCGGCCATGACCATGAACCGCATTGCCGACCTGGAGTACGATCGCCGGAACCCGCGCACTGCCGGCCGCGCGCTGGTAACCGGAGCGCTTACGCTGCGCTTCGCGTGGATTTTCACCCTGCTGAGCTCCGGCGCGCTGGTGTTTGCGGCATGGAATCTGAGCCGGCTGGCGTTTCTGCTCTCTCCTGTCGCGCTGGCCGCGCTGTTCCTTTACTCCTACACGAAACGGTTCACCACGTACTCGCATCTGGTGCTGGGCTTCTGCCTGGGAATCGCTCCTGCGGCCGCGTGGATCGCGGTTACCGGCTCGTTCGACTGGCGCATGCTGGTGCTGTGCGCCGCGGTGACGCTGTGGGTGGCGGGATTCGACGTGCTGTACGCGTTGCAGGACGTGGAGTTCGACCGCGGCGCCGGCCTGCATTCGATTCCGGAAAAATTCGGGGTAGCGCGGGCGCTGCTTGCGGCACGGGCAATGCACGTGTGCGTTGTGCTGCTGCTGGGGTGGCTGGCCTGGAGTTTTCAATTGGCCTGGCCGGCGTGGGCGGGGGTAGCGGCGGTCGCCGCGCTGTTGATATACGAGCAGTCGCTGGTGGCGCCGGACGATCTTTCCCGTCTGGACGCAGCGTTTTTTACAACGAACGGCTTTATTAGTATTCTGTTCTTTGTGTCGTGGGGCACGGCGCTGTGGGTGGCCAGATAGCAGCCGAACATGTCTGAACTTCACATTTCCGACGCGCGGCTCGAACCGATAGCCAAAAAAGTGATGGCCGGCGAGCGCCTGGACGCGGCCGATGGGCTCGCGCTCTACAATTCTCCGGACCTGCTGGCGGTAGGCTGGCTGGCGAACCAGGTTCGCGAGAAGCGCCACGGCAAGACGGCGTACTTCAACATCAACCGACACATCAATCCGACGAACGTGTGTACGGCACACTGCCGGCTGTGCGCATTTGGGCGATCGCCCGACGCGCCGGGTGCGTATACCTATGCGCTCGATGAGGTGTGGCAGCGCGCGGCGGAAGGAGTCGCCGAGGGCGCCACGGAATTCCACATCGTTGGCGGGCTGCATCCGGACCTGCCGTTCGATTACTACCTCGACCTGGTGCGCGGTCTGAAGCAGCGCTTCCCGCACGTGCACCTGAAAGTGTTCACGATGGTCGAGATCGGATACATATCGCGGCTGACGAAACTTTCCATCCGTGACGTGCTCCTGAAGCTGAAGGAAGCGGGTGTGGACTCGATGCCGGGCGGCGGCGCGGAAATCTTCAATCCGCGCGTGCGGAAAGTAATCTGCGACCACAAAACGAGCGGGCGGCAGTGGCTGGAGATCGCGCGGACGGCGCACCAACTGGGGCTGCGGTCGAACGCGACGATGCTGTTCGGGCACATCGAGACGCTCGAGGAGCGGGTGGAGCACCTGCTGCTGCTGCGCCAACTGCAGGACGAGACGCACGGGTTCGTGGCGTTCATCCCGCTGGAATTTCACCCGGAAAACACGGCGCTGGCGCACCTGCCGAAACCGACCGGGTTCGACGACCTGAAGAGCATCGCCGTGGCGCGGCTGGTGCTCGACAATTTCGAGCACATCAAAGCGTACTGGATCATGCTGACCCCGCGTATCGCGCAGATCGCGCTGAAATTCGGCGCGAACGACATGGATGGCACGGTGATCGAGGAGAAGATCTACCACGACGCGGGCGCAACGACGCCGCAGGAACTGAGCCGCGCCGAACTCGAACGGCTGATCCGCGAAGCCGGGTTCGAGCCGGTGGAGCGCGACACGCTTTACCGGCCTGTGGAGCGCTCAAAACTCCCGCCGGTCACGCCGCGTGTGAATTCAACGCTGGTGACTCTCACCACTTAGGATTGACCAACTCATCGGGACGCAAGAGACCGCCAGAAGCCATCTCCTAACTATTTGCATCGGCTGGCTGGAAGCCCTCAGGGGTTAAAACCCCTGAATTTCCTTGCCCCTTCTGGCACGGCTGACGCCGTGCGCTGACGGATGCCACTTATCAGACGGCTGTTAGCCGAGCGGTACTGATGAGGAGGACTTTGCCTCGCGACCGAAAAAGGCGGCGTCCCGAAGGCTCGGGACGCCGAACCCCGGGGCCTTCGGGCTGCCGAGCCAGAGCGGGCGGACCAGCAGGAACGCGTAGAACGGCGCGTATTCGAGCCAGAGGAAGAGGGGATCGAACTTCCAGGCGCCGGTGATTCCATAGCCAATTAGCACGTGGTAGGAGAGAAACTGCAGAATGGTAAGCAGGAGCCATGCCGGGTTCGGAAAGAACACGAGTAGTGGCGCGACCCAGAGGAAATACCACGAGAACGCGTTCTGGGAGAGTAGCGGCACGGCGCCGAACAGCAGATAGGCAGCGCGAAGCGGCTCGACATTTCTGAGAGCGGCCCAGAGCGCGATGCCTGCCACCACGCCGACGCCAATGCCCCAGGCCCAGTCGTCCGAGCCGCTGAGCCACTTCAGAACGGAGTAGAGGCTTGCGTTGTTGACCCAGTGTTTGCGATACGGATGGAACAGGCCGAGCACGCCGGGCCAGGCGGCGCGATAGGGCCACCAGGACACGGCGGCGAGAGCGCAGGCGAGGCCCAGGCCAGCCCAGGAGCGCGCACTGCGCGGCCAGCCGGTGCGGCGCAGCCAGAGCGGCGCGAGCAGGATCGGAAAGAATTTCGCGAGCACCGCGGCGCCCAGCGCCAACGTTGACAGCACTGAACGCCTCTCTATAATCAGAAAGAGCGCGGCGACAGAACACAGCATGACCAGCGAGTCGTTGTGGCCGCTGGCGGCCAGTTCGACGACCACCAACGGATTCCACGCGTAAATGGCCAGCGTAAAATCTCTTCGACCGGAGCGGCGGATCCAGAATGCGAGCAGACCGATAAGCAACCCCTCCGCCGCGAGCATGGGCGCTTTGAAAGCCAGCAGTTTCCCGGACGCGGTCGCGGTACCGCGCAAGACGAGCTCCGTGACCGGCGGGTAGATGTTGGGCATCTCCTGGTTCGAGACGTGCGCCCAATACCTGTCGCGGTATCCAACGAGCCGGCGGTCTTCCGGTGCGATTGCGTACGGGTTCCAGCCGCCGCGTTGAATGAGGCCGTCCCAGCGGTAGCGGTAGAGGTCGTCGGAGAGGCTGGGCTCGAGCGGAACGAGCGTGAGCCGGAACAGGAAAGAGGCAGCGAGAATGATCCAGAGCAGCGCGCGGCGGTCTGCGGCGCGTTCGAGAAAATAGAGCGCGACGAAATAGACGATGCCCGCCGCGAGTCCGACGACGATGGTTCCGATGACGTGCATTTTCAAATCGTTGAGCCGCAAGAGCATCAAGAACGCGGCTTCGAGCGCAGCGGCAGCGGCGAGCGCGGCTACGAACGGCGAATGAGGCGGGGAAGGATTGTCGGGGGAGACCACGGAAGGTGAGTTCACTCTTCAGCTCGGGATTGTGGCTGGCGGCAACGCAGGGGCCGCTCACAAGCGTGTGGCAGCGGCTGACGGACAAAACTTTCCGCGGCCTCTACCAGCCGAACGCGTTCGACATGGCCATCATGCTGCCGTATTTCGCCGTGCTGGTGGTGCTGGCGGCGTACGGCAGTCACCGGTACTGGCTGGTCTATAATTTTTTCAAACACCGACACGTGGAACCGGGCCCTCCGCCTGAAGTAACTGAGTGGCCAAAGGTTACCATACAGCTTCCCATCTTCAACGAACGCTACGTGATCGACCGCCTGGTGGAGGCAGTCGCGCGGCTCGATTATCCGCGCGAGAAGATCGAAATCCAGGTGCTCGACGATTCCACGGACGAAACCGTGGAGGTGGCGCGAGCGTGCGTGGAACGCTACCAGGCACTCGGCCTCAACATTCACTACCTGCACCGAGACAACCGCGAAGGATTCAAGGCCGGCGCGCTCGGCGAGGGAATGAAGACGGCGACGGGCGAGTTCATCGCCATCTTTGACGCGGATTTCCAGCCGCACGCGGATTTTCTGCGCCGCACAATTCCCTATTTCCAGAACTCGAAGATTGGGATGATCCAGGCGCGGTGGACGTACATGAACCGCCACTACTCGTGGTTAAGCGAGGTGGAGGCGATCCTTCTCGACGGCCACTTTGTGATGGAGCATGGCGGACGGTACCGCGAGGGGAGCTTCTTCAACTTCAACGGCACGGCCGGGGTGTGGCGGCGGTCAGCGATCGAGGACGCGGGCGGCTGGGAGCACGACACGCTGACCGAAGACACCGACCTTTCTTACCGCGCGCAGCTTCGCGGTTGGAAGTTCATCTACCTGATGGACCTGGAATGCCCGTCCGAGCTGCCTGTGGACATGAACTCGTTCAAATCGCAGCAGGCGCGCTGGGCGAAGGGCTTGACGCAGGTGGCGCGAAAGAGCCTGCCGCGGATCCTGCGGGCGCCGATTCCGTTCCACATCAAAGCGGAAGCGTTTTTCCACCTCACTGCCAACCTCAGTTACCCGCTGATGATGCTGCTTTCGACGCTGCTGCTGCCGGCCATGATCGTGCGCTTCTACCAGGGCTGGCTGCAGGTGCTGGCAATCGATGTGCCGCTGTTCGTGGCATCGACGTGCTCGATTTCGAGCTTCTATCTGATGTCGCAGCGCGAGCTCTATCCGAAGACGTGGATGCGCAGCATCCTGTACATGCCGTTCGTGATGGCGCTGGGGATCGGGATTGGCGTGCG
>Ga0187803_10000088_pt1 | contig 37023 bp, 27 predicted proteins | sample NC_wetland_sal_i_2_FD_132425 | JGI IMG/M metagenome (GOLD analysis project Ga0187803, IMG submission 132425) | Wetland sediment microbial communities from Neuse River Estuary, North Carolina, USA - Control_3 | ecosystem: Environmental > Aquatic > Freshwater > Wetlands > Sediment | place: USA...
CAACGAGAAGGGCGTGACAGTTGCGTTCGAGAATGAGGTTGAACGCGACGCTTTTTTGAAGCAGGTGGAAGCAGATTTTGCGCCGCGCCGTTTCACCAACGCGGCCGACGCGTTCGACACCGTGAAAGCCTATGTGCTCGAACGCGCCGCACGACGATAGACATTGCTAGTAGGGGCGCAGCATGCAGCGCCCCTGCTAAGACAACGCAAGCGTTGTTTGTCATCCTGAGCCCGCCGCCGCGGGCGAAGGATCTCAACCTTCGCGCCGCCGAGGTTGAAGTTGGCATTGAGATTCTTCGGGCTGCAGAAACCGCACCCCTGAGAATGACAGTCTGGGAGTGGAAACTCCTCAGGTTTTTCACGAATCACTAGTCACGAAACACGAGTCACGTACCAAGAGGACACATGGCCGACGAACAGAACACGTCAGTATTGCTGCCGGTAGACATCGAAGCCGAAATGCGCAAGTCCTACCTCGATTACGCCATGAGCGTGATCATCGGGCGCGCGCTTCCCGACGTGCGCGACGGTCTAAAACCCGTCCATCGCCGCATTCTCTTCGGCATGTACGAACTCGGCCTCACCTCCACGAAGCCGTATCGCAAATGCGCCAAAATCGTCGGCGAAGTCCTCGGCAAGTACCACCCGCACGGCGACGCCCCCGTCTACGACGCTTTGGTCCGCATGGCGCAGGACTTCAACATGCGCTATCCCTTGGTCGACGGCCAGGGCAACTTCGGCTCCGTTGATGGCGACATGCCCGCGGCCATGCGGTATACGGAAGCCCGGCTTGCGAAAATCGCCGAAGAGCTTCTCGCCGACATCGAGAAAGACACCGTCGACCTCATTCCCAACTTCGACGAGACGGAAAAAGAACCCACTGTTCTCCCCACTCGCGTTCCCAACCTTCTTGTCAACGGCGCCAGCGGCATCGCCGTCGGCATGGCCACCAACATTCCACCGCACAATCTCCGCGAAGTGATTGATGCCACCATCGCCATGATCGAAAAGCCAGAGCTGACGCTGAAGGAAGCGATGAAGTTTGTCCCGGGCCCCGATCTTCCCACCGGCGGCTACATCGCCGGCCGCGAAGGCATTGAGCAGGCCTACAAAACCGGCCGCGGCAGCTTCACCATGCGCGCCAAGGCCGCCATCGAAGAAGCCAGCAAGGACCGCGAAAACATCGTCATCACCGAAATTCCGTACCAGGTGAACAAGGCTCGCCTCATCGAGCGCATCGCCGACCTCGTCTCCAACAAAAAGATCGAAGGCATTTCCGATGTCCGCGATGAGAGCGACCGCGAAGGCATGCGCGTCGTCGTCGAACTCAAGCGCGGCGAGGAATCCAAGCTCGTTCTCAACAATCTCTTCAAGCACACCCAGATGCAGGAATCCTTCGGCATGATCCTGCTCGCTATCGTCGCCGGACAGCCCAAGGAGATGGGCCTCCTCGAGTTTATCCGCCTGTTCATCGACCATCGCCGCGACGTGGTTCTCCGCCGTTCGCGCTTCGATTTGCGCAAGGCCCGCGAACGCGAGCACATCCTCGTCGGCTACCAGATCGCTCTCGATCACCTCGACAACGTCATCCGTATCATTCGCGGATCGTCCAGCCGCGCCGACGCCAGGGAAAACCTGTTCAAGTATTTCAGCGAGCAGGACGTCACCATCTCCGAGAACGGCAAGTCCAAAAAGATTGAGGGCGTGAAGCTCGACGGCCGCAAGTACCGCTTCCAGGGCGCCGAGGAAATCGCAGGCCTTGCCAAATCGAACACTCTCGGCCTCACCTACATTCAGATTGACGCCATCCTCGAACTCCAGCTCCACCGCCTCACCCAGCTCTCCATCGACGAAATTCTCAAGGAACTGAAGTCCATCCGCGAGAGGATCGCCGAGCTCGAGGAAATTATCTCCAGCGAACGCAAGCTGAAGAGCGTGATCATCGCCGAGCTCAAGGAAATCCACAAAACCTACGGCGACGATCGCCGCACGCAGATTGTCGACAAGGTTGATGAAATCAAGCTCGAAGACCTCATCGCCGACACCGACATGCTCATCACCGTTTCGCATGCGGGCTACATCAAGCGCACTCCTGTCGAGGTCTACCGCCACCAATCCCGCGGCGGCAAGGGCCGCATCGGCGCGCGCACTAAGGAAGAGGACTTCGTCGAGTATCTCTTCATCGCTTCGGCGCACAGCTACATCCTGCTCTTCACCTCCAAGGGCCGTGTTTACTGGCTCAAGGTCTACGAATTGCCCGAAGCTGCGGCTGCCACGCGCGGAAAAGCCATCTCCAGCCTCGTGAAGTTCCAGGAAGACGAAAAGCTCACCGCTCTTGTTGCTGCCACCAACCTCGAGGAAGAAGGCCGCTTCGTTTTCCTGGCCACCAAGTTCGGCACGGTAAAGAAATCCGCGCTAACTGAATTTTCCAACCCGCGTTCAACCGGCATCATCGCCATCACCCTCGAAGCCAAGGACGAACTCATTGGTGCGAAGCTGACCGATGGCAAGCAGATGATTTTTCTCGCCAGCCATGAGGGCCAGGCCATCCTCTTCCGCGAAACCGAAGTTCGTCCCATGGGCCGCAACGCCGGCGGCGTCAACGGCATGGACCTGGACAAGGACGACTATGTGGTCAGCATGGACGCCGTTCAGCCCAACTTCGATATCATCGCCAAGGAACACCAGCAGACCACGCAGAACCTCGAAGAGCTTGAAAACGAGCACATCCGGGATTCGCTCACCACGCTCATGCTTACCGTCGCCGAAAAAGGCTACGGCAAGCGCACCGCCCTAGCCGAGTACCGCATCACTTCGCGCGGTGGCAAGGGTGTCGTCAACATGAAGACCACCGACCGCAACGGCTCTGTCGTGGCCACGCTTCAGGTCACCGAAGAATCCGACGTCATGATCATCACCGAGAACGGCAAGGTCATCCGCGTCCACGCCAACGAAATCCGCGAAGCCGGCCGCTCCACCCAGGGTGTTCGCCTGCTACGGCTCGAAGAAGATGATTCCGTCGCTGCCGCCGCCGTCCTCCAGGAAGAAGAAGAGGAAGAGAAGAAGTAGCCGCCTTTCTCTTGTTCTTGTAGGGACCGCCTTCTGAGGCGGTCCGCTAATTCAACACTCCTCAAATCATTTGTGGGGCCACAGATCCCCACTATCCGGCCTCCGCTACTGGTGCGTGCCTGATCAAAAAAGAGCACGCGCTCACGTGCCCATCTTCAATTCCTGCTAAACTACTTTTCCATGAACACTACACGCCGCTTCTTTGCGCTCCTATTTTTGACCTCATCCGTGGTTGCCCTTGCTTTCACTGCCGCCGCACCAAAACCCACCGCGGATTCCCACTATCTTGCCTTCGTCGGCACCTACACGAACAAAACCGACAGCAAGGGCATCTATGCCTTCGATTTTGACGCCGCATCCGGCAAGCTCACTCCCAAGGGCCTCGCTGCCGAGACGCCCGATCCCTCTTGGGTCGTCGTTCATCCCAACGGCAAATTCGCCTACGCCACCAACGAAGCCGGCAAGCACAGCACCATCACGGCTTTCTCCATTGACGCCGGACACGCCAAACTAACCCAACTCAATCAACTCCCTGCTCTCGGCGCAGATCCCTGCTACCTTTCCTTCGACAAAACCGGCAAGTATCTCTTCGTCGCCAACTATTCCTCTGGCAACGTCGTCGTTTTTCCCATTCTTCCGGACGGCAAGCTGGGTGAGCACACTGCGAACGTGAAAGACGCCGGCACTCTAGGACCGAACAAGGAGCGCCAGGAAAGTCCCCACGCCCATTGGGTGCAGGCCTCTCCCGACAATCGCTTCGTCTTCATCTCCGATCTCGGTCTCGACGAAATCCTCAGCTACCGCTTCGATGCCGCCAAAGGCACACTCACTCCCGACGACCCGCCAGGTGCCAAGCTGGCTCCCGGCGCTGGCCCCCGCCACGTCGCTTTCTCACCTGACGGCAAGTTCGTCTACGTTGTCAGTGAGCTCAACTCCACGGTCACCGCGTTTTCCTACGACATCTCCCACAGCTCATTCAGGGAACTACAGGTAGTCTCCACGTTGCCGAGCGACTTCCACGGCCGCAACGACACCGCCGAAATCACCGTTCATTCCAACGGCAAATGGCTGTTCGCGTCTAATCGCGGGCACGATAGCATCGCCGTCTTCAAGCTCGATCCCGCCAGCGGTAAGTTGCAACCTGCGGGCGATTTTCCCACCGGTGGCAAGGAACCACGCCATTTCACCATCGACCCGACCGGCCATTTCCTTCTCGCCGAAAACCAAAATTCCAACTCCATTGTGGTTTTCCGCATCGACCCCGCAACCGGCGCCCTCACCCCCACGGGTGAATCCGCCTCCGTCCCTTCTCCGGTCAAACTCACTTTCGTTCCGTAGCGGCACCTGTAGCGCAGGGCGAGCCTGCCTGCCGCAGGCAGGTCCGCGAACCCTGCGGCTTTATTCTCGCGCAGCACTCTGCGATAGAATCACAGGTTCGCTCACCTAAAGGAGATTCTTCATGTGCCGCCCACAGTGGTTGATACTCACACTCCTCGCTTTCACTGCGCTGGCAATTGGCAACCCCACCTTCGCCGATAACGAAACTCCTCCCGCACGAGATCCCAAGCAACCCGTCGACGAGGCCTATACCGCCAAGATTCGCAAGTACACCACGCAGCCCTACTTCGCCTCGCCCCTCGTCGACTATCTCCCCGCCAGCAAAACCGTTCCTACTCCCGAAGTCGTCCTGGGCGACATCGCCGGCGCGCCGGGAATCCTCCCTTACGCCGAAGACGTGTACAGGTATATGCGCATGCTCGAAAAAGCCACGCCGCGCGTGAGGGTCTTTTCCATTGGCGCCACCGAAGAAGGCCGCGAAATGATCGCCGTGGCCGTCTCTTCCGAAGCCAATCTCAAGAACCTCGAGCAAAATCTCGAGCGGCTCGCTAAGTTGGCCGACCCCCGCTCCATCAAGCTCGACGATACAGTAGCCGACAAGCTCGTTGCCGAAGCCGTCCCCGTCTATTACATCACTGGCACGATCCACTCACCGGAAACCGGCGCGCCCACTGCGTTGATGGAACTCGCTTACCGCCTCGCTGTCGATGAAAACCCCTACGTCCGCGAGATTCGCGATGGCGTAATCACCCTCATCACTCCTGTCGTCGAGGTAGACGGCCGCGACCGCATGGTCGATCTCTACAAATGGCATCTCGCCCATCCAAAGGACTTCTATCCCCCTCTCATCTATTGGGGCAAGTACGTTGCGCACGACAACAATCGCGATGCCATGGGTGTGACTCTCAAGCTCACCGAAAACGTATTGAACACCTACGTGGGCTGGCATGCCCAAGTCCTCCACGACCTCCACGAGTCCGTCCCGTATCTCTACGACAACACCGCCGGCGACGGCCCGTACAACGCATGGGTCGATCCCATTCTCGTGGATGAATGGCAAATGATTGGTGCGCGCAATGTTGCCGACCTCACTAGGTTCGGCATGCCCGGCGTGTTCACCCATGGCGATTTCGACACCTGGTCCCCTGGCTACCTCATGTTCATCGCCGCGATGCACAATGGCATCAGCCGCCTCTACGAAACCTTCGGCAATGGCGGTGCGGACACGCGCGAGCGCACACTGCAGCCCGATGAATATGCGCGCACTTGGTATCGCGCGAATCCGCCACTTCCGAAAACCTTGTGGTCCCAACGCAACAACAACAATTACGAGCAGACCGGCCTGCTCACCGCGCTCCACTTCTTCAACGAGAATAAGCACCTCTTCCTTAAGAATTTCTATTTAAAGGGTAAGCGCTCCATTCAGAAACCGTTTGCCGAAGGCCCAGCGGCGTATGTCCTTCCCGCGGATGAGCTTCGCGCCAGCCTGCAAGCGGATCTCCTGCGCGTTCTGCTCAAACAGCACGTCGAGATTTCCCGCGCCACAGGTCCATTTCAGGTCGCACTGCCTGCCAAGAAGGAAAAGAAGCCTGCCAAACCAAGCGACACTAGGGAAAAGCCCGAACCGCCCGCGCCAACCACGCGCTACTTTCCTGCAGGAAGCTATGTCATTCGAATGGACCAGCCCTATTCCCGCGTGGCCGATGCCATTCTTGACTACCAATACTGGAGTCCTGAAGATCCACAGAAGACTCCCTACGACGATACCGCCTGGACCTTCGGTGAACTCTTCGGCGTGCAAGTCACTCGTGTTACCGACCCGAAAGTTCTCACCGTGTCCATGGAACACGTCGCCGAGCTGCTTCCGTTTGGCGGCGTTCAGGGCGAAGGTTCCATCTTTGCCATCGACAACCATGCCGAACCCGCTCTCGCCACCCTCCGCTATCGCCTGAAACACGCGACTATCGACGCCGCGGAAGAGCCCTTCCAGACCGGCGATGGCAAATTCGCCCGTGGCACCTTCCTCATCCGAGGCGCGAGCGGCCCCGATCTCGATGCCGCCACTAGATCGCTCGGGTTGCGCGCCGTTGCACTCGCTTCTGCCCCCACCGTTAAAACGCATCCCGTTCGCGCCCCTCGCATCGCCTACGTCCACACCTGGATCAGCACGCAAGCCGAAGGCTGGTGGCGCCTTGCTCTCGACAATCTGCAAATTCCCTACGATTACATGAGTACACAGGCGCTCGCCAAGATTCCCGACCTCAACGCCAAGTACGATGTAATTCTTTTTCCGCCCATCGGCTGGAATTCCAACCCCACCACCGTTGTGCAAGGCCTGCCGACCTCCTGGGGCAATCCTCTCCCGTGGCTGAATACGCCGGAAACACCAAACCTTGTTGGCAAGAACGACTCCACTCCCGACATGCGGCCGGGCCTCGGGTGGGACGGCGTTGCTAGGCTGCAAAGCTTCGTTGCAAAGGGCGGCGTGCTGCTCACCGCAACCGATACCTCCCAATTTGCACTCTCCATTGGCCTCGCCAATGGCGTCAACACCAGCTCTTCCGAAAAAATGAAAATTGTCGGCGCCGTCGTTGGCACGCGCCTTGTCGATCCTGCCAGCCCGATCGCCTATGGCTACGACGAAAAAGTGTCCGCTTATTGCGACAATGGGCCCATTTTCACCGTCAACAGCATGCTCGGCTCTCGCCGCCGCCGTCTCGGCCCGGAAACGACCTCTCGGCCCACCGGACGCGGCACCAAGGACGATCCCGACTTTGTCGTCGGCCGTCCTGCCACCGAAATCCCTGAGGAGCCGGAACGTGAACTATGGGAAGCTCCTCAGCCAACCGATGAACAGCTCAACAACAATCCACGCGTGATTCCCCCAGCCAGCCGCGCGCGCGTCATTCTCCGCTACGCTGACGACAAGGACCTCCTCATTTCCGGCCTGGTGCAAGGCGGCAAGGAAATCGCCCAGCATCCCGCCGTGGTCGATGTGCCCAGTGGCGCCGGCCACGTCATCCTGTTCTCCATCAACCCCATCTATCGAGGTGAAACGGAGAACACCTATTCCCTCGTACTCAACACCCTGCTGAACTTCGACAGCCTCAATACCGGCCGCAAGGACTCCGAAAAATAAAATATCGGGTCCTCCTTGCCATTAAACCCGTTTGGGGTACAATCGCCGCCAATATGCCCAAACGAAAAGCGAAGAAGTCCCCGAAGCGGCGCTCCAGCCGCAAGGTCCGCGGCGCCAAGATCACTAAGCTCCCAAAGGGCGCCCTCACCCTCATCGTCCTGCTTCGTGCCAAGGAGGGCCAGCACCCGCTCCTTGAAGCCGAGCTCCGCGCCCTGGTCGGCCCCACGCGCAAAGAGGAAGGCTGCCTGCAATACGATCTGCACCGTGGCGCCGATCAGCCCGGCACGTTTCTTTTCCACGAAGTCTGGGCCAGCCGCGAGCACCACGCCGCGCACACGCGCACGCCGCACTTCCTCCGCTGGAACGCCCGCAAGGACTCGCTCCTTGCCTCAAAGGAGTCCGCCTTCTGGCAGCAGATCGCCTGAGTATTTGTCTATGAACTCTATTTAGGGGTTCGGAGCTTTAGCTCCCCAAGAAGCTCTGAGCTGTTTCCGAGAAACGATGCAGTCCCATCAGCTCTCCGGCGGGGCCAAAAAATATCCAGGCCTTGCTCGCACGGTCAGGTCCTTCCGGCTCACATTCACGTTGATCTCGTGATAGCCGTTCGTGGCCGTTCCGCTCGGCGCGTACGTCAGCGTGTACTGCGAGTGCAGCTCGCCTCCAATTTCATCCAGCGCCTTCTCAATCGCGCTGTCCTTCCACGTGGCGAAGTGCGCTCCTCCCGTCGCTGTCGTTGCGACTTCCAGGGCGTGCGACGTAATTTTGTCCTTCACGTGCTGCACCAGCCATACCGCTAGCGCCATTAAGTCCATGTTCCCGTACCGGTCATTCTCCGTCGACGGTGTTTGCACTGTTCCCGGCTCCTTTGGCAAGCCAAACGTGCCATCCGGAGTTGGATTGGGTGGCCGCTTGTACTCCGCTTTTTTCTGCAGCAGCGCGCGCGTGTTCGATAAGCCCACCGCATAAATCGTGATGTTTTCAAGCTGCGCCCGGCGCAGCACTTCTCCTAGCTTGGCCTCACTCCCTTCGTCGTGCGCTTCCGCCACCACCAGCATCACCCGCCGGTGTCCCAGCTCGTTTGCGGAAACTTCCGGCCGCCCGCTCAGCATCTCCACGCCCAGCGCCATGGCGTCGTATAACTTCGCTCCCGACGGTCCGTCCTTCAACCGCGACATCACGCGTTCCACCGCATCGGCGTTCGTCGTGAAGTCTTGGAGCTTGTCCACGGAATCGTTGAAACTCACGATCGCCGTTTCGCCCGTCGGGCCCGTCACCGCCTGTGTCAACAGAATCCCGGTCTTGCGAATTTCCGGCATCAGGGCTTCGACCCGCGAACTGGTTTCCACCAGCACCACCAGCGAGATTGGGTAGCCCCCCAGGTCAAAGTGCGTGATCTTCTGTTCCACGCCATTGTCCGTGATCCGGAAGTCACTCGCCTCCAGGCTGTGCACCATTTCGCCGCTCGCGTCCCTCACCGTCACCGGCGTGTTCACCAGGATACTGCGCACTTTGAAAGTTTTTTCAGGTGGCGCTTTCTGAATCACCACGCCCGGCTGCGGCGTCATCGGCCCTTCCGGCGCTTGTCCATACGCGCCGGCAGCGAAGAGCAACGCACCGAGAATCACCCAGGACTTTGTCATGCGAATTTTCATGCCACCTTGCGCTCGTGGTTGTAAGCTACGAGTTCTAAGTAATAAGTAAGAAGTGACCGGCTCGCGACGAGAGAATAGACTTTAGCAAAATCTATGTTTTCACTTATGACTTAAAACTTAAAACTACTTACTCCTTTCGACGCATCCCAGCCCAAAGACGTTGCCGGAAGCCCTTCCCGCTGCCTACAATCGTACCTCGCCTTATCTGGAGATCGCTCATGCCCAACGGAAAGCGCCCCAAGCCCCAACACGCCCCGAAAGCCCCCCATGAAAACCAAGGCTTCATGCAAAGCACGTCCGCTCGGCCGATCCGCATCCTCGCGGAATACATTCATCCGCTCGTGCAGCTCAAGAGGGAAGGCATCGGGGACACCGTCGTGATGTTCGGCTCCGCCCGCATCGATTCCCACGAAACAGCCGCTTCGCGGTACACGCGCCTGAAAGACATGAAGACCCACCGAATGACCAAGCTTAAGCTGAAGCAGCATCACATCGCGCTGCGCGAGGCCAAGAGCGCCCTGGAAATGTCCCGCTATTACGAGGAGGCGCGCCGGCTCTCCCATCGACTCACCACCTGGGCCCTGTCTCTCGGGCCTCGGCCGCGCCGCTTTGTGGTTTGCTCCGGCGGCGGACCCGGCATTATGGAAGCCGCCAATCGCGGCGCCTACGAAGCCGAAGGAAAATCCATCGGCCTTTCCATTGAATTGCCCAACGAGCAATTCGCCAATCCCTACATCAGCCCCGAGCTCAGCTTCAATTTCCACTATTTCTTTATGCGCAAACTGTGGTTCGCGCAAATCGCCAAGGCCCTCATCGTGTTTCCCGGCGGCTTCGGCACCATGGACGAACTCTGGGAGATGATGACCCTTTCCCAGACCGGCAAAATGCCCAAACACACTTTGATCCTCATCTACGGCCGCAAATATTGGAATGACGTGCTCAATCTCAAAGCCATGGTCCGCTGGGGCACCATCAATCAAGCCGAGTACGACTTGCTGCAGTTCGCCGACACCGTCGACGAAGCCTTTGATCTGATCCGCGCTGGCCTCGAAAAATACCACATGCAAGTGGACCCGTTCTTACAAGCATACTGAATTTTTTTCGTCCTGAAACTAGACCTAACTCTTTCGCTATCCATACGAATGAAATAGGGCGCCCATCACTCGGCACCCCACCTGATATTCATAATGTAAAATTGTTTAACGCGCTGGAACCTCTGGTTCCTTGGAAAAGACCGCCTCGAACCTTTTAATCTCATCCTGATCGTACACTAGCACGACCGGCACGACACGCATCGAGTGCTTGCAAACGTGACACTGCACGCCTTCTCCCTGCAGGTCCTGCAGAAACCCGTCGGTAAACCGGTACTCGGCCCGCTCGTGCCGCGCTTTCTTCTGGCCTTTTGCGCCGCAATGAGGACAGCGAAATTCCACCACGTCCCTCTGCGGATCGCGGTCCAGAGCAGCCCAACCCGTGCGGCGCACCCCTACAACCTCTGGAATACGCCTGTCCATCGAAATTCTCCTCCCCGCATCCATGTTCGCTCCATTAGATGCTCGCAGGGTTCCCCAAGATGTGCCCCAAAAACCCCTTTCTTCGCATCAGTTGGCCGGCCTATTTTTCTATTCCTTCCGTTCCCCGCATTCTTTCTCCGCGATTCCGGGAACTTGTTCCTCTCCCTAGGTGTCAAACGCTGCAGAGGACGCGCGCACCTCACATCCCTGCGAGAGCGGCGCTGGTCTCCTGAAGGCAACCTCAGGAGGCTGGTGCCGCGTAGCTCTCACGTCTCGCGGGGAAATTTTCCGGAGGTGTGTGATGACTCTCGCCCCTGGTCCCGAAGATCGTCTCGGTTTTCTGCGTGACTGCCTCGTCGAAGGCGATCCCGATCAAGAGAGACGGGTTCACCGCGGCAAGCAGCGCGCTCTTTTCTTGTCGATCGTGGTTCAAATCCTGATTGTTGTCGCCCTGGTTTTGTTCCCGCTCCTCAGTCGCAGCGAAAATATCGCCGGGCGCGTGCTTCTCTATCCAACGGTGCCCTATAGCCGGGGCAGCAGCCACCGCCACGACAGAAACACAATCCGTCCGCAAGGCAACCACGCGCCCGCTTGCCGCTTTTGCCAGCCTCCCTCAATTCCCAATCAGATTGACATGCACGACAGAACTCCCCTCAAGCAATCAGACGATGAGGATCTCCCGGACATTCCCGGTACCCCAACAGGAACGCGTGAGGGCGGTTCCAGTGGGATCCTTGATCTCGGTGGCCGCAGCTCAACCGAAATCGAGAAGCCCAGCGGGAATGTGGTAACGCCACCGCGAATCCACATCGGCACCATCCAGCCGGCCATGCTCTATCATCGCGTCGAGCCGATTTATCCGCCGCTCGCCAGGCAATTGCGCCATGAAGGTCGCGTTGAACTTCGAGCTGTCATCTCAACCGATGGTTCAATCCAATCCCTCGAGGTGATTTCCGGGGATCCCCTCCTGATCCAGTTCGCCCTCGCCGCCGTCCGCGAGTGGCGCTACCACCCGACCATCCTTAACGGTCAGCCCGTCGAGGTCGACACCCACATCACTGTCGTCTACACGCTGTCGCATTGAACCTTAGCTGAAGATTTTGTCTACAGTCGCGATCACTCTGCCAGCGTTGTCATGCGGAAGCCCTGTGCAGTCAAACTAAAGAAAGTGTTGTCATCCTGCCGGGGCCGAAGGATCGCGAAGTATGCACTTTCTATGAAGTCTGATGGGAAGCAAACCTTACAGCAGCGGTTCGCCCGAATACCGCGCAATCGCCTCACGCGTCTGATCGCGCAGCCGCACAATCTCCCGCAAGTGATTGGGATCCCGGCTCGCTGCCGCCTGCTGCGGATAAATTGGCGGCAAAATCGTGATCGTTACGTGCGTCGGACGCGGCAGCGACGTGCGGTCGCGCAAAAACCTTCTCGTCCCTGCCAGCGACACGGGAATCACCGGAGCTCCCGTCGCCACCGCCCCGCGAAACGCTCCCAACTGGAACGGCCGCACTCCATCCTCCGGCGTGAACGTTCCCTCGGGAAACACAAACACAGAATCGCCCTGCTTCAAGCACTCTTCAATCTCATCCACCTGCCGCAGCCGCGAATTCGCGTCGTGCCGGTTGAACGACAAATGCCCCATCTGGTTTAAAAATGTCCCGATGAAGATCATGTCGTTCACTTCACCCTTGGCCACGAACCGGTACGGCACGCCCAGCCCCATCATCAGCGGCAACACGTCGAAATAGCTCGCGTGATTTGACGCGTACACTTTCGCTCCCGGCGTGTCCATGTACTCTTTCCCGACCACTTTCACGCGAATCCCCGCCAGCGCAAACAACACCCTGAGTGCCGCCGACGTGAATCGGCCCGCGGCCCCATGATCTTTGTACAGGCGCACGATCGCCCACGTCGGGACAATCCACAAAATAAAAACAACGATGAAGTACACGCCGTAAATTTTTTCCAGTCCCGTGCGGATTCCGCGCAGCAGCGCGCTCACCGCGCTCTTCAAAAACGATCCCGTGCCCAGGCGCGCGATCTGCACCCACGCCGGCGGTTTTGCCGCTGCCAGCGTTCCTGCCAGGTAAAGTTGCTTGGTTTCTTCCCGCCGCAATTTTCCGCTCGAGGTCTTCGGGATGCTCCCCGGCGGAATCAGTTCCACGCGATCCGGCGGGAGCCCCAATCCTCGCGAAACCTGCTCATTGATTTCCGCCACCAGCGCGGTCCTTTTCCGTCGATCCTGTTCCCGCGATTCCGCCACGATCACCAGCTTTTCCGTTCCCGTCGCTTCGCCCTTCAAACCAAACGCGACCACGCATCCCTTACGAATTCCCTCGACCCGCGAAGCCAATTCCTCGACCTCATGCGGGTACAAATTTCTACCGCCTTTGATGATGATGTCCTTCACGCGCCCGGTGATGTAAATTTCGCCATCCGCCTGGTACGCACGATCGCCCGATTCCACCCACGGATACTCGCTTCCAGGGCGCGCTGGTCCGCCCGCAAACAGTTTCTCCGTAGCCTCGGCGTTCTTGTAATATCCGCTCGTAGCAGAAGGCCCCCGAAACCACAAGAATCCTTCCGTCCGTTCCGGCACCTCTATCCCATCCTTGTCCGCAATGATCACTTCATGCTTCGGCAACGCCATGCCCGACGAGACGAACGCAATTGCATTTTCATCCTCCGCCTGCGCTGGCACCGCGCGCCCTTGGGTCGTGAACGTCTCCCGCTCCACGCGATCCACCTTCGGCCCGCGGTACAAGGGCGGGATCGTCACGCCCAGCGAAGCCTCTGCCAATCCGTACACGGGCAGCAGCGCCTCTCGCCGGAATCCGTACCTCGAAAACCTGTTAATGAATCGCTCAAGCGTCTCCGGGTTCACGGGTTCAGCGCCGTTCAGTGCGGCGCGCCAGGAACTCAGGTCCACCCCTTCCATCGCTTTGTCCGAAATTTTTCGCACACAAAGCTCGAACGCAAAATTCGGCGCCGCGCCAATCGTTCCCTTGTGCTTCGACACAGCCTGCAACCACCGCTCCGGACGCGTCAGGAACGCCAGCGGCGACATCACCACCAACGGCACACCGTGCAAAAACAGCGTCAGCCACGCACCGATCAAGCCCATGTCGTGGTACAGCGGCAGCCAACTCACTCCTACGTCGCTCGGTCCCATCTGCACCGCTTCGGCGATTGCGCGCATGTTCGCCAGCAGGTTCGCGTGTGTCAGCGTCACGCCCTTCGGATCCCCGGTCGATCCCGACGTATATTGCAACAACGCAATATCGCTGCCTTTGCGCAACCGGCTTCCGCTAAGGAACGCCGGCAGCGCGCCTGGCGCCGGCGGAGGCTCTTTCTCCGCTGCTTCCAGCAATTTCCCTGCGTCCACCACACCCAACAGTGATTTCACGCGCGGCTTCAGCAGTTTCGCCACCGCTTCCGCCCGCCGGAACGTCAGCAGCAGGCACACCCCCGCATTGTTCAGAATTGCCGACTGCCGCCCTGCGTACTCCTCGATGCGGTCCGCGCGAAACGGCGGATAGATTGGCACAGGCACCGCGCCTGCCAGCAAGATTCCCGCATAGCAGATGAAGAACTGTCGCGACGTCGGCAGCATTAAGGAAACGCGCCCTCCCGCCGGCACGCCCCTCCGTGCCAACTCCTCCGCGCACTTCTGCGCTGCCGTGTACAGCTCGCCAAACGTCAGCGTGTGCTCATTGGGATCGTCGTCTTCGGTGATGATCAGGTGCCTTCGGTTTGCGTCGTGTACCCCGCGGTAGCGGATCACTTCCACCAGCGTTTCCGCCCTTTGCGCGATCGACTCCGCACCCTCCTCATGCCTCCGCTGCGTCGCCATCGACGCCCGCAGCCCGGACATCTCCTCGTCATCGCTCGGGGCGGTGTCCGGCGCCTTCAGAATCGCCTGGATCAACTCTTCCGGAGTGTTCGCCTCGGACGCCAAGGTGTCTGGCAAGCGCACGTCAAAGGCCGCCTCCAGCCGCGTCAGCAACTCCACGCGTTCCAGGCTACCCAATCCCAGGTCGCGGTCCAGGTTCGAGGTTGCCGAAAGCGTCTCCAGGGCCCCGTGGCTGCCCAACTCTTCCAACAGCCCGCGCAACACGTCCAATACCCGTTCGCGCACGCCTGGCAGGTCTAATTGTGTTGAAGTGGTGGCCAAAGTTCCCCTCGAATTGCAGCTTCGCGTGAGGCTAACATGCACCGGCCCGATTTGCCATGACCGCCGCTAAGCGCCCTTCTTCTTTGTCTCATACCCCGCCGGCAGCAATGTAGTCGACAACTCCACGCCCGTGAGGTCAGCTTTGCTGATATCGGTCTCCCTCAAGATCGCAATTCCCATGTCCGCGCCCGTGAACTTTGCTCCGTCAACGTGGGCATCCCGGAAATTCGCGTTCCGCAGTAATGCCTTCTGGAAGTTCGCGTTCGTCAAGTCGCACCGGAAGAACTCCACTCCGCTCGCCTGCGCTTCCGTCAGGTCTGCCCCGGCTAGGCTCGCCTCGGTCATATCCGTGTTCCGCAGGTCCGCATTCCGCAGCCGCGCCCCTGAAAAATCGGCCCCAGGCAGCCGCGCTCCGCGGAGGTCACTCCCCTCCAGATTCGCATTTCGCAGGATCGCTCCAGCGAGATTCACCTTGCTCAAGTCCGCCCTGGACAGGTCCGCTCCTGTAAGGTCCGCGCGGGTCCCATTTCCCCTCCAGAAGTGCTCGTGGGACTCCAGAATTTCCGTCAAACTCTTTCCGTTGTGTTTCAGGCTTCTCAGTTTACGCAGTCCCATGGTCCCTTCATCCCATCCTTCCCAATACTTTATTTTAACCAAACGCGCCCTGCACGAGAACCGGCCAACCCTGCGCCCGGCCCCGCAACGGAGTATGCTAATTTCCAGGACCAAGGGCGCTGGCTCGCCCTTGGAACTCAATTGATGCGTTCTCTAATCCTACTTCTCGTGGCTCTCTCTCTAACTGTGCTCCGCGCCAGCGCCCAGGAAGACGAAATCGTCGCCAATCTTGCTGGCGGACGGGTCATCATCCATGTCGCCCAGGACGCCATCCTCTTTGCCGCGATCGACCATCCCTTGGAGGCGAAGTCAGTACCTCCACGCGTCGCTGCTATTGGCAACTCGCACATCGGCATCTTCTTTGGTGCTTCCGAGTGGCAGATCCCCGCCCAGCCCAGGCCCGTCCGGCTCGACCGCGACATCCAGGACGTTCGCCCGCTTGAAACGCCGGGTTACCGCCCCCCTGGTTCCGGCGAGGCCGATTTGGATGCGATGGGCGTTGCCTTTCTCGAAAAGCTCCGACCCCTGGTTTCGCAACTCCACCACAAGATTGATCTCAAACCCGACGAACCTCTTCTCGAGATCGTTCTCGTTGGTTATGCGCCTCAGGATTACGGCCCCGAAGTCTGGTTGGTCGACTATAACGTGGAGCAGGAATCCGTCGGCGTCAAAAGCGACTATTGGCAAACCCACATCCTGCGCCCGCGTTTCACCCAGCTCTATCCTCCGGAAAAACATCAGCCCAAGACCCTAGTGGAATTACGTTTCCCCGCGGATTTGAGGGAAATTCCGCTTACTGGACTCATTCAGCAAAATGACCCGCGTCTCGTCCGGTTGCGCTCATCGGACGCTCGCTTCAGCAAGGTGGTCGAGCAGATCGAGCGAGGCCAGGCCAACAAATCCAACTCTCAGGACGCCGCCGACTTCCTGCGCGCCGCCTTGCCTCTCCTTGCAGGAGATACCCACTTCATTGAGGGAGAAGTGGGCGAGCGCGGCGGCTTCGACTGGATCGTTCCGCCCGAAGAACCCAGAGAGAAGGAACAACGCGCTGAGGATAAGGAGCGCCCACCGGAAGCTCCCACGCTTCGCCGCAAACCGAATCCCAATCCCTGAGCTGCCACTCAATCGCCGGCGGCGGAACTCTGCCGCGCGTGCCGTCCGATATCGCGACGGTAATGCACGCCTTCAAACTGGATCTTCCCCGCGGCCTGGTACGCCTTCTCCAAAGCCGCTTCTAGAGAATTCCCTGTGGCTGTCACTCCAAGAATGCGTCCACCATTCGTCAAAATTTTTCCGCCCTCGCGCTTCGTTCCGGCATGCAGCACTTTCACGTCGGCAATTCTTCCCGCTTCCTCCAGCCCATGAATCTCCTTGCCATTCTCGAACTTTCCAGGATATCCGCCCGAGGCAAGGACCACGCAGGCGCTGGCCCCTGGCTTCCATTTCAGTTTCTCGGGCTGAAGCTTTCCCGCCGCCATATCGCTCAGCACTTCTGCCAGGTCAAAATCCATCCGGGCCACAATCGCCTGCGTTTCCGGATCGCCCAGACGGCAGTTAAACTCCAGCACCTTGGGCCCGTCCTTTGTCAGCATCAATCCCACATACAGAAATCCTTGGTAGTGGATTCCGTCTTCCGCCAGCCCCTTCAACGTCGGATCTACGATCGTCCTTGTAATGACGCGCCGCAGCTCGTCCGGCAGCAGGTCATCGGACGAGTACGCGCCCATTCCGCCTGTATTTGGCCCTCCGTTATTGTCAAAGACACGCTTGTGGTCGCGTGTCGGAACCAGCGGCGCGTACCGTTCCCCGTCGGTCAGCAGAATGAAGGACAACTCCTCCCCCTCCAACGCCTCCTCCAGCATCACGCGCTTTCCGCCGGCACCTAACTCGTTTTTCTCCATCACCCGCTCGATAAAGCCCGTTGCGGCATCCGGATTCGGCGCCACAAACACGCCTTTGCCCGCGCACAATCCATCCGCCTTAATCACCACCGGCCAATCCACTTCGCACAGCGCCCCGTACGCCCCTCCGGGTGAATCGTACACGCCATACATCGCCGCTGTCGGAATCTTGTGCCGTTCGAGAAACTCCTTCGTGAACACCTTGCTGCCTTCCAGTTGCGCCGCGTTTTTCGACGGGCCAACCACTGCCCATTGGCGCCCCCTGAAGATGTCGGTCAGCCCATTCACCAACGGCAGTTCTGGTCCAACAACTGTCAGATCTGGTCTTATCTTTTCGGCCAAATCAACCAAAGCTGCGACATCTCCGGCATCCGCGGCGACGCATTCGGCCTCCTGAGCAATTCCTCCATTGCCTGGAGCACACCAAACTTTCACAACTCCAGCGCTCGACTTCAGCTTCCATACCAGTGCGTGCTCACGCCCACCGCCACCAATCACCAGGATTTTCATTGTTATATTGCCTCGCGCAGCATGTCTTTGAACAATAGTCGGCGCATACAGGCGTGTCAACTTTTTGAGCGAAAATCAGACGTCAGGATAGCCCACGAGCGGGGTAGTTGAGAAGGAGAGCTAGAAATTGCAGTTTGGAAAACAACTAACCATTAAACATACCGTTAACGGTTAGACAGGAGATTGCGCCTTCGGCACAGCTCAGGCTTGGCTGAGCGCTCGTATTGGTATAGTCACGCCTGCGGCGGCGTCTGATGAGGCAAGCATGTGACAGCGCCCATCGAAGATTCCGCCTGGATCAATCACCATGCAGGGTGAATGTACCTCTCCAGTGACCACGCCCTTTGGTTGAATCTCGACGCGGCCCTTCGCGAAAATCACTCCGTCAAAACGGCCGGCGATCACCACGCGGTTGCCTTCAATCTGGCCTTCGACCTTGGCGTTTTCGCCGAGCACGACGGTCTGTTCAGAGATAATGTTTCCCTTCACATGCCCGTCAACCCGGAACGTTCCGGTCACCGTCAACGTGCCTTCCAGCGACACCCCTTGGTCAATGAAACCTGTCCACTCTTCCGTGCTTCCGTTCTTCGATGATCCCGGCCACTTCCACGCCATGAAAATACCCCCAAGAGAATACTTTACCAATCTAGCGCGGCTCCATGAGAAGTCAACGCAACTTACGTGGCGAGTTGTCGAATGCAATCCCTGCACGATGGTGCAGGAGCAAACCAGACGGAGCAAGAATTCTACTTCAGAAGCCGGTCGTAAATTCCCATCAACTGCGCGTCATCATAATATTCCAGCACGAGCTGCCCGGGCCTTGTCTTGGTTCTCTGCCTAAGAATTACTTTTGTGCCAAGATGCCGCTGTAGTTCTTCGAGAGCTTCTCGAATGTTCGGATCCAGTTGCGTTTCGCTCTGCGCCTTGGCTCCGCGCGACCGGCGCGACGCCAGCCGCTCGATCTGTCTTACCGTAAGCCCGCCCCTTGCAGCGCGCTGCGCATACCGCATGCGCAACTGGGAATCGGGCACTGCCAGCAATGCTCGTCCGTGGCCCGCGGTCAGTTTTCCTTCTTCAATCCAATCCTGAATGGTCGGCTCCAATTTCAGCAACCGAATCGCGTTTGCCACGGTCGTGCGATCCTTGCCGGTTCGTTCGGCCACGACTTCTTGCGTTGCGTGGAACTCATCCATCAGGCGTTGAAACGCACGTGCTTGCTCGATTGCGTTCAGGTCTTCGCGCTGGATGTTTTCGACCAGCGTCATTTCCAACGCCAACTCATCCGACACCTGGCGCACAATCGCCGACACGGTCTTCAACCCAGCGCGCTGCGCAGCGCGCCATCGGCGTTCGCCGGCGATCAACTGATAGCGATTCCCAATCGGACGCACAACCAGCGGCTGGATGATTCCGCTCGATTGAATCGAGCGCGCCAGTTCGTCCAGCGCTTCTTCCCGGAATCGCGTGCGAGGTTGGTACGGACTCGGCTCGATTAAATCGATGTCAATTTGCAGCGGCATCGATGGAGCCGGACTCATCGCCGGCGCAACTGCTGCGCCCGTGCCACCGGATGCAGGCATACCTGCCGTGATCGGCGGATTTCCTCCAACGGACTTTGCAGGAACCTGTGGTTCAGGCTCCCGAATGAGCGCTCCGAGCCCCCGCCCCAACGCGTTTCTCGGCATGAGCAATTACCTCCTGAGCAAGCTGCGTGTATCCCTCCGCACCTTTGCTGTGTATATCATAGAAAATAATAGGCTTACCGAAACTTGGCGCTTCCGCCAAGCGTACATTTCGCGGGATCAGGCTCTGAAAGACCTGCGTACCGAAGAAACTTCTTAGATCGGTGGCGACCTGGCGCGACAAGGTCGTTCGTTCGTCGTACATCGTCAATAGAATGCCCTCGATCTCCAGGCTGGGATTCAACGTTCGGCGAATTCGCATCAAGGTATCCAGTAATTCCGAGACTCCCTCGAGCGCCAGGTACTCGCATTGGATGGGAACCATCACAGAATCGGCAGCCACGAGAGCATTGAGAGTCAAAAGGTCCAAGGCTGGGGGACAGTCCAGCAGGATGAACTTGTATCTTTCGCGCAGGGCCTGCAGGAACGCCTGAAGCTTATACTCGCGGTTCTCGGCCGCGACTAATTCGACCGCAGCCCCAGCCATGTTCTTGTCGGAAGGGACAACATCCAGCCCCTCCACTTGCGACTTCTGCAGGATTCTCTCAAATGGTTCGCCTAAGATAAGTGCGTGATAGAGGGTGCGCCGGGAGGGGTCCTTCTGGAATCCAATGGCGGCAGTGGCATTGGCTTGAGAGTCACAATCGATAAGTAAGGTAGATTGCTCGGCAGCGGCAAGGCAGGCGGCAAGGTTGACAGCAGTAGTGGTTTTTCCGACCCCACCCTTTTGGTTGGCGACAGCAATGACCCGGGCCAAGAAAATCCCCCAAACCGACTGAAAATAGCAGAGCCTTGGCATGGAAGCAAGTTCTTTCACGTAAAAGATAGGTGTGACTGCGGATTTTCTGTGGAATCAAGATTGTTCCACGTGAAACACTACCAGCTATCCAGCTATCCACACAGGACTTACATCCTCAATGCAAGCAAAACACGTTTGTCACAGCTGTTCCACGTGAAACAATGAATTCTAATCAATTCCAAAGAAAAGCGGACTTGCGACAATCTTCCGAGTTTCTTCAACTTTTCGTCGTCACGCCGACCTTTCCACTGTCCTAGTTCCGACAAGGATGTACCTTCTCAAAGACTGGGGCACTGCAATCGGATCCTGCCACTCCCAGCGCGCCGACTTGCGAACTTCATCCAAATCTCGGCCACCGATCCAAAGCACAATTCGGGTCGCAGACAATTCCTCCGATCCCGCCCAATCCAGGAAGGAGCCGAAATCCCCAAGGGCCCTTGAACAGACATAATCTAGGGGTGCGAGATGCTCAGAAAGCTCCTGATAACGGTTGATAAGCACTTTGACATTCGGCAGTTCCAACTCTCGAACCACTTCTGCTAGAAAAGTGCCTTTTTTGATGTTGGATTCCACCAGAAGTAATTCCAGTTCCGGCCGAACTATTTTTAGAGGAATTCCGGGAAACCCAGCGCCAGAACCAATGTCGGCGAGCCGACCAAAATCGACCGGGACGGCGACCGCCGCATACATGGATTCGCAAAAATGACGATAGAGGATCTCAAGAGGCTCTCGAATCGCGGTCAAATTCAGCTTTTCATTCCAGTGCCCCAAGATCTTCATATATCGCTGAATTAAGATGACTTGCTTTTCGTCCACCTGGATCTGAAACTCGCCGAGTGCCCGGCGTATTGTCTCTTCCGTAATGGGAGGCTTCACACCTGTTATCATTATAGTAAATACCCTATAATCCTATGATTCGACAGAGCTTATTGTGCTTCCGGGGCCCGCAAAAAGTATTTTGGGCCGGCTATTCCGGCAACCACGTCCACCGCAGCGTGCCACACCATCACCGGTATCAAGCTTTGAAAGAATAGGCGAAAAACTCCGAATACAAAGCCCATCAGCATCGTCCCAAGAACTCCGCTCTTTCCTTGATAAGTGTGCGCCAAGCCGAACAGGAGCGATGTGATGAGCACAACAGCCCAGGGAAGAATTCCCGCGCGACTCAGAGCTGCCATCGCGAATCCGCGATACAAGAACTCTTCGCAAACTCCCGCACTGATCGCCAGGGCGCAGTATGGCGCAAATTCCACCGGTTTTCCCGGCAAAATGCGCTCCGCAAGCTTGCGCATGAAATCCGGCACGGGTCCAGTCATCCGGCTCACGCGACGCAGATTGAACCACTGAAAAGCGCCAAGCAGTGCGGCTCCAACCAGACTCAAAAACAGGTGACCGAGCGTCAACCGCCCGCCGAGGCCCAGTTCGGAGGCTGCCAATCCACGGGTCAAAGCACGCCACGCCACCACGCCGAGCAGTAGCCATTGAAACGCGATCGTCGACCCATAGAGAGCGAGGCGCTCCTTCGTCCCAATCGCTGCCTGAGCGAGTAGACGCTGTAATCGCACCCGGCCCCGCCAAGGAATCACCGCGCCGAGAATGAGGAAGATCAACCAGAAGTCCCAAGGCATTGGCCGATGAGAACACTTTCCCTATCACTTATGCAAGGTGACCAAAGTCCTATGATTCCAATTCCCATCCAAGCAGGAATTCGCCGGCATCGTTATAATCGAAGCGCTGTACAGCGAGGTGTGGCTTGACCGAGCCCGTGAAACTTACGGCCATGGTCAAGGCAGCCGGTTGAGCGGCGAAGCTGAGTCCCGGGACGCTGGACTCAATACTACGGCGCCTACCACTGCCGACTGATCCGAACGTGCTCGTTGGCTTCAATACCAACGACGACGCTGGGGTGTATTTACTCGACGCCCAACTGGGTCTCGCACTCGTGCAGACGGTCGATTTCTTCACTCCAATTGTGGATGATCCCTTCACTTTCGGCCAAATTGCCGCCGCTAATTCACTTAGTGACGTTTATGCCATGGGCGGCCGGCCAGTTTCCGCACTTTCGCTGGTTGGCTTTCCTGAAAAAGGCGATCCCACAATCCTGGAGCAAATTATCCGCGGCGGCCTGGACAAAATGACCGAAGCGAAGTGCAGTGTGATTGGCGGCCACTCGATCCGAAACGACGACATACAATTCGGGTATGCGGTGACAGGTGTCGTAAATCCAAAGCAAGTCTGGCGAAATGTGGGCGCGCAACACCATGATGTCCTTCTGCTGACGAAAGCTCTCGGCACCGGGGTTATCTCCACGGCGCTCAAGAAGGACCGCGCCGGAAAAGAACCACTCGATGCCGCCATCGTTTCCATGTCGCAACTAAACCTGGCGGCAGCAGACGCGCTGCACGAAGTCGAAACGCAACTCGGTTCTCGCGCGGTGCACGCAGTTACCGACGTCACCGGCTTTGGGCTTCTGGGACACGCGCGCGAAATGGCCCTCGGAGACCCCGGTGCGGGCACACCAGCCGTTTCGCTAGAAATTAGCTATAAATCCGTGCCGCTGCTGCCGGGCGCGCTCGATGCAGTTTGGGATGGCATGATTCCGGGCGGGCTGAATAATAATCGAGACTTCCTAGGAGACTGTGTTGGTTTTGCCCCTGACATCTCCGAAGAACAGCGCGCCATTCTATTTGACCCGCAAACCTCCGGTGGGCTACTCATTGCCATTGCGCCAGATGCCGAGGCAGCAGCGTTGAAAAGTCTGCAGCGGCACGGCGTGAAAGCAGCGCGCATCGGCCGGGTTCTCCCGAAAGCGATACCACTTCTATCGGTCATTTGAAGAATCTGGCAAAACAATCGCAATGGATACCATTACCCACGGAATTGCCGGTGCGCTAATCAGCAAGGCAGCTTTTGGTGGCCGCGACATGTTTCCGCCCACCGCAATGGGGAAGCGGCGCTTGGCAACCTGGGCGCTCATGCTTGGAGCCATCTTCCCGGACTCTGACGTTTTGCGCGATTTCTTTTCCAGCAACACGCTGTTGATGATCACCTGGCACCGCAGCATCACGCACTCGCTGCTTTGTTTGCCGATCTGGTCGGTGATCCTGGCGGCGCTTATGCTAGAGATCGCGCGATGGCGGAAGTGGGAAGCGCTTTCCTTCGTTGCCTTGACCGGTTTGTTTGCGGTGGGGATTCTGAGTCACATCTTCCTTGACCTGGTGACCACCTTTGGAACCATGATCTGGTCCCCACTCGAATGGTCACGCCCCGCATGGGACATCCTCTTTATCGTCGATTTCACCTTCACCGCGATTCTGCTGCTTCCGCAGTTGCTTGCCTGGACCTTTGAGGATCCCGCGCACAGCCGTCGCCGCGCGGTAATCATGTGGCTTATTTTCACGCCGGCGCCCTACCTGATTTCCAGGATTGGACTGATTGTGGGGGCGCGGATTTCCAACACGGCAATCGTGGTTGCCACCGCGCTCTTTGCGGTACTGTTTCTGTTCCCTGCCATCGAAGGCCTGGGCTTGCGCGTCTCTTATGAGCACTGGAATCAGATCGGATTAACCGTGGCGATTGTGTATATCCTCGCGGCCAGCTATGCGCACCACGTGGCTTACGGCCGAGTGAAACAATTCGCCGCTCAGGAAAATCTCGAGGTGCAGGCGATCGGCGCGTTGCCTCTGCCGCCGTCGTTCTGGCACTGGGATGGGTTAGTGCGTGCTCCCCGCGGCGTGTACGAAATACGCATGGATTTAAGCGACGAACTTCTCAAGTATGGCGCTTCGCCTGAGGCCAAGGTTCTCCAGCACACCTATTATCCGGACGCGCTGCCGAACGAATACATTGAGGTCGCTCGCCAGCTTCCCGAAGTGCAGAAGGTGTTGTGGTTCGCACGCTTTCCCGTCACGCGCTTTCATAAGGAAGGCAGCGAGGCCATCGTGGAGTTTTCCGATTTGCGCTTCCCGCAGATTCGCCGCGACCGCCCGGCCTCGTTCACCTATCGAGTGCGCTTCGCTGCGGATGGCCAGGTCGTGAAACAAGGATGGGTTCGCCAGTAGGAGACAAAGGTTCCCTGAGTTGTTTATCTCTTTCCGTGCGGCTCGTTCTGGGCAGGCTGAATAACTACGTGGCGTTCATCGCCCGTGCCGACGCTTTCCGTGCGCACGCCCGGCATGTCCTTCAACGCCAAATGCACGATGCGGCGCTCCCGCGAAGACATCGCATTCAATTGGAAAGGCTGTTTCGAAGCCAGCACGCGCTCTGCGGCCACCCGCGCGGTCATGCGTAACTCCTCAAAGCGCAACGCGCGAAAGCCACCGCAATCGAGATGGATTTTTTCGTGGTGGGCCGGCTCTAAGCCCAGGGCGCGAAACGCCAGGTGTTCTAGGGCTTTCAAAACTTCTCCGCCGCGCGCCACCAGGATCTCTTTGTCCCTGCCGTCGATATCGGCGAAAACTTCCGCTTCACCCTCTTCCGTGCCGCTCGAGGGCTCGGCCGTCCGCACCTTAACGTTCAACTCAAACTGGCCGGCGCGAACGATTATCTGTAGGAAATCGCGCAGCGCCTGCGCGGCGGCTTCGCGGTCCAGCTTACCTTCGCGAACGAATTCCTTGGTCATGTGACTCCCGGCTGCGCTGACTGCGCCCCTCCGGAAACCTCTCTGCGCTTACTTCTTGGCGCGCGTGGGCTTGGCTGGAGCGGGAAGAGGGTGAGTCCGGTTCAGGTACCACTGTTGCAGGATACCGATCAAGCTGCTGGTAAGAATATACAACGCCAGGCCGCTCGAAAATGGAAAAATGACGAACATGACGGACATGCTGATGGGCATCCATTTCATCATTTGAGCCTGCTGCGGGTCGGTCGAGGTCATGGGCGTCATCTTCGACACCAGGTACATCGAAACGCCCACGGTCACGGGAAGAATGTAGAGCGGGTCCTTGGAAGCCAGGTCGTTGATCCACAGCCAACTCGCATGGCGCAATTCGATGGCATAGCGCAGCGCGGTGTTCAACCCGAACCAGATAGGCATCTGCAGCAGCATCGGGATACATCCACCGACAGGATTGACGCCTTCGCGCGAATAAATGGCCATAACTTCCTTGTTCATTTCGGCCTTGCGCGGGTCGTTCATCTTGTACTTCTTGTATTTTTCCTGAATCTGCTTGATTTCCGGCGCTACGCGTTGCATTTTGATTGTCGTTTTGTAGCTGGAAATGCGCAGCGGGAAGAGCACCATATTGATCACGATCGTGAGAACCACGATCGCCCAGCCCCAATTCGGAATGTACTTGTACAGCCATTTCAGGCCGTGAAACAGCGGGTCGGCAATCACTTCCAGCCAGCCGAACTGCACCAGCGAATTCAGCGGCGGGTGCATGGCCTTCAAATCGTCATAATCTTTTGGACCGACGTACACGCGCAGCGCCATTGGTTGCGTGGTCGTGGTGGTTGCGACCTCGGGAATGGCTTCGGACTTTTCCTTGCCGTCCACCGTGATCGTGTCCCAGACCTTCCAGTAGCGAGTTTGCAGAGTCGTGGACAGAGAATCATTCGGCGGCAGAAATGTTGCGGTGAAGTAGCGGTCCGCAACGCCCGTGAAAGTCTTCCCGCCTTGCCAAACATTGCCCCACTTGTCCGGGCTATCCAGCTTTTTCTCGAGAAACGTCGAAAGCTTCCCATTCTCGCTGTAGAACGTATTAATCGTTGCGGAGGGCGCTGGGTCGGTCACGGTGACATCGCCAAAGCCGCCGCGCCACGACAATCCTGACAGCACGTGCGACCCGTTGTAGTTGGTGATGGTTTCCACGGTCACCACATAGGAATGATCGAAGTGAAACTTCTTGGTCACTTCCAGGTGGCCGTCACTCCAGGTGAACGTCAGGTCCGCCGGCGCTTCCAACGAGGAATTATCGCTCGAAGCCTTGTACAAGCCGGTGTTCGCGGCTTTTTCCCACTGCGGATCGTCGAAGACCAGCGAAAACGGCCAGCCGCCCGTCTTTGCCGAAGATTCCGGATGCACCAGATCCAGGGTGCGCCGCGGTTTCGCGTCGTCTTTGTAATTCTTGAGCTGCCAGCTCTTCACCACCGCGCCGCGATTGGAAAATTCCACACGGTACAGCGCGTTTTCCACCACGATGGTGCGCTCCTGCTCCTCCCCGGTCGGCGGCACAACCGGCGCCATCGCAGCGCTCAGAGCCGCCTTGGGGCTAGCGGACGGTGTCGCGGTGCCTCCACTTGTTCCAGAACTCGCGGGTGTGCCGGCCGTAGCGGGTCCGCTCACCGCAGGCTTTTCCTGCTGCGACGGTTGGGCTGGCGGCTTTGGCCCGAAGTACTTGGCCCACAGCAGAATTACTCCCATGGAGAGCAGCGACGCCACCAGGATGCGCAATTCCGGTGTGAACTTGTCCTTTTGTGGCCCGAGCGGCGGCAATGGATTCATCGGCGGGGTGCTCACGAGCGCACCTCGCAATGGTGTGCGCGGTTCTCAGACCGGCTTATCTCAAAACTCTTGTTGCACGTATTCTCTTGCATCTCTTCCCATTTCTCCGGAACCGGGTCGTACCCAAATTTTCGCGAAAGCGGATGGCAGCGCAGCAATCGTTTTGTTCCGAGCCACACGCCTCGAGCCACTCCGAATCGTTCGATCGCTTCGTAGGCATAGCGGGAGCAGGTCGGCTCAAAGCGGCAAGTTCCCGCAAACAACACCGAGAGGTAGGACTTGTAGCAACTCAGCGCGAACAGCGCCGCACGCACGCCTACGTGTTTCGGCGAAGATGCCACATTCTTCTCGGTCGTGGAGCGGCCGCCGTCTGCTTGCCCTGAGCTTCGAAGGGAGGCGGGCGCCTTTTCCCTGCGGCTCGGCATCGTGTTCACAGCTTCTCCAGCACCCGCACGAGATCCTCCGTCAGCGCGGCAAACGGCGCCTTGCCCACCGAACTCTTCGGATGAATGACGATGTCCCATCCCGCGGGTATCTCCTGCCGGTGGCAACGCACGATTTCGCGCACTCGCCGCCGAATGCGGTTGCGCACTACCGCGCCGCCCAAGGCCTTTTTGATGCTGAAGCCGAAGCGGCTCGCACTCAGATCGTTGGAACGAACGAAGACGGTGAAGTGGCTGCTCGAAATGCGCTTTCCGGAGCGGTACACAGCATCGAATTCGCCGCGACGCACCAGGCGCGCCTCACGCGGAAACGTTTGGCCCTTCACGGGCCCGCCGCCACTACTCGGGCGTGAGGCGATGACGTCCCTTCTTGCGGCGCGCCGCAAGCACCTTGCGGCCGCCCTTGGTCTTCATGCGCGAACGGAACCCGTGAGTTTTGGCGCGGCGGCGTCGCCGCGGTTGAAAAGTACGCTTTGGCAAAGTATTCCCCCCTTGATTGTTTGTACGGCCCTACGGCCCGCGAAATAACCCATGGGCCACCAAGCGTGCCGCTCCTCGCGGCCGTCTCCAGACACAACTCACGCTGGCTCTGGGGTTCGCTCCGACAAGCTACACTGCCACAGTTCCGGCAGCAATTCGGATTTACTAGTGTACTTGCCGCGCGCGCGGGTGGTCAAGAAACCTGGGGGTACTTGAAAATTCGGTTCCGGTGCCCAAGTTACCGGTAAGCCGACAAACCAGGACCTCGTGAAGATTCTGGCGTCGTTACCGATCCGAGAAGACATACAAACTCGGCATACGAGTGGGTACTGCGGTGAAGTACCAACGTCAAAGCGCACCAGCCTCACCGGCCCATCGTGCGATATATTTTTTTAGGAAAGCGCTGAATTCCGAGGCTTGCGCGGGTAACTTCCTGGCCCTACTGCTGATCTCGTAGAATTCCAGTGTAACCAACGGTTCAGTGAGTTCACTCATACTTACCTTGCGGCTGCGACATGCTGGTAATCCAAAGGAGGGGATGACTGCGATTCCTTGTTCGGCCTCAACCAATCCGATCTGAGTATCCAGCAAATTGACGGTCTGGCCGCGTCTACATGCGATCCCAGCCTTCGCGAGCTGTTTGTCGATTAGCTGTTGGTGAGGATAGTTTGCCGTGAGTGAAATGAGCGTTTGGTCGTTCAGCGCCGACCACCGAGTAGACACTCGGTCGGGCGTGCCATCCTTGTCGGCTCTGATCACCATAAGCGAGAATCGAAAGAAGGGTACACGTCGCAAGCCGGGCATTCTTTTGAAAATGCCCAAGCCCAAATCGAGCTTCCCTGCTTCAACCCTATGCGCAATTGCGCCAATGGTGCCGTCGAAAATGCCAATCCGCAGTTCGGGTCGCGCCTCTCGAAAGGCCTTGATGGCTGGCGGCAATACGTTGGCCGCGATCCAGGGGGTCGTTCCGACTGTGATCCAGCGCGCCTTTTCCTTCTCTGCGTGTGCGATGCGCGACATTGCTCCATCGAGCGTTGTGAGGCAGGCCTTCGTAATTGCAAGAAGTTCTGTGCCTTGCGGTGTCAACGTAACTTGCCGCGTCGTCCGATCAAAAAGGCGAAACCCCAGTTGGCGTTCGAGTTCCCGGATCAAGACGCTCAAACCTGAAGGCGTAATGTACAATACCTCCGCTGCACGAGCGAAACTTAGATGTTGGGCCACGAGATGAAACGCGCGGAGCTGTCGGGATGTAAAGTCCATTGCTGAGAGTTTATCACTAAATATAGATAATTAAGAACTTGTCGTTCACAATAACTGGGCGTAGAAATCAAGACTAAGAACTGCGCGGCGAATGCTCGCAGCTCAAATTGAAAAGCAAAGGAGAAGGTTATGACGGAAAAGTTGAATATCGTGCTGATCCATGGTGGCTTCGTGGACGGTTCCGGCTGGGAAGGTGTCTATAGAGTCTTGAGGAAGAAGGGCTACAACGCTTCCATAGTGCAGAACCCCACGAGCTCACTGGCGGACGACGTGGCCGTGACAAAGAGAGTCATTGCAGCTCAACCTGGCCGGGTGGTCCTGGTCGGCCATTCGTATGGCGGAGTGGTTGTGACGGAAGCAGGGAACGACCCGAAAGTAGCGGGACTCGTCTACATTGCCGCGTTCGCCCCGGATGCGGGAGAGTCCATCGAAACGCTGATCCAAAATCCCCCTCCTGGAGCGCCCGTCCCTCCGATTCTGCCGCCGCAAGACGGCTATTTACTTCTAGACCGCTCAAAGTTCGTCGCTTCTTTCGCGGCGGACGTGAATGCCGATCTGGCAGCATTCATGGCCGATTCGCAGGTGCCGTGGGGTGTGCAGGCGTTCACCGGAGCAGTCAGCCAACCCGCCTGGAAGTCAAAGCCCAGTTGGTACTTGGTTTCTACCGAAGACAAGATGATTCCGCCGGATGCTCAGCGGGCGATGTCCAAGCGTGCAGGGTCCAAGGTCGTCGAGACCGAAGGAAGCCATGCGGTCTACGTCTCGCACCCTGATGTTGTCGCTTCTCTCATCGAAGAAGCAGCGGTCGGTTCAGTCTCAACAGGAAGTAGGGCGGCAGCTACACAGCGTTAAAAGCGCCAATAAGAGGCGTGTTTATCCGTCTTACTCGGCAGGATCGGGCGTCCTAGAGTCCAGCGGTTTGAAAAGACGTCCCGCTGGAATCGCCAGGGCGCCTGATTCTCTTTTTCGTTTGCGAACTAATTGGCCTAGCTCCTGGTAAACGCGGAAACCCGACAAATCGGTAATGGGAGCACTCCTCACAGGGAAAAATCCAGTTGCACCGAACTAAGGCAGTAGCCAAGGGTGTCTCCCTTTTCCCCGTTCCATAACCTACCCGTCAGAAAGGCAGGGACTGTGCGAATGCCAGCCTCGCCTTCGTTTATCTAGTTCTGAGCCGAGCCGCCTTGGCCTTTTGCCGCCTGCGCGCGCATCTTCCCCCAGTTGTAGACCGGATACTTCGGGCGCTTGATCGGCGGCACTGGATGTTCGTTCAACTCGGTGAGGGCTTCGGAAACACCCTTCTCTAACTGTGGATCACGCCCCTGCCGCCAGAGTGCGGGATCGAGTTCCACCTCGATGTCCGGCGAAACGCCCTTGTTCTCGACGTCGAACTCCCCGGTCTTCGTATTAAAAAGAGCCCACCGCGGCGCGGTAATTTGGCCGCCATCCATTAACGGCGGATAGCCGCCAATGCCGATCAGCCCACCCCAGGTACGCGTGCCGATCAGGGGGCCGATACCCAGTTGCTTGAACATCCACGGCAGCGCGTCGCCGCCGGAGCCGGCATACTGATTGATCAGCATCACTTTCGGGCCGAAGATCACCTGTGGGATGACCTCATCTTTGCCCTCGCGCGTCATCGCGGCAAAAAGCAACGGACGATTCAACCAGTCCACGATGTAATCCGCGATCGCGCCGCCGCCATTGAAGCGTTCATCGATCACGGCTCCTTGCTTCGCATTCTGCGCGAAGTAATAGCGGTTGAAATTGTTAAAGCCGTTCCACCCCGTATCCGGGAGATAGACGTAAGCCAACTTGCCGCCACTCAACTCATCCACTTTCCGGCGGTTGCTCTCCATCCAATCGCGCTGCCGAAGCGAGCGTTCGCTTCCAATCGGCACCACTGTCACCGTGCGCGCATCTTTGCCGCTCGGGTCCGGTCCCACCTTCAATTGCACTGCTTTTCCAGCCCGCTCCAGAAAGAAGCTGTAAATTTCGTCGCTGCCGTGCACCTCGCGTCCATCCACGGCCAGCAGATACTCTCCCTGGCGGACGTTTACGCCCGGTTCTGTGAGCGGCGCGCGCAGGTCCGGGTTCCAGTTTTCGCCAAAGTAGACTTTGGCGAAGCGGTAGCGGTCGTGGTCGATCGTGTAGTCCGCGCCCAGCAGGCCGACGCTAACCCCTTTCACTTCCGGGCGGTCCCCGCCAAACACGTAGATGTGCTGGGCTGTGATCTCGCCCAGCATGTCCGCAAAAATGTAGTTCAGGTCCGCGCGGCTCATGACGTTGTCCACATACGGTTGATAGGCCACCATCAACGACTTCAGGTCCGCGCCGTGCAGGTTGGGATCGTAGAAGAAATCGCGCTCGATGCGACCGACGTCGCGGAACATCTGTTGCCACTCGGCGCGAGGATCCACATAGACCTTCATGGATTGGAGGTGCAAGGTGCCGTCGGGTTTGCCCGGCTCTCCAGGTTTCCCGAGAGCATCCACCGGCTTGATCGCCCAGGTGCCATGCGGCGGTTCGCCGCCACCGCCTGCGCCCATTGAATTCCGCGGCGGCAGTTGCTCGTAAAGGGCTTTCTCCCCATTGGACGAGATGACGAACTCGCCGACGTTGTCCAACAGTTTGTCGGTCTTCCGGGTGCAGACGTCAAACTTGTGCACGATGCGGCCACGCGGCCCGCCTTCATTCACGATCGGGCCTTCGAGCAGATACAGCAGGTGTGTTTTTCCAGCCAGCAGGCGGTCGTAATTCCGCGCGGGAATGGGCAGCGCCAGGATGCGCTGGTTGATGTTCTCGAAATCGATCTTCACATCATGAGTTTCTTTCCCTTCCTTCTCGCCTTTTTCGTCTTTCTTTCCTTCGGCATTCTTGTCTCCGCCCTTGTCCGCTTTCTCTGCGGAGGACTCCGCGCCGGGCTTGTTTTCGCCTTCGGGTTTGCACTCATCCGCGGGCGCTTTGGGGGCATTTGCGTCACCGGATTTGTCGGGCTTGACCTTCTCTTCATCGCTTTGCGGAGCCAGAGGAGATTTCAGATCTTTTTGCAGAACAATCACATAAGCGCTACGCGTGACGGGAATCTTGAAACCGCCCATGCTGGCGGCGATTGTCGGGCCGTCATCGGTGCTGGCGAAGAAGTACAGGTACCTTCCATTTTTGTCGAAGGCAACGGAGGCGGCATCGCTCAATCCATCGGTCACTTGATGGGCGGTCTTATCCTCCACGCCATACACAAAAACGGCGCGCAGCGAATTGTCCAACTGGCGCGTATACGCAATCCAGCGGCTGTCCGGCGACCACACGGCATGGAATCCCGAGCCAGGGCCGCCTTCGTACGGATTGGTGTCCACCAGAACTGGTTTCCCCGCATCTATGTCCACGTACCAGAGATTCAGCCGCTTGTCGCTGTAAGTGATTTTCTTGCTGTCGGGCGACCATGCGGGCGAGTAGAAGAACGATGGCGGATTGCCCAGGTTGATTTTCTTCACTTCACCCATGCCGTCCTGCGCGCGCAGGTGCAAGGCATATTCGCCGGACTCGTCCGAAAAATACGCGATCCATTTCCCATCCGGTGACCACGCCGGATCACGTTCTGCGACGCCGGTCGTGTTCGTCAGGTTGCGGATGTCTCCATGCTCCACCGGAACGGTGAGGATCTCTCCGTGCGCTTCAAAAACGGCGCGCGCGCCTGTTGGCGAGATGCTCGCGTGGTCGATTTGCTCGGCGACATTCACGTAGTGCGGCCGCACAGCGGGAAAATCACCGGTGACGCGGATGTTCACGGCATTCTGTTTGCCGGTGGCTAAATCGAACAGGTGAATCGACCCGAACTGTTCGTACACGATTGCGTCCGGGCCCGCCGAGGCCGATTTGATGTCCACGCCGTTGCTTGGCAGGGCTGCAGTGACCTGTTTAGTTTTAGTGTTGTAGACGTACAGACTCACCGGTCCATCCCGGTCGGAGAGAAAATAGACCCTGTCACCGATCCACATGGGTGTGGAATCGTTGGAATCCTTGCGTGGCACTTTTTCAAAGCTGGAATCGGAAAGTCTCGCGATCCAGATCGGAGAAGCCGTGCCACCTCGATAGTGCTTCAGCCCGCGATGAAATTGCCAAGATTCCCGGAAATTCGTGAATGGCACATACGCGAGGTGCGAACCGTCGGGAGAATACGAGCCTTCCACGGCCATCGGGAGTGGAAGCAATTCCGGCAGCCCCCCAGAAATACTCACGGTGTACAACTGCGTGAACCCGGAATAGGAGTCCCGCGCGGACCGGAACACGATGCGCTTGCCGTCAAGAGTCCAGCCGACGACCTGGTCCGGACCGGGATGCGTCGTCAGCCGTTTCGGGATACCGCCCGCTGCGGGAATTACGTATACGTCCTCGTTGCCATCGTATTCGCCTGTAAAGGCGATCATTGTGCCATCGGGTGAAAACACCGGGTCGATTTCGATGCCCACATCACTGGTCAGACGCTTAGCGTCGCTTCCGCTGCGGTCGACGATCCACAGATCGCCGCCATAACTGAACGCGATCTGCGTCTTGCTGACTGCAGGCTTTCGCAATAGGGCATATTGAATGTTGGACTGGGCCGCGAGCTCTGGCGCGACGACAAAGAAGAAGATAGTCCCGAGCACAACTGAGGAAAAAACAGACGTGCGGAATTTTCTAGGCATCAGATCCTCCGGGAGGCGCAACTATGGGAGTTTGGACGCAACGCAGAGTGGAATGACTTGTGCGCTCTTCATGTAAAACAGCCAGCAGGAGTCTACCACACGACTTGCAGGGTGGCATGCCAACAAGCGCCAGAATGTCTCAGTGCGGGTCCCCGGTGACTACCGCCAGGGCGAAGCCATCATAACCTTTGCTGCCCACGGTCTGGATTTCCGTGGCGCACACGCGGGACTCGGCGGCGAGGCGTTCATTGAATCGGCGCACGCCCTGAATGTTGGCATCTGTGCTTGAAGCATCAATCACGCCGCCCTTGCGGATCACGTTATCGGCGATGATCACGCTGCCGGGTCGCGAAAGCTTCAGCGCCCATTCAAAATATTCCGCCATGGTGGGTTTGTCGGCATCGATAAAAATGAAATCAAAGGGGCCACGGCCCTCGGCGGCGATTTTTGGAAGGGAATCCAGCGCGGGACCCAGGCGCAATTCGATTACGTTGGCCAAACCCACGCGTGTAAAGTTGTCCCGGGCCACTTCCGCATGCTTTGCGTCGGCTTCGAGTGTGACCACGCGTCCACCCGGAGACACGGCGCGAGCCAGCCAGATGGTGCTGTACCCGCCGAGCGTGCCGATTTCCAGAATATTGCGCGATCCCAGCATGCGGGCCATAAGATGCAGCAGTTTCCCTTGAGGCGGGGACACCTGAATCGGGGGCAAGCCCGCCGCTGCACTGGCTTCGAGTGCGGCATCCAACTCCGGATCGCTGGGGACGAGCAAACCATTGATGTACTGATCGACCGCACTCCAGACTTCCGGGTTCATAACTCTCTCTCCTGTGCCGAGCTACACGACTTCAGAAGCGCCAGCCGTAGCCGAACACGACTTGAATGCTGTGCTGCATTTTACCGCCTCCCACCGGCTGAACACTTCCGTCGACGTTCACATTGCGCGTGCCGAAGTACAGGTGCGTGTCTCCCAGTTCGATGCGCAGCGTGCTTCGTTCACTGGGGTACAGCTCGATGATGCCGCCAAGATCGAGCGCGAAATTGGTGGAACGGCCATAGCCAAACACGGGTGTCGATCCGCTCGACGTGGTGATGCTCGTGAGCGCCTGGGAATAGCTGTGGAATCCTGGCCTGACCTTGCCGAAGAAACCGAAATGATTGCGCCGGATGCCGCTCTTCAGGCCGACAAGGCCTTGCAAAATCGTGCCGCCATCGTGCGGCCCGGAGAAATCCGGACGGCGCGGAAAGTAAAGCAGGTCGCCGTCGAGATAGAACACTCCATAGAAACGATAGGAGGCATAGCCGCCGAAGCCCGGCTCGGTTCGTACATTGTCCGTCAGGCCTTCGCGCGCAATCGTCATGGCGCTAAAGAGCGGGCCAAACTCCCAATGACCTGGCACTTTGCTCTCTGGCGCATTCTCGATCAGTGCGCCGGGCCGGTACGCCACGCCAAAGCTGAGCCGCGTAGTGTCATCGATCTTTCCGGTAAGGACCGCCGTGCTGCCACCGGTGTACGTGGCGGAATACGCGGGCACGCGGTAGGGATTGCCTTCGATGTCCGCGCGCAGGATCCAACGCGGTGAAGGGTAATACTCGATGCCTCCACCGAGATTGAGCACAAAATAGGTGGTCGGCTGCTCGATGTAGGCGAGGCTGGTTTGGCTCGAGAACACTTCCACTCCCGTGAAGTGCAGCAATCCCGGCCGGACCAGGCCGAACACGGAGAGCTTGCGCGTCTGGATGACCTTGGCGCGAAGGCCAAAGACGGCCTGCACAGTCCGACCGCCTTGAATCAAAGGAAGCGGTATACCGTGCTCCGGGAAAAAATCCACTTGCGATTCGAGCGCCAGGCGGCGGTTCAGATTCCAATCGAGACGTCCGCCAAGGCCGGAGAAATTGGTGCCCTGCAGGTTGGAATTGGTCTCTCGAATGGTCGAGAACTCGGCGCCCAGCTCCATGCGCGTGTAGTTGTCCTGGGCACAAACCGGAAGCGCCAGCAGCAACGAGAAAGGCAGGATTCTGATCGAAGTAAGGAATAGCGTTTTACGAAGCATAGTTCAGCGAGAAGCCGTGTCCTTCCACCACTCAGGGAGAGCCGCTGGAACCGCGGAAAAGTATTACATGCACAGGAAGCGGAACGCTATCTGGGACCACCTTCAAACCGGATGGGTCTCGCGGTACTCGTCGCACGCCAGCAGGAAGCGATCGATATCTTTCTTCAACAAATAATAAGGCGTCGACAAACGCACTTTCGATGGCAGCCCGCCGCGAATGCGGATTTTCTTTTCTTTCCACATCCAAATTTCTGGCTCCGGCATCTGGTATGGAGCGATTGTCACGGTTGCAATCCCGCAGCGCAGGGCGGGATCCGGCGAGGTCCAGGATTGCGCGCCGAGCTGCTCCATCCCGCCGAGGATGTAATCCGCCATCTTGCGGTGGCGCCTTTCGATGCGGTCCAGTCCAATCTGATTGGCAAACTCGATGGAAGCCTTTAAGCCGCAAAGCACGGGGACATTCGAGCTGCCGATGCGCTGAAAGCGTTCAGCCCGGATTTTGGCGTCGTCCCAGCCTTCGGTGGCAATGGTGTTTGAAAGGCGGTCGATCACCTCGTCGCGGACATAGAGAAAGCCCGTGCCCTTCGGCGACTGCAACCATTTGTGCGGGCTGGCGGAATACATATCGCAGCCGAGGTCGTGAACGTTCAGCTTCATCATCCCGGGGACGTGCGCGCCATCGACAGCGGAGAGAATACCCTTGGAGCGAGCCAGTGCCGCCAGTTCCTTTACGGGGAGCACCACGCCGGTCACAGTGGTGATGTGGCTGAAGAAAAAGACGCGCGTGCGCGGAGTGATGGCATCGTTGAAGAGAGTCAGGACGGTGGCGGCGTCCGGCACCGGCTTCGGCAGGGTGACCTTCTTCACGACAATTCCGTAGCGTTTCGCGCGGAGGTTCCATGGGTGCTCGCCGCCGGGGTGCTCCTGATCGGTCATCACAACTTCGTCGCCCTGCTTCAGGTCGATGCCGTTGGCGATGTAACTGTTGGCCTCGGTGGCGTTTCGCAGAAGCGCCAGTTCATCGCGTTTGCAGCTGATGAATTCCGCCAGAGGATCGCGAAACTGGTTCCACGCCGCATAGCCCCAGATGGGATAGTCCTCGGGGTCGGCTTGCGCAAGGCGTTCGGCGTCGCGATAGCCTTCAAGCACCGCCTTCAGGACCGGCCTGGGGGAAGAACCCACCGTTCCATTGTTCAGGTAGACTTCATCCTCGGGTATGAGAAACAGTTTTCGGACTTCCGTCCAGTAGGCCTCTTCGTTCGTGTCATA
>Ga0187803_10000089_pt1 | contig 36949 bp, 24 predicted proteins | sample NC_wetland_sal_i_2_FD_132425 | JGI IMG/M metagenome (GOLD analysis project Ga0187803, IMG submission 132425) | Wetland sediment microbial communities from Neuse River Estuary, North Carolina, USA - Control_3 | ecosystem: Environmental > Aquatic > Freshwater > Wetlands > Sediment | place: USA...
ACCATGCCGCCGAGCGGCGTGAACGAGTCGTGCATGCCGTTGACCGCGCCGCAGCTCGCATCCGTGGTGACCGTGGCGTAGAGCGCCGAGCCGACGATACCGAACCGCACTTCCTTCCCTTCCATGTTTCCGCCCGGCTGCATGGGGCCGGCGGCCTGGTTCACGCCGGCCATCAGCGGATTCCCCTGGGCTTCGGCCCAGTACGCTACGGCCGCTCCGAAAAGGAAGAGCGCGGCCATGGCCGCCCACACGGCCCATCCGTGCCTCGGTGAACGCGTCATGCGGCCGAGCGTGTAGGTGAGCCCCGAGGGAATCGCGAAAATGAGGACGAGCTGGAGGAAATTGGTGGAGGGAGTCGGATTCTCAAAGGGATGCGCGCTATTGGCGTTGAAGAAGCCGCCGCCGTTGGTCCCCAGAATTTTGATGGCCTCCTGGGAAGCCACCGGCCCCTGCGCAATCACTTGTTCGCGAACGGTCTGTGTGCTGGTTTTTCCGTCGGCTCCGGTCACCTGAACCGTTTGCGGCTCGACGAGGGTCGCGGTGGAGTACGGCTTCAGGTTCTGCACCACGCCCTGCGAGGCGAACACCAAAGCGACGACCAGGCTGACCGGCAACAGCAGCCACAACAGGCAGCGCGTCAAATCCACCCAGAAGTTTCCCAGCGTCGCCGCTTCGTGCCGCGCGATGCCGCGAATCACCGCGATGGCCAGCACGATGCCCACAGCCGCGGATGCGAAATTGTGGTAGGCGAGCCCGGCCATCTGCGTGAAATACGACATGGTGGTTTCCGGGACGTAAACCTGCCAGTTGGTGTTCGTGGTGAACGAGACGGCGGTGTTCCACGCCAAGTCCGGCGCCACACCACCCAGATGCTGGGGATTCCACGGAAGCCACGTCTGCGTGCGCTCGATCAGATAGAGGATCACCATCGAGACGCCGCTGAACAGCAGCATGGCCACGGTGTACTCGGTCCAGGCCATCTCCAGGCGCTCGTTGACGCCGGTGAGGCGATAGAGGAGCTTCTCGACGGGGCGGAGAACGGGGTCAAGAATCGTAGGCTCGCGATTGAATACGCGCACCATGTACACGCCCAGCGGCTTGGTGATCGCCAGGATCACGAGCAGGAACAAGCCAATTTGAAACCAACCGATGGAGGTCACGGCTAAAACTTCTCCGGCTTCAGCAATGCGTACAGCAGGTACCCCAGAAGCAAGGCACAAATTGTCAGGAGCACAAAGTCTTCCAGGCGCACTGGCTTGCTCCTATCGCAGGCGTTCGCAGGCGCGAACGTAAAGGACCGCCACACAGACAAAGAGGAAAGTCGCGGCGATAAAGACGATGTCTAACATGAGGACCTCGGTGTTCCTGCGGGTTCAGCTTTGCCCCGATCGGAACGAGCACATCGTAACCCAGTTCTCGAAATTCCGAACTCCAACACAAGCATGCCTGCCGGCCGGGTCGCCAACCGACCGACGAACTTCGACCCGACCGTTTAGCCTAAACAGGCTACCCGGAAGGAGATTAGGAAGTTGTAAGGGAGACATGCCTTTTTCGTAAGGCCTCCCGCACGGAACGGGCGCCCGGCTGCTGAGTCTCTTGCACGCTAGCGGGGCACAGAATCGTAAGAAATGATCAGGCCGAGGATGAGCAGGTTCTGCGAGGGCGTCAGGGCAACCAGGCCGGGAGAGAGCAAGTGATCCGAGAAGAAACCGCCGCCCCGGCCCCGCGAATCGTCGTAGCGGTGCTCCAGCCTCACGATGGCGCCCCAGCGACGGAGGGACCAGCGATATTCAAGGCTTTCCGTATTGGCGGCGATGAGCTGCTGGAATCCCGTCATCCGCCCATCCGGATCCCAGAAAAACTCCGGGCGAAGCGTCGCGCTCCAATGTCTGCTCAGCGTCCAGTGGAAGGGAAGTTGTCCAGTGGTCCAGAAGACGCGGGGAGCCGCCGCGGAGGCGAGAATTTCCGTTCCGACCTGGTACTCGAATGCCGCTGTGAATGGCTCCTTCTTCCATTCGACAATGCTGTCGGAAAAGAAGCGCCAGTATTGGATTGAGGTATCCGCCTGTTGCGGGCCGTAGAACAGCGTCTCCTTCAAACTCCAGCGGTCGGTGACCTTGTAAGTGAGCTGCCCGCCGATGCTGGGAACGTTATTGGGACGGGAGAGGTGCGCATAGCCGTTGATTAGGAAAAACGTTCCGGAAAGTTTCTTGCTGAACGGATAGGAGACGTTTACGCCGAACATCAGATAGGGCGTGTAGTCGCCGGCCCACGGGCGCGTGTAGGTGAAATTGTCGCGTGCATAGAGGCCGTCGTAGCCGATGAGGCTGTTGAAGAGGCCAGCCTGAATCGTCAGCCCGTTCCCCAGCGGCGCAAGATAGGACACATTCGTCGGGCCAAAGTGGCGGAGCCATCGAGCGCCCTCCACGTTGGGCCCCGTGTTGGAGGAGCCGAAGGCTTCGGAATCCTTTCCGGCCTGCCAGGTGAGCTCGGTGCCCCAGCGCGACTTCTCCGTCACCGCTTTCTTTACGTAGGCCACGGCCATGTTCAAATCCGGCTGGTTGACCTTGAAGGTGGTGCTGCGGCTCCGAAAGAGGTGATTGAGCGGATCGTTGAAATCGAGCAGGTAACCGGAGTCGGCAAAAGCGCCGTATTGCCAGAGCGGCGTTGGCGGCTGGGCTTCGGGCGTTGTCTGGGGATTTTGCTCGGCCGGTGCTTCGAGGGGCGCTGGGGGCGAATCCGCGCTCGACTGAGCGCCCTCCGCCTTTTCAGGCGGGAAGAAACCGAAAAGAACGCAAAGAAACACCAGTCCGATGGCGCGGGCACTTCTCCAGCTCGCATTCTGACGCATTGCGATTCTTCGCCGTGCCTATCTCTGGATGGTCTGCGATACCCCACCCGGAACCGCGAGCGGATTGCGCTAGTGAAAGAGCAAAGCCCGTTCCAACAATGGCCCAAGGGCCAACGCCGGGAAGTAGCACAATCCGCCGACCAGGCAGACTGAAACCGCCAGTACCACGGCAAATGTGGGGGTATCCGTCCGCATTGTGCCCAGGTGGACTGGAGCGCGGCCCTGGCCCGCAAACCGGCCGGCAAGCGCAAGGGCCGGAATGGCCAGCCCAAATCTTCCGACCAGCATGGCGACCACGGTGGTCACGTTGTAGAACTGCGAATTCGCGCTCAGCCCCGCAAAACTCTGGCCATTGTTGGTAACGGAGGATGCATAGGCAAACAGGATTTCCGTCAGTCCGTGAGCGCCCGTATTCGTGGTGAGACCCGCAAGCCCCGCCCGCGTGGTGACCGCCACGGCCGCGAGCGCCAGCACGAAGGTGTGCCCGGCCAGCGTGTACAGCATGATTAACTTTTGTTCGGTAGGACCCAGCCGTTTGCCGAGGTATTCCGGGGTGCGCCCGATCATCAGGCCGGTGAGGAACACGGCGATCAGCGCGACCAGGATCATGCAGTAGATGCCGGTGCCCAGTCCTCCGAAGATAGCCTCGCCCAGGATCAAATTGACGAGCGGCACCAGTCCTCCGATGGGAGTAAAACTGTCGTGCATGGAGTTGGTTGAGCCCGTGGCCAAGTTTGAGGTCACCACTGCGGCCAGCGCGGAGCCTGCCGCGCCGAAGCGGACTTCCTTCCCTTCCATGTTTCCGGCGCGCTGGTCCAGATGCGGCAGGAGCGGATTTCCCGCGGCTTCAGCGCGTCCACAAACCCAAAATCCGAGAACCAGAAGCGCAAGCATCACAGTGAATAGCACCCAGCCCTGACGCGGCTGCCGCACCATGCGCCCAAACGTGTTGGTAAGCGCGGCAGGCAGGACGGCGATGGAGAGCATCTCGATGAGGTTGGCGAAGGGGGTGGGATTCTCGAAAGGATGCGCCCCGTTGGCGTTGAAAAAGCCCCCGCCGTTGGTGCCCAGGTTCTTGATGCTCTCGAGCGCGGCCACCGGCCCCTGCGCAATCACCTGCGAGCCGTGTTCCAGGGTCCGGGCGATGGCGTACGCGCTCCAATTCATCGGCACGCCCTGCGAAACGAGCAGCAGGCTCACCAGAATCGAAGCGGGCAGCAAAATCCAGAGAAGGGCGCGCGTCATATCCACCCAGAAGTTTCCCAGCGTCGCGCTCTTCTCACGCACAAATCCGCGAATGAAGGCGATGCCAGCGGCCAGGCCCGCGGCGCCGGCAAGAAAATTCTGGACCGTGAGACCGGCGATCTGCGCCGCGTAGCTCATGGTGGATTCTCCGCCGTAGGCCTGCCACGTGGTGGTGGTGGCGAAGCTCGCGGCCGTGTTCCAGGCAAGATCAGGAGTCATCGGCGTGGTGAGGTACTGCGGGAAGAAGAAAGGCAGCCAGCGTTGGAGACGGAGCAAAGCGTACAGCAGGAGCATTCCGGTGAAGCCGAACAGAACAAATGCGGCGCTGTATTCCCCCGCGGTCATTTCCGATGTGGGACGCACGCCGCACAGGCGGTAAATCAGCCGCTCGAGCGGGCGGCATAAAGGGTCCAGCCAGGTCGGTTTGCCGGAGAAGACGCGCTCCATGTAGCCGCCCAACGGGCGGACGAGCGCGGTCATCACCAGAATAAAGACGAGAACTTGCAGGAGCGCGTGGATATCCATGGAAGTCAGGAAGCTGCGCACCGAACCGGCCGGCTCGCCGGTTTCCACTATACCGACGGCGGGCGTGAATCGCTATCGCGCGACGGATACGAGTCCGATTGCCTGTGGGCTAATACCTGGCCCCGATGCAATGAATAGAAAAAATTCATAGCGTTCCGCTCAAGAATGCTGGCCACCGGGCGGCCGTTTTTTTATCATTTCGCCCAGGAGGCCCAATCCATGAAAAAACTGAATGTGGCGCTGGCCCTGGCTGCGGGATTTGTGGGCGGCGCGATCTCGCACTATCTGGCTCCGGCCCCCGTTCGGGCGGAGGCTCTACCCCCGGTGACCGCGGAGGTCCGCGCGCGAAGCTTCCTGCTCGTAAACGAAAATGGGCAGGTTGTGGGCAGATTATGCGCCGAATCCGACGGCAGGCCTGCCATCCGACTGTTCGATCCCTCCGGCCGCGAAATCTGGAGCGCTGAGGGCCCACTGCTTCGCGCCGCGACAGGCCGCTGAGCCATCGCACGGACAACCGGCGCGACAAGAGAAGGACGTCGCGGGCGGCGCATCATGCGTAGAGGAGTGCTGCCGAAGGCGAGAGCCATGCACGCCCTGTTTTCTTCGTGCTCTGCCCGCTTCAGAATTTCACTAGAATCGCGATCGTCGCGCGGTTCTCGGCCTTGCGCAGGTCGGGTGTCCACAGCGTCCCGCCCGGCAGGAAGTACTGCGAGCCCAGGGCGCCCTGGTTGCCGCCGGGAGGCGTAATTCCCCCTGGGCCCGAGTAATACGGAACATTCGCCGCTCGATGGTTGATCTCCCATCGGAAGGTAATGTACTGGCTGGGCATCCAGTCGAACGTGCCCGAGACATCCCAAGCCTTGTAAGGATCGCCAGGATTCTCCGTAAAATACGGCGTCCCGGAGGCCGCGGTGGCCCCGTTGATGGGCGGTAGGAGAACCAAATATCGGCCCGGGTTGTTGATCGCGCCGCCGCCGATGGTCACGCCGTACCGGTCCTTGTCAAACCAGATCCGGTTGTAGAACATGAAGCCCAAGAAGCTCTGCTTCGGCCCTTTGGCGGAATCTCCCGCGCAGCTCACTCCGCCGCCGTGCTCGCAGCCCATGTCGCCGGTTAGCGAGAAGGCCATCTTGTCCAACGCCCTCTCCGGGTGGTCGTAATACTTGATCTCGATGCTGTCGTCGGTGTGATAGCGGACGCGGCCCGGCGTGGCGAGCGCATCTTCACCCAGCATGTATTGATTCCCGAGCACAGAAAGCCATCCGTTCGGACGGTACAGGATCTGCAGCCCGATGCCCGGCCGGTTGTTGAAGCGCCCGTACGATTGCCATCCGTTGACGAACCACGGCTCAATTTTGAGATGCTCGGTGGGAAAGATCTGGACACGAACGCCGTTGAAAAACCAAGGCGTATTCGAGGAAACGTAAGAAGGCTGGTAGGCCCAGTTGTCGAAATTGTAGTAGCTGAACAGTCCGACGTAGGACATGAAGATTCCCGCGTCCACGTTGATTCCATGCAACACGTTGAAGTGGTATCCGCCATAAGCCTCGGAGATGTAGCGGTAGGCCCCGTCGAGGTCCCACTGGCCCCGCGCAGGGCTCGCGTCGTTTCGCGGCGTGGTGACCGAATACATCCCGAACTGGGTCATAATCCTTGCGCGAACATTGTCATAGTGGAAGTCGCCGCCCACGCCGAGTTGCGTCACCTGGAATTCGTTAGAACGAAAGATTTCGCTCGATCCGCCGATGGTGTCGTCCTTGGGATGGTTGAAGTCCAGGACGTAGTCAACGTCGGCGCGAATCTCCGGCGTGAAGAATTTCGTGTCCATCGGCACCTCCTTGGTGCGTGGGGTGCCGTTCAGCCAAGTGAAGTCTGCAAACGTGAAGGGTTCTGCTTTGGTTTGCTTCGCAGGCACCGCAGCGGCGTCCCCCGCCAACGCGGGGGCGGCGTTTGCCGCCACAGCAGGCGCCGGGCTGGATGCTGCCGCGGCGCGGGCTGGATCTGGCGGGGGAACCAGACGCGACACGCCTGCGGCCCCAGCCGAATCGGGCGCCGTTGTCGCCCGGGCTGATCCCTCGGCCTTCAAACGGCGAATCTCCGCCTCCAGCACCGTAATGCGCTGCTTCATTGCTTCGAGTTCTTGGAGCACGGAGTCCGTCCGGGCCTGGCTGTCGGCGGAGCTGCCGGTATCATCGGCGCCTGCTCTCCCGGCGCTCTGCCGGGCGTAGAGGCCGCTCGGGATTACCAGGACGCCGAGAAAAACGGCGGAAACGCGCAAGCATCCCTGCAAATTATTCCTGTGCACAGTGCCCTCCCGGCCCGCAAGTCTAGCGCAGTGCCCGGCAGACCGGGCGCACAGAGCAGAATGGGCGGCAGAGCGTTAGAAAGGGGTAATGGAGGCATCAGGATTTCGTAAGGGACGGACGTTGGCCCTTCGGCCGGAAAGGCGACAAGTCTGCGGACTACGGCTGGGGCGAACTGGAGGAGGGCTTCGCCTTCGGCTTTGGGGATGAATCCGGGTTTATCTTCTGGATCTTTGCGAACAATGCCGCGATCTCAGGCGGGGCCTCGCCGCGATTGAACGACACGGCCTTTTTGGTTCCGTCGCTGAAGTGCACCTCGGCCCATTGCACGGGCTGGTCGGCGCATCCGGGACACCCGATTTTTCCGGTAAACGCGGCGAGCACCTTGGCATCGAAGAAGCGCAGCAAATCCTCCCAATCCGCATCGGCAATCCGCCACTCCGATTTCATCTCTGGGTAGTGCTTTTTGTCCGTGAGGGACCGCGAGACGCGACGCAATACTCCCGGTTCGACGGTGGTTGAGGACTCGCAGTAGCCTTCACACATCCCGGACGTGAAGCCAATCCGCACGCGCACAATCTGCGCGTCCAGGGCGGGCTCGGGCTGCGGCGCAGGCCGCTGGGCGAACAGAGGAGGGCAGAAGAATGCCGCGACGGCCAGCAGTCCCCAGAGTATGTGTCGCGTGTCGAGTGTTCGCATCCGATATTGGAATCGCCGGAGCCGCGAGCGAGTTGCCCTTCGCCGTGCAGCCCGGGCCGGGACAGCGTTCCCTGACCGGAATCGTTGGAGGCGCGGGTGGGATTTGAACCCACGCATGGAGGTTTTGCAGACCTCTCCCTTAAACCGCTTGGGTACCGCGCCTCACCAATTCCAGTTTAGCAAACCCCTACTGGGTAGTCGAAGGCTCGCCGCCGCTGTCGCCCGCGGCCATGGCCTCCAGCAGCACAAAGAGCAGCGGCAATTCCACCGGCTTGGGCAGGTAGGGCTGGCCGCTCGCTTCCAGGAACTCGAGCGTGGCGGGATTGCCGGTCTCGCCGGTGACAAAGATGACCCTGCTGCGCGCCTCCGGAAAATTCTTGTCCAGAAACTCGAAGAGCTGCTTTCCATCCAGTTCCGGCATGTTGATGTCGGAGAGAATCACGGTGAAGTCTTCGCGAACGAGAATCTGCATGGCCTCGCGCCCGTCGCCCACGGAGACGGCATCGAAGTGCGCCGCAGCCACCGCCTTGGCGAGCACGGCGCGCGCCTCGGGATCGTCCTCGATGATCAGGGCGCGCGGCTTGGGCGTGTCCTCATCGGTCTCGCCGCGGAACCCAATTGAGGTTTCCACGAGCGAGCCGCCCCCGGCGAGCACCTCGTGGCGGGTGACCCCGCGGCAGATTCTGCAATTGCGGCTGAGGAAATTCTGTGTGCGCAGTTCACGGGTTTCGAGGTCGCCGAGCGTCACCTCGCTCCGAGTTCCGCAGGAAAAGCAGCGCAATTTCACAATGCGCACGGCTCCCCTCCCGCACACCGGGCCGGAAGGGGGGGCCCGTCTCCAAACCGTTCAGGCGTTCCGCACTGCCAACCGAATTCGAACGAAGCGCGCTTCGATCAGCGCGGGGCAGCCGCCGCAGCCGCGCCGGCGGAGGCAACTGCGCCGTCCCCGCCGGTCCGCCGGTCCTGCTGCAGGCGCTGCTCGGCGGCCTTCAGCAGTTCATCGAGCGGGCGATCCTGCGTGTAGCGCGCCGAGCCGATGGCAAACCGCAAATTGAACTCCGTCATGCCGCTGCGACGGCTCCAGTCCGCGAGCGATTCCTTGATGCGGGTGCTGAGCACCTGCACTCCGGCATCGTCCGTGTCCGGAAGAATCAGCAGGAACTCGTCGCCGCCGAAGCGCACCACCAAGTCCGAATTCCGCGCCTTGGTCTGCAGGAGCTGCGCAATCTGCCGCAGCACCACGTCGCCGCCGGTGTGCCCGAGGCTTTCGTTCACGCGGCGAAATCCGGTAATGTCCACGAGCATCACCGCCAGACTTTTTCCCAGCCGTTTGACGCGGCTGATTTCCTTCGCGAGCATCACGCGCAGATAGCGGCGATTATAGACCTCGGTCACCGGGTCCTGGAGCGCCAACTCGCGGTTGAGCTCCGCCTCGATTTTCTGCTGTACCAGTTCGTGCTGCAGGCCGCGGATGACCGCGTCCCGCTGCGCCAGGTAGAAATTGACGAGTACCAGGAGCGCAATCACGCCAAAGAGCATCGGCGGGATCAGTTGCGACACGCCCTGCACCGTCCAGGCCGAGCCCGGCGCGGTGAGCAGCAAGTACGCGGCGAGGCCAATTCCCAGGATCGCCAGGCCGAGCACCAGGAACGACCAGAACTGCCAGTCGCGGCGCTCGAGCCGCAGTGCGCGTTCTTCCGTGTCGGAGTCGGTTAGGTGATCGGGCATCGGTCGGAGTTTGGGCGTTCTTTCCTTTTCGAGCGATGGTAGAGCACGCCGCAGGGGCAGTCAAGGTTATGAAAATGGAAGGTGCGATGTTCGAGGATGGGCCGGAAAGAAAGCGCAAAGGAGAGACCGGCGCAAACCGGGCCGAAGGGGAGTAGCACATTTTATTCCGCGAATAAACGCACATTGACATCGAACATAAATCTTAGTTAACATACGGGGCACTGTGCGCGATTGCCGCCCGATCCGGCTCTGCCGGATCTTTGCTCTGCGTGCGAACCTCTCTGGGCTGTTGTTTGCGGCTGCGCTTGTTTCGTTCCCCTCCTTCGCGCTGGCCCAGGGCGAAACCACCAGCGCCATCGCCGGCCAGGTGACCGACGCAGCCGGCGCGGCTGTCGCGGGCGCGCGCGTCACCATCACGAATCGCGAGACCGGCCTCGCGCGCTCGTTCATCACCGACGAGGAAGGCCGATTCAATTTCCCCCAGCTCAAACCCGGCGCGTACTCCGTCCGCGCCGAAGCCCGCGGCTTCGCCCCTCAGCAGAACGACAACGTGCCTGCAGGGCTGGGCCAGAAGCAGACCGTCAACTTCGCGCTTCAAATCTCTCAGGCCCGTCAGACCATCGAGGTAAGCGGCACTGCCCCGCTCCTCAATCCGGAAAACGCGAACAACTCCACGAACCTGAGCGCGCCCGCGCTGGAAAATCTTCCCAATCCCGGCGGCGACCTCACCTATCCGCTCCAGTTCTCGCCCGGCGCGCTCATCAACACCGCAGGCAGCGGCAATGACTTTGTCGGCGGCACAAACGGCTACGGCAATGTGGAGTTCAACGGGCTGCCGGCACTCTCCAACGGCTACATTGTGGACGGCCTGGAAACCAATGATCCGCTGACGAACCTGAACAGCGGCCTCTCCACCAATCTCGTGCTGGGTCTCAATTCGATTTCCGAAGTCACCGTCAACACGCTTTCCTATTCGGTGGACCAGGGGCGCTACGGGGCTTCCCAGGTCAACTACGTCACTAAATCCGGCTCGAACCAGTTCCACGGAAATCTGTACGAGATCTGGAACGGATCGCTGTTGAATGCCGCGGACTACTTCACGAATGCCACGCCGGGAAATCACAAACCGCGTTCGACGGTAAACCACTTCGGCGGGAGCCTGGGCGGGCCGGTTGTGCGCAATAAACTGTTCTTCTTCTTCGACAGCGAGTGGGTGCGCATCGCTCTCCCCATCGTTACACCGGCCACGGTTCCCACCACGGCGTTGAAAAGCTACGTGCTCCAGCAGCTACCACTGGGCGGAACGGACGCCGTTACGGGCTCGGTCTATCCCGCATCGCCGCAGTCGGTGCCGTTCTACCAAAAGCTTTTTGCACTTTACGGAAACACGAAGGGTACGCCGCTAACAGTGCTCGGCTGTCCTTTCAATGTGGACGGCAGCGCGGCTTCGGGGAGCCCGCCGAATGGAAACGGGTGCGCCAACCGGCAGATCGTATCGCATTCCAGCGACGACCACGAACAGGTGCAAACAACGCGCATCGACTACAACATCAACGCGAAAAGCAGCGCATGGTTCCGTTTTCAGGCGGACACGGGCCTGCAAGCCGCCTACACGGATCCCATCAATCCTCTCTTCGATTCCATCTCCCCCCAGCCGCTCTATTCTTTCGCCGCCGGGCATACTTACGTGATCTCGCCGCACCTGGTGAACTATTTCAATCCGGGGTTTTCCTGGTACGAAAGCCTGTTCGCGCCGAGCAACTTCCCGGCAACGCTTGCCGCATTTCCGATCGTGCTCCAGGGCAGCGGCGCAAACGCTCCGTTCACCACCATCGGCGGGCTGGACAACACCTGGGTACAGGGACGCCGCGCGACGCGGTTCTTTATCAACGACAATCTCGCCTGGAGCCACGGCCCGCACGAATTCCGCTTCGGAACGAACATCCGAATCTTCCGGTTGAACGACTACGATTTCGGCGAAGGCACCGTCCCCACAGTCGCGTACGCAACGCTGCCCCAGTTCATTTATGGAGTCGCGTCGACCGCCAACGAAACCTTCCCGCTGACCGCGAACGAGCCTTTCCGCTTCCTCAATCTCGATCTCTACGCGCAGGACACCTGGAAGCTCACCTCCAAGCTCACCTGGACGATCGGCATCCGCGACACATTCAACTCCAATCCGCTGAACCCCCACGACGAAATCGCGCGACTCCCCGGCTCGTTCGCTTCGATCTCGCACGACGTGAACCAGCCGCTCAGCGAAACCATCCAGACGCATCTGGGCAACCTGTTCGCGTCCACGCCACTCGCCATCCTGCAACCCAGAACCGCGCTGGCCTGGCAATTCGCGCCCAACACCGTGCTTCGCGCCGGTTTCGGCCTGTTCAGCGACATCCTGCCCGGCAGCATTGCGGACATCATCGGCGTCAATCCGCCATACGTCCGCACCTTCCAGGGCGGCCTGCTGGGAACCGCCGGCGGAACGGCGATCGCTCCCAGCGTGCCGGGCAGCGCCGTGGACGCCACGCTCGCCGCCAATCAGGCATTCGGAGCGGGGTTTGCCCGGGGACTGGTCTCGTGCGCCTCGCCGCAAGCCAATCCCGCCGCGTGCCTGCCGCCGGTGGCAATCACCGCAGTGCCAAACGGAGAACTCCGCGCGCCGTACTTTATGGAGTGGAGTCTGGGCGTCGAACATCAATTCGGCAGCACAGCCAACGTTCGCGCGCAGTACGTGGGCACACGCGCCCTCGATCAGCCGTACTTGACGCAGGTGAACGGCTATCAGACCGTGTGCGCGGGCTGCTTCGCCCCCTACCCTTATCTCCAGCCTGCTGACCCACGGTTCGGCGCCGTCACACAGTTTTCCACGGGCGCCAGCAGCCATTACAACGGCCTGCAACTCACGGCCATGAAGCGCCTCTCCCACGGCCTGCAAGGCCAGGTCAATTACACGTTCAGCCGGTGCATGGACGAGGTCTCCAACGGCGGCTTTCTTCAGTACTCCGCCGGCGCCGTGCTCTCCCCTTTGCCGGGCGAGCTGCGGCGAAACTATGGCCCCTGCGATTACGACATCCGCCACAATCTCACCGCGCAATACGTCTATCAGTTGCCCGTCAACGCGCGGAGCCGCGGTCTCGGATACGCCATAAATGGCTGGCAGGTATCCGGCTCCGCCTTCTGGCACAGCGGAATTCCCTTCTCCGTGCTCAGCACGCCCTATTCAGCGAATGGAAACGGAATCTTGCAGGGAGGAGGACCGCAATTCGCGAGCATCGTGCCGGGCGCGCCGCTCTACGCGCACCACTCGATTGCCGGAGTCACTCAGCCGGGTACGATCCAGTGGCTCAATCCGAACGCGTTTGTTTCCGCCGTGGACCCGAGCACCGGCGCGTGCTCAGGCGGCGACAGCCCGCAGAACTGCCAGTTCGGCACGCTGGGCCGCAACGCGCTGCGCGGTCCGCAGTTCTTCTGGAGCGATTTCTACCTCACCAAATGGATTGCCATCACCGAACACGTCAAACTTCGGCTGGAAGGCCAGTTCTTCAACGTCTTCAACCACCCCAACTTTGGCCTGCCGAGCAACGTGTTCGCGGGCGTTCCCGGCAAACCCTCGACGCAGACCGGGTTCGGCGCGCTTACGTACGCCACTGCCCCGCCCACCGGCCTGCTCGGCGTCGGACTCGGTGGCGACAGCTCGCCGCGCATGATTGCTTTTCATGCGCGTGTGGAATTCTGAGCCTGTCGAATCTGGATTGATTCCAAAATGTCGAGAAAGCGGGGTAGCCGTTCGCGATCTACCCTTCCCCGCCGCGTGTTCGCCCGCCGCCGCCGCGTTTGTGGAGCTTCGCGAAATCGGTCTTTTCGGCGGCTGCTTGTTCCTTCTGCGGTCCTAACCGCTTCCGCGCCTCGGTCACGAACCCCAGGAAGCGACGGGAGAGCTCGCGGATGCGTTCCGCATCGCGCATCTCGATCGCGTCGGCCGGTATCAGCTCCGTGCCCACGCCGATCCCCGTGGCCCCAGCGAGAATGTAATGTCCCGCGGTCTGCTGATTCACGCCCCCGGCGGCGATCAGCGGAATCTGCGGCAACGCCGTCTTGAGCGACTTGATATATTTTTCGCCGCCGAGCCCTCCGCAGGGAAAGACTTTGACGAAGTCGGATCCCGCGTCCCACGCCGTAATCACCTCGGTCGGCGTGAGGGCCCCCGGGAGCACGGCGATTTCGTTCTTGGCGGCAAACTCGACCACCTTCAGGTCCAGCGCCGGACTGGTAAGGAACTGCGCGCCCGCATCCAGGCACCGGCTGGCCACTTCCGCATTCAGCACCGTGCCCGCGCCGACCAGCATTTTGGGGTGGAACTTCACCAAATGGGCGATCAGCTCGATCGCCTCGCTCACGGTGAGCGTGATCTCCACGATCGGTATTCCGCCGCTGGCCACTGTTTCGGCGGCAAAGTGCGCCTGTTCGGCGGAGATCACGCGGACAGCGGGAATGACCCCTATCTCCTCGATCCGCGCGCAGACTTCACCTTTTTTCATGGCCGCGACCCCTCAGCCGTTCCGGCGGCGCTCCGCAGACGCTTCCGCGCCGCCCAATCCTCAGATGGCCTCTTCCGGTTCAGGCTCAGGCAGCTTATCACCCGGATGCGCGAACCAAACATACAGCGTCGGCAACAGGAAGATGCTCATCACCAGGTCCGAGATGAGGCCGCCGACGATCACAATCGCAAATGGCCGTTGTGAGTCCGACCCGATTCCATGCGAGAGCGCCGCGGGCAGCAGGCCGAGCGTGGCCACCAGCATGGTCATCAGGATGGGCCGGAGGCGCAGCACCGCCCCTTCCACCGCGGACTGTTCAATCGTATAGCCCTTGGCCCGGAGCTGGTTGATGTATTCCAGCATAATCACGCCCGTTTGCACCGAGACGCCGAACAGCGCGAGAAAGCCCACGCCCGAGGATACGCTGAAATTCGTGTGCGTCAGCAAGAGCGCGAGCAAACCTCCCAGGCGGGCCATGGCCACGTTGGTCATGATGAGAATCGCCCATTTTAGCGACTTGAACATCGTGTACAGGATCACGAAGATCACCAGAACGGTGATGGGCAGCACGATGAGCAAGCGCTTCTCGGAGCGCTTTTCGCTTTCATATTCTCCGGCCCAGTCGATCCTGTAGCCGGTCGGCAGCTTCACGCCGGCGCGCACTTTTTCGATTGCTTCCTCCACTGTGCCACCGAGATCCCTGCCGCGCACGCTGTACTTGATGGCCACATACCGCGAATTTGCCTCGCGGTAAATTTCCGAGCCGCCGTCGGCCACGCTGATTTTGGTGAGCTGCGCCAGGGACACGCGCTCTCCCGTCGGGGCGAGCAGCCGGATTTTCCCGATCGCTTCCGGAGTGTCGCGGTATTCCGGCAGATATCTGAGCACCAGGTCGTACCGCTGCTCCCCGATCAGCACCTGGGTGAGCGCGTTGCCTCCCACCGCCGTCTGGATGGCGTCGTGGACGTCCGAGACATTGATTCCGTACCGGGAAGCCTGGTCGCGGTCAACTTCAAAATTGAGATTGGGCTGGCCGAGCACGCGGAACAGGCCGAGGTCCTCGACGCCCCGGATCCCCCGCATCACCGCCACCACCTCGTCTCCTTTCTCTTCCAGGGTTCTCAGATCGTCCCCGTAAATCTTGACGGCCAGCTCGCCCTTCACGCCGCTTACCGCTTCCTCCAGATTGTCGGAAATGGGCTGCGAGAAATTCCAAATTACGCCGGGAATCTTTTCCAGTTCCCGGTTCATGGCTTCGATCAGCAATTCTTTGTTCTGGTGGAATACGGGACGCCATTTTTCTTTCGGGAGCAAATCGACGAAGTATTCGGTGTTGAAAAATCCCGTGGTGTCCGTGCCATCGTCGGGGCGTCCGACCTGATCCACCACTTTCGGCACTTCGGGGAATGAGCAGAGGATCTGGCGGGCTTGATTGGCCACGCGCGCTCCTTCGGTGGGGCCGGTGCTGGGCGCCAGCGTGCCTCGCACCCAGATGGCTCCCTCATCGAGGTGCGGGAGGAACTCCGAGCCGATTACGCCGCCAAACGCCAGGTAAATCGCGAGCGCGAAGAAAACGACGGCTGTCCCCACGGTCAGCCCACGGTGCTCGACCGCCCACGTCACCGCGTGCCTGTACCGCACGGTGAGGTAGGCCATGACTGGGTTGTGCCATTCCTTGACGCCAGAGCGAAACAGGATGCTGGCCAGCGCCGGGGCGACCAGCACGGAAAAGAGCAACGCGCCGAGAAGCGCGAAGGCCACCGTCCAGGCCATGGGCTTGAAGAGCTTTCCTTCTACGCGCTGGAGGGTGAAGATCGGCAAATACGCGGTGATGATGATGGCGATGGCGTAAAAGACCGGCCGCTGGACCTCGTGCGCGGCTTCGCGGATCCGGTCCATGGGGGTCTGGTGATAGGATTCGGGACGGTTCAGGTGGCGCACGATGTTCTCCACCATCACCACCGCGCCATCAACCACCATTCCGAAATCCAGCGCGCCGAGGGAAAGCAGGTTCGCGGATATGTGGCGCTGCTGAAGACAAATGGACGCGAACAGCAGCGAGAACGGGATGGTGAACGAGACGATCAGCGCGCCGCGCACGTTCCCCAGGAAGAGAAAAAGAATGATCACCACAAGGATCATTCCTTCCGCGAGGTTGTGAAGCACCGTGTGTGTCGTGTATTCCACCAGGTCGTCGCGGTCCAGGTAGGGAATGATCTTCACGCCCTTCGGCAGGATTTCCTTATTCAGCCGGTCGACCATGGCGTGGATTCCCTCGAGGGTCGGACCCGTCTCCGCGCCTTTGCGCAGGAAGACAATGCCCTCGACCACGTCGTCATCGTCCACCACCACGCCGTCCGAGCGATGAATTGCCTTCCCGATCTGTCCCAGCCGGATCTTCGGCCCCTGCGTGACCTCGGCGATATCCTTGATGCGCAGCGCCGTGCCGTTCTGCGTCTTGATCACCGTCTTACCGATGTCGCGCACGTCACGGACCAGTCCGACCGCACGGACATTGATCTGCTGGGCGCCCTGTTCGATAAAGCTCCCGCCCGCGTTGGCATTGGCGTTGGTCAGTTGCTGCTCCACCTGCGCCAGGCTCAGGCCGTAGGAAACCAGCTTGTCGGGGTCAATGCGAATTTGATATTCGCGAGTGATCCCGCCGAACGAAGAATCGTCCACGACATCCGGAACCGACTTGATGTATTTGGCGATCACCCAGTCCTGGAGCGTCTTGAGCTCCATCACGTCGTACTGGGGATTCGTGCTCGTGAGCGTGTACCAGTAGATGGAGCCAATGGGGCTGAAATCCGGCCCGATTTGCGCCGAAACGTTCGGAGGCAGCGTCACCTGTCCCAGCCGCTCCGCCACTTTTTGCCGGTCCCAGTCGTTGTCGGAATCATCGTCGAAAATCAGGTTGACCACGGAGAGCCCGGCCAGCGAGGCCGAGCGCACATGCTGCAGGTGGGGCATGCCGTTCATCTGAATCTCGATGGGAACGGTAACTTGCTGCTCCACCTCCTCCGCCGCGCGTCCCGGCCATTGCGTGATGATCTGCACCCACGTATTGGCCACATCCGGATACGCTTCCACGGGCAACTGCTTGAAGGAAATCAGCCCCCAGACAAACAGCAGCAGCGCAATGCTCAGCACGACGAAGCGGTTATTGAGCGCGAACCGGACGAGGGAGCGGATCATTACTGCTGCACCGTACTCTGGAATTCGAGCGCGTTGAGCACCACCTGCTGGCCAACCGTGATCCCCGACAGGATTTCCTGCTTGTTCCCCGGCAGCATCCGGCCTCCCTGGACCTCGATGCGCCGGAATTTGCTGTTTTCCGCGGGCACGTACACCCAATCCCGGTCGTGAAGATGCAGGATTGCCGAGGCGGGAACGGCCGCGCGAACCTCTTTCTTGTCTCCATGGAACGTGGCCACCACGAACATCCCCGGGCGCATCAGGCCGGGGTTGCGGACTTCAATGCGTACCTTGGAAGTGCGGATATTGGGGTCGAGCACCGGGCCGATGTTGCTGATCACTCCGGTAAACACCTTGTCGGGATAGGCGTTCAGCCTGACTTCGGCCTTCTCTCCCAGGTGCACGTTCGCGAGATCGTTCTCGTACACGTCGCAAACAATCCAGACGTAGCTCAGGTCCGAAATCGTGAACGGATTCGGGGAGCCCAGGCCCGCCACGCCGGCCGCATTGGTCACCTGCTGGTCCGTAATCACGCCGGAAATGGGCGCGCGGATCTCGACGATACCCGTCGGCTTATCCAGGTCAGGATTGCCGAGCACACGCAGCTTTTCGGCCGTGGTTTTCACGTCCACTTTTGCTTTGGCGTCCGTGTCTTGCGCGATTTGCAGGTCGTTCAGAGAGATGGCGCCCTTCGCGTAGAGAAGTTGCGCGCGTTCCAACTGCGTGCCGGCCAGCTTTTCGTCCGCCACCGCCTTCTGGTAATCCGAGAACGCTACGGCGATGTCCGCGCTCTGTACGCGAAGCAGGAGCTGGCCTTTTGTCACGGTGTCTCCCAGCCGCGCCTTGATTTCCACCACCCGGCCGGTGGCGATGGAGATTACCGGCACGCTGCGCGCGATGTCGGGGTTGACCGTGCCCGTCGCCCGGAGCTCGGCTATGGTCACGTGTTCGACCGCCGCGACGAGCGGAAACTGTTCGGGGCGCTCCACGGGAAACAGGTTTCTGTCTTCGACGCGTTCCACCTTCAGCGGTGGCGGAGCCCCGGCGTTCGGCTCAAGCTTGGCGTCGCCGCAGCCGGCCATCGCCAGTCCGGCGGCAAGCGCCGCTCCGCCGCACAGAACTCCCACAAACCTCATGAATCCTCCTCAGCCGAGTCCAGCCGCCCACCGAGGCCGGATGCAAATCATTGGAGATCGAGCGCGAGCCTCCGCGAACCCGGAATCACTCCGCTCTGGAATTCTTTCCGAACCTCGGAACTGGTTCCCCCTGGACGAGCCGCGCAGCTGCAAGCGCAGCTAGTATTTGGCGGGGATATTACAGCCGTATTACAAGTCTCCGCTCGCCCGGCTTCCTCGCCTTCGGTCGAGCGCGCACAGGCGCGGGCCCCCTGGGCGTCCTACGAGCGAGTTGTTGCCGGGAGGCCGGGGACTCTGATACCATACCCCCCTAGGGTAGATCAAGGGCCATGTCACATCTCTCGCGGGAAAAATTGGATCTCGTCACCCGGACCAAGAAAGTGGTGGGCCAGCTCGAATCCGCCCTTCGCGCACTGAACGAAGATGCGCCGTGCGCGGACGTGCTGCAACGCCTGGCAGCGGCCCGGGGAGCGATCAACAGCCTGATGGGCGAGCTGCTCGAAGACCACATCCGCAATCACATGCCCAGGAGTTCCAAGTCCGCGGAAGAAGCCGCGGCGGACGTAATCGACATCGTGAAGACCTACCTCAAGTAACCGCCCCCTCCCGGCAGGGTGGCATCTACATTTCTCTTCGCGCCCGGCCACATCGGATGCAAACCTTTCGCCGCTCGTATAGAATTTGCGGCCGTCAGCCATTGCCGGGAGGCTCCACGCCCGGAGGATCGAGAGAAAACACCCATGAAGCGATGTCTTCTTCTTGCTGCCGGATTGCTGCTTCTCGTCGCGGTATCCGCATCCGCCCAGGATTGGGCTCGCGCCATGCTGGAAAAATCCCCGCGGCATCGCGAGTGGGTCACCATAAAACATGACGGCCGCTCGGTCGAAACGCTGGTGGTTTACCCCGAATCGAAGGAAAAACGTCCCGTCGTGCTCATCATTCACGAAATCTTCGGCTTCACGGACTGGACCGCCGAGCTCGCCGACGAGGTTGCCGCCGCGGGATATATCGCCGTGGAGCCCGACCTGCTTTCCGGCATGGGCCCGAACGGCGGCCGCAGCGACTCGTTTGCTGGAGACAAAACCTTCGAAGCCGTCAGCAAATTGGATCCCGACCAGGTGACCGCCGACCTCAACGCCGCCGCCGATTACGCCAAGAAAGTTCCGGCGGCAAACGGCAAATTGTTCATCACCGGCTACTGCTGGGGCGGCACGCAATCCTTCCGTTTCGCCACCAACCGTTCGGATCTCGCCGCCGCGTTTGTTTTCTACGGCACGCCTCCCGCAAAGGACGCCATGGCGCGAATCAACGCTCCCGTGTACGGCTTCTACGCCGGGAATGACATGCGCGTCAACGCAACCATTCCCGATGCAATTGCGCAGATGAAGGCCGCAGGGAAGAAATACGATCCGGTGACCTACGAAGGCGCGGGTCACGGCTTTATGCGCGCCGGCGAAGCCCCCGACGCTTCCGAAGCCAACAAGAAAGCCCGCGCGGACGCCTGGGTGCGCTGGAAAGAACTTCTCAAAGCCGGCTCCTAGCCGTTTACTCAGTCAGCTTCCGGCAGATTTCCCGGAAAAAGCCGAGCTTCGCGAGCCAAGCCTGCCGGCGCGAGGTGAAGGAATGAACGAATTGTTGAAACAATGGCGGGAGGACACACCCGGGTGCGCGGGCCGCGTGCACTTGAACAACGCAGGTGCGGGATTAATGCCGCGCTGCGTGCTTCACGCCATGACCAGCCACCTGGAGCGCGAAGCGTTGCTCGGGGGATACGAAAGCGCGGATGCGGCACAAGCGGACTTCGATCGGGCGTATGCAGATGTGGCGAGCCTTGTGGGAGCGCGGCCGCCGAACATCGCCATTGTCGAGAATGCGACCGTCGCGTTTTTCCAGGCACTGGCCGCGTTTGATTTCAAGCCGGGGGATGTGATCGTCACCACGCGGAACGATTACGTCTCGAACCAGCTCGCCTATTTGTCGCTCGCGAAACGCCGCGGAGTCGAGGTGAAGCGCGCGGCGGAATTGTCCGCCGGCGGAGTGGATCCGCAGTCGGTGCGCGAACTGTTGCGCGGCCCCCGCGTGCGGCTTCTGGCAGTGACGTGGGTGCCGACAAATTCGGGACTGATGCAGCCGGCGGAAGTGCTGGGAAAGATTGCGGAAGAAGCCGGTGTGCCCTACCTGCTCGACGGGTGCCAAGCCGTGGGCGAGATCCCCGTGGATGCGGGCCGGCTGCGGTGCGATTTCTTCTCGGCGACAGCGCGGAAATTCCTGCGCGGCCCGCGGGGGATCGGATTTCTGTACGTTTCGGACCGCGCGCTCGGACGCGGAGATTATCCGCTGTACATCGATATGCGCGGCGCGGATTGGAAGACGGCGGACAGCTTTGAGCCGAAGGCGGACGCGAGACGATTTGAAAACTGGGAATTCGCCTTCAGCCTGGTGCTCGGTTTAGGGGAGGCGGTGCGCTATGCGCTGGAGGTAGGAGTGGAACCGGGCGGAGCGCGGGCGCGCGCGCTGGCCGCGCTGCTGCGCAGCAAGCTGGGCGCGCTGCCGGGAATGCGCGTGCTCGATCGCGGCAACGAACTGGCCGCGATTGTGACCGTGGAAGTCGCGGGACGGGAGCCTGAAGAACTGGTCGCGTTGCTGCGTCAGAAGGGGATCAACACCTCAGCCTCGCTGCGTGGGTATGCGGTGATCGATATGGATGAGAAGAAAGTGGCGGGAGCGCTGCGGATTTCGCCTCATTACTACAACTCGGAAGAGGAGATCGAACTGGTGGTGGATGCGCTGCGGCCGTTGCCGGCAAACCTGGCCAGGCCCCGCTAGAACCAATCACTCCGGTAGGCCACCCACCAACTCACCACTCCCGCAGGAATGGTCGCCGCGACAGCCCACCCAAACGGCAGCGCCAGATCCGCCAGAAGTCCCAGCGCCGCAAACAGCGTCCAGAAGATTTTCTTCTGCATCGCCCAATTCTAGGCCACTCGCATGCTCCCAGCACGATCCGATTTGATCTCATCAGTGTAGGAGCCAGCGGTTCGCCGAAGGTCACCAGAGTCTATGGCCACGGTGCGGACAGGTTCACCTTGGCGACGCCGCCTTCTTCGGTCTGCCCCCCAGCCTGCCGTTAGCCCTCGATGCAGCTCGCTTAGCACGGCTTCTCGACCGGCCGCCGCGCCGGCCCAGAATCGCGGCCATCCATCGCTTGGAGCCGAGCAGGCCCTCGAGAATGGCCGGCAGGTAGAGATCCGCGTCCAAAGCGGGAAAGTGAATGCCAAAGCCGGACGGCGAGATTTCGATGCGCTCAAGCTGGGAGGGCCGCGCGTTTTCCAAACCCTGCGCATCGCCCGGCAAAAAGCTGACTTCGAGCTTCGAGCTGAGACGAACAACAATGCGGCCGCTTCCGCGGTCGAAGCGCGCTGAGACGGCGCGCGGCTGTGCCCCCTGCAGGCGTCTAGCCCGCGCGGTAGCAATCCCGAATACATCACGCGATATCATGGATGCTCTCCCAGGCCGCGCACAGCTCCCGGACCCGGCTCGAGAGCATGGATTCGATTCCGCCGATTCTGCGGCGCGAGAATCCGTAATTCTCCCGGACCTCTGCGGGGCATGCCGGACAGTTCAGCCGGAACACCGCCTCATAGCCTCCTCCTATTACATGGACGTGCGCCGGCCGGTGGTCGTTTGGATAAATGACCACCCGCAGCCCACGGAAGCGGAGGACCGTCGGCACAGAGGCATTCTAACACCTTTCCTAAGCGCTTGGGTTATCCAATGAGTGGGCCGGAACTTCGGCCGGTAAGATGCGAGGGAGAAGGCTGGCCCGCAGACCTACGGCTTGACGGCCTGCCCCGCCATTGCGGGAGGGCCGGGCGGTGATGGCGGCGCGGCAATCGGCAGTCGGAAGATGAACCGGGAGCCTTGTCCCACGCGGCTTTCCACCCAGATCGATCCGCGATGCTCGTCAATCAGCCCGCGCGTGATGGCGAGTCCCAGCCCGGTCCCACCCCGCCGTCGTCCTTCCGAGAGCTGCTGGAATTTCCCGAAAATCCGGTGCAGATCTTTTTCGGCGATGCCGACGCCCTGATCGCACACCGCGCACTGCACCCAGAGGTTGTCGGAGGAAAGCTCGACCACGACTTCCGCCTTGGGCGGAGAAAACTTCACAGCGTTCGAGAGCAGGTTGGTGATGGCCTGTTCGATGCGGTCCGGATCCGCCTCCACGATCGGCAACGGCAGCGGGCGGTCCACGCGGAGGCGCACGTCCGTCTTATCCGCCAGCGGCTTGACCGCGCAAATCGCGCGCACGGCGATCTCCGTGACGTCCAGTCGCTCGAAGTTCAACTTCAATTGGCCCGCTTCGATCTTGGAAAGGTCCAGGATGTCGTTCACCAGCCGAACCAGGCGGTCGCAGCTCTTCTGCGCGATCTCGAGCAGCTCCTGCATCTCCGGGCTGGTCTCGCCCGCGAAGCCGGAAAGGATCAGGTCCACGGAGCCCTTGATGGAAGTCATTGGCGTGCGCAGCTCGTGCGAGGCCACGGAAATAAATTCCGACTTCATGCGGTCCACGGCTTTTTCGTGGCTCACATCGTGATAGGCAAACACTCGCCCCTTTGCCGCGCCGGCCTGCCCGCTGCCCTCCGCGGCGAGCGGCGCGGAATCCTCGCGGAAGAAGCGCAGCGTTTCGGCATCGCGCCACTCGATGTCGCGGGAGCCGAAGACCTCGGGCCAGTCGAATCGCGGCGCGGCCACCGGCAGCGCGAAGCGGGCCATCACCAGCGCGAGCTCGCCGGCGGACCGTCCCACCCATTCCTCCGCCGAGGCGTGTAGCATCTCCGCCAGCGTGCGGTTGAGGAACGACACGCGGTCGCGCGCATCGAGCACCACCAGCCCCGAGCCGAGCGAATCGAGGATGTTCCGCTCCGCCATCAGTTGTCCGCGCCACCGCCCTTTTCGGTCTCCGGACCGGAAGGCTCCGAGAGCAGCTCCAGGATCTGGTCGTGCAACGTCATGGGGTCGAACGGTTTGGTCAGATAGCCGAGCGCCCCGAGTTTCATGCCGCGCTCGCGATCGGCCTTCTGCACGCGCGCGGTCAGGAAGATCACAGGAATCGCGCGCGTGCCCGGGTCCTGCTTCAGCCGCCGGCAGGTCTCGTATCCATCCACGTGGGGCATCATCACGTCGAGCAAAATCACGTCGGGAGTGAAGCCGGCCAGGCGCTCGATGCACTCCGTGCCGGTTTCCACGAGCACGACCTCGGAAACGCCGCGGATCTTCAGGCTCATGCGGATGACCTTTTGGATGTCCGCATCGTCTTCCACCACGAGAACGCGAGTCAACTTCACGTCCCGCTCCTTCACCGCACCGTGGCCAGCGCCTTGCCCGAAAGCTCGCGAAGCCGGTCGATATCGAGCGGCTTCTCCATGCAGAAATCCGCGCCCAGAGCGAGCGCCAGGCGCACGTCCGGCCGCACGGAAATGCAAATCACCGGAATGTGGCGCGATTCCTCCGCCGCGCGAAGCAGGCGCAACACCTCGAAGCCGTCCAGGTCCGGCAGGTTCAGGTCGAGCGTGATCAAGTCGGGACGGTGCCGACGCGCCAGCTCCAGCGCCTCGTTCCCGCTGTGCGCGCAGATCACCTGATGCCCCTGCGTCTCAAAAATGTAGGAAAGGATGCGCGTTACGTCCTCGTCGTTGTCGATCACGAGCACCAGGCGCGGCGCCCCCGAGGTGTCCGCCAGGGCCGGCGCGGGCGGCGGCTCCGGCTCCGCGAGCGGAGAAATGCTAAGCGGGAGGGTGAAATGGAATGTGCTTCCCGCGCCTTCCTTGCTTTCCGCCCAGATGCGCCCGCCATGCGCCTGCACCACGTGCCGGCAAATGGCCAGCCCGAGCCCCATGCCCTGGCTCTCGCGCGTCAACGAACCCTCCTCGTGCTCGAATTTGCTGAACAGCCGCTCCAGGAAATCCGGGCTCATGCCGCAGCCCGAATCCTGCACGGAGACGTGCGCCGACTCGCCTTCCGCGCGCGCTGTGACCACGACCTCGCGCCCTCGCGGCGAAAATTTGATCGCGTTCGACAGCAGATTCACGAGCACCTGCTCCACCCGCCGCGCGTCGCCCAGGACGTTGGGCAGCGCCGCGGGAATCTGGAGCTGCACTTCGACCCCGGCATCCTGAGCGGGCGCGGCCACGGCGCGCACCGCACGCTCCACGCACACCCCGAGCGGCATCGGCACCGGGCGAATCAGCGCCTGCCCGCGCTCCAGCAGCATCATGTCCAATATCTGGTTGATGATGCGCACCAGCCGGTCCGTGTTCGTTCGCGCGATATCCAGCAGCTCGCGCGCATCCGCGGAAAATGTGCCCGCGGCTCCGCCCAGCACCAGCCCGAGCGAGCCCTTGATCGAAGTGAGCGGCGTGCGCAGCTCGTGCGATATCGTGGACAGAAATTCAGTCTTCATCCGCTCGATTTCGCGCTCGCGCCCCAGATCCAGCGATGTTGCGATCCGGCCGATCACATGTCCATCGGCGCCATGCACGGGAACGGAATAGAGCCGGATGGCCTGGTGGCCGGGATCGTCCAGTTCCAGCGTCACTTCGTCCACCAGATTCGGCGCCCGCCTCAGCTCCTGCACCTTTTTTTCCACCAGGTCCGGCCGCACCAGCCGGTGCCGCACCTGCTCGATGAGCAACGCGAGGTCGCAGCCCTGCAATTGCTCCACCGGAATTCCGAAGATTTCACTGACGCTCCGATTGGCCATCAGCACTTTGTTGTCGCTGTCGAGCACGATCACGCCGTCGCCGATGGCCGAGAGCACGGTGTCCAGCCGTTCGCGTTCCTGGTCCAGCTCCTGCGAGAGCTTCATCAATTCGCTTTCGCGGTGCCCGGCCCACGCGCGAAGCTTCTCGTCCCGCGACCGTAGCGTGTCCACCGTTTCATTGAATCCGCGCACCGTATCCGCCAGTTCGTCGTTGCCCTCAGCCAACAGGCGCGGGTATCCCCCGCCGCGTACCTCCTCCATTCCACGCAGGATTCGCCGCAGCCGCGGCAGCACCATCGCTGCCTGAACCAGGCTCGCGGCAATCACCAGCACTGCGATCAGCGTTGCGAATGTCCAGACCAGCCGTTGAAGATCAGCGGGATGCGCCGATGGCTCGTTCCACTGCCGGACTAACGCCGCGGCCAGCAGAAAAACCCCGGCAATTACCCCGCCGGAGACGGCCAGAAAACGCGTGGTGAGTCCCGGGCGGCGCATCAGTGTTTGTGGGGAGCTCGAATCCTCGGCCGGGGCGGAAGGGAGCCCGTCCGGCACGATTTGTAATTATAGGAACGCCGTAAAACGGGCGGCAAGCAGATTGTCCCCCGATGCCGACAATCGAACACTCACAGCATACCAGCCTAGGGAGCAGTTTGGCCTAGTACTTCAGTAATAGGGGGCAGTACCAGCAGTTGAAACTTTGGATGGATTGTTCCCGCATCGGGAAGGCGGTACCGTTGTGGCGTCAGGCTGGTTCCCGCCCCGGTCGACGGAGGGAGATGCCATGATGCAGATGAGCCAGGCTTCGAGGCCCCAGGTGGCTCCGCTACCGCGGGCTCTGAATGCTGATCCGAAGACGCCGTCCTGCTGCCAGCAAGAAATGCAAATCCTGCTTCGGCGCGCAGTGCTGCACAGCGATGGTAGCGTGGATTTCCAGATTGCGTGGGGATGCACTCTCTGTGGCCGTCGCATCCTCTGAGAATAGCTGATTCGCCCAAGTTCCTGCCCCGCGTCACGGGCTGCCCAGCCCGTCCCAGCCCCGCTCAAGTTTGTGCCGTTGAATTGCTCTCGTAAGGACGAACTGCACCCGCCGGCCGTGGCGGGCGTGCGCCTCTCTGCTCTCTTCTACCGGATATCCACGTCGAACGGCATCCGCAGCTCCATGGTCGCCGAAAGGCGCACGGCCAGAGCGTGAAGGTGGGTCAGAATCTCGGCGCCGGTAGGCTTCTCCTCGCCCCACATCAGGTTCTCAAGAAAGGTCTTCTCCCGCGGATAGTAAACAACCTGCACCTTGGCCCCGCCGGGGATTCCTCCTATCTCCCGCGCCATGGCAATCGCGCGCGTCAGCCCGCCCACTTCGTCCACCAGCCCGATCTCCTTGGCCTGCGCTCCCGTCCACACGCGCCCGCGCCCGATTTCGTTCACCCGCTCGACGGTCATGTGCCGCCCATCCGCCACGCCCTTGCAGAAATCCTTGTAAATGCCCTGCATCATGCTCTGGATTTTATCGCGCTGCGCGGGGGTGAAGTTCTGCTGCTCGGAATAGATGGACGCGTTCTCGCTGGTCTGCAAATGATCCGTCGAGAGTCCGATCATATCGTACAGGCCGGAAATGTTGAATTTCCCGAGCACCACGCCGATCGATCCCGTCAGCGTGCCGCCATCGGCCACGATCTTCCTGGCCGACATGGAAATCCAATACCCGCCCGAGCCCGCCACGTCCGACATGGAGACGACCACCGGCTTCTGCTTCGCCGCCAGTTGCACTTCGTGCCCGATGATGTCGCTGGCCACCGCGGACCCGCCGGGCGAATCCACACGCAACACGATCGCTTTGATCGAATCGTCCTCGCGCGCGCGCCGCAGGTCGGCCGAGACGGTATCCGACCCCATGAGAAAACCGGTATTCGGCGTCCACTGCGAATCGCCCACCAGAATTTCTCCCGTGGCGTTGACCACCGCGATCTTGTATGTGCCCTCGTTCTTCATCTGCTTCACGTACCGGTCCAGGCTTACCGGTTGCCAGCGGTCGGTGCGTTCGCGGAAGTATTTCTGCACGTCGTCGTAGTAGCCCAGCTTGTCCACTAGTTTTCCGTCCAGTGCCTCCTGGGCGGTCAGCGGGCCCTGCGCGATCAGGGCTTCCGTCTGGGCGCGCTCCAGCTTCCGCGTCGCCGCGACACCGTCCACATACTGGTCATAGGTGCTGCGCATCAGCGACTCGGCCATTTCACGGTGCGCCGGCGTATATTTCTTCTCCATGTACTGGTTGGCCGCGGTCTTGTATTCGGCGATGTGCATGAACTCCGGCACGATCTTCAGTTTCTCGAAGGTCCCGCGATAGAACAGGGACTGGGTCATCAGCCCCGTAATGCCCAGCGGCGCCGTCGGCACCAGCCACACCTGCTGGCATCCCGTGGCCACGTAGAAGTCGCGGTTGGGGTTGAAGTCGCCGCCCAGCAGACAGATGCTCGGTTTCCCGCTCGCCCGGAAATCCATCAGGTGCTGCCGGATTTCCTGCAATTTTGCCCAGCGCGCTTCGGGGTTGTAGACCTTGACCACCAGCCCGGCCACATGGGAATCCGTTTTCGCCGCGTCGACGGCATCGAGCACCTGGTGCATCACCACGATGTCGCCGCCCAGGAGCGATCCCAGAAAGCCGGTGGCTTTCTGCTCCTCGACGGGTCCGGTCAGATCGATCACCAGCACCGACCCGGCCGGCACGCGCGCCGTTCGCGCCAGATAAATCGTCACCCCCAGCACCACGACCACCACCGCCCAGATCCAGAATTTGCGCCCGCGGATCATCGTTCCCTTCCTCTCTCGAAAGCTGCCGAAAATTTCACCCTATCACCGCACCCCGCCAATTGCCACTCTCCGGGTAGCGCGGGCATATTCGCCTGCGCGCCTCTTGCCGCTCCGCACGGCGCCCGCCGGCAAGCCCGCCGCCACGCCTGCGATCCCGCCCCCATAAGATACGCGCTCGAGTGAAACGCTGTTTCCGGAGGTACGCCGTCAGGAGGCCCGCACAGCCGCTTCCCGCAAGAACCGCGCCGCTTCTTCCGGCGGTGTGGGATTGAGATAAAAATCCGTGCCCCATTCGAAGCCCGCCACCTTTGTCAGCCGGGGCATCATCTCGATATGCCAGTGGTAATGGTCGTTGGCCTCCTCGCCCACCGGCGAGGTGTGAATCACGTAGTTGTACGCCGGACGCTCCAGCACCACGTCCATGCGCCGCAGCACGTCACGCAGCAGCGCGGCCGAACTCTTGTACAGTCCCGGCTGGGCATCCTCGAACGCGGAGCCGTGCCGCTTCGGCAAAAGCCAGGTCTCGAACGGAAACCGCGGCGCGTACGGCGAAAAGCTGATGCAATCCTCGTTCTCCGCGATTACGCGGACGCCCGATTCCTTTTCCTGCCGGAGGATGTCGCAGAAGATGCAGCGCTCTTTTTCCCCGAAATATTTTTTCGAGTTGTCCACTTCCTCGCGCACGCGCTTCGGAACGATGGGCAGCGCGATCAGTTGCGAGTGCGTGTGCTCAATCGTCGCGCCCGCCGCCTCGCCGTGGTTCTTGAAAATCAGGATGTACCGGAACCGCCGGTCGCGTTTCAGGTCCAGGATGCGGTCGCGGTAGGCCCACAGCACCTCTTCCACGGAGTGCTCGTCCATCGCCGCCAGCGAACCTTGATGGTTCGGAGTCTCCACGATCACTTCGTGCGCGCCGATTCCGTTCATCTTGTCGAAAATGCCTTCGCCCTGCCTGTCGAGCGTGCCTTCGATTCCCAGCGCCGGGAATTTATTCGGCACCACGCGCACACTCCAGCCCGCCGTGTTCGGCGTTCCGCCGTTCCGGCCGTACGCCAGCACCTCGGGGGGAGTCCTCGCCTCGCCGCCGGGACAGAATGGGCAAACTCCCACGCCACGGATCTCCACGCTCTGACGCAGAAAATCAGAAGGACGGTGCGCCCGGTCGGTGGAAATGATCACCCACCGGCCGGTAATGATGTCTTTACGCAGTTCGGGCAAAGCGGCCTCGGAATGCGGGCATCGGTTTCAAAACGGGAATTCCTAAGTCTCCCCTGTCGGAACTAACTTATCACGCCGCGAGCCTGCGCAGAAGCACACGACGCGCGCTGTAGTGGAAAGTCCCGCGTTTCGACCGAGAATCCGGCGAAGGCGCTATTCGCCCGAACAGGGCTGCGTGCGTCAGTTCACCGGATTACCGTCGGCGTCGATTTTGTGTACCTCGCCGATGTTCAGCTCGCGAATCCCGGATTCGACTTTGCTCATGTCGCCCACCACGATCCAGACGAGGTGGTCCGGCAGGATGTACTTCCTGGCGATTTCGTTGGCGCTGTCCACCGTCAACGACATTACTTTCTGCGTATACGTATTGTAATAGTTCTCGGGAAGGCCGTACTGAAGGATTGTGCTGTACGCGTTGCCGAGCTGCTGGACGGTCTCAAAGGTGCCGGGCAAACCGAGCGTCGCATTCGCCTGTTCGTCCTTGAGTTCTTCCGCCTTGATCGGCGTTCCCTTCACGATGCCGTTGTATTCCTTTACCAGCTCCTGGAGCGATTCCTTGGTCTTGTCCGTCTGCACCGGCGAGCTGCTGAGAAAAAGTCGCTGGCCGCGAGCTGCGGGCAGAAAGCTCCTCACGCCATAGGACCAGTGCTTGTCCTCGCGCAGGTTCATATTGATGCGCGAGGCGAAGTTTCCTCCGAATATGTCGTTCACCGCTTCCAGAGAGACGGCATCGGGGTCGTTCCGGGGAGGAGCGAGCTGCGCGGCGAGAATCACGCTTTGCCCGGAACCCGGCCGGTCCACCAGATAAATCACGTCTTTTTCGGGCTGTGCGACCTGCGGCACCGTCCGCTGGGGAACATCGCCCGGCTTCCATGTGCCGAAAAGCTTTGCCAGCTTCGGCTGAATCTCCGCCATCGTGGTATCGCCCACGATGAGGAGCGTGGCATTGCCCGGCTTGAACCAGGTTTCGTGGAATTTCACCAGGTCTTCCCGCGTCATCTGTTTCACGCTGGCCAGTGTGCCGGTGCCGGAATAGGGCTCCGCATAGGGATGTCCCTGGCCATAGAGAAGTCCTCGCACCACACGCAATGCCGCGGCCTGCGGCGTAACCATTTCCCGCTGGATTGCGGCGAGCCGCTCCTTCTGCAATCTCAGGAATTCTTTCTCCGGAAATGCCGGGTGCAGGATCAGGTCGGCGTAAATGTCGAGGGATTTGTCTATCGTGCCTTTGAGTGTGTTGAGGCTCACCAGCGAGCCGTCGAGATTCGTGCTGGCGTTGAACCTGGCGCCGAGCGACTCGAGCTCTTCGCCGATCTTCAGGGAATCGCGCGACGGCGTGCCCTCTTCAAGCATTCGCTGCTCGAAACTGGCGAGGCCCGGAGCGCCGGAGGGATCGGCGGAGTATCCCCCGTTGACGAGCAGAGTGAAGTTCACGACCGGCGCGGAGTGGCGCTCCGCCAAAGCGATTTTCAGGCCGTTGGGGAGCGTCGCTTGCTGCAAGGGCGGAAGATTGAGCGACATTGGCCCGCCTGGAGCGGGCTCCTTGGACCGGTCGAGTTTGGCGCTGGTCTTGAGTTTCGCGGGATATGGATGCACTTCCAGCACGTAGTCGCCGTCGCTCAACCAGTCTTTCGCGGCCTTCTGCACCGTTGCGGGCGTGGCCACTTTGATTTGCTTCAGATAGTCCTTGTAGCAATCGGGATTGCCGGTGTACGTCTGGCAGCGCGCCAGCAGGTCGCTCTTCCCGCCGAAACCGCCAATTCGTTCCACGATCCGCGCGTAGTTCGCAAGAATCTGCGTCTTGGCCAATTGCAATTCGGCCTCCGTGGGGCCTTTGGCCAGGAATTTATGCAATTCCTCATCCGCGGCACGCTCAACCTTTCCCAGGTCTCCATCCGGCGTGGCGGTAAGCGTGAAAGAGAAACGACCGCCGATTTCGCTGCTAAAATCTGATGCGTCCGCGCTGGTCGCGATCTGGTCCTTGTACACCAACCGTTTGTATAGCCGCGAGGTCTTGCCGCCGCCGAGCACCTGCGCGGCCAGGTCCAGCAGCGCTTCTTCCGGCGAGCCGACCTGCGGCACGTTCCAGACCCGGTACAGCCGGGCTTGAGGCACGCGGTCCTGCACCCAGCCGCGGTGCGTGCCCGTGCGCTTGGCCACCCAGACTTCCTGCCTGGCGATAGGCGGGCCGGCGGGGATCTCGCCGTAGTATTTTTGGACTTTCTCGCGGGCCACTTCCGGCGTGACGTCTCCGGCAATCACCACGGTGACGTTGTTCGGGCCGTAGTACGTCTTGAACCACTCCTGAACGTCGCTCATCGAGGCCGCGTCCAGGTCCTTCATCGAGCCGATCACCGTCCATGAGTACGGATGGCCCTGCGGGTAGGTGTTCTCCACAATGAGCTGATAGGCGACGCCGTACGGTTGATTCTCTCCCTGCCGCTTTTCGTTCTGTACTACGCCGCGCTGCAGGTCCAGCTTCTTCTGGTCCAGCACTCCCAGCAAATGTCCCATGCGGTCGCTTTCGGCAAACAGCACGTAGTCGAGCATCGAGGTGGGCACGTTTTCGAAATAGTTCGTGCGGTCGTTGTTCGTGGTGCCGTTCAGATCCGTGGCCCCTACGCGCTCCATGGCGTTGATGTAGGTATGGTTGAAGTTGTCGCTGCCGCTGAACATCAGGTGCTCGAACAAGTGGGCAAAGCCGGTCTTGCCCGGCTTCTCGTTCTTCGAGCCCACGTGGTACCAGGTGTTCACCGCCACGACGGGGGTCTTGTGATCCTCATGCACCAGCACTGTGAGCCCGTTGTCGAGGACGAACTTGGTGTACTTGATGTCCGGAATCGGAATGTCCACCGCCGCCGGGGCCGGCGCTTTCTTCGATTGCCCTGGCTGCGACTGCGCCGCGGCGGGGAGCCAGCATGCCAGCAACGCCGCCATTCCCGCAAACAGACTCAGCAATTGTGTTGTTCTTCGGTTTCTCATGATTGCCTCCAACGGAATATCTTGACGGGCAGCCGCGGCTGATTCCAGAAGCGGAAGGATTGTACTCCCGTTCGGCGGGCAGGCAACTCCGTGAGGGGGCTCGAACGCTGTGCGCAGGCAGTCCGCGGGGAGAATTGCCTGCGTGAGCTATACTCCACGGCGGCCATTCACAGGCGCAAAGGAGATTCGCATGCCGTCGAAATTGGTTCGCTTCGGAACGCTGGCAACAATGCTGGCCGCCTGCGCTCTCGCTGCGTCCACTCCCGCCCAGCAGCAATCCGCGAAACAGGCGGACTCCGTCGCGCACGGCGCCCAGTCCGCCGCTGCAGGCACGAAGGCAGAAACTCCCCAGCGATTCCTCGCCAAACGCGCCGGAGAATGGACTCGCACAATCAGGTTTGTCGGCCAGCCCGGTGGACCGAGCGAGCCTTTCTCGGGAACTGCGAAAATATCCGCCATCGATGGCGGGCGATTCCTTCTGGAGGAATACAGCGATGTGGTCAACGGCAGGCCGATTACCGGCACGCGCCTGTTCGGCTACAACACCGTCACCGGCCAGTACGAAGCCGCGTTTACGGGCACTACTTCTCCTGCCATCCTGATGCTTAAGGGCGTCAGCAATGATGGGGGAAAAGTCGTGGACTACTCCGGCGAAGCCGCCAGCGGGAACGGCAGCAGGTTCACACTAAACGTCCGCGTTCGCCAGGTGGACGACGACCAGATCGTCATGTCCTTCTCCATGACCGGCTCGGACGGCAAACCGAACACGTTCCAGGAAACCACCTACACCCGCAAGAAGTAATGCACTCTTCGTAGGGGCGGACCCACGCCTGCCCGCCGTGGCGGGTGTCCGCCCTCCTTCTCTCTCCTTGCGTACTAGCTTCGTCTTCTCGGCCCCATCTGCCTCATCGCATCCTTATGCAACCGCACCACCGGCGGCCCATTCGGCCGGTTCTCAATCGCCAGCAAATCAATCCGCCACGGCACATCCTTCAATCTCCATTCGCGGAGAAAGTGCCGCGCCATCCGCGCCAATGCTTCCTGCTTCCCGAACGTCACGTTTTCCTCCGGCGGAATATCGTCCACCTTCTCCATCCGCCGCGTCTTCACTTCGACAAATGCGAGCACCTTCCCGTCGTATCCGACCAGATCGATCTCGCCCTTCACTCCCGCCGCGCGGTAATTCCGCGCGATCAGCGTGTATCCATGCCGCCGCAGATACCAGTACGCGTACGTCTCTCCGCGAACCCCGGTGCGCTGCCGGATCTCCTGCCGCCGCTCCGCTGGTGTCGCCGCAGTCGCGGAGCCACCGTCGTAGAGACCTCTCCGCGCGGCGAATTCAACTAGTCCGAAAATGATACGCGAGAAAATCGATCCCTCCGCAAACACGCAGCTCGAAATTGACCCCCGCCTGCTGCTGCCACTATGATGGCGCTCCCCGGGAGGCAAGCATGCGAATTCGAACGAGTCTCGTGGCGCTGGCCGTTGCGCTCGTCTCTCTTTCCACCACCTCGCCCAATACGCGCCCCATCACCGACCCCAAAACGATCTCATCGGCCGAGATGCCCGGCGCAGCTCCCGTTCCTATCGCCGACCTCTTCTACACACGGTCCACCGGCGGTGGCTCGTGGTCGCCCGACGGAAAAGAAATCGTGTTCACATCGAATTTTACGGGCCGCTTGAACCTCTGGAAAGTCAATTCCGCCGGCGGCTGGCCCATCCAGCTTTCCCAGTCCGACGACCGCCAGGCCAGCGCCATCTGGTCTCCCGACGGAAGATCCATCCTCTACCAATCCGACCGCGGCGGCGCTGAGCTCTACGACCTCTATTCCATCCCCGCTGCTGGTGGCACGGCGAAAAATATCACCCACACTGACGACGTCTCTGAAACCGAAGCGCGCTTTTCGCCCGACGGCAAGTCGCTGTCCATCGACTACAAGCCGAAGACCTCCTCCGTCGTCGATATCGCCGTCCTGGATCAGGCCTCCGGCGCCGCCCGGAACCTGACGCGCGAGACTTCCAAAGACCGCATCTGGGGCAATGCCATCTGGAGTTCCGATGGCAAATTCATCTACGCCACTCGCCGCAATGCCGGCCACACGGATACGAGCATCTACCGCATCGAGGTCGCCACCGGCAACAAAGTAGAACTCACTCCGCACGAGGGCGAGTCACGCTACGCGGCCGCCTCCCTCAGCCCCGACAGTAAATGGCTCCTCATCACCGCCGATCGCCCCGGAGGCTATCCCAACATCGCGCTGCTTGATCCCTCCACCAAGAAACTCAATTGGGTGACCGACACGCAGTGGGAAGCCGAGGCCGGCTCTTTCTCCCCGGACGGAAAACAGTTCACCTACGTAATCAACGAAGACGGCCGCACCGACGCTTACCTTGCCGACACCGCTACCGGGCGCGGTCAAAAGCTCAACTTCCCCACCGGCCTCAATGCCTTCGCGGGTAATCCCTCGCCCTTTTCCCCCGACGGCCGCAGCCTGCTCCTGCGCCACCAGAGCTCCACGGAAGTGACCGAGCTCTGGGTCTACAACGTCGCCGCGCAGCACGCCCGCCAGCTCAGCTATTCCGCTGTGGGCAGCCTGCTCGCCGCCAAAATCCAGCCATCGCAGCTCGTACATTACAAGAGCTTCGACGGCATGGTGATCAGCGCCTTCCTGTGGGTGCCGTACAACCTGAAGCGCGACGGCACCAACCCCGCTGTCGTCCTCCCCCATGGCGGCCCCACCGGCCAGACGCTCGATTCCTTTAATCGCACCGTCATCGCTCTCGTCTCTCGTGGCTACATGGTCATCGCACCAAACGTGCGCGGCTCTACCGGCTACGGCATGGCCTTTCAGAATGCGAATGTGAAAGACCTCGGCGGCGGCGACCTGGAAGACGAGGTCGCCGGGGCCAGCTTCATGGTCTCCACGGGCTACGTGGACGCGAAAAAGATTGGCATCACCGGAGGCTCCTACGGCGGATACATGACCCTGATGGCTATCGGCAAGAAACCAGACGTGTGGGCCGCCGCCGTCGAGCAGTACGGCATCATCAACTGGTTCACTATGCTCCAACACGAAGATCCCCGGCTACAGGAATACGAAAAGTCGCTGCTCGGCGATCCGGAAAAAGAGTGCGCCATCTACGAGAACGCCTCGCCCATTAAATTTATCCGCAACGCCAAGGCTCCGCTCCTCGTCCTCCAGGGCGAGAACGACATCCGCGTTCCCAAGGAGGAAGCCGAGCAGGTCGTGGCCATTTACAAGGAAATCGGCAAGCCGGTGGACGCGCACTTCTACCCGCAGGAGGGTCACGGCTTCGCCAAACGCGAAAATCAAATCGACGCGGTCACGCGCGTTGTCGCCTGGTTCGACCGCTACCTGAAGGGTCAGGAACAAAAGTAAGAGAAAAAGAAAAGGCGAGAGACGCCGGAACGCGCTTCCCGCCTGGTGGTACTCGCCTCCGCGCTACGCCTTCTCGATCGTAGTGATGAGGGACTCGAGCGTATCGAAGGCGAACCCCGTCTGCTCTTCATCAATCAGCAGCGCGGGCGAAATCCGCAGCGTGTTCTCTCCGGCGGGCAGCACGATGAGCCCCATCTGGAACGCGCGCTGCACGATCTGATCGCGAATCTCCGGCGCCCTTTCTTTCGTGACGCGGTCGCGAACGATCTCGATGCCGATCATCAGCCCCCGCCCGCGGATATCTCCCACGGATCGGAACTTCTGGCGCCAGTCGGCCGTGCGCTTGAAGATGTAATCACCCATGCGCGCCGCGTTGGCGATGTATTGGGTCTCGAGCAATCGGATCGTGGCCAGCGACGCTGCGATGCAGACCGGATTGCCTCCGAACGTCGAGCCGTGCGCCCCCGGCTTCCAATCCATCACGCTGGCCCGCGCGATGATCGCGCCCAGCGGCATCCCCGACGCGATCCCTTTCGCCGTGCAGATAATGTCCGGCTCGATTCCGGCATGCTCCGACGCCCAGAATTTACCCGTGCGCCCCATGCCGCACTGCACCTCGTCCGCCACCAGCAGGATTCCGTTCTTCCGGCAGATGCGCTGCAGGCTCTGCAGGAAGTCCGCAGGAGCCGGCACGTATCCGCCCTCGCCCTGGATGGGCTCGATGAAAATCGCCGCAATTTCTTCAGGGTCCACGCGCCGCCGGAAAAGCTCGTTCTCCAGGTACTCCAGGCAATCCGCGGTCGCGTTCTCCGGCCGCACGCCGTAAGTGCCCCGGTAGGTGTCGGGATACGGCATGTGGAACACGCCCGCGAGCAGCGTGCCGAATCCTTTCCGCTGCGTCGCTTTGCTCGCCGTCAGCGAAAGCGCGCCCATCGTGCGCCCGTGGAACGAGCCGCGGAACGCGATCAGCTTGTCGCGCTTCGTGTGATATTTGGCGAGCTTGATCGCCGCTTCCACCGCTTCCGTCCCGGAATTGCCAAAGTGCACGCGCTTCGGCTCCGGCCCGGGTGCGATCGAGGCCAGCTTCTCCGCCAGCTCCACCATCCGCGAATAATAAAAATCCGTCCCGGACATGTGGATCAGCTCGGCCGCCTGCTTCTGGATCGCGGCCACCACCTCCGGATGGCAATGGCCCGTGGCGCACACCGCGATGCCCGCGGCGAAATCCAGAAAGATGTTGCCGTCCACGTCTTCGACCATGGCGCCTCGGCCCGTGCGCGCTACCAGCGGATAATCCCGCGTGTATGACGGCGAAACGAATCGCTGGTCGAGGTTCAATATGCGCCGCGCTTCCGGCCCGGGTAGCGGCGTCACCAGCCGCGGCTTCTTCGTGTCGATTATCCCCTGGGGCGTTCCTTCGGTCTTTACTTCCAGCATGGCTTTCTCCGTTCTCTCGAGATCCCGTCCCGCGCGGCGGGAGGGGAGTTGGGTCCGTTTGGACGGACGGGTAGGCAGTCCGGGAGGACAGCGAACGGAAACGTGTTTATAAATCGACGCCGAACA
>Ga0187803_10000091_pt1 | contig 36881 bp, 33 predicted proteins | sample NC_wetland_sal_i_2_FD_132425 | JGI IMG/M metagenome (GOLD analysis project Ga0187803, IMG submission 132425) | Wetland sediment microbial communities from Neuse River Estuary, North Carolina, USA - Control_3 | ecosystem: Environmental > Aquatic > Freshwater > Wetlands > Sediment | place: USA...
CAATTTCCTTGTGGGCGGCATTGCGGAAAATTTCGGCAAGAGCTACGGCCTGGCCGGTGGCCCCGAATTCATCCTCGAAGGCGACGAGTACGATTCCGCCTACTGGGACAAGGCCGCGAAATTTCTCCACTATCATCCCGACGACCTCATCATCACGTCCGTCGAGTTCGATCATGCCGATATCTACTGCGACTTCGACTCCTACCAGTTGGCCTTCCGGCGCCTTGTCAATCTGGTTCCGCGTCGTGGCCGCATCATTGTCTGGGGAGATGCGGCCGCCGGCGAAGCTACCCGCAAGATCACGGAAAAAGCTTTTTGCCCGGTCATCACTTACGGCTTCGATTCGGGGAATGACTGGATCGCCAGCGATGTCACCATCGTCGATGACAAGATGCAGTTCCGTGTCCATTACAAAGGCGAGTTGTACGGCCAATTCCTCCTTGCTGCCAGCGGCCGCCACAACGTCCTCAATGCTCTTTCCGCCCTCGTCGTCGCGCAGGGAAGAGGCATCCGCGTCGATGCGCTTCTGAAAGCCCTCGGAACTTTTCAAAGCGTGAAGCGCCGCATGGATGTGAAAGGAGAAATTGGCGGCATTCTGGTTGTGGATGATTTTGCCCACCATCCCACCGCAATCTGCGCCACTATCGAAGCCGCACGCCTACGCTGGCCGGGCCGCCGCCTCTGGGCCATTCTCGAGCCCCGCTCCAACTCCATGCGCCGCCGCGTGTTCCAGGATGCTCTACCGCAAGCTCTTGCCCTGGGCGACCACGTTATTCTTGGCAGCGTTCACCGTGCCACGCAATTAACCGACGAACAGCGACTCGATCCGGAAACCGTCGTCTCTGCCGTTCGCAAGCTTGGCAAGGGCGCACGCGTTCTGCCCAGCGCTGATGCGATCGCGGAGCTGCTTGTCGCTGAAGCGCGCCCCGGCGATTTGCTCCTGGTTATGTCCAATGGTAGCTTCGACGGGCTATGCGAAAAGCTCCTTCAGCGCCTCCCAGCTCGGCCATCTTCTTCTCAGGCTCACGCAAAGTGAGTCCGTTCCTCACCCCCAATCTTCGTAAGGGTCCAGGACTGCTGGACCCCATGTCCGCAAGAACCCGCGTTAGTAGCGGCGGCTTTACGCCGCCGTCTTGCCATTCGCGCCTTTGGGCTTCTCGTCGACCAGTGTTCTTGCTCCTCCTCCTCTTGCTTTTCTCGGCCTGCGCCAATGCAGAAATTCGCTATTCAGTCTCACTCGCCCATCCCGAACAACATCTCTTCCACGTCTCCATGGAAATCCCCGACGTCCATGGCGAACTAACACTCCAAATGGCCGCCTGGAACGCGCTCTACCAGATTCGCGATTTCAGCAGCCACGTCCAGCAAGTCGAGGCCTACGCAGACGGCCAGAAAATCGCAATCGAAAAACTCGACAAGCTCACCTGGCATGTGAAGGCCACCGGAACAGTCACCGTCAAATACGCCACCTTCTGGGACGATACCGGCCCGTTCAACTCGCAACTCAATGCCGAGCACGCCTTCATCAACCCCGCCATGATCCTCCTCTACGTCCCTGACCGGCGCGAGGAAAAGTGTGCACTATTTCTCAACTACTTGCCTGCCGCCTGGAGGGTCGCATCAGCTATTCCGTCGGGCTCATTCCAATCCTCGGCGACCGTCGCCTACACGATGAATGCCCCAAGCTATGACGCCCTCGCCGACGCTCCCATCGAAGCCTCCAACTTCGACGAGTTCACCATCCACGACCTCACGCCTCCCATTCACGTCGTGATTCACGGCGACAATTACAAAAAACACGACGTCGAAAACGCCCTTCGCAAAATCTGCATGTACGAGATCAAGCTCATGGACGGCGCACCCTACGACCAGTACACCTTCATCTTTCACATCGGCAAAGGCGCCGGTGGAGGAGGCGGCGGCATGGAACACGCCAATTCCACCGCCATCTACGTCCCCTCCGCTGCCTATCTCGCCAACGTTTCCGCTCACGAGTATTTTCATCTTTGGAATGTGAAACGCATCCGCCCTGCCTCCCTCGAACCGGTCGATTACACCCGCGAAATGTACACCCGCTCTCTCTGGTTCGCCGAAGGCGTCACCAGCACTTACGGCTCTTACGCCCTGGTACGTTCCGGCGTTTGGAACAAGCAGGAGTTCTACCGCGATCTCTCCGCACAGATCTCCGAATTAGAGAGCCGCCCCGCCGAACAATGGCAGAGCGCGGAACAGTCCAGCCTGGACGCCTGGCTTGAGAAATATGCCCTTTATAACCAGCCCCAGCGCAGCGTTTCCTACTACACGAAAGGCCAAATCCTCGGCGTCATGCTAGACATCCTCATGCGCGACCGCACCGACAACCAGAAAAGTTTCGACGACCTGATGCGCTCGATGAATCAGGATTTCGCCAAGGCTGGGAAGTTTTACCGCGACAGCCTCGATATCCGCCTCACCGCCGAGAAAATTACGGGGAGTTCCCTCGAAGACTTTTTCTCCAAATACGTTAGCGGCACTCAGCCACTCCCTTACAACGAACTGTTTTCCCAGGCAGGCCTCGCTCTGCAGCAAAAAGAATCGGCGCGTGCCGTTCTAGGCTTCACCATTCAGCACGAGCCGGATGCCCCTTGGACCGTCGCCAGCGTCGAATCCGGCAGCAACGCCGAAAAAAGCGGCCTGAAAGTTGGCGACGAAATTCTCCGTTGGAACAACGCTGATCCGCCGCGGCGTCCGGAACGCTGGGCCAGCCAGCAGAAGCCCGGCGACGAGTTGCATCTCCGCGTCCGTCGCGAGGAAAAAGAGCTAACCATTGACCTGCGTCTTGGCGAGATGCGCGAAACCTTTTACGAGGTTGTTGAATCATCCGGCGCTAGCGACCGTGCCAAGCGCATTCGCGATGGCCTGCTCCACGGCACAACCGACCCCGTCACCGCACATCGTCACTAACTCAAAATATTCGACGACACTCCAATTGTCTGCTATTACAGTCCAGCAGGAACCTGTCATCCTGAGGTCCGCGTTAGCCACGGGCCGAAGGATCTCAACTTCGAAATCGTGCACGGTGTGTGAATATCGAAAACAGGTTGTTTCTGGAAAGAAATTCGGGCGAACTCTTGCTTTACTTAATACCGAAAACTTATAACTTATAACTAATACTTTGCCCATGCTCCGCGCCGCCTTCATCTGCCTTTTTCTTTCCCTGTACATCCTCATCCTGGGGCCGCCCTTGCTCCTCTATACCTTTGTTACTAAGAACCCTGCTCCGCTGTATTGGACGGCGATCAAGGGTGTGATGTTCTTCGTGAACTGCGTCGGCGTCCGCGTTCACGTCAAAGGCACCGAGCGGATTCCCCCGGGCACGTGCATCTTCGCCGCAAATCACACCAGCTCGGCCGATGCCCCCGCCGTCGTCGGAGCCATTCCTCGCCGCATTTCCATTCTTCTGAAGCGCTCGCTATTTGGCTGGCCCATTGTCGGCCAAGCTTTTCAGCTCGAGCATTTCATCCCCGTGGACCGCTTCAACCGCGATTCCGCTATCGAGAGCGTCGAAAGAGCCACCGAAGCGCTTCGCCAAGGCCAGTCGTTTTTGATTTATCCGGAAGGCACGCGTAGCCCCGATGGCCGTTTGCAGCCGTTTAAGAAGGGAATTGCGGTCATGGCCATCAAGTCAGGTGTGCCGATCGTTCCCATTGCCTGTTCCGGCGCTCACCGCGTGATGGAGAAACGAAAACTCAACATCAAACCCGGCCACATCCTGGTCGAATTCCTCGAGCCCATTGATCCCTCGAAATATTCCTTCGATGAAAAGGAAGCGCTCCTTCAGGAGCTCCATAATCGCCTCGCCGCCGGCCTTCCCCCGGATCAGCGCCCCATCGGCTTCCCTGGCCCCCTGTAGCGTAGGGCGAGCCTTCGAGTCCTGCGGCTTTCCTCTTGGGTTTGTAGTGGCCGACCTTCAGGTCGGTTCTTGGGTTCCTCTTGGGCTTCTCTTGGGTTTCGTTTTGCTCTCTCTTGGCTTTGCTTTTGTAAGGACCGCCTTCTGAGGCGGTCCGCCAACTAAACCACACCTCGACTGGTCCTCTAATCTCGGTCTACTGCTTCCTCTTTTCCAATTCCGCCTCCATCTGCTGCACTCGTTTCTGCAGGTCCGGCAACCGGTTCAACGCCGCCATCATCTTCAACCATTCCCTGTTCGGCACTGCCGGGTATCCCGAATACAATGCGCGTGCCGGCACGTCGTTCGGTACGCCGCTCTGCGCTGTAATCACCGTGCCGTCGCCAACCGTCAAATGTCCCGCTGTGCCCACCTGCCCTGCCAGGATGCAGCTCTCTCCAATCCTCGTCGATCCCGCCAATCCCACCTGCCCGCACAACATGGTATTCGCGCCAACCTGGGAAGCGTGCCCCACCAGCACAAGGTCATCGATCTTCGTTCCGCGGCCTATCCGTGTCTCCCCCACCGTTGCCCGGTCGATGCACGCGTTCGCCTGCACCTCCACGTCGTCCTCCAGCACGGCCGGCCCGGACTGCGCCATCTTGTACCACGTTCCGTCGGCGCGCTTGGCGTACCCCAAACCGTCCCCGCCAATAATCACTCCATTCTGCAGGATCACCCGGTCCCCGATGCGGCAGCCTTCCCGCACCACCGCATGTGCATGCGCGAAAAAGTTTGCTCCAATCTTTGCGTTCCGGTAAATCGTCACGAAACTATGTAGGACGGCACGGTCCTCGATCTCCACGCCCTCATCGACGAAACAGTACGGCCCGATATGCGCGCCCGAGCCAATCTTCGCTGATTTCGCGATCACCGCCGTCGGATGCACCCCCGGTGGGTACACCGGCGATTCATAGAAGAGTTCAATCGCATGTGCAAACGCCAAATATGGATTCTGCGTGCGCAGTGCCGCCAACGTTTCCAGCCCGGGTTCACGCTCCAGCTCCACGCCTTCTTCGATCAGCACTGCCGAGGCCTTCGTCGTCTTCAACAGCGGCGAGTACCGCCGGTTGGCCAGAAACGTCAACTGTCCCGGCGCCGCGTGATCGATCCCGGCCACGCCGCTGATTTCCGTTCCCGGATTTCCTTCCAGCCGGCACCCTAGCTTTTGCGCAAGCTCTTGCAGTTTCATGGACTCAGCTCCTGTTCCCAATCATATGGATGTTCTCTTGGGTAATTGTCTGAGTCTTGCACAGCCGGAAGAAGGAAGTACAGGCAGGCCTTCACTAACGCAGTGACGTTATGATTACCGCAAACCCGGCCACAATCGTGCATACGCCAACGGCGTGCGACAGCAGCGGTCCCCTCTTCCACAGTTTTTCTGTGCCAATGATGGCAGCGATTACAATCATCACCGCCAGATTCATCACTCCCAGGATCATCTGGATGAGCATCAACGCCCAGCAACAAGCGGCACAGAAAGTGCCATGGTGCAGGCCGAGCCGAAAGGCGCCTCTAAGTCCAGGACGCCATTCATGGCTGAGGTACAGCACGGGTTCACGGCAGTGCTTCAAGCACGCTTGTTTCAGCGGTGACAACTGATAAATTCCTGCCGACACGAGCGCAAGGCCAGCGGCGAGAGGGACGAGTCGACTGATCTTTTCAGAATGCATGGCCCAAGTGGAAATGCCAAATCCAGCGCCAAATGCAACTACGCCAAAGCCAAGCCACACTCCAAAGTACCCGGCCGCCACGGCCAAAGTACCCAGCGACGCATGCGCGAGTTCCCGAAAAATTGTCACTCGCCTGTACAGCTCCAGCATTGGCCAAGTGGACGGCAGCATCATTGCTAACATCATCGCTTGCCACATGAACAGAAACATCCATGCCGTCTTCCAGACGCTTTCGCCGGGCATAACCATCCACATCATGGGCATCGTCCAACCACCCGGCATCTGCATGCCTCCGCCCATACTCCGAACTCCGTACAGCGTAACGCCCGCCGCAATCAGGAAAATGGTTGTGGCTGCCGCACGCGCATACCACGACCTGCTTGGCGCAAGGGAATTCGCTGCTAATAACGGGGAATGATCGTCGTTGTGCCTGGACACCGATATTTAAGCCTCACCCTGGCCGGAATAGGAGAAGTGAGAGAACTCAGCGTATTTGCCACTGTGTTCGTACTGCAGCCCCGCATTCACGCGGAATGTGAGCGAGCGCCCAATGGCCGCTCGCGTCGAGGTGAAGCCAGTTGGCTTGTCCAGATAAAGTTGTTCGACTTCCTGCGTGACCGGATTCAGGATCGGCCCAAGCGCCATCTCCATGTACGTGCCGACTTTCGCGCTGCTGTTGAGTTCGGCCGATTTCACCTCAAACGCCGCGAACAGGGGATCGAGCCATTTTGCGGTCACCGCTGCGAAGATCGCCCACGGTCCCCCAACTTTCCCTGCGGTCAATTTCAGCAGTGCATCTCGCTGCTGTGGCGTCGCTTTTTCGTCCAAGATCCTTTGTGAGGTCGCTTTGCACTCGTGCAACGGCCCCGGTGAATGTGCAAACCAAGCCACGTTCAATCCCGAAAGGGCAAGCCCGTCGAATTCCCCTTCTTCAAGATGCCAGAGGTAACCTCCCTCGCATTTGCCATAGGTTGGAGGAGCGTTGAAGCTGCATGGACACCCCCAATCACAATTGCATGCACCCAGGAGAATTCCCTTCATCGTCCACTTGATTGTCATGGTCCGCTCCTCCCCCCATTGCGTTCTCAGCCCTGCATTTCGTGTTCTTCAGCGCCCCAGTACGACGGGAAACCCTGCCCGTGCGCAAGACCCTAACCCCCCGCACCCTCTGCTGTCAAATTCCACCTGTCCATCTGTTTAAGCCGCATGTTTTTGCCAGTTCTCGACAGCCAATGCCCGCACGGACTTGCCTGGCTGTTGGGAATCTTCCGGTGAACCCTCCATACTCTTCTGCCTGCCTTCGGATAGGCACTTATTCGTTAAACAATCGCGGCTGCACCGCCCCGGCCGCTGCCGCTGGCTTCCGCCGCGCGATTCCCACCACGCCTAATACAGTCAACTCCGTCAACGCCGTCCTCGGCACGAAAATCCGGTCTGTATTCGAATTGAAATCTGGCGGCGTCATCTGCAACCCATTATCCTGGAAGCCCAGCAGGTCGTTCGGGATTACCCCTTCCAGGCTCTCCCCGTCCCGGAACCGCAATCGCACCCACAACCCATCCAGCTTTGGCCGGCTCAGAAAACTCTTCCGCTCCATTTCGATTTCTTCTTCCAGGTTCTGCACAAAATAGATGGCCCGCACCTTTTCGAGCGGCACCTCTTCGTGCGCTCCCTCGGGCGTCAGCAGGTCGACCACCTCCGCCTTCGGCAACCTCGCAGGGTTTAGGTACCCTCGCAAGAGCTTCTTTTCAAGAAGCTCGATGACCACTTTTTTATGGGTGGAGGCTGGGGATTTTGTCTTCAAACCGGGTTCTTCCGTCAATATTTCAGAAAAATCACGAAATATTTGCCTTACGCTCGTAGGTATGTTATGTTAAGCACGTTTTTCCTGTCAACCTATTGTTTTTACTGGGTTTAGGTCCCTGAGGGGCCCTACTTGACCGAAAAGAAGCAAATCCTCAAATCCGCCTCGATCATTTCCCTGGTTACCATCGTTAGCAGGGTTCTCGGTTACATCCGCGACCAGCGCATCTCCTTCCTTCTCGGCACCACCCTCTCCGCCGACGCCTTCGTCCTCGCCTACCGCATCCCCAACCTTTTCCGCCGCCTCATCGGAGACGGTGTTGTGGCGGCGTCCTTCATCCCCGTCTTCACCACCTACATGCGCGACTCCTCGTCCGACGAGCTCTGGAGCTTCGCCAACCGCCTCTTCTGGACCCTCGCCCTCGTTCTTGCGGTCCTCACCGTTCTTGGGATGATCTTCTCCCCCGTCGTGATCCAGTTTCCTGGCCTGGTCCGGTTCTTTTCCTCCCCGCAGGACCGCACCACCAGTTGGGCGGAGGCGATTTCCCTGAATCGCATCATCTTCCCTTACATTTTCTTCGTCGGTCTCGCCGCTCTCGGCATGGGCATTCTCAATTCCTTCCACAATTTTGCACTCCCGGCTTCCACCACGGTTCTCCTCAACTTGACCATCATCATCTTCTCGACCGCCATGGTGTGGCGCTATTTTCAGAGTCCGGCGGTCTCCCTGACCGTCGGCGTCCTGGTCGGCGGCGCGCTCCAGTTTCTGATTCTCGTACCTCAACTGGTCTATAAGGGCATGCGCTTCGATTTCGGCTTCTCGTTCACGCACCCCGGCATCCGCAGCGTGGCGCGCCTGATGTTTCCTCGCTTCTTTGGCATGGGCGTGGCGCAAATTAATTTTTTCGTCGACACCTTCTTTGCCAGCGCTCCTCGCATGCCACATGGCAGCCTCGCAGCCCTTTACGTTTCCGACCGTGTCATGGAGCTCGTTCTCGGCGGCTATGCCATTGCCGTGGCCACCGCCATCCTCCCCATGATGTCCCATCAAGCCGCCGCCAACGACTACGAAGGCCTCAAGCGCACCCTCACCTTCGCCGTTCGCATCGTCGCCTACATCACCATTCCTGCCGCCGTCGGCCTCATGATCCTACGCGAGCCCATCATTCGCATGCTCTTCCAGCACGGCCAATTCGTCGCCGAATCCACTCGCCTCACCGCGCGGCCCTTGCTCTACTACGCTGCGGGGCTGCCCGCCCTTGCCTGCGTCAAACTCATCGTTCCCGCCTTCTACTCCGCGCGCGACACTAAGACTCCTGTCATCGTCGCCTTGATCTCCTTTACACTAAACATCATCTTAAACTTTGTCTTTCTTGAAACCGTTCTTTATAAGCGTTTTCAAAATGGCGGACCCGCCTTGGCGACCGTTCTTGCCACGCTGTTTGATTTCTTCGTACTTCTCTTCATTTTCCGTTTGCGCTATGGTGCTCTCGGAACCATCGAGATTTTCCGCTCCATCGGCAAGATTTCAATCTGCTCCGCCCTCATGGGCGTCGCCTGCATGATTGGCAATCACTACGCCAATTACACCCTGCAATCCGCCTTCTTCACCCAGTTGATGGTCTTCATCGCGCTGATTGGCGGCGCCACGCTTCTCTATATCGGCTTGACCTGGATCGTCCGCTGCCCGGAAATCGAGGAAGTTTACGGCATCGCCATGCGCCGTGAGCCTGCCGAAGAATTTACAGGTGCCTGATGGAAATCGCTGCCGCCATCTCTGCCTTCCTCACCCACATCCGCGTGGAAAAAGGTCTGTCCGCGAATACCGTCTCCGCCTATGGCCGCGACATGCTCAAGTTCGAAGCCTTCGCCAAAAAACGCAAGCTCGCGCTCAAATCCATCGGCCGCGACGAGCTGGTCGACTTCCTTGCCAGCCTCTATCGCCAGAAGCTGGAAAGCCGAACCGTCGCTCGGCATCTCGTCACCCTTCGCAATTTCTTCCGCTTCGCTCAGATGCAGGAGCTTATCTCTGAAGATCCATCCCAGAACCTCGAATCCCCCAAGATCCGCCGCTCTCTCCCGGGCTATCTCCGCCTGGAAGAGGTCGAGAAACTGCTCGCTCAACCGAATGAAAAAACTCCCATTGGCCTCCGCGACCGCGCCATGCTCGAGGTCCTCTACTCCAGCGGCCTCCGCGTCTCGGAACTGACCGGCCTGCGAGTCATGGATATCGACCGTTCCGCGGGCCACGTCCGTTGCATCGGCAAGGGCGACAAGGAGCGTATTGTCCCGGTCGGCAAGAAGGCCATGAACCTGGTCGATCGTTATCTCCGCGATGCCCGCCCAAAGCTTCTTGGCAAGGGCCAGTTGGCCCATTCGCCCGTTCTTTTCCTCAACCGGCGCGGGGGAGGCTTCAGCCGCGTCGGTGTTTGGAAGATTCTCTCGGCCTACGGCCGCCAAGCGGGTTTGCGTGTGGCGCTCACCCCCCACATGCTTCGTCACAGTTTTGCCACGCATCTCCTGGAACGCGGCGCCGATCTCCGCTCGGTCCAGTTGATGCTCGGCCACAGCGATATTTCCACGACGCAAATCTATACCCACGTCGTGGAAGAACGTCTGAAACAGATTTACAAAGCTCATCACCCGCGGGCATGAGCTGGCAGTCGAAGTCAGGAATTCAATGACTGTCGATTACAGACTACGGACTACTGGCTGTCTTTTGATTTGGAAGGAGTGCTATGCCTGACTACATGTTCTTGCTCGAAAGCCGCCTCTCCCCGGAACAACGCGCCGCTATGCTTCGCGTCCAGGAATTGGCCGCTGCCTTGGGCTTTAACGTCTATCTGACCGGCGGCACGGTTCGCGACCTGATCACCGGCGCGACCCTGCGGGACCTCGACTTCACTCTCGAAGGCAATCCCTCGAAAATGGCCCACGAGTTGGAAAAAGGAGGCGCCAAGATACTCGTCGAGGATGAGAAGCTTCGCCACGTGGAAATCCTGTTTGCCGGCGAAGTGGATGGCAGCCTTTCCGCCGCCCGCGATGAACACTATGTTCGCCCGGGCACGCGGCCCGAAATCCGTTGGTCCACCATCATGGAAGACCTGCGCCGCCGCGATTTCTCGCTCAATGCCATCGCCATCTCCCTCAACCCCGCCTCCCGCGGTCTGCTCCTCGACCCCACCAATGGCCTCTCGGACATCGAACATGGCGAAGTTCGCGCGCTTACCATCCACAGTTTCACTAACCAGCCCGTGCGACTTCTCCGCGCTCTTCGCCTTGCCGCTCGCATGGGCTTCAAGCTGGAATCGCGCACCCAGGAGTGGTTTAACCTGGCCATCGAACGCGAACTCCAAAAAACCATCACCCCCGACGAGGCGGGCGACGAACTTCGCGCTATCGCAAGGGAAGAGCGTGCCCACCTCATTCTGAAAGCGTGGGATGCGCAGGACCTTCTGGAACTGGTCCACCCTCTTCTCGCCAAAAAGCACCCCGACTACGATGCCATTGCGCGGCTTCTAAAAGTTCGCGATGAACTCTTCATGGCTGGTTTCCGGCCTCGCCTCGCCACGCCCATGATGCTCGCGATTCTCGGCCGCCTGAAAGACCGCGAAATCGGCCATCTGCTTTCCAAACTGGGTTTCCGCGTCGCCGAAATCGATGTCATCGGAAATTTTCCGGAGAAGGCGCTCGAAATCCAGAAGGACCTTGCCGGCAAGAAAACCAAGACGCCGATCCAGGCCTATGAGTACATCGAAAAAGTGCCCGTCGAGTTCATCGCCTACCTCCTCGCAGAATCGAATAACTCTGCCGCAGTTCACAAGCTGAAGGCCTATCTCCACAAGTGGCGGCCCATGCGCCTGGCATTGCCTGTGGTGAGCATTGAACTCGAAGCTCTCGGCATGCCGCGCGGTCCCAAATTCGATCAAGTCATTCACGATGTATTCGCAGCGCAACTCACCGGTCGCGGCAAAACCCCCGAGGAACGCGTAAAGATTCTTCGGAAACTTTCCGGCATCAAGGAAGCGCCCAAGAAAAAGGAAAAAGAAAAGAAGCCTTCAAAGGGTGGCGAGAAACACGCCGCAGTCGAAGCAGCACATGGAAAGCACAAAACGGCCGCGGAAAAAGGTGCTGCTCAGGCAAAGTTCAAGGCAGGCATGAAAGCCGCTGCCGCCCGCAAAAAAGCCAAGGGCAAGAAATAGCCCATCACTTGGGGCGACTGGTCGTCGCAAATCGTGTAGGGGCCGCCTTCTGCCCGCCCGCCGCAGGAGGGAAGCGGTCCGCAACTGAAACAGCTCCGCGGGTTTCTCTTCGGTGTAGTGGCGAGTCTTTAGGCTGGCCCTCCAGAGTTTCCCTGCCTCTTCACCGGTCTCGCATTCCAAACGTGTCATCCCGACCGAGGAGCCGCGTCGTTTGCGGCTCGGAGTGAAGGGATCGTGGCTTGATCGCCGCGTCTTGCTCAGCACGCTTCTGCACGTCCACTCTGGCTACCACCCCCGGCCGTTAATGCTCAGTGGGTTCTGGGAAGCGTCGGTTGTCTCGCAAATTGGGATGCGCTTTCAGATTTCCGGTCACCTTCACTGGATAACTCTTCCGTGTTTCTCCGCCGTCTACGCCTCCTGCCACCAGCGCAATCGTATATTGACCCTGTCGTGTGTAGGCGTGGGCCACGTCGCGGCCTTCCGCCGCCGTCCCATCTCCGAAATCCCAGTGATACTCCAAAACCGGTGTGCCGCCCGCTTCGGAATCGGCCGACGCGCGGATCGTCTCTCCGGCTTTCGCGCTCGCAGGCACATCCGCGCGGACGACCGGCGCCGTCTTCGGAATGTTCTTATCGATCAGCTTGATCATTCTGACCGATTCAGCCGCTTGATTTTCGATTCGCACGCTCCCGTCACGCAACGCAACCGAATCATTTGGGTTCAGCACGTCCGTGGCTGAAAACACGTGATCTGCGGGCAGTCCAAGCTCCGCAAGCCTCAGCGTGTGTGACCGCGGACCTTTTGTCCAATTGAAGACCGTCAGAATGGCTTGGCGAGAGCCTTCCTGAAGGAGAAAAATGCTGGGTAATTCATCCTCGGGCGCATAGGTCATTAGATCCACCGGTGTGGACGCGCGGCCGAATTTGGCCATCCGCATCAGTTCCTGATTTTCTACCAGCGCGAGCCGGTCCTTCTCCGCGCCATAGGCAAGCATGTCGTCACCAATCTCATACATGCCTCCCGAGACGGCCGAGAGCGCAATCGACGCCTGTGCCGCGGCCAGCGACAAGGTACTGCCCGTCTCCCGGAACTCGCTGAAGGACTGACTCGTCGTATTGAACGCGTCCGGGTCGTTCACGAAAAAATTACGGTGCATGTAAAATCGCGCCGCAATGCCCGTGGCAGCGGTCTTGGTTCGCTCGAAGGAATGTCCGGTGTCCGTTGAGATTCTGCCCGTCTCCGTTAGCCCCACCGCGTTGAGCATTGGGCTTCCGTCCTTATCCAGGATCACCTCATCCCCAACGGTGTCCCGGATAATTTGCAAGCCGATCCTCTGGGCCTCCAAGGCAGTCGTATTCGGCCGGTAGCGGTATCCTTCGATTGCCGTGGTGTCCATGAAATCGAGCTTGATGAATCGCACTCCCCACTCGCGCACCAGCGTTTTGTAGGTTTGTCGTAGATACTCCTGCGCGCCCGGGTGCGTCGTGTCCAGAGCGAACAACGTGTCGACCTTCTCATCCCACACGTCGCCCAGGGGTATCGGTTGTCCCTTGGCATCGTGAACCAGCCACTCCTTGTGGTTTTCGTACACCCACGCTCGGCTGGTCACTTCGAATGGCGCTGTCCAGAGGCCCAGCGTAAGGCCGTCTCCAACGATCCTCTGGCCAACGTTTCGCAGCCCACTCGGAAATTGAGTTGCATTTGCCGTTGTAAATTCTCCGCGAGCGTACTGGTAACCCTCGTCAATCTGGAAATATTTGTAGCCGAGCGGCTGCAGGTACTTCGCCTGCCAATTCGCATTCTCCAGCGTCTCGGCTTCATTGATCGCCGCATAAAAAGCCGTCCAGCTCCACCAGCCGATTGGTGTCGCCTTCGGCAGGCGCGGATGGTGGAGCAAACGAATCGCTTCACCGTAAGCCAGCAACTGCTCGTGATAGTCCGGCCCCGTTGTGAACAGCAGCCGCTCGGAAGCCAGTTCTTCTCCCGGTTTCACCGGGAGGCTAAGCTCGACCTGCGCGTCTGCACCGGCAGCTTCTAAATTAAAGTCCTTCTGAATTTCCGTAGTTCCCGTCGAATCCACGGTGTAGGAAGAAATCCTGGTCTGCGCGCCGCTGCCTTCGCTCTGTAATCGCAAAACCGCCAGAAACCGGTCCGAACTCAGTGCGCCGAGAAACAAACTTTGCTTGCTCTCGCGGTTGTAGATCAACTGGCTGCCAACTCCTCGGTGCTTGCCCCCGGCCGCTTTTCCCAAATCATAAATTTTCATGTCCGGCCAATCCTCGCTGAAGCTGTCGGAGAGGACGCGTGCCGCCGAAGGTGCGCCGCCAAGGTCAATTACCGGATTGCCAGTCGCCTCCACACTTCGAATCGCTTGGACGGTGACCTCTTTCCCCAACTTGTTTCGCACCTTGACGGTCACCGCGCCATACGGTCGCTTCTCATACAACTGCACGACAAAAACCAGATCCGGGTCGTCCATTCTTCCCGCACAGGTCAGCGTAATTTGCCGTCCAGTACCCAACGCATCGCTGAATGTAGATTCCTTAGCCTCATGCTTCGGAAAATCGCTCGGCCGCAGCCACTGCCCGTTAATCCGGGCCGCTACGGCACTCGTCAAAACCGCACGCTCGCCCTTCTTCGAAAACTGGTACGAGCCATCCTTCGCATTGACTGCTACCGACAGCGTGTCGTTCGTTAATTGTTGCGCCCCGGCAGGCAGTTTCGCCATCATCGCCCCCGCCAACATCAGTCCCGCCACTCTCGACACCGCGCTCAAGCGATTCTTCAGCGTGGCGACTCCAGCTCTCTCAATGTGCATGATTTTCCTCACTCCGGAATGCAGAAACAGGTCGGCCATAAAACTCCCATTCTGGTTAGTCGATGGATCGAACCTCAATCGACCGCCATTGTACACTCCCGTAGTTTTCCAAATCCGCCTTCCCAACTCGACAGTTTTGCTTCGGCCATGCACTCTCCGTTGCCTCTGCTCCCCTCTGTTACCTCTGTGGTTCGCCTTTCTCTTCCCGTTTTTCCACATTCCCGTTCGCAATTCTCCTCGCCACGATTTACAATCAACTTCCATGGGTAATCCCCAGTTTGTTCATCTCCACGTCCACACCGACTACAGCCTTTTGGACGGCGCGTGCGAAACCTCCCAACTGCTCGATGAGGCTTCGCGCCAGAAAATGCCCGCCGTGGCCATCACTGACCATGGCAACCTCTTCGCCGCCGCCAATTTCTTCCATGAAGCCACGAAGCGCGACGTCAAGCCCATCATTGGCTGCGAAGTTTACCTCGCCAAGGGCAGCCGCCATGACCGTGGGGAAAAATCCAGCTCCCCCGTCGAAGACCGCGACGACTTCGAGCCCGGCACACGCGGAACGAACCACCTCGTCCTGCTCTGTGAATCCCTCGAGGGCTATCACAACCTGATCAAGCTCGTTTCCGCGGGCTTCCTTGAAGGCTTCTACTACAAACCGCGCATCGATTACGACCTGCTCAGCAAACACTCCAGAGGTCTGATTGCTCTGGGCGCCTGCCTCCGCGGTCCCGTTACCGAATCGATTGTCGAGGAGAAACTGGATCGCGCCCGCGAAAATGCTTATCGCCTCCGCGACATCTTCGGCAAAGGCAATTTCTTCCTCGAAGTACAGGATCAAGGCCTCCCTATCGAACAGGGTGTCAACAGGGAACTGGTCCGCCTCTCCAAGGAAACCGGCATCCCCCTGGTTGCCACCAACGATTGCCACTACCTGCACCACGAAGACGCTCACGCCCAGGAAGTCTTGCTCTGCATCCAGACCGGCAAGACCATGAGCGATTCCCATCGCATGAAGTTCGCCACCGACCAGTTCTACTTTAAGACCGCTCGGGAAATGGCCGAGGTGTTCGGCGAATTACCGGAAGCACTCAGCCGCACAATCGACATCGCCGCGCGCTGCAACGTCAAAATTGATCGCATTCCCAATGCGCTTCCGGAATTCAAAGTGCCCGCAGGCCACACCCCCGGCAGCTATTTCGAAAAGGTAGCTCGGGAGGGATTTGCTCAGCGCCTTCCGCACCTCGAACGCCTGGCCAAGCAGAACCTCCTCCGCAACCCGCTCGCCGAGTACGAGCGCCGCCTCACCTCCGAAATCGAGATGATCAAGAAGATGCACTATGAGGGTTACTTCCTGATCGTTTGGGATTTCATTCACTACGCGCGAGCCCAGGAAGTTCCCGTTGGCCCCGGCCGCGGTTCGGCGGCGGGCAGCCTGGTCAGCTACGCGCTGCGCATCACCGATGTCGATCCCCTCCAGTACAACTTGCTCTTTGAGCGTTTCCTAAACCCCGAACGCGTCTCCATGCCCGATATTGACATCGACTTTTGCATGCGCCGCCGGGGTGAGCTCATCGATTACGTCACCCACAAGTACGGCCGTGAAAATGTCTCCCAGATCATCACCTTCGGCACCATGGCCGCCAAAGCTGCCATCAAGGACGTTGGCCGCGCGATGGACATCCCCTACGGTGAGGTCGATCGCCTCGCCAAGCTCATTCCCGCCACACTCGGCATTGAACTCGAAACCGCTCTCGCGGAATCCCCGCAACTTAAATCGGCCATCGACAGCGACGACCGGCTCAAGGATCTCATGAAAGTCGCCCTTCGTCTCGAAGGGCTTTCCCGTCACGCCTCCACACACGCCGCCGGCGTGGTCATTTCACCGCAACCCCTCACGGAACTTGTTCCCGTTTATAAAACCAATCGCGATGAAATCACCACGCAGTACGACATGAACGCGCTCGAGCGCATCGGCCTGCTCAAAATGGACTTCCTCGGCCTGACCACGCTCACTGTCCTTTACGACGCGGTCAAAATGGTGGAAAAGAATCGCGGCGTCAAACTCGATCTCGATAGCCTTCCCTTGGACGACGCCGATACCTACAAACTCTTTTCCCGCGGCGATTCCACCGCCATCTTTCAGTTTGAATCCCACGGCATGCGCGACATCCTTCGCCGCTATCAGCCGACCCGCATCGAAGATCTCACCGCGCTCAATGCGCTCTACCGCCCGGGCCCGATTCAGGGCGGCATGATCGACGACTTCATCAACCGCAAGCACGGCAAAACCAAAGTCAATTACGAACTCCCCCAGCTCAAGGACATCCTCGAGGAAACCTACGGCGTCATTCTCTACCAGGAACAGGTCATGCAGATCGCCAACCGCCTGGCCAGCTTCTCCCTCGGCGAAGCCGACCTCCTCCGCCGCGCCATGGGCAAAAAGAAAAAGGAAGAGATGGCCGCCCAGCGCGCCAAGTTCCTGGCCGGCTGCCAGAAAAACAGCATTCCCGATAAGAAAGCCATCCGCATCTTCGACCTCATGGAGGAGTTCGCCGGCTACGGGTTTAACAAGTCGCACTCCTGCGCCTACGCTCTCCTGGCCTATCAGACCGCCTATCTCAAAACGCACTATCCTGTCGAGTTCATGGCCGCGCTGCTCACCTCCGAAACCGGTAACGCCGAAAAGCAGGTCAAGTACATCAATGAATCCCGCGGCATGGGCATCTCCATCCTTCCGCCCGATGTGAACGAGAGCGATCTCTACTTCACCCCTGTCGGTGCTTCCATTCATTTTGGCATGGCCGCCATCAAGAACGTTGGCGAAAACACCGCAAAAGCCATTCGCGAATCGCGCCTCGGCCAGGGCGAGTTTAAGTCCCTTTACGACTTCTGCGAGCGCATCGAATCCCGTTTCCTCAACAAACGCGTCTTCGAAAGCCTTATCAAGTGCGGCGCTTTGGACTCTCTCGGCCCCCGTGAATCCATGATCGCTTCGGTGGACGACGCCATCGCCGCCATTCAGCGCGCCGCTCGCTCGAAGGAATCGGGCCAGCACGGGCTGTTCTTCGGCGGAGCCGCAAGCGAACCCAAGGTTCACTTCGAACTTCGCGCTGCCGCCCCATGGACCGAAGAGGAACGCCTTGCCAGTGAATACGCCATGCTGGGTTTCTACGTCTCCGGCCATCCGCTGGAAAAATATGCTTCGCGCCTTAGCGAACTCGGCGTGCTTTCCCTCGACGAAGTCGAAGGCCAGCGCAACGGCAAGGAAATCGCTGCGGCCGGCCTTATTGTCGGCACGCGCCCGATGCGCTCCAAAAGAGGCGCTCGCTGGGCCATCTTCACGCTGCAAGACATGACCGGCGTCCAGGAACTTCTCGCGTTTCCCGAAAGCTTTGCGCGCCTAGAGAACATCCTCAAGCCCGGCCAGCCGCTTCTCCTCAAGGTCCGCGTTCAGATTGAGGAAGCAGGCACGCGTCTGTCCCTGCTCGAAGCGCGTCCCTTGGAAGCCGTCGCTGCCTCCGTCGCCCCCTCGGAATTTCGTGTCCGGCTAGACCTGCAGCGCATCAACGAGGAAGCCCTCAAACAACTCGAAGACCTTTTCTCCAAGGCGGCCGGCCCCAGCACCGTTGTCTTTGAAGTCAAGGCCCACGACGGCACTACTGCTGTGGTGCAATCTCAGAGTAAGATACGCGTCACCCCCGACTTTATCGCTGCGCTTGAACGCATCTGCGGCGACGAGGGAATTCAGAGGATTTCGTAATGTGCGCAGCCGCCAGGAAAGACAAGAAGGAATTGGCCGCCCTCGAACGTCAAAAAGAAATCGAGCGGCTGGAAAAAGATGTCGAGGACTTGCGCCGCCTGGCAAGTGGTTCCCCGGACGCCGACGCGGAACTCGAGCGGCTCAAGCAGGAAGTGCTCGAACTTCGCCGCGAGTTTTACTCGCACCTCGGCCCTTGGCAACGCGCCCAAATCGCCCGGCATCCCCAACGGCCCTACACGCTCGATTGGATCAATTTGATGTTCACGGACTTCATCGAACTTCACGGCGACCGCTCATTTGCCGATGACAAGGCACTCATCGCCGGCCTGGCCAAGTTCCGCGGCCGTACGGTTGCCGTCATCGGGCATCAGAAGGGAAGAGACACCAAGCAGCGCGTCATCCGTAATTTTGGACAACCCAAGCCGGAAGGCTATCGCAAGGCGCTCCGTATCATGCAGCTTGCCGCAAAATTCGGTCACCCCATCCTTACCTTCGTCGACACGCCCGGCGCCTATCCGGGCATCGATGCCGAGGAGCGCGGCCAGGGCGAAGCCATTGCCCGCAATCTCCGGGAGATGGCTCGCCTGCCCGTTCCGGTGGTTGTCACCGTCACCGGCGAAGGAGGCTCCGGCGGCGCGCTCGCCATCGCGGTCGGGGATCGCGTCAACATCCTCGAAAACGGCTTTTATTCCGTCATCTCTCCTGAAGGTTGCGCCTCCATCGTCTGGCGCGATTCCACGAAGGCGGAAACTGCTGCCATCGCCATGAAAATCATGGCTGGCGATCTGCGCGACCTCGGCCTCATTGATGAAATCGTTCCCGAACCCGACGGCGGCGCCCACAGCGACTTCGAAGGCGCGGCCAAGCTTCTCGGCGACGTCCTCGAGCGCCAGCTCCTCGCCCTCTCTGGCCACTCTCCCCGCCAGCTCATCCAGGAACGCTACGACAAGTTCCGTCGCATGGGCCAATTCTTCGACCTCGGCGCCTGAGCGGAAGTCAGCGCACACGATGCTGCCTCTGTTTCGGATAATGCGACTGATCAGGCAAGCGGAACTCATTGAGCACGCAAACCACCTGAAAGAAGTTTTCGTGCTCTTAGTAGAGATATAGAATAACGACGTGATGAACCACCAATGGTCATGAACCGCGCAGCTAGAGTTACGTGCCTGACCATATTCACAATTTGTTCTACTCTTTATGCCTGTCAGAAACCGCCTCGCAGCCGGGGAGAGGCTGTAAGCCGAATGGTTCAATTGCAGGTATCCGGGCAGTATGACGCTGGAGTCCGGGTGGTGGAAGACTGGATCAATCAGCACCAAAACGACACCTCGCAGAATGACTTCCTCCAGCTGCAAATTGCGATGGTTTACATCAGCAAGGCGTACCACAAGCAGTCAACCCGAGATGAATCACTCGACAAAGCGGCATCACACCTTGAGCAAGCAATGAACGCTTACGCCGCAAAGAAGCCGGAAGACGTAGACACGTCTCTCTTTGGAATTGGAGGCGCGTACGAAATTCTCGGAGACCTCTCGCAAAAGGATAAATGCCGGTTCTACGGAAAGGCTCGGAGTGCATTTGAAGAGCAGCTTCCCCTAATTAAAGGCGACTCGTACACAGCATATGGCAAGACTCTGGCGCTTGAACCCCTTCGCGCTGAGATTCGGAAGCAACTCACTTCCGTTGATGACAAATCCGCGAAAGCCGGTTGCGCTGTCACCCCAAGTTAGAGTCTTTCTTCCGGACCAGATGAATGAGATAACCCACAAGAGCGAGATTGATAGTGAGCACCAAAACTTTCAGCGCATTCGCGTGGCGAAATATCTCATAAACCTCCACTGGTATCAGCGTACTCGTGAGGATTATGGTGAACCATTCCGCCCACCGTTTCAGCAGCCATAGCCCGATTCCCTCTGTAATAAACAGTCCAGCGTAAATAAAGCTGCCAACGACCACGTCCTTGATCTTGTTCGGCGTTAGGTCCGCCGCATTCAGGAGGGCGTGGCCAAGGTCGCGGCTGCCCGGTCCGAGGCCCAGCTTCGCAACCCAATGTTCCAGGACGCTCGTGATATCCGCGTGAAGCAGCTTCAAAGCTCCGATCCCCACCGCAAGTAGAAGTAAAGCTTTCATCAGCTTGAACACGGCGATCAACCGGATCAGTTTGGTGTCACGGGATTTCATTTGGCAGCCACATCGTCGCCCCATTTTGCGGCTGTTTCGGCTTCACACAAAGGGGTTGCTTATACCCCCGTACCATATTCGCAACGCTCTCCTCATCTTCCGTTGTCCCACCGGATTTCCGGAACTACTCTGAATGTGCAGCGCGTGGCCCATTGCCTCGGGGGGATTCTTCTCCGCACCGCTTGTAAAGGACAAAGCCTCATCATGTCGGAACCTTTTCGTCCGTACGAGAAGCTCGTGGACATCACCATCATGGGGAAGAAATTCCAGGTCCCGGAGCGCAATTCCTTGCTCCGCTGCTTTCAGTTTATCAGCCCGGAGACCATCCCCTACGGCCGCTTCTGCTGGAACCAGGATTGCCAATACTGCCGCGTCATGTGCCAGCTTCCCGATGATGACGAGCCTCGCGAAATGCTCTCCTGCAAGTTCATCGTCATGCCCGGCATGGAAGTCACCGATCTCAGCCAGGAGCTGAAGTGGTGTCTTCGCGCCAAGCTCCCCGCCGCCTCCACCGTCTCCAAGTAGCTCTTGTCTCCTGTCGGGACCGCCTTAATCAGGCGCTTAGGAGACTAAGGTTTGGGTGGGGGAGGAGACTTAACGGGAAAATCAGGCAGCGACGGTGGCTTAACCTCTATCGTAGGTGGCGGCTCCGGTTGAATCAACCATGGTTCGTGTTCCCCCTGGAAAATCGGAGGCGGAGAAGAGCAATCTGTTTCGGCGACTCCGTAGGGGCACGGAATTGGAATCTCAAGCATTGCGGTGCCACTGCTCCAATTCTCTGAATTGTTTTTCTTCGCACCAAGAGTCGGTCTCGCGTGTTCTGGGTCCTTGCTTGTTTTTGGCCCGCCGACTCTTTGTGAATACCAGACGCAAACACGAAGCTTGCCTTGCACGGGAACTCTTCGCGCCGTGCCCTTTTCTGTTCCCTCGATGGGGAACGACTCCCAGATGCTAAAGGTGTTCTCGCTTCCTGACCTTGGTATCGGGCTTCTTGGTCCAAGATAGAGAACATCAGTCCGCCCATAAACCATGACCCAAGCCTCTCCCGTTCCTTGTCGCAAGGCATTTGTGGAATCAATCACAGAGGAATAGGCCTCGATTCCTTCAAACGGCGTGGGCGCCAGGAACACAGGATATTTCGACCGATTTATGAGACGGATGCTTACTTGCAGATAATTGCCCTGCCACATCAGAGGTTTCGCGAGACGGATTTCGAGGGGCGATGCACCTGACGGACCGACGAGGGCAGGGCGCTGTTGAGCGAACGTCAGCGGAAGAAGGAGGACCAGAAAAGAAAAACCTAATCGACGAACAAATCTCATGGCTGCAACCACTCCACTTGATTTGGACACCAGCGGATTCAGAATTGTTTCGCAAGCTTGCGCCGCTGTAAGCTCAACTCCCGACAAATCCGGGAACCGGACATCTTGGTACTGGGATCCATATCTCCGATTAAACCGTCGCCTAATCGGAAACTGATTCACTACCCGGTCTTATGAACCCTTGAACTTTTGAACTCTTCAACTACCATGTTCTTTACCCATGCCGAACCCCATTCTTCTCCCCTGTGACGGTTGCGGCCAGCTCGCTGACTCCGCGCACATCTCTCGCCGCCTCCAGCGTCTTGCCTGGGCCACGCGCTTCCGCCCGGTCCACATCCAGGCACTTCTCCTCGGAGGAATTTCCCCCAAACACGACTCCGATTTTCTCTACGCTCCCGGCTCTTCCTTCCAAGGCGAAGCCCGCACCATCCTCAAGGGCGTCCAACTCACCACGGAAGGGAACTCACCCGAAGACGTCCTCGCCGAATTCCAGAAGCTCGGCCTCATGCTTACCCACATTCTTGAATGTCCCCTCGATGACGGCGTCAACCCCTCCCAAACTCTCGACCTCCTCGAAAAACAGCTTCCCGCGACCCTCGCGCGCATCCGCCGCTCCCTCAAGCCCAAGCGCGTCCTCCTCATTTCCAGTGATTTACATCATCTGGGCGACCAACTGCATCGAACAGACTTGGGCTGCCCGATTCTGCCCTCTCCGACAGGGGCTTTTCTGGCCTCCTCGGACCCAACAGAGAGCGATTTTGAGGCCTTTCGGGCAGCGTTGACCGGTTCTAATGCTCATGCTGTCTGACACTTATCATGTGACGGACATCACTGTATCCGGTGATGGCACAACCCATACTACCTACGTATCGACGTGCTTCTCGGTATGCTACTATTTGAATCAGAGCAGACTGCAGCAGAGGTGAATTGTGCGAAATCGCGCTAAATTCGGTGTCGGCATCGGCGTCATCGTAGTCTCCCTGGCCTTCCTGGCCTGGCTCGGCTACGGCGAAAGCAAGACCTACTACCACACCATCGCCGAATATCAATCTTTACAGGGTTCCGCGCGCAGTCATCGCATGCGCCTCTCCGGGACCGTCGCCCCGGGCACCATCAAGCACTTGCCCGGTCGCGTGGAATTCGTCCTGGAAGAGCAGGGAAAGAGTCTGCCCGTCACCTATACTGGCAGCGATCCTCTGCCCGACACATTTGTCGACAAGTCCCAGGCGCTTGTCGAAGGCCGCCCTTCCAACTACGGCAAATTTGTCGCCGAACATGTTCAAGCCAAGTGCGCTTCCAAGTATGAAGCCGCACCCGGTGGCGATCGACCCGCTCCTGCCGCCACTACGCAAACGAGCACAATGTGACGCGCTCGGTGAATCTACTCTAGGGGGAAGGCGGAAGATTTATGGATGTATTCGGTAGTTTTTCGCTTCTGCTCGCGTTTGTGTGCGCGGTCTACGCCTTTGTTGGCGGTATCGTCGCCATCAAGACGCGCCATCCCCTGCTCATAAAAAGTTCGCGCCATGCCGGCATGGCCACCTGCGTCCTGATCTTTATCGGCGCCTTCTGCGTCGAGTATCTCTTCTTCACCGACAACTTCTCGATGGCTTATGTGGTCTCCCACTCCAACCGCGACCTTTCCACTTTCTACAAGGTTGCCGCTCTCTGGGCCGGCCAGGAAGGCTCGCTCCTCTTCTGGAGCACCCTCCTCTCCATCTATGTTCTTTCCGTTCTCATCGCCTACCGCAACAAGAACGGCGAGCTCATGCCCTATGTCGGCGTCGTTCTCGCCGGCGTGCAGATTTTCTTTCTCACGCTCAACAATTTCGTCGAGAACCCCTTTAAAACTCTCGCTACCGTCAATGCCAGCGGCGTACTCGAACCCTTCACCCGCATGGACGGCAACGGCCTCAATCCGCTTCTTCAGTATCCGGAAATGGTGATTCACCCGCCAAACCTCTATTCCGGATACACCGGCTTCACCATTCCGTTTGCGTTTGCACTCGCGGCTTTGCTGGCGCGCTATCCTGGTGAAAAGTGGATCCACCTCACCCGCAAGTGGACCATGATCGCCTGGTGCTTTCAGTCCCTCGGCATTCTTCTCGGCGCGCACTGGGCCTACGCCGTTCTCGGCTGGGGCGGCTACTGGGGCTGGGACCCCGTCGAAAACGCTTCGCTTCTTCCCTGGCTTTCCGGCACCGCCTTCCTGCACTCCGTGATGATGCAGGAAAAGCGCGGCATGATGAAGGTTTGGAATGTCTGGCTGGTCTTTTCCACGTTCCTTCTCTGCATTCTCGGCACTTTCCTTACCCGCAGCGGCGTCGTCAGCTCCGTGCACGCCTTCGCCAATTCGCAAATCGGTCCGTGGTTTGTCGGCTTCATGCTACTCACGATAGCCGTCTGTTTATTCGCCTATATCAAAAACCACGACTACTTGAAGAGTGAGAATCAACTGGACTCCTTCATCTCCCGCGAATCCAGCTTCCTCTTCAACAATCTTCTCTTCCTCGTCGCTTGCATCGCCGTTCTCTCCGGCACGCTCTTCCCGGTCTTCTCCGAGTGGTTCACCAATAACCGCATCAGCGTCGGCGCTCCCTTCTTCAACAAGGTCATGATCCCCATCGCCCTCGCCTTGCTCTTCCTCACCGGCGTGGGCCCGCTTCTCGCCTGGCGCCAGACCTCCGTAGAAAGCCTAAAGCGCAATTTCGGCTGGCCGCTCATCGTCGGTATTGTGACCGGCACTGCCGCTTTCTTCCTTGGCTACCGCGATGCCACCGCCATGCTCTGTCTTTCTCTCTGCGGTTTTGTCCTGTGGACCATAGTGATGGAGTTCTATCGCGGCGCAAAGGTAATCGCCGCCCGCACCGGCATGAGCATGATGATGGCTGCCCACGAACTTTCCATGCGCAACACGCGACGCTACGGCGGCTATGTCGTCCACTTCGGCATGGTGCTCATCTTCGTCGGCCTCGCTGGCTCGGCCTTCAACTCCGATGTCCAGAAGGCCATGAACATCGGCGACTCCATGAAGCTTGGACCGTACACCTTGATCCTGCAGAGTGGCGACACCAAGGCCGAAAAAAATTACACCGCGCAGCGCATGATTGTGGAAGTCCTAAGGGACAAGAAGCAGATCATGATGCTCTATCCGGAGAAGCGCCAATTCCAAGGCAACGAGCAGGCCGCCGGCACCATGGTCGCCATCTACTCGACTCTTCGCGAGGATCTCTACGTCGTCTATGCGGGCATGGACCCGGAAGCGAATGTGCCCGTCATTCATGCCTTCTTGAACCCGCTCGTGAAATGGATTTGGCTCGGCGGTGTTTGGGTCGTCATGGGCACGCTTCTCGCCTTAATGCCCAACCGCCGCGCCACCCTGGTTCTGGCCGGTGCCGCTCAGCCCGCTGTTTCCCCGGCTGCGCAAGCGCTCAATCCCTCGGCTACTTTGCGTGAAGGCAATGACTAAGCGCCAACCATCACTGTCATCCCGACCGGAGAGCCGCGACATTTGCGGCTCGCAGTGGAGGGATCGTGGCTTGATCGCTGCGTCTTGTTCCAAGTCCAACGCCTTTATCGCCAACGCAAAACGAACCACAATTCTTGTGGCCCTCCTCGCGTTCGCCCTTGCTCCTCTCGTCATGGCCCAAGTCACCTATTCCGCTCACGCCAAAGCAATCGGCATGCACCTCAAATGCATGTGCCGCGGCTGCGACATGACCGTCACGCTCTGTTCTCACCCCGGCGGTGCTTTTTCCGGCCCTTGTACGGTGCCGGAGATCGGGGCCCAAGCCTCACTGCGACAGATCGACGAACTGCTCAACAAAGGCATGTCCGATCAGCAGGTTATCGACGCCTTCGTGGCCAAATACGGCGCCGTTGTCTACGTCGAGCCTCCTAAAAAGGGTTTTGGCTTGGTTGCTTGGATCATGCCTTTCTTCTATTTCTTCGCAGGGCTGGCATTGGTGGTTTTTGTTGTCCGCAAAATGAGAAGCCGACAGATTGCCGCTGCTCCGGCAGCGCCCGGCGTTCCGAGGGACATTCTCGAACGGGCTCGCGCGCAAGCTGCTCGCGAAACTGAGGACTGACACGATGTTCTCTTTTATTCACATTCTATTGGTAAGCGGAGTGCCGGACTGGGCCGCCCTGGGCGCTTGCATCGCGCTCGCCGCCGCCGTCTTTCTTTTTGTCTTTTACATCCAGCCGGATGCTTCCGATCTCGCGCCCCATCGCACCAAGCTCGATCAGCTCCTTGAGCGCCGCGATACCATCTATGACAATCTCCGCGACCTCAAGTTTGAGCATCGCGCCGGAAAATATTCTGAGGGCGACTACGAACTCATGAAGAATTCTCTCGAAAACGAGGCAGCCCTCGTTCTTACCGAAATCGACCAGGTCACCGAATCCCAGGTGCGCCGCCCTCGTCCGGCACGCCCCGCAAGCACTGAGCGGAGCGCTCGATAATGCCGGTCTGTTCGCGCGTTTTTTCCACAATCTTCACCACACTCGTCCTCGCCGCCGCCCTCCACGCGGGCACGCTCACCGGCACGGTGATCAATCGCACCACCGGTCAGCCGGCGCCGAATGTCGATCTCGATATTTTGAGCCCGACGGCGGGCATGGCGGAATTGGCCACTGCCAAGAGTGACTCCCAAGGCCACTTTTCCGTGACGAAGGACTCCATCGGCATGGGGCCCATGCTCATCCGCGCCACCTTCCACGACGTCAGCTTCAACACCTTCGCACCTCCGGGCCGCCCGAACGTCGAAGTGGAAATTTACGATCTTTCCAAAGATCCCAAAACCATTTCCATCGAATCCCATGTGGTGATCTTTCAGCCCGAGGGCGGCAAGCTCGTCGGCGCCGAAGAATACGCCGTTCAAAATGCTTCGCAACCGGCTTACGCTTTCTTCCGCACGGAAGGCAATTTCGATTTTGCCATTCCTGAAAATGCCACGCTCGGCCAGGTCAGCACCACCACCTCCTCCGGCATGGCTGTCACCCAAGCCTCCATCGACAAGGGCAAGGGCCATTTCGCCATCGCTTATCCCTTCCGGCCCGGCCAGACCAACGTGCGCCTTTCCTACCAACTCGCTTACCCTAACAATTCCGCTACCTTCAAATTGCCCGCGGTCTATTCTGGAGCGAAAATACTCGTCGTCGTGCCACCGGGCGTCACCATCAACGCCGACGGTTTAAAGCCTGCCGGTCAAGAGCAGGGCATGCTGGTTTACACTCACGATCCTCTCCCCGCCAAGGGCGTCCTTTCCGTCAGCCTTTCGGGCGTGGGCGCTCCTCAACCTGCGGGCGCAGATCAGGGCCAGGAAGCGGCTCAGGAAGGGAACTCGCGCCAGGGCCAAGAAGTGATCGCCGCCCCCAGCCGCTTGGATGAATTCAAGTGGGTCCTCTTTGCCGGGCTCGCCGCTCTCTTCGCCATGGGCGCAATTCTGCTTAGCCGTAAACAAGTGGTTGCCGTCGCGGGGGAAGCTGATGGAAATGCACCTACTCAGGCAAAATCCACCAAGCCCACAAAAGCAAAAAAGGCGCCTTCGGTTCCCGCGCCCAACGCGGCCGCTGAGGTGGACAAGCACGTCGCCGCCAGCATGGATTCGCTTAAGGACCAGATTTTTCGCCTGGAGCTTCGCCGCCAGGCCGGTACAATTTCCGAGGTGGACTACGCTCGCGAAAAAGCCCAGCTCGACAAGCTTCTTCGCGACCTGGTCACCGGCTAACCCTGTAGCGCCGGGCTTTAGCCTGGCATCTTGAGATTTGCTTTTCTTGTAGGGCCCGCCTTCTGAGGCGGGCCGCATCCGGCACTGAAATCTTGGGCGCTCCCCCAAACGGACAAACACTTTGCCCTCTCTCTCGCCAACCGGTCTCCTCTTCGAAAACATCGATAAACGTTTTGGCGGTCTTTTCGCTCTCCGCCGCGTCTCCCTTGAAATCGCCGCCGGCGAATGTGTCGTCCTCGCCGGTCGCAACGGCTCCGGAAAAACCACTCTCCTCCGCATCGCTGCCCGCATCGTCCGCCCCACGGCAGGAAAGTTGTCCTTCCCCGGCGCGTCCACCGAATCCTCCGGCAACGGCCGCCCGGGATACGTCGCGCACACCACCATGGTCTACGACGAACTCACCGCCGAAGAAAATCTCATCCTCTTCGCCAAGCTTCAAGGTGTACCGCAACCTGCCGCTCGCGCCGAAGAACTCCTCCGCGAAGTCGGCCTCTACGAACGCCGCGGCTCTCTCGTCCGCACCTTCTCCCGCGGCATGCGTCAGCGCATCGCCATCGCCCGCGCTCTCGTTCATCGTCCCTCAGTCCTTCTCTTCGATGAGCCCGCCACCGCCCTCGATCCCCTCGGCATTGCGTGGCTCGCAAAATCTCTCGGCGACGTCCATCGCTCCGGCTGCACCGTGGTCATGAGCCTCCACGGCGAATCCGAAATTTCCGCTCTCGCGACGCGCGCCGTTCAACTAGACGCCGGCTCCGTCGTGGCGGACACCAGGTCCGGCGCTTCACTCCACTCCATCCTCACCTTCGGAGGCACCTAAAAACCCTGCCATGAGCCTCCTCTCCAACACCGCCACCCTCCTTGGCAAAGAACTGCGCACAGAGTTCCGCTCCCGCGAACTCCTGACCACCACGGTTGTTTTCATCCTCGTCGTTCTCATCCTCTTCAGCTTTGCCATCAGTCCCACCGCCGAAGAGTCCCGCGAGTTCGGCCCCGGCCTACTCTGGCTCGCCATTCTTTTCGCCGCTTCCCTCATGCTTCAGCCTTGCTTCCTCCGCGAGCAGACCAACGACACGCTCAGCTCCCTCCGCCTCGCCGTCACCGACCCTTTCTCCATTTTCCTCGCTAAGCTGATTGCCAACACGCTCTTCCTCCTTCTCACGGAAGTGCTCATGCTTCCGCTCTTCGCCGTGTTCTACAACATCCCCATCCTTCCGCAGCTCCACTATCTCCTGCTGGTTTTGTTTCTCGGCAGCCTCGGCATTTCCATTGCCGGCACGGCTCTTTCCGCCATTTCCGCGCAAGCCCGCATGCGCGAACTCCTCCTCCCGCTTCTGTTGCTCCCGCTGCTCACGCCCATCCTCGTCGTCAGCGCCACCGTCAGCGTCAGCTTGCTGGACCGCGAGCCGGTTGTCCTCTGGAAGGGCATGGCCTTCCTTGCTATATTCGATCTCGTCTTTTTGACGGCGCTATGGCTTTTCGGCGAATATCTTCTGGAGGAATAATCCACCATGGCCAAACGCATCGTCCTCGGGGCCGTCGCGATTCTCCTGGTGATCGCGGCCGCCTACGCCTCCTTCTACATCGCTCCGACCGAGCGCACCATGGGCCTCATCCAGCGCATCTTCTATTTTCACGTTGGCAGCGCTTGGGCTGGCATGGACGCTTTCCTGGTTTGTTTTATCGCCAACCTTCTGTACGTCTGGCGCCGTCAACCAAAGTACGATTGGCTCGGCGTCTCCAGCGCCGAAGTCGGCCTCGTTCTCACCACTGTCGTGCTCATCACCGGACCAATCTGGGCGCATCCTGTCTGGGGCATTTGGTGGACCTGGGACGCGCGTCTCACCTCCACCTTCGTCCTCTGGCTTCTCTACGTCTCCTATCTACTGTTGCGCACTCTCATCGAAGACCAGGACCGCCGCGCTCTGCTCAGCTCGCTCTTCGGCATTTTTGCTTTCCTGGATGTGCCACTAGTCTTTGGTGCGATCCGCTGGTGGCGCACGCAGCATCCTTCCCCGGTCATTATGGGCGGGCAAGGCTCCGGCCTCGACCCCACGATGCGAAAGGTTCTCTTCTTTAGTGCCTTGGCAATGAACTTCCTTGCGGCATTCCTGATCGTCGAGCGCTACATCCTGGAAAAAACGAAATCGGAAGTGGATATCCTGCAGCGTGAAGCGGAGGCGCAATGAACGTCCTTGTAGCGCAGGGCGAGCCTGCGAGTCCTGCGGCCATTCCCGTCCGAATCGCTAATCTAGAATTTAAAGTGGAGGCGCAATGAAAAATCTGGACAGCGTGTTTGCGGCGTACATCATCGGTTGGGGCGTGTTCTTCCTGTTCTATCTTTCCATCGCCAAACGCACCTCCGATCTTCGCGCCGAAATCGAGCGCCTGAAACAATCGCTCCCCCGCGCCAAATAAGGTGGGAGATTTTTCTTGCTCTTGTAGTGGCCGGTCTTCAGACCGGTTCTTGGGTTTCTCTTTAGGGGGTCGGAGCTTCAGCTCCGACATTAAACCTCGCTGTCAACCGGGTTTTAACCCCTGAGGAATCCGCTGTTCGCACGCGCTGAAAAGGAATCTTTCGTGACCACCAACCACAAAAAACGCGTCGGCATCGTCCTCTTCCAACTCGGTGGACCCGACTCCCTCGACACGGTCGAACCCTTCCTCCGCAATCTTTTCCTAGATCCCGACATCATCCCTCTCGGCCCGCTCAATTTTATCCGCGGCCCTCTCGCTCGCTTCATCGCCAAAAAACGTTGCGTTCCCGTCGCCCAGCGTTACGCCGAAATCGGCCGCCGCTCGCCCATTGGCATTCTCACCGAGCGCCAGCGCACCCGCCTCGTCGCCTCGCTACGGCCCTACATCGACCCCGTCGCGGTCACCGCCATGAGGTATTGGAAGCCACTCACCGAAGACGCCGTCGCCGCCCTCAGAAAAGCCGATGGTCTCGACGAACTTGTCCTCCTGCCGCTCTACCCTCACTATTCCTACGCCACCACGCTCAGCAGCCTGAAAGAATGGCGCCGCGTCTATGGCGAGCCGCTTGACACACTCCCCGAACGCACCATCGAAGATTTCTACGATCATCCGCTCTACATCGAAGCCCTGGTCACCAACATCGGCAAATGTCTCCGACAGTTTCCCGACGCTTCCCGCATCCATCTCATTTTCAGCGCCCACGGACTCCCGCTCAGCCTCGTCGAAAAAGGCGATCCCTATCCCGAGCACGTCAAGGAAACGATTCGTTTGGTCTACGAGCAGGGCGCCGCTCGTTACTCCAACTGGCCTAAGACGCATCTCCTCTGCTTCCAAAGCAAAGTAGGCCCAGCCAAATGGCTGGAACCCTCTTTCGCCGGCACGCTCGAAAAGCTCGGCCACGAAGGCGTGAAGGAAGCCATGGTCGTGCCCATCTCTTTCGTCACCGAGCACATTGAAACTCTTCACGAAATCAATATCGAAGGCCGCGCCGACGCCAAGAAAGCCGGCATCGAGCGCTTCCGCATGATGCCTGCCGTCGGCGATTCTCCCGCCTTCATCGCCGCCCTCCGAGATCTCGTCCTCCGCGCCGTCGAAATTCACCCAGATCCCTAGCCCACCCGCTCCTCCGCCGCTTGATTTACGCTGATGCCGGCTATGCATCAATTGCTGGCGGCAACGCTCTGTCCCTTGTTATGGCGCATAACCCAGGAACTTGAGGGTGCCCCATCCTTCGCGTAGTTTGCGATCTCTTCTCCATCCCGATGTCTTTTTCGGTATGAACGGTGGGCTCTTACGCTCCAACGCCACGGTCTCGAATTATTGTTATCCTTTTCGCGCCTTTGTAGGGACCGCCTTTCGAGGCGGTCCGCCAAGTAAACCCCGCCTCAAACTATCCCTTAGCCACAGTCTCGAAATGTTGTCATCCTGAGCCCATCCGATAAGGATGGTCGAAGGATCTCAACCTAAGTGTCTTGCCTCCCATGCAATACACGATTGTCGTCCCGACCGGAGAGCCGCGGCGTTCGCAGCTCGAAGCGGAGGGATCGTGGCAACATCCCTGTGTCACCGTAGTCCAGGATTACCCTCCCGCTTCCTGATCGCCGTCGCCGCTCTTGCCTGCTGATATTTGATAACTGATATCTGATATCCCTCGCCAAATTTCTCCAGTTTGACATTCAATTTCCCCCTGCTACAATCCTTCCCGGTTCAGGGCACTCGTTTCAACTCACTTTTCGTCTTGCGCTATACTTTGTGTTTCGGGTTTGGGGCCCGAAATCCATGATGGCTACTTATCATCCGGGCGTTCACAAATACGCCCTCCTTCTCGTTCTCTGGGCGCTCGTACTCCTCACCGCCGGCGCTCTCGTCACCTCCGAAGACGCCGCCCTCGCCGTTCCTGATTGGCCGCTCTCCTATGGCACGCTGAATCCGCCCATGGTCGGCGGCATAGCCTTCGAGCATTCCCACCGGCTCATCGCCGCGGGCCTGGGAGTCCTCATCATCGGTCTTGCCTTCCTCCTCTGGCGCTACGAGGAACGCCCCTACATGAAGTATCTCGGCTTCGCCGCTCTCGCCGGCGTGATTTTCCAGGGCATCCTCGGCGGCCTCACGGTTCTCAAGCTTCTGCACTACTGGCTCCCCGTCATGCACGCCGTCACGGCCGAAATCATGTTCGCCATCCTCGTCAGCATCGCCTTCCTCACCAGCCACTGGTACATGCGCAGCCTCCCGCAATACACGGACCGCGGTTCACCCTCCATCCATTCCATCGTCAATCTGAATGCTTTCGTGATTTTCCTGCAGGTTCTCGTCGGCGCCGCTTTCCGCCACAAATATCTCTCCCTCAAGCCGCACGTCTATGGCGCACCCATTGTCCTCGCCGTTGTGATTTGGACCGCCTCCACGCTTCGCCGCCGCTTCCCGGAGGTCAAGGAAATCGCACGCGTGCGCATCCTGCTCCATTCCATCGTCGGCCTGCAGATTCTCCTCGGCATCGCCGCGCTTTGGACGCGCATCAATTCCGCCGATGATCCCCAGCCCATGCCTCTCGTCGTCACCGCCACGGTCGTTCACACCGTCGTTGGCGCAACTCTCTTCGCCGCTTCCATCATTACGGTCCTTTTGTGCTATCGTCTTGTACCGCGCAAGACGGAAGTGATCTTTGCCACCACCAAAGGTGAGGTGCCCGCTTAATGTCTAACGCTCGGACCGCAGCGCTCGCGCAACCGACCAAGCTCAGTGCCTATGTCGCCCTCACCAAGCCCGACGTCTCTTTCCTCGTCCTCATGACCACCGGCGCCGGCTTTTACATGGGTGTGCGCGGCCCCATGCCCTGGCTGCACATGACTCACGTCGTCTTCGCCACCATGCTCATTGCCGCCGGCACCGCAGCCCTGAATCACTACATCGAGCGCGAAACCGACCGCCACATGCGCCGCACCGCGTCCCGCCCGTTGCCGACAGGCCAGCTCACGCCCGCGGAAGCCCTTCGCTTCGGCCTCCTGCTGAGCATCGTCGGCGCGATCGACCTGTATTTCGTTGCCGGTTACGTCGCCTGCCTACTTGGCGCGTTCACCTGCATCAGCTATCTTGCCGCCTACACTCCACTGAAGAAGCTCACCGTCTGGGCCACTTTTGTCGGCGCCATTCCGGGCGCAATTCCGCCCATGATTGGTTGGACCGCCGCCACCGGCAAGCTCGATGCCGGCGCCTGGCTGCTCTTCGCCATTCTCTTTTTCTGGCAATTTCCGCACTTCCACGCCATAAGTTGGATGTACCGCGAAGATTATTCCCGGGCCGGAATCCTCATGCTGCCCGTCGTCGACAAAAATGGAACGCGCACCTTCCGCCAGATCGTGCTCTACGCCAGCGGCCTGGTTGCCGTCAGCCTGCTCCCAGCCGTAATGGGCTTCGCCGGCGTGCTCTATTTCTTCGGAGCACTCGTCACCTGCACCGCCAGCCTCCAGGTCTGTCTCTGGGCCGCCAGCGCGAAGACAAACACGCGCGCCAAGTGGCTCATGCACGCCACCGTCATGCACATCCCCATCCTTCTCGGCCTCATGATGTACGACAAGCTCCCCCGCTGAATTTGGAGTGCGGCGGCTCGCCGCCGCTTTTGCGCACCAAGCAAAGTGGAAGCCCCTGACTTCAGTCAGGGGAGCGAGTCCTTCAGGACTCGCGAAAGTCGGCCCGCAAAAAAACTAAAAGGCTTTAGCCCTGGTTATTTCTTCTGCGTACGGGCGGCTTTACGCCGCCCTCCTGGATTCTCTTGGGCTTGTAGTGGCCGACCTTCAGGTCGGTTCTTGGGTTTCTCTTTCTTTTGTAGCGCCGGGCTCGCGGCCGCTTTTGCCCTCTCAACTAAATCTTCCTTTTACCGTCGTCGTCACCCAACGAATCACCTTGTCATCCTGAAGCCTCGCGCCGTTTGCGAGGCTGAAGGATCTCATCCCCAGCGTCTTGGCTCCTAACGCTCCGCGCTCTCGCGGTGGTTTCCTGGTCGCTGATCTCCGGTCGCTGGTCGCATCTTCCTGATATCTGATCGCTGATATCTGATATCGTTTCACCATCAACTCCAACGAAAGGTCCTTGCTCAACCCATGTCCCACGCCGCCCTCAACGCCACACTCAACGGCCTCAGCGCCATTCTTCTCGCCGCCGGTTACATCTCCATTCGCTCCGGCAAAGTCACGCGCCACAAATTCTTCATGCTCTCCGCCTTCTTCGTCTCCTGCGCTTTCCTGGTTTCCTATGTGATCTACCACGTCCGCATCCACCAGGTGATCCATTTCCAAGGCCAAGGTTTCATCCGCCCGGTCTACTTCGCTCTGCTCACCTCGCACACCATCCTCGCCATCGTCATCGTCCCCTTAATCATCATCACCCTTCGCCGCGCCTTCCACGAACGTTTCGATAAGCACCGCGCCATCGCACGCTGGACCCTGCCTCTCTGGTTTTACGTCTCCGTCACCGGCGTCATCGTCTACTTTATGGTCTACCAAATCTATGCCCCACACTAAGCTCCCCTAGCTATCAACCCGTCATTCCGAGCGGAGTCGGCGAAGCGAGGAATTCCTCCTTTGTTTGTTTTTGTGCCCAGAACCCCTACAGAGCTTAGGCAGTTGACTTCGCATAAGTTCAGGAGGTAGTTTTCACTCAAGAAATGGGGTAAGTAGACTCGAGGTACAAGCACTTTCAAATAGGGGAGCAGCGGGGATTGGCCGCACCGTTGACATTGAGGCACAAAGGCGTTGGGCATTTACTTCACCGATGAAGAAAATCTCCGTCGCTGTTGGCTACGAGCCGTCGAATGGAAATCGTGGCCCGCATTTGTGTCTCAGCCCGTGGTTCCTGTCCTCTATTTGTTTTGGCCTTGGTACTTCGTGTTAGCTACTGTCGCGGTTGCAGGTTTGCCTTGGCGGATCGTACGGCTCTCCGTAGCTAATCACAGACTAGCCGAGTGGGGTTGCCTTTTTGTGCGGCTGAAGTGGGTCGTCATTCCAGTAATGGCGGGGCTATTCGCTTATCAACGCAAATGGGGGTTGGCGGGATTGACGATTTTGGGGCCTCTCTTGTCTGGATTCCTCGGGTTCTTATCTGCGGGAGGCGACATTCTACCCCTACAAATGCTGTTCATGCGCCAGCTCGGCTATCGCTACGATCCGACAACCGAATCAGTTGTGCGCTCAGGATAGGCCTAGTCTCATGAAAATCCTCCTCTCCAGCCCAACAGGTTCCGCCGGTGGCGCTCCTGCGCTTACCCGAAAGCAGGTCAATCAAGCTCTGAAAAACTATTCCTGGCCCATCCTCGGTGGCTTGGGTGTAAGTTTTTTCACAACCTTGCGATATCCGCTCCTCGACGCGAATCCAATTCTCTTCCTCTGTCTTTTGGTTTTCTTCGTGCCGCTTCTCACGTACCTGGTCGTCACGATCCGCAAGCGCCTCCCATCAAGTCTCGACCTCCTCAAGACCGTCTACAAATGGTCGGGTGTGCTTCTCGTCGCCATCGCAGTGCTCCTTCTACTCAACGGTATTCTCGATAGCTCGCCTGCAGAAGAAGTTCACGCCACGGTGGTCAGAAAGTTCGTCTCCAGCGGCCGCCATGGAACGACATACAGCGTTATCGTGAGTCCTTCGTGGCGTACGGGAAGAAACGAGGAGAGCCTCAAAGTGAGCCGCGCTACGTTCGCCAGCGTCCAAACCGGCCAATCCGTCGCCGTTACCACTCACCACGGAGCGCTTGGTTTGCCCTGGTACGGCGGTGTTGTCCCTCACAAAGATCCATTCCTTGCCGGTCCTTGAAGGTCAGACCTCCTGTCGACTGCTGCTCCCCATCCGTGCGAAACTTCTCGCTGATGAAAATCCTCCTCTCCGGCACAACAGGTTCCGCCGGTGGCGCTCCTGCGCTTACCTCAAAACAGGTTAATCAGGCGCTGAATCGGTACGCGTGGTCGATCCTCGGTGGCTTGGGTGTAAGTTTTTTCACAACGTTGCGATATCCGCTCCTCGACGCGAATCCAATCCTCTTGATCTGCCTACTGATTTTCTTCACGCCGCTTCTCACGCACATGGTTGTCGCTATCCGCAAGCGCCTCGCATCGAATCTCGACCTCTTGAAGACCGTCTACAAATGGGCGGGTGTGCTTCTCGTCGCCATCGCAGCGCTCCTTCTACTCAACGGTGTTCTCGATAACTCTCCCTCGGAAGAAGTTCACGCCACCGTGATCAGAAAGTCCGTCTCCCGCGGCCGCCACGGAACGACCTACAGCTTTACCGTGAGTCCTTCGTGGCGCCCGGGAAGAAGCGACGAGAGCCTGAAAGTGAGCCGCGCTACGTTCGCCAGCGTTCAAACAGGCCAATCCGTCGGCGTGGCCACTCACCACGGCGCACTTGGCTTGCCCTGGTACGGCAGAGTCGTCCCTCACAATGACCCATTCCTTGGCGGTCCTTGAGAATTGGTCGGCCTGTCGACTGCTGCTCCCCATCCGTGCGAAACTTCTCACTGATGAAAATCCTCCTCTTCGGCGCAACAGGTTCCGCGGGCTCAGCCGTCCTCGACGCCTGCCTCGCCGCCTCCATCGTTGACGAAGTCCGCGCCATCTCCCGCCGCCCCCTCATGCACACCAATTCCAAGCTGCGCACCTTCGTCCACAAGGATTTTCTGGATTATTCCACGGTCCAGGAAGCGTTCCGCTCCATCGACGCTTGCCTTTTCTGTCTCGGCGTTTCCGCCACGCAAGTCTCCAAAGAGGACTATCGCAAAATCACTTACTCTTACACCCTCGCCGCCGCGCAAATGTTCAAAACGCTTTGTCCCGGCGCGGCCTTCCACTACATCAGCGGGCAGGGAACTAAGCCCAACAGCCGCATGTTCTGGTCGCAAGTAAAATCCCAGGTCGAGCAAGACCTCATCGCCCTCCTCGGCGCCGACTGCTGGCGCCCCGCTTTCATTGACGCCAAGCCCTCCTCCACTCTCCCGAAGGCTTA
>Ga0187803_10000092_pt1 | contig 36704 bp, 47 predicted proteins | sample NC_wetland_sal_i_2_FD_132425 | JGI IMG/M metagenome (GOLD analysis project Ga0187803, IMG submission 132425) | Wetland sediment microbial communities from Neuse River Estuary, North Carolina, USA - Control_3 | ecosystem: Environmental > Aquatic > Freshwater > Wetlands > Sediment | place: USA...
AGGAGCCGGTTGAAGATCACCTACACCCCATATCAGGAGCTCGTCGTACACGAAATTATCGAACAGACCAACTCTGGCGTCTTCTTTGAGGACATCGTCCGGTTGGCGCTGAGCGGACCACATCAGGTCGAGCCGAGCATCAACTGGATAGACGGCATCGCCTTTTTCATAGCTCCGATGCAACCAACCGAGGAAGTCGTCCGCGAGAACCTCGCTGGAAGGGTCCACTACGGATCCGTTCTCTTCACTCGGACAGACTACAGACCTCAAATCACCGTGAAGATAGGGAACCAGGAGTTCACTATTCGTCTGCGCAGAGCCAGTGACAATCCCACCCTTGTCGAACTTGCGAGATTCCTTAAGGACTTCAAACGCTCTTAGTTGGAAGTCCCGGCGACAGTTTTTTCGGTCCAGTTATGGCAGCTGGTCTCGATACTGAGAGAAGATAACGATAAAACCACTCAAAAGGACCAGCGCCACAAGGGCTTCTGATGGTTGTCAATCGAAGCGAGCTGACGGCGAACCTGACCAAGTTCTACGATTTTGGAGGCAAGGCGGCCCTGTACGTCGGAGCGGGAGGGGGTCAGCTCCTCGGACCGGCCAGCGGAGTCATCAAGCTGGTTGCGATAGATTCCGACGCCAAATCGCTCAAAGGGTTCCGCTCAGAAGCCAAAACCAAATGGGCAGGAATTCCAGTTCAATTTGTCCCCCGGAGCTTCGAAAGCGTCCTTGTGCGAGCGGACGTGGTCTATTTCGAATTCTGTCTGCACGAAATGCCAAATCCAATCAAGGCTCTTGGCCACGCTCATTCCTTGGCGCCTGACATCGTTGTCATGGACCATCTTCCCCAATCCGAGTGGATATTCTATGGGGCAGAGGAAACTCAAGTGCTCAGGAGCTACAACGCCGTTGAATCGTTCGGGATTCGGCGGCGCGAGGCATATAGAACGGAGCAACGGTTCAAGGACTACCAGGAGCTTGCAACAAGACTCTCCGAGGCAGGAGAGGAATCCCTACAACGCTCACTCCGACTGAAAGGTGCCAAGGACATAAAGATACAGATGGACTACGGCCTCTTTCTGCTCTAGAGAACTACTGCCCCGGAGCCGGCCAAATCAGCCCGGGCAGGTTCGAAGAGAGATTGCCTTACGGACTATCTGGAAAGCCCGACGAGATACTGCTTCACCCTCGAAGCCACGAATACATCAGCGGGGTCCCCACCTTTCTCGTAGGCTTCCAGAGCCCTGTCGCAGAGTGGAAGCGCCTCCTTTACCTTCGATTTCTGATCCACCCGCTCCTAAAGAATGATTCTCACGGCCTCAAGATACCAATTGCCGCACTCCTCATGTTCCTCGAGCCTGTGATTGCATTCTGCCAGCCACTTGCAATATTCTATCCTTTGTGGGGGCGTCAGGTTTTCATCGCGGACTTCGTGTTCAAGTGAAGAAATCGCCCTACCATACTCTCCGTTATGGATCATGACTACAATTTCTTGCATACTCATATGCTCGTATCATCGTCATCAGCCATCATAAGACATGGTGTAGTCGATGGATGACTTTGAGCTCAACAATCGAACGCTCTGAGCTTGGCGAGCCGCGGGGGTGGATTACGAAGCAAAGATGAGGTACTTTCCGGCGGTTCGCAATGAGCCCCGTTTCGGAGAGGGCTCAGCCTTATAACACGACCAGACGCACAATACTCCGTCTTGCCTGAGCTGTCCTCCGCCAAGACATTGGGGGGTGTCGGCTCGATTCTCATACTGCTGACCTTGGTCCCTGAGGTGGGCTGGATTTTGTCCATAGTGGGTTGGATTCTGATCCTCATCGCTCTGAAGTACATCTCAGACATAGTGAACGATAGCTCCATCTTCACCAACGCGATCATCGCCGTCCTTCTGTCGATTGTCGGTTTGGTGGTCGCCGTCGTGGTGGTCTTGGGAAGCGTGTTCCGATTCATGGGGCTGAACGGCTATACCTTCTCATCCGGCATCACTTCTACAACGACCCCAACCGATCTCGGAGGACTTATCGCTGGGGTATTGATAGGGCTCGCGATTCTCTGGATCTGCGGCCTGGTCTCCGCAATCTTCCTTAGGATGAGCTTAGGCAAGGTCTCTCGGACTCTCAACGTAGGCATGTTCGGCACGGCAGCCCTCCTCTACCTGATAGGCGCGGCGCTTACAATAATTCTGGTAGGCTTTCTCCTGCTCTTCGTAGCTGAAATCCTCCTTGTCGTAGCGTTCTTCTCCATTCCTGACAGGCTCCCATCGATGGCACAGCAGCAGTACATGGGACCTCCGGCGCCTCCAATGCCACCGACCACGACCAGTTGACGCACGACTATCCTAAGATTATCTGAGCTGCGAGAGTAATTTCTGAATCCGACGCCGCTCTTTGGCTGGGACCAGTTTCAACTTTGATTTGTCCAACTTCGGGTACTTCATATCGAGTCCTTGCAAACCGCTCAGAATCGCCTGAGAAACCACAAGATCCCTGAACCAGCCGTGGTCTGACGGTATAACGAACCAGGGTGCCCTGTCGGTGCTCGTCCTTTCGATGGCCTCCTCATAGGCACTCACGTACTCCTTCCAATACGACCTTTCGTTGTAGTCAAGATAGCTGAACTTCCAATGCTTTGTCGGGTCTTCCAGCCTTGCCTGGAACCTGTTTGCCTGTTCCTTCTTGCTTATGTGCAGGAAGAACTTCAGAATAGTCGTTCCCTCTTCGCTGAGCATGCGTTCGAAGTCGACGATCTGCCCGTACCTCCTGCTCCAGGTCTTCTCAGGAACGATTCCATGAACTCTTTCCACCAGGACGCTTTCGTAGTGGCTGCGATTGAAAATGACGATCTCTCCTTTTTCGGGAACCTGCCTGTGCGCGCGCCAAAGGTAGTCGTGGTCTAAATCCTCCTGCGATGGTCTCCCGAAGTGGGCCACCCTTACTCCTTCCGGGTTTACCCCTTCGAAGACACGCCGGATAGTCGCATCCTTCCCGGCCGAGTCCATCCCCTGCAACACCACCAGGAGTTTGTGTTTGTGCTCGGCATAGAGGAGCTCCTGGAGGGGGTCAAGCTTCTCTATGATCGCATTCATTGTCTTTTCACCATCTTTCCTGCCTCCGTGGAACTCTGACGTGTCTGCCGGGTTCCAATCATCGAGCTTCACTTTGGTCCCAGCCTTCACGAGGTATCTCCCGAGGCGTAGCCCACGGGTCAACGAATCCGGTCCTGGTCTGGCGCCTTGAGTTGGCTTCATTCAATCTGGCGCCAGGTGGTTGTGACTGAGCACATGTCGATACTCAACAGGAGTCATCACGGACCCGAAAGCCCTCTGAACGACTTCGCTTAGCGACGGGTGTATGTGCATTGCGTCCTGCATCGGCCGAGCATCCTGTTCATTTGTATACATCAGGTTGACGACCTCCTGAATCAAGATCGACGCATGCGGCCCGATTATGTGTGCGCCGAGGATCTTCATCGAATCTCGTTTCAATATGACCTTCACAAAATAATCCTTGGCGTTCATGGCCTCGCCCTTGGCAGTGTCCTCATATCTCTGGAAACCGATTAGGACTCCATCCTCGCCGTACATTTGCACCGCCTCGCTCTCCCTCATTCCGACGCTGGCGACTTCGGGATACGTGAATACAGCGTGGGGGACGGCGCGGTAGTCCACCCTGACCTTCCTTTTCAGCACTGCGTTGTAGTAGACGATTTCAGACTCGTAGTTCGCGACGTGCCTGAAGAGATATCTTCCGTCGGCATCCCCGAGAGCCCAGACGTTCGGTTGCGAAGTCTCCATGTACTCGTTCACCTGTATCCATCCCTCCTTCGTGGTCTTCACCCCCGCCTTCTCAGGGTGCAGGATATCATTGACCGGCCCTCTGCCGGTTGCAACGAGAATCTCATCAGCCTCGACCACAGCCGTGTTTCCACTTTGCCTTTCAACCGCGACCGTCGCCTTCTTTCCTTTCTCTTCACGGACTTCGCGCACTTCGTGATTGGTCATGATTTCCATGTGCTTTCCCATCTCTCGCTTGGCGAGTGCAGAGACCTCAGGTTCCTCTTCAGGCAGGAAATGAGGATTCCTGCCAATAATGGTCACCCTAGAGCCTAATGCCGAAAAGAAATGGCCGAACTCGGCGGCTATGTACCCTCCTCCTATGATCACGATGCTCGCAGGCAACTTCTTCATCTGCATCCTTATGACCGAGTCGCTTGTGTGGTATTTCACAGAACCGAGCCCCTTGATTTGGGGGATGATCGCCCTCGAACCTGTTGCAAGGAATATCATCTTTCCAACAATGGTCTCCCCTGACACTCTCATTTCGTAGGGAGCGGTGAACTCTGCCTGAGCTTGATAGTAATCGATGTTTTCAGAGCTGGAGAGCCCTCCGCGTATCGAGTCGATGTCCCTGTCAATCAAGGACCTCATCCTCATCATGATCTTCTCGTAACTCACTTTTTTGATTTCGACGTCGATTCCGAGGCTCTTGGCTTCATCCATGGTCCTGATTAGCTCTGCCGGGTAGAGCATGATCTTCGAGGGGATGCAACCCCTAGTGAGGCAAATCCCGCCCGGCTCGTCCTTGTCTATGACCGCGATTCTGATTTTGGGATTCGACCGGATCATGGGATCAACAATGTTCATGGCCGAACCGCTTCCGATTATGATCAGGTCGTAACGCTTCATTCGTGAAATGTTTTCCAGAACTACTGCCCGTGCTATAACTCTACAGTCCCAGAGCGGCTTCACGACCACCATTCTATTTCATTCGTCGCTCGTTCGGCAGCAGCTTACAACTGCAGTCGTTCGCTGCGGTGTTCAGCTTGCTTTCTTGACTGTTCTTCCGTCTAGAAATATATCAGGTCGAATAGCCACCCGTCTAATATGAACAGGTCCGGGATGACGCCATCAGTCTTGACCTTCCTGGTCATGGTTCTGATAATCGCAGCTTCATTCGCGGTGATAGCTACCCAGACGAGAGGGGGGACCGGGTCCACCGATACTCAGTCGACGTCCCCGTCCACGAGCATCACTTCCACGTCTGTGCAGCATGGCCTAGAGCTGAGGGCCGACTTGAACGCTACGGAGATTCCTTTCGGCGAGGGCGTTCAGGTGAGTCTGAGCGAGTTCAACACCCTTCAAGTGGTGAACAACGTTTCATCGTCCAGGGCTTGGCCAGTGCAGGTCTCGCTCGGCCCCTGCGAGAATACCTATGCCCAGCCTTTCGGGGTCGCGGTCTACTTGGGACACGTCGTCGAGCAGAATCTCTCCCAGGGGCAGCGGGTGTCCATATTCCCAATCGTGGCTTGCCCTCTGTTCCTGCGGCTGATTACAGGGTACGAATTCCAGCCGCTGAGCGACCTCGCCGTGGTCCTGCCCAGTTCCGGAGCAGCTGCTACGCCCCTCGTCGGGAATGTCACTGTCAGGATGGATTATTCATCTCAGGTTCGGCCGCTTTCTCCTGGTGGGTACACCATCGTAGCGGCAGATGAATGGGGCGCACTTGTCTTCCTCTACGTTGCTGTTGTCTAGCGCACGCAGTCCAAGTGCGAGTCCATAGCAACGTGTAAAACGGAGCCTGAAACAAAACCGAAGGTTGATTCGAGGGAAGCAGGTTTACCTTCGCGGACTGGAAAGAGACGACCTGCGTTATCTACACAAACTGATGAATGATGAAGAAGTGATGGAGCTCGCCAGGTTCAGGCCTGACCACATGATAAGCATGGAAGGTCTCGAGAAGGAATACGAGGACGAGCTTAGGCAAGAATCTGGGCATCGGAGAACTTTCATTATTGTGGATAGCCAATTATCCAAACCAATCGGCTGGGCCAACATACGATGGTGGCGACCTTTCAGTACTTCAGCAGAACTCGGGATTGCCATAGGCGAGAAGGAATACAGGGGAAAGGGAATCGGGACGGAAGTGGTAGGGCTATTGACGGACCTGGCTTTTGACCAGTACAACATGCACAAGGTTGAGATGTTCACCAGGCAGGATAACAAGGCGATGCTCCGTGCCGCCGAAAGGAACGGATACGAAGTGGAAGGCGTCCAGCGGGAGGCGATTTACTTCAATGGGAAATATCACAATGCCGTGATTCTGGGCCTGCTAAGGAATGAACGCACTGCCAGGGTACCAGGAGCATAGCGCAGCATTCTAACAAACTTCTTCGTTTTGCCTTAACCAAGAATCAACCTATTTCTTCTTACTCGGTTTCGTCGTTTTCATGGCGACGAAGAAGTGCAGGGTCGACTTGGACTTGGACGACAGCAGAACATCCGTGATTTTGGCCATGCCTGTCATCGCCCTCCAGTCGCTTGTGACCACATTGAAGGAGACGACGTCCTTCTTCTGGAGTGTCGAGAGTGCATTCTGGATCTGTCGACGATCTACATCTGAGGAGGTCGCACCTGCGATGAGGACTCTGCCTCCGGGGCCGGCAACCAGACTCCTGAGCGATTCGACTGGAATAGCTCTGTCATTAATCAGGGCGTACACGTCAACCCTCTCCCTCTCTCAGTCCTTTATACTGTTGCAGGCCCCGAGACCACAATCACATCTGCGATTCCACTATCAGCCTGTCCTAGAATCAGACTTTGCTCGCAGATATACTGAAATGATCGTCGTCAGCCTCTCTCCTCTGAGCCGACCCACGAAATTAACCATCGAGTTTCCGACCGCTCCATATTCCTTCTTGAAGAGCTCCATCGCCCGATCGTTTTCCTCTCCTTCAAGAATATGAGCCTCTCCCTCGACCCAGGTCCCGGTCGGTTTTCCATTCCTGTCAGACGGCACTATGCGGACGTGAGGATTCCGTCGAATGCGTTTGACCTTCCATGTCTTCGAATCGGTTCGGAAGTAGACCACTCCGTCAACCTCGATGGACTGCACCGGAGTCAGCTTCGGGTCCCCATTCTTCTTGTACGACTCTAGGTTGACGTACCTCCGACCGGAGAATTGTCTGACGGCATCTGGGACATCCATATTTGTTGCCTGGTGGGACTTGCGCCGTCGTTAGATAAAGGGGTGGAAGAGAGAAACCGCTTATCTAGGCCCAGGGGAGCATCGAGCTGGCTTCGTCTTCCCGGAAACGGCCGGCTTGAAGTGTTCTCGCCTCATCATCGTTTAAGCCAAAATCAGAGGTCGGTATCAAGATCGTTTCAGCGAACTGATTTACCGCCACCGGTTCAATACCCTGCCCATGGCTAGAGAAATGCCGCAAAAGACGGCTTCTACTTATCCCAAGACTGCCTCGATACTCGCCCTCGCAGGGGGTGTCCTGATAGTGCTGACAGGGGTGATACTCATCGCAGCCTCTGCCTTCATCCTGCCCCATCTTGACTACTCCAATCTCACCGTACCACAGGGCCTCTCTCCGTCCAGCATGCCAGGCCTCATTTCCGGCATAGTCGGAGTGATGGGGGCTTTCGGGCTCGTATCGGGAGCCATAGTGCTGGTGTCTGCGGTAGTACTCCTGACGAACCCAGGTCAGCGGAGGACCTGCGGGGTGCTCATACTGGTTTTCTCGGTCCTGAGCTTCATAGGCCTAGGCGGTTTCGTAGTGGGTGCAATCCTGGGGATAAGCGGAGGCATATTGGCCCTAAGATGGAGGCCCCCGACCGAGTAGGGTCGGGCGGCGTGTCCATGTCGATCAGCGGTCAAGGATAAGGGAGAGGGGTTAACTCCGGAATAGGAGGAAGCGGACAAGATGGAGAAGCTCAAGGTCCTTCTGATAATTCTCTTGGCAGCCGCGGCAGGGCTTGCGGCCTCCATCTACATCCTTGCTCTGAGCTTCGCTCCTACGGAGTCGCCGCTGAGCGTGCTCGCGCAGATTCTAACGGGAGGCTTCCCATCGGACTTGCCCTTCTTCATCCCGCTTTCATCCCTTCTTTTTCTCAGCACGGTCCTCGCAAGCATGGTGGGGGTCATCTACTTCCTCGTGCTCCCCGAGATGAAGAACTACATGTCAGGCAACGGCAGGGACACCATTTCCGTTGTCCTGAGAACCCTGAAACCCGAGGAAAGGAAAGTGGTTAGCGTCCTCGACGCCCACGGGGGCACCTATCTTCAGAAGTTCATCACGAAAGAGGCCGGTCTATCTAGGCTGAAGACGCACCGAATCATCGCTGCGCTTTCGGAGCGAGGTATCGTGCACGTTGAGAAGCAAGGGAACACCAACGAAGTCTCAATCGTGAAGTGGTTCCACGACGGCATGCACCAGTAGTTCAGAGTATCAGAGGTTCGCTCCGCAGCTCACGCAGGCTTTGGAGGTTTCGTCGTTCAGGGCGCCGCAGAACCTGCACTTGATTTTGACCACCTCTCTTTCGATGACTGTGGGGGCCGCCACGGGAGGAACCTGTGGCGGAGGGGACTGCTGGTACACTGGTGCATTCATCCTGTTTTGGGCAAGAGGAGACTGGTATCTGGTCAAGCTCTCCCGGATCAGTCCGTAGGCAGTTTGGGCGTCCGCGTTGGGGAGGTTCTCAAGCGCCAGCGGTTCTCCTCCGAACCTAAGCACGAGCTTGACCGTCGAACGCATCATCCCCTTAGCCAGCACGACGTTGGATACGTCCTGGTAATTGTAATCTGTGTAGTCCTTCTTCAGCCCCATGGCGTGCGGATGCCTGAGGATGATTCGCTCGTTCGTGATTACGATCGAATCGATGCTTATCTTGGGATGGTAAATCTTCTGCTTGATGTAAAGCTGGGCCTGCTCGTTGGGGCCTAGAATCTTCTGCACGTCGTCAGGAATTGGGGCACTCACGGGTGGGTTTGCCAGTGACGGAGGGTCGCTTTTATGCAGTATGAACGGGAAAACCATAGGCCAAATCGCCCCAGGAGCTGAGCGGTGTCCCCGATTGGGCTCGGTGCAGACGAACCCTCAGTCAAGAAAGCACTCGTGACAGCGCGGGGAAATAAAGCGCCGAAGATGCGCAAAGAAAGCTGACACCTGACAGATGCAGGAGGTTCCTGCCACCCGATTACAATCAACAAGTAGTCAGGGATTGACCTGCAGTTCGGCTGTGTACCCTTCCTTGAGTTCGTTCAGCAGCTCGGCTACTTTCATTTCGATCTCGTCGTAGTCCCCTTCGCCCACATGCTCATACCTGATCTTGCCGTTGGCATCGATGAGAGTTTGCCTCGGCCAATAGTGGCCCCCGTAAAGCCTCCAAGTCATGTTCTCGTTATCGAGGGCGATGGGGTAGGTCAGCCCCGCTGAAACCACTGCCCTCTCGATGTTCTCTCGTATTCTCTCGTAAGGAAATTCTGGTGCATGCACACCCAAAACAACGAGACCGCTTCCGGAATACTTCGAGTGCAGCTCTTTCATTGATGGTAAGGTCCTTTGGCAGTTGATGCAACCATACGTCCAGAAATCAAGAAACACGACCATCCCCCTTAGGTCTCGAAGGTTCAGCGTTTTGGAATTTATCCAGCCGCTGATGCCCTCGAACTCGGGAGCGGTCTTCGTCATGGTATTCATGACCTACTGCCAGAGGGTAACTTTCGCAAGAGCCAGGAGTCCGCCGAACTCGAACAAGGAAATCGCGAAGAGATAGGGGACGACCGACTCCCCGAAGAAAGGTGTCATCATCACATAAGAGTAACCGGTCACAAGGTTCTGCACCAACAGCATGGAAGCGAAGATGATCAAGCCCACGGGGTAGACAGCTCTGCTTCGCCACGCTATTCGTGTGTAGAGATACAACAAACCAACCAAGACAGCTACATTAAGAGAAGCGAAAATGACCGCCATGTCCATCATTAGGTCCAAGGTTTCACCATCAGCGCTCCTCGGGGCGTTTAACCATTTGTCCAAATCTCCTCCAGATTCGAAACGTCCGAAATACAGAAGAAGCACAAGAAAAATAGAAGATCAAAATGCCTGACGATCCGGAGCTCCGCAGGCTGCTCTGGTTCCTTCTTGGGGGAAGCCGCGGAGGACTGAATCGGGCCCGGATAATCATAAGGCTGCGCGACAAACCAAGCAATCAGAACCAGCTGGCCGGCGACCTGTCCCTTCAGTACAAGGCAGTCCAGCATCACATGCGGATCCTAGCACGAAACTCCCTGGTGGTGGGGACAGGGGAGAAGTACGGCGTGACCTACTCGCTCAGCCCATGGCTTGATCGAAGAATCGACATCTTCCTCGAGATATGCGGAAAACTCAACCTAGACTTGAACGAACAGGGGAGCGGCCCGACTCAATCCTAGGAGCTCGACACCTTGACGTCGACGACATCGAACCCTGTCGCTCCGTTCGGAAACGGATCTGTCATTGTGGCAACCTGTACCGCCCCGTTCCCGTCAGTTGCCCGGACCATCAAACGGTAGTCTCCCGAGCTTGGAGGATTCCAATCCAGCCTCCAAAAGACCCAGGTGTACTTCGAAAGAGGGTCGTAGAGGCTTGCAGCCTGCCAGGTGCTGCCGCCGTCTGCACTTACCTCTACCTTCTGGATGCCCCGGTCTCCGGCAAAGGCCGCTCCGACCAACGGTATCGGGTTCCCATTGACCTCTCCCAGTCCAGAAGGGAGAGAGAACCTGTCCCTAAGGAGACTGTCACCTGGCGTAATGAAAGTCGAACCTGTCTGATAGGTCGCGATATTGGTCCACCCTCGCCTCTGCCAGAATCCCTCATAGGCCCCGCTCACGAGTTCGATGTCTGTGATCCATTTTGCATTCATCATGCCGTAAAGCCCCGGTACGATGGCCCTCACCGGGTAGCCGTGCTCAGCAGGGAGTTTCTCTCCGTTCATTTCGTAGGCGAGAATTGCCCCGTCTTCCATGGCCCTTTGAATAGGGATGCCGACGTCGTAGCCGTCGGAACACCTGAAGACGACGTAGTCGGTCTGGGGATTCGCCCCAGCGGTCTCTAGGACATATTTCATTTGCACTCCCTTCCAGAGGGCCGTGCTCATCAGGTCCCCACCCACTTTGTTGCTTACACATTCAAGGGTGGCGTACTCCTCGACTGAAGGTAGGGAAAGTAGCTGACTGTAGTTGAGCGTCATGGGGTTGCTTACCAGACCGTGCAAGTTCAGGCTCCAGGCGCTCGAATCCACCGAGGGAGGGAAGACGTTTACGTCCACCCTATAGAAGTCCGCGTTGGGCGTGACCTGGGCGGCTAACGCCTGGCTTACCTCCTGGCCAGCAGGAAGCGCGGCTTGCTTGGAGAAAAGGAAGCCTATTCCATAATAGAGGATTACGGCTGCGACCGCGGCCCCGGCGGTGGATTTGATGAAGAGTCTCCTTCTCCTGTCGAATCCTCCCTTCATCCGTTCCATGGGGAAACGAGCCTGCGGAGTTCTGCCAGGCTTCAGGGTGGTCGCGCCCATCAATGCACCGAAGACGAGACTTGGCACCGACAGTCCGAGGGCGAGCGAACCAAGACTGACCTGCTGGGTGGAAACTTGGGTCAGCGCAAGGAACAGAGCGCCGAGGGCCAGCATCGACACGTAGGTCGAAACCACGAAGACCACACCGGCGGGCAGCTTCCTCCTGGGAATCATGTTGAATCTCCCCAGAACTACAGGGACCATACCAAGGACAAGGGCCAACACGATTGAAGCTACGACGTAGGTTGTGTCCTTAGCGAGGGGGCCAAGACTTTCGACAGCTCTGGACTCTAAGAATCCTGGGACCAGGGAGAAGACTGCTGATGCGGCGAGCTCAGGGAGATAAGCCACATTGAAAAGAATCCTTAGCGCGAACGATGAGCTGACGGCGACCGCACCAACGACAACACCGAGCAGGAAGCGCCGTCTTGCCTTCAATGGTCCTTCGCCCTACAGCTGGGTGCTGGCGACAACTGTAGCTTGCGTCATGCTCATCCCCGGCAGATAGACCAAGTTGATTGCCTCGAACGAAGTGCTGGGGTTTTCCATCAGGACGGTCCAGAAGCTCCCAGTACCTGTCGTCGTTGCATCGAATTCCGACGCCGTCTCATTCGCCCCGATGGGCACAACATTCATACTCGTTGTCCTCTGGACGCCTTCGACGATGTATCCTCCACTCGAGGGGGGCTCCAATCCGTCAGCGTGCAACGAGACAACGTAGTCTCCACTCCCGATGGAAGCGATGATTACCCATCCCGTGTGAATCATCTGCCCAGACTTCGGCTGAAGGGAGAGAGACAGGGTCGCATTCAATTCTTGGTGCAGCATGGAGACGCTGTCGTTCGCTTGGGTCAGGCTGCTTTGCAAGGACGATATCTGGTTCTGGTTGTACGCATAGGTGACCCCGAAGCCGGCCAGAAGTCCAATTACTAGGGCGACTGCGGCAAGGAATGTGCGTGACGCCATTTGCGATTCGGTACTTCCGCGACACTCTGGTGAATTTAGCCCTTGTTCCAAATTCAATCCAAATCTCTGACAATTTCTATCCCAGCGATGGACTTTCTGGGAAGTTGCCGACGCCCTTTTACTGCGGTCCCAGACAGCGATAAATAACCACCCTTCACCTCACATGTCTAATGAACACCGGATACTTGGTCGTAGGCCTCGGCGTGCTCGGTCTCGTCTTGGGCGCGGGCATGTACGCAGACGACTGGCACAGAACGATAGGGCTCGGGGGAGTCGCATTGGGGGTTGTCCTCGTCATTGCTGGATTCTGGCTTTCTCGAAGCGGATCAAAGATGGCCTCGACTTCAACGCCTCAGCCTCAAAAGTAGCCTATCCCTGACGCGGCACGAGAACGCGGCGGCTTCCCCTGCCTACACGTCGTCTGCCCCCGCACAAGTTCTCTTCGAACCAGGCAGAGACCTCCACTGGACTTGTCGTCAGGATACTCTTTTATCGAACAAAAAAGAAGAGGAAACGACACATACTGAACGAGTACGAGAAGGCCTTCGTGGAGCACATCGTCCGATTGAACATCAAAGGCTCCTACTTTGCCAAATTAACAAAAGAAGCGCTCGAGGCAGAATACGGGGGAGAGGGGGATGCCCTCCTCAGCGGTTTCAGTCAGGGGACTCTCGAGGACCCTCAGAAGCTCGCAATGGAGGTGTACAAGGTCTACGGAACGGGGGCCCTGCAGTACTACGTGGCGATTGTAAAGTATGCCGACTCCGGCATGTTCCATCCGGAGCAAGAAGCTGAGGATGAAGCAGAGGAGCAGGAGTTGGAAACGGTGGTCAGCGAAATCGAATCTGGCTCGGACCAGGAATCGAGGACGGACCCCGACGAAGATTCCACCAAAACTTAAGAGCGAAACTTCGCCTCCTTGAGAGGATTGGCCTACTGTCCTCACTGCGGCCAGCCTTATCAAGAAGGCCAGGAATTCTGCCGGAATTGTGGCGCAGATCTCAGGCTCACCGCAAGTGCTCCCCCGACTGTTGCCTCCTCTCCTGCAGCGAAGGAATCGCACCTCCTCCGTTATGTTCTGGTGGCGTTTGTGGTTTCTATCGTGACAATCGCGGCGGTAGGGTTCGCCTCAGGCCTATTCTCCCCCTCGGGAGGTACCCACGAAACTTGGCAGCAGTATGGGATGAGCATTCAGTATCCAAGCGGGATTAAGACACAGTACGTCGGAGTCCTGGACCAACAGGCGGACATCACGAGTGGTGAGGCGGAGTGGTTGTGGAACGGAGGCAACACAGGCCTCGTTGTCTCTTGGATCATGACCACGATTTACAATTCGACGGCGGGTCTGCAGGGCGTTGACAGCGCTCTGCTTACGAAAGCAACCTACGTAGTCCTGACCGACCAAGGCAATGCCACCATGGCGGGGCATTTGTGGAGGTACCAGACCTACAGTTTCACGTACAACGGGCAGCCAGGATATGCGACTTTCGCGGTGACCTACTATGAGGGTAGCGGACGGGCGTATGTATTAGGATACATCGACGCTTCCTCTGGCACCCTCGCCTCTCTCGAGGGATACGGAAACACATTCACTGGTTGAGATCAAGGCTTCTGGGCGTGAACCTCGCGCCGGGATGCGGTGACCGAGCAGAAGGACACGAGTCTTAAATTACGGCCCTGGAAAATCACGTGCTCCTACTGATGGGAAAGGTAGACACAGAGCTCGCATGGGAGAAATATCAATCGAAGCCCTGACCAAGAATTACGACGCCCTAGTCGCTCTGAACAACGTTTCCCTCACCGTCGGTCCGGGGGAGATCGTCGGACTCATCGGGCCGAACGGCGCCGGCAAGAGTACACTCATGAAGATCGTCGTCGGCATTCTGAGACCGACCAGCGGCAGGGTCAGAGTTAGCGGCCACGATGTCGTCTTGGAACCGGAAGCGGCCAAAAGACTCGTCGGCTACGTCCCCGAGAACCCCTCTCTTTACACTGCACTGACAGTAAGCGAGTTCCTGAGATTCGTGGGCAAGATACGGGGGGTCAGGGACGAAGATCTGGAGGTCAAGACATCCGAGTCCCTCAAGACCTTTTCTCTCCTCGACAAGGCCGACTCCTTGGTGGGGAGTCTCTCGAAGGGTATGAAGCAGAAGGTTGCGCTTATCGCCGCCACCCTCCACGATCCCGACGTCCTGATTCTGGACGAGCCTCTAACCGCCCTCGATCCGAAGACCCAGGCCTTCGTCCATGGCTGGATCAGTTCCCAAGGGAGGGAGGGAAAGACCGTGCTGCTGTCGACCCACAATCTGGAGATTGTCCAAGACTACGCGTCCAAGATCGTGATCATCGACAGGGGGACTGTCGTGGCGACGGGGGGACTCGAGAGCCTGCGGAAGCTGGCCGACGCGAAGGGAGACGCTCGGCTTGACGAGGTCTTCCTGAAGCTGACGGAGGACGTCTAGCGTGAGAGGGGCCCACCAGTGAATCTCGGCGGTTGGCGGACCACACTGTTGCTCATGAGATATTGGCTCAAGGGGAGACTGAACAGAGTTGCGCTGATTTGGCTCCTCTTCGGCGAAGGCTTCGCCATCGTCTCCATCGCCTTCGGGAGCCAGACGTTCCTCGCATTTTCCACGAAGTTCGGGGTGAGCGGGGGTTTCTCGGAGTTCGCTCTTTCACTGCTCCTCGCCTTCATCTTGGTGGGGCTACTTCAAAGCGGATTCAGCGGCAGCGGCCTTCCTGTCACCTCTGCCGATGTCGACTACGTCTTCACATCTCCGGTAAGACCGCGTGTGATCTTCGGTGCAAAGGTCCTCATGAATTCTCTGACCACGGTCTTGTTTTCATTCCCGCCCATGGTCTTTCTGTATCTCAGGCTCGCACTCTACGATGGGACCCCCCTTTGGACCGCAATCCCCGCTGGACTGGCGACCCTCCTCTTCCTGGTCACTGGACTTGTCCTTAGTGCCGACGTCACGCTTTCGCTGAGTTCCGGCATTGGCCCGAGGCTGAAGCTCCTCCGAAACGTCCTCGTCGTCGGGGTTGCAGCGATGAGCATCCTACCCGTGATACTCCTGATCCCCGGCACCCCAGCATCCCTCGGTCCGATTGCCCAGATCCTGCCGAGCGGCCTCACCGCGGAGATAAGCATCGGACTAATCAGCGGGGCTTCCTGGAGCCTCGGCTTGGCCGTCGAAGCGGTCCTACTGGTCGCCTGGTTCTCAGGGTCGCTCCTCCTCGGGGTCAGGATGTCTCGTGGGCATTTCTATGAGGTGCTGCAGGTCACCGACGCTTCCGATTCGGCACGCACCTCCAGCGGAGGGAAGACGGGAGCGATGCTGCAGACAGTGGGGAGGTCGATCTGGTCCGTGGTCAGGGATAAGGAGTCGGTTGTGATGCGAAGGACCAAGGAACGAAGAGGGCTGTTAATCAGCTCCCTTTTCCTTTCGAGCTTCATGGTGATTTACGCCCTGGCGGGTACCTTCCAGTCCTCGCCGACTTCATTCCTCTTCATCCTCTTCTTGGTAGGGTCATTTGGCTCTGGCAACGCAAGCGGCTGGCTGGAGAAAGAGCGGCTCTGGATCATCAAGACATCCGCGCTGGACCTCCGAAGATACGTCAGAGAGGTTTACGAGGCCAGAGTAATGCCGCTGCTTCTCTTTCTCACTCCCGTTACAGTGGCTGTCGGCGCTCCCCTTATCTTGGAGAAGCTCGGCCAGCCCGGCTCCTACGCCATATTGTTGGCCCTTCCGGTCGCCCTCGAAGTCGCTGCGGTCATGATGGGTGGTGGGATGTACTTCGCTTCCAGGTACGGCCAGAGTACTACCGACGACATACTCTCCTCCCAAGCCCAGCAGTTGACCGATGTCAAGCGATTCCTCTATCAGACTGTGGTCAATCTCGCACTTGTTTCTCCCCTGATGGGTCTTGTCCTGGTCGCCGCCCAGACGCCTGGTTTCGGACTTCTCTCTCCCGCACCCCTGGCCTTCATCCTACTCATCTGTTCTGCGGCATACACCTTTGCACTGCTCGGGCGGCTGCTCAGAGCCTCCGGAGATTGGATCCTAAGGAGGGAGGATCTTTGAGCCGACCAGGGGCCCACTGTCGAACTCTTATCGAAGGAACAGAATCGTGCTGTCCTCTAGCTTACCCGTCTAGCGACATCTGCCCACCTGAAGTAGCCGAAGGCGACAGCCACCGCGGCGACGAGGTAAGCTCCAACAATTAGTGCGGCTACGACCTCCGAAGGTGTCCCTCCGGCTGGTCCCAGAATCAGCTGAAACAGTTTCCCAGCGGAAGACGGGAGCATCGGCTGCTCGAACTGAGGGGGCAGGGACCCCGCAACCGTAGTTGGAAGATAGACGTGAACCGTCTGGTAAAGGGTATTCCCTGTGAGTTCATAGGCTATCGAGAGGTATGTCCCAATGATCTGGCTGGCGACTATGAGAGCAGAGGCAAGAATGTATGCCAGCGAAGACCGCCTCACCAATTCACCAAACATGAAAGCGACAGAGAAGAAGAGAGCAGAGGCGTATGCTTCCACCACCACAACACCAGGCAAGGTCCCGAGCCCCGCCTGCGCACCAAAGGTCAGGCTCGCTGCGGCAACACTCAGGAGGGCATTCAGTGTTATCAGGAGTGCGAGAAGAAGGTATCCACCTAGGAATTTGCCGACGAAGAACTCGGCTCTGCTCACGGGCTTCGCCAGGAGGAGCTCCGCTGTTCCTGACTCATATTCCTCTGACATCGCCCCGGCGGCGATGAGGATTGCCACGAACTGAATGAAAAGGCCGAACGGTGCCAGGACACCGGCCAGCCATAGGTACGGATACACTTGGAGTGGTATGATTGTGGTGCCGGAGGTCGCAAGAATGTAATAGGGGACAGTGTCTAGGAGGGCTATGAATCCCACCATGGCCAGGACCTTTCTCCTAGCTAGGGCCCTTTTCACCTCGTAAACCGCGAAGGCGTAGACCCTACTGGGCCTTGGCAACTCCATTCTTCAACGCCTCGATGTACGCCTTCTCCAGCATCCTGTCTCCCTCGCGAATGGTGAGGAGCTCGGCCCCCGCTCCTACGATTATCCTGGCAATCGCGGGCCTGACTTCGATACCATGTCTGACCCTCACTACGAACCCGCCGTTGACCCTCTCGGCCAGCAAGACACCGTCGACCTTGCGCACGTCTTCGAGAATGCTGGGTGCAAGCCCTTTCGCTTCAATGCGAACTTCATCTGCGCCGAGCACCTGAGCCACCATCTCCTTCGGAGTCCCCCGGAATAGGAGCCTTCCACTATGGATCAGTCCTATGGAGGAGCACAAGTCCTCCACCTCGGACATCATGTGAGAAGACATCAGAATGGTTCCTCCTTCCCTTGCGTAATCCCTGAACGCCTCCCGAAGGTGTGCGGTACCTGCCGGGTCGAGGCCAATCATGGGCTCGTCCAGAACAAGCGTCTGAGGGTGCCCGATGAGGGACTGGGCTACGCTCAGCCTCTGCACCATTCCCTTGCTCAGCTTTCCCACCTTCGTGTCTGCGTACTCGATGATCCCAACCTCTTCCAGTGTTCGGTCAATCTCGGCCCTCACCCCCGAATCTAGTCCAATCTCAGAAGTGGCCATCGCCAGGACCTCTCTCGGGGTCATGAAGGTCTGGATGTTGGGAAGTTCAGGAGAGTAGCCTACGCCTGTCAGAGCCTCGGTATGTTTCCGGAGGGGGTCCAAGCCCCTTAGTCTTACCCTCCCCGCCGATGGCCTGACGAGCCCCAGAAGCATTCTGATGCACGTCGTCTTGCCGGATCCGTTCGGGCCCAGGAACCCGAAGATCTCCCCACTGTCCACCGAAAACTGAACCGGACCGATTCTTTTTTCTCCGTAGAGCTTGACCGCTCCGTCGAACTCTATTACGGGAGCGCTCAACTCTCGGCCTTCAGTCAACCCAGTGGAGCGGTTTTTCCTCCGGATTCTTTACCCTCCTTTCCCTCCGCCTCAAGAGGAATGCCCCGCCCAACACCAGGGCGCCGATTCCCGCCCCTGCCCCCACATAAGCCGCGGTGGCCATTTGGGGCGAAGAAGAGTTGAGGGGGAGGTCCGTCGCCTGAAGGACCGCCTCAAGCCGGGCCGTTTGGTTCCCTACGACTGCCGAGTAAACGAGAGTCGAGGGAAAGGTCTCAAGGGTTCCGTTTGCCTTGACGCTTTTGGTCCCGTAGGTGGCTGAAAACGAGATTCCCAACACGGCTAGGGTATACTGGCTACCCCTGAACGTTATCGTCTTAGTCCCTGCCGCCGTGACGTTCACGTGGACGCTGTACATCGTGCCATTGCTGTAGCTGAACGACTGAGGTGCAACGCTTGGCAAATATGGAAAGAGAACCTCCGATGAATTGACGAGCTTTGAATAGGTGAGATTCTGTTGAGCCCCAAACAACTGCAGGACAAGGTCAGAGTAGCCGGCCTTGGTTGCGGGGCCGACCGTTTCGTTCACGAGCAAGGAATGCTGGCCCTTGGGTGACGTGACGCTTACCTGATACGACACGAACCCCTTGACAGGCTGAGAAGCGGCCGCCGCGGAGCCGACAAGCAGCGCCACAAGGACCAGGCCAGCTACCAATAAGCCGCTCCTAGGCTTCACAATGCGAATTGCCCGTCCGCTCAATATAAAGGCAACGTGAGTAATGCAGGCTATCCCCCGAATGTCTCGGAGGGTTCAGGATAGACCACGCTGCTCACAAGGGTCCTGGAGCAGCTGACACAATTCACCACAGTTTCCATGCACTTCTTGTGATACCTAGAACCACACTCACATTCTACGTAGACCTCCGGTTCGGCCGAGTCAAGCATCGATCTGATCTCTTTACCGCAATAGGTGCAGACCCTGGTGTGCTTCACGATGTCTCTCAGAGTGAAAATCCCAACAATCTTTCCTTTCTCTGTGACTAGCATCCTTCTCACGCCTTTCCGGTTCATCAGGTCGATGGCCTCGCGCAGAGGCCTTTCCTTGTCTATTGTAACCGGGGACTGGCTCATCACATCCTTCACCTTCACCGAATCAGAATGCAGGGACCTCGCAACCACTCTCTTCAATACGTCTCTCTCAGTCAGTATCCCGACGGTTTCCCCCTTTCGCGTCACCACGACACTCCCCCTGTCATTAGCCACCATTGTCTTGGATGCCTCCGTGACGGTCGCGTCTTCTTCAATTGTTATGATTGGCCTGGCGATTCTGCCAGATGGTAGGTCGAGGACCACGCACTTCGGTCGGTTTTGCTTCTTATTTAATCTGGGTAGGCCTCATTCTGACTCGACTTCGGCCCTGATTGCGGCCAAGTACGTTCCAGAGGACAGTCATCATTGATAATCAATCCACGGAAGGGAGCGAACGGCTAGCTCGCGTATGCAACCGAGCCTTTGAATTGCACCAAGAAGGCAACGAATGCACCGGCGCATAGCACACTGCAAAGGACGAATAAGGAAGGAAACCCCAGTTCCATAGAGAAAAGCCCACCCAGAAATCCTCCTCCTGCACTCCCCAACCCAACCAGTCCTCCATAGAATCCTGCGCGACCTACCTTCGCGGTTTCCAAAAAGGCAAACATGCTGGAAACGTCAAAGAGCGACCAGACGGCTTCGAGTACTGCCAGAACCAGCGCGGCTGCAGCTAGACCCGGCGAGGATCCAATTGCCGCAAGGATCAGGAGAGGGAGCACCACAATCCTCGTCGATGAAGACAGCAACAGACTCTTCGCCGCGTTCCTGAAGAGGCGTCCGACGAGCAGATAGGAGAGCGCGCCCGCCAATGAGCCCCCGAAGAAGACCAGGAACACTGATTGCGAAGAGTAGAACTGAAGGAAATAGGCCGGGAGGGGCGAGTAGAATGCCGAACCCGCGAGCGAGAAGCAGAATATCCCAACGAGGAGGTATTTCGTCGAGCGTCTTAGCATCCCCGCGATATTCCCTAAAGGAACGCTCTGAGGCGACAGCCTCGAATATCCGGCGAACTCCGAAACGGCCATTATCGTTCCTACTGAGCGTTCCAGAGCCACAAGCCTCCTCTGAATCATCAGACCTGGCTCCTGGGCGAGCACTCCGAGCGCTGCTGCCGAAGTGACGCAGAGCGCCCCGCATATCAGGAACAACTCGCTGAAACCTACGCTCGCCACAACGGCGGCTCCTAACCCCATGCCTGCGGTCTCTCCCAGAGTGGTCAGGAACTGCATGTTGGACAGGCCTCTCTGCCATCCGTCTCGATGCTCGGATTCCACGGTGAGCACCTGCCTCGCGGGGAGCGTCGCGGCAAAAAGCGCAGACTTCAGCGAAACCACGACGAGGAGCTGGCCGACATTGCTTGCCAAGGGAATGATAGCCAACGAAGCCCCCATGCCAACGAAGCCAAGAACTAGGAACGGTTTGCACCTCCCGATCGAATCTATCAGCCTCCCCCAAACCATCTGAGAAGGGATAAGGGCCAGAGCGGCCACACCTGTGACGAGTCCGACATCAAGAAGACTTCCGTGAAGGTCAGCCAGAAGATAGAAGAGAACGAGAATGTTGGAGAGGCCGTTAGCTATCGACTGAGGGATGAGACCGAGTTTCCAGACGGTGCCACTGGAGGAGGCCATTCCCTGGGATGCAGGGAACGTCCTCAAGAGAAATAGAATCTAAAACAATTGCCCTGTGGGTAAAGATGAGTCATTGTCCCTAACATCGAGCTTTCATCAGCCGCCTCTAGACGAAATTCTTCTTTCTCTTGCAGCGCTCTCGTCTAGAATTTTCGACTCTGCTGTGAAGTAATCCTATCACGTCCTCATTTACCGATTCAGAGCGCGATATCGCAGGTCGAACTAAATTGGGAAGAAAAGCGGTCCTCTTCGTAGCTTGGATTGGAGGATACCTTCTAGGCGCTTTCGCCTGGCTCGTGAGGGCTCCTCTACTGCAGCTCATCGGAAGTCTCGGGCTTAGCTCAGACGCGAGTCAGGGTTTCGTCGCGGGACTTTTCGGCTCTAGCGTGATGGTCCTCGGCGTACTTGTCTGGAGCTTCCTCTCCTCGCCGAGCAGGGTCGCGGCTTGACCCTACGCGATTATCTGATGCCTGGTGAAGAAATACGGTTCCAGAGTAGGCGCGGAGTACGCTACGGCAACAAACGGTACCAAGTCATTCTGAGCGATAGACGCATCCTACTTTTCGCAGAACGAGGGATGCTGTTCAAGAACGACGATGTGGTGACCCAGAAGTTGGACGACCTACAGGGGGTGAAGTACAGCGAGCAGGGAATCATCGGCAAGAAGGGGATTATCAGGGTACAGGGCTTCAAGACCGAGATGGATTTGACCGGTCCTGCGGAAGAGATCAAGACGCTTTATCAGCAAATGATGCAGTTCATGTAGGTCGAAATGCTCTCCAGGACTTCAAGGCAGGAGATACTCAGGAAACTCGAGTTCAGCGTCGGCTATCCCATTAACGAGGAGGAGCTGTCCATGGGAACTAGACAAGCCATTACCAACCTTGCAGACTTCCAACGTCACCTTTTCGTTATCTCGGAAATCCTCAGCGGCGAGCAGGGTCGCGTCGAACGAAGCGTCATTCTCTCTTTCTCATCTAGGCTACGGAAGGATGAGGAAATGGATGCGCATTCGGATGAAATCCACAAGCTACAGAAGGAGATAGACGACAAGATCTCAGAGATCTCGACACAGATACGGCAGGAGGACAAAGCCAGGCAGTCGGGTCAACCACCCCCGGAGCGTTCAGGAGGAATAGAGGCCGTAGAGCTGAAGTGCCCAAACTGTGGTGCTGTGCTCCCCATGCCCACTGGTCGTTTCGTCAAGTGTGAATACTGCGACGCGACCATATCTATCCAGGACGTTAGTTCGCAGATCAGGGAAATGATCCAGAGCATCTGACCTTCGCTTGCCCCGGGACCAGGTCGACCCGGCGTCTGGTTTCTTCCTTCATATGGCATAAAAGCTGTCCAATTATCAAGGACAGTGATGGAAGGCGTCACCCGTCAGGATAGCGAGCTCACCGAGCTCTACCACAGGCACAGGGGAGGCACCCGAGTCCTCATTCCTGAAGGAGTTGGCGCATGGAGGTACCTCATGCTGACTCCGGACCAGGCGAAGTTCTGGCGAAGCCTCAGCAGAACCGAAAGGAGCTTCTTAGCCCGTCTCAGCAGGGGAACCTGCTTTGTGTGCGCACTGAGAGATGTTATTGTGAGACAGGAGCGTTTCGAAGCCGGATTGCACCGGGCGCTCATGAGCTTCCTTCTCGTTCAAGCAGAATAGAGTCATCGCATGCAAGCAGGACTACTCACCTGGCTTTCCCTGTGTACGAATCGTGAAGGGTTCAATAGCAGGACCTGGCCTTCAGCGCACCATGGGCGAAATTGAGGGTCTGACAGCGCTCGAGATGCTCATTCTACGTTCAATTCCACAGGTCAAGAAAATAGAAGACCTCGCTGAGATGACCAGGGTACCCCCTGCGACACTCGGCAAGGAGATAGCCAAGCTTCAGCTCCGGGGATACATTGCCGATGATGGTTCGCTCACGGATACGGGAAAAGAGGCGGTCAAACAATGATTCCACTCTGCCGAAGGCAGGCGACGGCTTCACTTTCGGGCTCCCCCGTCCGTCGTTATGGCTCCGCACACTGACCGCTAATATCCCGGTACACCTTCAATCCAGCTAATTTGTCGCTGACTTCTCTTACGCCATTCTCCGCGCGCCCAAAACCTGCCGGCGGCATGATCACCATTCGAGAGGTCAGCTGTTCCACGCTGCTACACAAGCTCAACTACGGGTCGTCGACCGGGTACACCGCCAACCTCTACAAGGGATGCACCCACGGCTGTGTCTATTGCTACGCTCCCTCTTTGACCCATGACGAGAGGAGGTGGGGGAGCTATGTCGACGTAAAGACCAATGCCCCCCAGGTCCTCGAAAGGGAACTCAGAGGATTGAGGAAGGACCAGGTGTTTCTGTCGAGCGCGTCGGACCCCTACCAACCAGTCGAGGCGAGGTACCGTTTAGCCCGACGGTGTCTCGAATCGCTGCTCAGGAACGGTTTCCCAGTCTCAATCCTGACGAGGTCGCCTCTGGTCCTAAGAGACCTCGACCTGCTCAAGAAGTTCGACTGGGTCAGGGTCGGGATGTCGATAACAACAGTCCCTTCCAAACAGTTCGAACCGGGTGTGCCTCCGCTCCAGAGGAGGATCGGCACTCTGCAGAAACTCGCGAACGCAGGGATACAAACATGGGTCTCACTGGCGCCCGTGGTCCCGAGGCTGATAATGGTCAATCTCGACAGGCTCTTCGAATGTCTGGCGGACGCAGGTGTCTCATCTGTTTCCTTTGGAATACTCAGGTTCACAGGTTACGAGGAGTCGAAGCAGATGTTCGAGGAGGCCGCTCGACTGAGCACAGCGGAGGCGCTCGAGGGGCGGGAGGAGGTAGTTTCATTGCTGTCTGACCTCGTCAGGCGACACGGAATGCAACCGACGGACGATGCAAAATGGAAACCAGGCCTCGACAACGCCCCTTCTCTCGACAGCTACTACGATTAGCCAGTCCTTCAAATAGCCCACCGGCTCACTCTCGGCGAGGCCAAGCCTTCTGGCAACGGATCTCACCGACCCCATCGTCCTCCTGACACTGACACAGACGGTCGTCCTAGCTCTTACCATGGTTATCTTCATCATGCAGTTCCGCAGTCAGAATACGGCAATCAAGGAAGATGCCTACCAGAGAGCTCTGGACGACTATACAGCGACCATTACCATGCTCGTCGAAAGGCCGGAGCTGGGCAAGATCATCGATGATATCGGCAGGGCCAGCGCCCAGAAAGAATCGAAGGCACAGACCCTGACTGCCGAGGACAGGGCGCTCTTCGGATACATGCTTCTGAATTACTCCCTCTTCGAGAGGGTTTACCTCCTCTACGCCAGGAAATGGATAGACAAGGACACCTGGTCACAGTGGCATGCTTGGATGAAGTTGATGGCCAAACATCCAATGTTCCAAGTAGTGCACAAGAGATCTCAGGGGACGTTCGACAGGGCGTTTCAAGACTTGGTAGAAGAGGCGGCCAAACCTGTATGAGACGAAATTCCACAGTAGAGATACTACCAACTTGTTAGCCCCTGGCTAGCACTCGGAATTTCACGCCGCGATGTCATTCCTTTGTTTGTACGTCAGCTTCCAAGCCAAAAGGGCCAGCGGGGAGATAGCGATGTACGCAAAGAGCGTTCCCAGCCATATTCCAGACATCGAGAAGAAGTATCTAGCTGCGATCGCGTAGGGAATGACAGTCAGGATTCCAGTCTTCATGAATGTCCGGGTAAGCGAGCGGGAGAACTCCATGCCCTGCGCTTTGCTGGTCACGTAGAGGGAGGAGGACCAGATCGCCGGCGCCGCGGCAAAAACCCCTCCGGCCACAGGTCCGCTGATTACGCTAATGATGACAACCGAGGTGACTACGAACCCTCCCAGGGCCCCTCTCAGTATGGTCAGCTTCGCGCTGGGCCTGTTGGGGGCACGCTCGGTCTCCCTGGTCACAATCCTCCTTCGGATGAGAAGGACAACAAGGGCGATGGCGACGCTTGCCGCAACAGAGAGAGCGAAATCATCTGGTCCCAAGACGGCAATCGCAACAGAAGCCGGAAGCCAGAGGGCAAGGGCGATGGGCATCCGAACGCCGAACCGTAACTTGGTCGGAATGGCGTAGAACAGGAGGAAGGCAAATGTGCTGCTGAAACCCAAGGGGAAGAGCGTAGTCGCCTGAACAGCGGCGGCGGTGGACTGGGTCAATCCAATTGAAATCAGGCTAACCCCACCGGCTGTGGGAAGACCTCCCAGGAAACCTGCCGGCCCCTCGCCATAGATGTCAGCGAGTGTCGTCACCAATGCCACAATTGCGGACCCGGCTGTGAAGGACGCCGCCAGGCGCAGCAACAAGTCGCTGGAAATCATCACCGGCGAGTTCTCTCAGAGTTGTTTGCCGGCCGCAATCATCATGAGGGCCTTTGCGATTCTCTTGGTGCGGGTCGCGGGCTTCTTCGCTTCCTCAATCCATTCGACGTAGGCTTTCTTGTGCGAAGGCGCCATGCCCTCGAAGCCGGACCGAGCCGCACTGCTCCTAGTAAGGGCCCGCGTCAAGTCGTCTGGAATGACCACACCGGCTGGCGACAAATCGACGTCCATCTGGATCCTTACCCCATCCCCTGCACTCTTGCCAAGGCGATCTCTGATCTCCTTCTTCACGACTACGAAGTGCCTGCCTGAACCGCCAGGCAGGAGAGTCCCGGCGAAGGGGACCCCATCAATTCTTCCCTTGACCCTGAGCCGCGCCTTGATACCTGTTTCTTGCGCTATGTCGAGCGGAATTGGAGCGAAGGTCCAGGTCCCTACGCCCTCTGGGCGAACGAGTTTCGTTTCGAAGATCCAGCGGGCCATGGTTCCCCACCCCTACGCGCAGTAATAATCATTCAGGGCGGAGAGATTGTCCCGAAACCGTATCTGTTAGGCTCAAGGTGTATACGTCTCTGCACTTCGGACATCCAAAAGTGTGATTCGATGATGAAAGAGGTGCGCCTCCACGGGAGGGGCGGTCAGGGAGTCGTCTCCGCCGCCCAGCTGATAGCGGATGCTGCAGTCCTTGAAGGGAAGTACGTCCAGGCGTTTCCGGAGTTCGGAGCCGAAAGGTCCGGCGCCCCCATCGCCGCCTACGCCCGCCTGAGTGACGGTCCCATCGAGATTCACTCCTTCATCCGCAACCCTGACATCGTAATTGTGGTCGACAGGTCCATGGCGTACTTCAAGAGCACGACCCAGGGCCTCGCCAAGGACGGATACTTCATCTGCAACTACGACGGGTCTCCCGAGGAGCTGCGATCAAAGCTCACCCTCGACCCTTCGGTGAATGTCGTCACCCTCGACGCCACAGGCATAGCGATGAAAAGCCTGGGCAAGGACTACCCAAACACCCCAATGCTCGGCGCCCTCCTGAAGGCAACGGGTCTCGTGGGTTTCGAATCCCTTGAGAGGGTCCTCGGCCAGAGGTTCAAGGGCAAAGTGTTGGATGGGAACGAGGAAGCCCTGAAGCTAGGGTACCTGGGAGGGATTTCCGCATGAGCTGGAAGGAGCTCGAACAGGCTGCAGTAGTGAAGGGGGGCACCTCTACCTCCTATCAGGTCTCGGGGTGGCGGGTCAACAGACCTGTCATCAATGAGGCGAAGTGCACCAACTGCCTGATCTGCTGGATATACTGCCCAGAGCCTGCGATATTGCGACATGAAGGGGCCAAGGTCACAATCGACTACGACCACTGCAAAGGCTGTGGAATCTGCGAGTCCGAGTGCCCACCGAAGGCGATAACGATGGTGAGGGAGCCGTGAGCCAAGCTCAGATCTTGAGGGTCGCGGCCCTGCAAGGGGACGAGGCCGTGGCCGAGGCGGTCAGGCAGTGCGACGTGGACGTGGTGGCCGCATACCCCATCACCCCACAGACCATCATAGTGGAGAAGCTCGCCGAGTTCGTGGCCGATGGCAGATTCAGGGGGGAGTTCGTGTCTGTGGAATCAGAGCACAGCGCCCTCTCAGCCTGCGTAGGGGCAGCGGCTACGGGGGCCAGGGTGTTCACAGCCACATCTTCCCAGGGCCTCGCGTACATGCACGAGATGCTCTACAACGTCTCGGGGATGAGGCTCCCTATAGTGATGGCAGTAGCCAACAGGGCGCTGAGCGCCCCTCTCGTTCTGAACGCAGATCACAGCGACATGATGGGGTCGAGGGACTCGGGTTGGATACAGCTCTACGCCGAGAACGTGGAGGAAATCTACGACAGGACGATACAACTGTTCAGGCTATCGGAAGATTCGAGAGTGATGCTTCCGTCTGCGATAAACTTCGAAGGGTTCATACTTTCTCACGACAAGGAGAGGGTCCGTCTGCTCGAAGAGGAGCCCATCAGAAAGTTCCTCGGAAGGCCGAGGCCCAAGCACCGTCTCGATCCCGACGATCCGCTGACCTTCGGCGCCATCGCGACCCCGGACACCTACTACGAGTTCAGGATGCAGCAGGCCGAGGCGATGAAAGCCTCCCTGCATGTCTTTGACGAGGTGGAGAGGGAATTCGAGAGCTTCAGCGGTAGGAGGTACGGGGCCGTCGACTCTTACAACACTGATGGGGCCGACGAGGTAATGGTGGTCAACGGAAGCGCCGCGGGGACCATGAGGACGGCGGCGAGGGAACTGAACGCCACGGGGGAGAATGTGGGCGTCCTGGCCCTCAAGCTCTACAGGCCGTTCCCTGCTGAGAAGGTCCTGTCTCATCTTGAGCGAGCGAAGTCTGTGATAACGATGGATAGGAGCATCAGTCCGGGAGCGCCTTCAGGACCCATCTCAGAGGATGTCAGGTCCGCACTGCAGTGGGCGGGGATTGACAAGCCGGTGATGAGCGTGGTCTACGGGATAGGCGGCAGAGACCTCTCTACCGAGGACGGAAAGAGGATTTTCGGCATGGCTAGAAAAGAAGACTCGTTCAACGAAGCCAGCATCATGTACGGGGTGAAAGGCTAGTGTACGAGCAAATCAAGGGTTTGAAGGAACTTCCCACAGAAGAGCCGCTCGCTCCAGGCCACCGGCTGTGCCCGGGTTGCGGTGCCTCCGTTGTGGTGAGGCAGGTCCTCCTCGCAGCTCCCAAAGACACCATCGTGGCCAATGCGACAGGATGCCTGGAGGTGTCGACAGCGCTCTATCCCTATTCGGCGTGGAACAGGCCTTGGATTCACTCGGCTTTCGAGAACGCGGCCGCAGTTGCGTCTGGCATCGAGGTGGGCTTCAAGGCACTGTCGAAGCGCGGTGAAGCAAAAGAGCACCCCATCGTTGTCTTCGGGGGCGACGGCGGGACATATGACATAGGCTTCCAGGCCCTGTCTGGCGCCTTTGAAAGAGGACATAGATTCCTCTATGTTTGTTACGACAACGAGGCCTACATGAACACAGGGATTCAGAGGTCGGGGGGGACTCCACGAGGTGCCTGGACCACCACCACCCAGGTGGGCTCCGCCAGGGCAGGCAAATTGGAAGCGAAAAAAGATCTCGTCTCGATAGTGGTCGCTCACCACATCCCTTACGCAGCCACCGCTTCCATTTCTCACTGGAGGGACCTGATGACCAAGGTCAGGAAAGCGCTCTCCATGGACGGACCAACGTTCATCCACGTGATGGCCCCTTGCACCAGAGGTTGGCGCTTCGACTCCGCCAAGACAATCCGGATGTCCCGGCTGGCAGTCGAGACGCGATTCTTCCCCCTGTACGAAGTGGAGGGGGGAGTGTACAAGATCACATTCCCAATAACGAGCCCCAAACCGGTCGAGGAATACCTGAAGCTCCAGGGACGCTACGCACACCTCTTCCAGCCACAGAACTCAGCGGAGCTGGAGCTGATCAAGAAGGAGGTAGATGAGAACTACAACCACCTGCAAAGGCTGTCGCAGTTGACGGGCCAATTGTACGGGCCAGAAGCTAACTAGGGCTAACATTTCGCCCCCTCGACTCCAGCGTCTGTTGCTCGCGTAGTTCGAATATCAATTCCATGGCTGCATCGCGTGTGAACCCAGTATACCTGGGTTCAGACAGTAACCAGAATTAACAGCAAGAGGCTTTGTGCACCTAGGTGACTTTTCCTGCAATTGCGAGCAATTGCACGGCTCCATTTAAGACGCTGAACTTGCTCCGCGAGAATTATGTCGAAACAGAAACTTGAGGAGCACAGGCCGACTGTGGACGAGCTTCTAGCGAAAGCAAAGAAGCCTTCACTCCTGGCTCCGCCCCTCCACAGATTCTACGGAGGGAAGCTCCAGGTCATGCCCAAGTGCGCGATCCAGAGCTATCAGGATTTCGCCATCTGGTACACTCCGGGCGTAGCCGCCGCCTGCAAGGAGATTCAGGCCAATCCTGAGATGGCATATGAGCTTACGAACAAGTGGAATTTCGTCGCGATAGTCTCCGACGGGACCAGGGTCCTCGGCCTCGGGAACATAGGCCCCGAAGCTGGCCTCCCCGTCATGGAGGGGAAGAGCATCCTGTTCAAGTACCTTGGCGGCGTTGACGCCTTCCCGATTTGTCTCAACACAAGGGACCCGGAAGAAATCATTAGGACTTGTGAACTGATTCAGCCCTCGTTCGGAGGAATCAATCTTGAGGACATCGAGAAGCCGAAGTGCTTCCACGTGCTCGAAGAGGCAAGGAAGAGGCTCAAAATCCCTGTCTGGCACGACGACCAACAGGGCACAGCCACTGTCGTACTCGCCGGCCTAATCAACGCGTTCAAAATCGTCGGGAAGAATCCGAAGGACAGCCTCATCACTCTGGTTGGGGCGGGCGCAGCTAACATGAGAACCGCATACGTTCTGATGAAGTGGGGAGTCAAGCCAGGCAACATCATGCTTGTCGACACCAAAGGCCTCATCTATCCGGGGAGGAAAGACATCCTCGAAGCGGAAGATCGCTGGAAGTACGAGCTGTCGCAGATGACCAATGCCGAGGGGAGGCACGGAGACATGGCTGCCTCGTTCAAGAACGTGGACGCAGTAGTGGGGGCCGCGAAGTCTGGGCCTGGCGTCATCAAGAAGGAATGGATCCAGACAATGAACGACAACTCCATAGTGTTCGCCTGTGCGAACCCAGTCCCTGAGATATGGCCGTGGGAAGCTGAGGAGGCGGGAGCTAGAATTGTGGCAACCGGCAGAAGCGACTTCCCCAACCAAGTTAACAACAGCCTTGGCTTTCCGGGAATCTTCCGAGGGGTCCTCGACGTAAGGGCGACCACGGTGACCGACGACATGTGTGTCGCAGCAGCAGATGAGCTCGCCAAGTTCGCTGAAGAAAGGGGCATAAACGAGAAAGACATCACGCCGCACATGGACGAATGGGAGGTGTACCCACGCGAGGCAGTCGCGTGCGCGCAGAAGTCAATCGACCAAGGGCTGGCGAGAATCAAGCCAAGCAGGCAGGAACTCTACGACAAGGCCACACAGATCATCAAATGCGCCCGTGAGTGCACCGAGCTCCTGATGAAGACCGGGGAGATTAGGCGCATGCCCTCGGAGCAGGACCTTCTGAAGTAGAGGGCAGAACTTCCTGTAAGCGCGTGCGGGCCAAGGTTCTGTGCCGCAAGGGGCGAGCTGCTCCGACCGTCCAGGTCGAACTATGCACCCATGGCGGATGCTAGCACCACCAAACCCAGCCTAGCAGAGCAACCCTTATTCAGAATCAGGCAGCGTCAAGAGTAGTTGCAAAAGATAATCGACGCCCACATCCATCTGTCTGAGCGCCAGGACGACGACCTCAATCGCTTCGCCAAAGCGAACGGCCTCGGTTACACCCTCGATTCTCTTCTGGGCGATATGCGAACCAACGGGGTCGAGCATGGTCTCCTGCTTAGCCCCCCACTGCACGGAAGCGGCCCCCTTCCCAATGAGGATGTGATGAGATTATGCAGGAGGAGCCAGGGCATGCTCTCGCCCGTGGTCACAGTCGAGCCGACAAAAAAGGAAACGAAGGCCGCGGTCGATTTCGCGGAGGTGAACAGGAAAGACGTGAAGGGATTCAAGGTCAGGCTTGGCTACGTGAAAGCGTCTGCAGACTCTTCCGTGTTCAATGCGCTCTACGACTACGCCGAGGCGGAGGACCTCCCTGTGCTCTTTCACACCGGCGATACCGCTTCCGACACAGGGGACCTCGCCAGATCACACCCATTAACGCTCGACGCTCTCGCGAACAAGAGAGAGGAGCTGACCATCGTCCTCTGCCACTTCGGGAATCCTTGGTTCGAGGACGCCGCCGAACTCATCTACAAGCACCCGAAGGTCTACGCAGACATCTCCGGTTTGACCACTGGTGGGGGTGCCTACGCCGAGAAGTTTGCTGAATGGCTCGCCAAGAAGATAAGCGAAGCAATCTACTTTACCGGCGGCCCCGAAAAAGTAATCTTCGGAACAGACTACCCCATCACGTCATACTCCGACGCCATTGATCTTGTGAGGAGGCTTGAAGTTGATGAAGGGGACAAGGGGATGATACTCTGGCGCAACGCAAAGCAGGTGTTCCACCTCTGACAACTTTGGAGGGGGTAATGATTGTAGACGTAGCAATTCAGGACAGGGCTAGTCTTGACAAGATACTCGAGGAAGGCTTCGAAGGATGGTATCTCAGGCACTCGAAGGGAATCCTTCGTGACGTGGAGGCAGTCAGGGCCGCGGTGGCATCGGGTACTCCAATCGGGCTCGTCATGCTGAAGAGGCTGGAGGCAGACGTTGGCTACGTGTACTACATAGCTGTGACAAGAGACCACAGAAGAATGGGCATCGGAAGGCTGCTCCTAGAGGATTCTGTACAGCGTTTCAAAACCGCTGGCGTTCGCGAGGTGTTTGCTGGAGTGGAAACCGACAACAGGCCTTCTGAAGCACTGTTCGAGTCTGAAGGGTTCGCCCGGACAAATTTCGGCGAAGTCTCCAAGAAATATGGAAGGCTCCGCACGTTCAACATGTATCGGATGATGGTTGTTGTCCCGGGAGAGGTCCTGCTGCGAAAGGAAATCGCCTGAGACGTACCACCGGACTACTTGAGGGCTCTCCGCCTCATGAAAGCCGGGCCATACCTCTCCGCAATAAGGCCAAGCAGTTCTTCCGGATGCTCACGTGCCACGTGCTCCAGGAACTCCCTCGCCACCTCCGCACCCCCGCCGGGGCCGAGTTCGAAAGCCCTGTCTGCCAGATCTAAGCAAGTGTTGCACTCCATGATCGAGGTCGTATCTGCCATGCGCTTCAGGTTGCTCAACTGTTTCTCAAACAACCTGTTGACCTTCCCGAGCCTCTCTTCGGGGTCGAGGGTCCTCAGGAGGTCGAGCCTCTCTCCGCGGGAGAAGAAGGGAGAGTAGGCGCACAGGTCGGCGAGCTTGCCGGGGCTGTCGACATCCTTCAGGAAGGAGATTATTTCAGCTGGGATTCCGGGCATAACTTTCACGAACTCGTCTATCTGGTCGAAGACGGCCTTCATCATCCCTGAACTCTCGGATTTGACGTCGTCGTCTTCGCCCGCCTTCGAGAACCTCACCCTGACATAAGGATCCCCGGAAAGAACACCGTCAACCTTCACTCTCCAGAGTCCCCTCCAGAGAGACTGGGCCCCAGTCCCTTGCGTGGGGGCCGCCCTCCGCAGAAGGACGAGCGTACCGATTGACCCGATGGCGTGGTCAAGGTCCGATGAAGGAACGAGGACAACAAGGTTGTGCTCGCGGAACGCCTGATTGGTGGCAGCTAGACTCCTAGGATCGCGGACGCTCATGCTCACCTCCATCTCTGGGAAGAGTATGACATCGTCTGCAAGTATCGCCGGGGCCTCATAGGTCTCGTCGTTTGAAGGGGTTTGCTCCATGATGACCGAATCGCCACCTAACCTGGGACATCTATCGTCGCGTCTATAAAAATCACTGGAATCCGATGATTGCCCCTTATGTCCCATGAGAATGTGTTAGGCCGAAGTCCAGGGAAAAGTGCACAGAAAATGGGAGGTCAGGGCCGGTGCCCTTGACCGCTTCTACATCGGTTTGCTCTGCCAGAGTCCTATGATGTTGCCTTCCGTATCCTCGAAGTAGGCGCTGAACCCCATGTCTCCTACGGGCATCTTCTTGCCTGACATCTTCCCTCCGAGCTTCTTCACCGTAGCCAGTGAGGCGTCAATGTCGGCTACGCTGATGGTGACAGTCACGTCCTTTGGCGCCATGACGCCCTTCTTCCCCATTCCTCCATTGATCGAACCAGGAGAGGTGGGCGTTCCGTTCTTGTCCGACGCGGTCGTGACGAGACTCCAGTACTCGAAGTTGGGGAACTGCGTGATGTTCCAGCCGAAGGCCTTGCTGTAGAAGGCCGAGGCCCTCTTGACATCTTTGGCAGGTATTTCGAAATGCACTACTGAATCCATGCTGAAAGTCACTCGAGCACTCTATTTAAGTCGAAATCCATTCGAGCTTCCCACCAATTCGAACAATCGGATTATTGGAGAACCGCGGAACAATGCTAAACTACTCCCTCTATGACGCGGCCAGTGACCTGCATGGGCCAAGTTCCACGCTATTTCTTTCTGACAAAAGGTTCTGGTAGACACAAGGAGAATCTCGCGTCTTTCGAGGATGCCCTGAGGGACGCAGGCATAAGCTCCTACAACCTAGTCACTGTTTCCAGCATCGTCCCTCCTGGGTGCAAGCAGATCACGAGGGAGCAGGGGAACTCCATGCTAAAGCCCGGCGAGATCGTCTTCCTTGTCTTGGCTAGGAACTCGACCAACGAGCCGCACAGATTGGTTGCAGCGTCGATAGGACTGGCTATGCCAAAGGACGAAACCGTCCACGGCTATCTTTCAGAGTGGCATGGCTTCGGTGTCACAGAGGAGGAAGCGGGAGAGTACAGCGAGGACATCGCCGCACAGATGTTGGCTTCCACTTTGGGTCTCGATTTCGACATCAACACATCGTGGGACGAACGCGAACACGTTTTCAAGTCGTCCGGGAAGATCATTAGGACTGCCAACATCACCCAAAGCGCAGTGGCGCAGAAGGGGCAGTGGACCACAGTCGTCTCAGGCGCAGTCTTCATCCTATAGTGAACCTCGAGAGGACTTCGGGCCGCATGTTTGGTCGACGCCGCGAAACAGGACACAGCGTATGGGACTCTTAGGCCAAACGAATATGTAACTCGGAGCCCGGCCCTGAACGACATGGCTCCTGAGCAAGGAATCGCACGTGAGCTTAGTTTTGGCGAAGTGCTCTCGAAGACATTCGAGTTGTACCAGAGAGACTTCACGAAGTATTTCGTCATCTTCGCGGTGGTGGAGGTTGTAATCGGGATAGTCACTGCGCTGGCGCAGCATGCGTTTATCCTCCCGACTTTGCCATCCAACCCAACATCGCAGCAGGTCATGAATTGGTTCCCTGGGTTCTTTGGTGCCCTGGTCCCTCTCGTCGCCTCGATTCTCCTCGTGACGGTCGTCTTCTACCCCATTGCCCAGGGGAGCACAATCAAGCTTGCCTCTGAACAGATCGAGAAGGGGCAGACTGACATTGGGGCATCAATCAGATTCGCTGCCTCGAAGCTGCTGTGGATCTGGGTGCTAAGCATCGTGGTAGGCATCATCGTTGTCTTGGGGTTCATCGCCTTGGTCATCCCAGGGATAATACTGGCAATCATGTTCTCCCTCGCGTTTCCCGTCCTCATAATCGAGAACAAAGGAATCCTCGACAGCATGGGGCGAAGCCGTGAGCTCGTCAGCCGCAGGTGGCTCAAGACGTTCGCAATATTCCTTGTCCTCGGGATAGTTATCGGAATAGCCGCGGTCATTGTGAATGCGATAAGCGGGCTCCTGGGTGTCGCCGGCCCCGTGGTCAACGGCGTCCTTTCGGCATTCTATCAACCACTATTCCCTATCCTGCTGGTCGTCTACTTCTACTCAAACCGCGCCAGAATCTCCTCGGGCCAGCCGGGCCAGACCTCGATGGCCCCTGCCATGGTGGCCCCTCCGGGGATGAAGTTCTGTACGAATTGCGGCGCCCAACTGGAATCGAAGGTCACCTTCTGCTCCAAGTGTGGAGCGAAGCAGCCGGCCTAGTGAAAGTCATGCTGTTAGAAGCCTACGACACATCTTGCGTTGATTTCAGGATCATGAAGATGTGGGCTACCTAGAATCAGTCAGGGTCGTTGTTGATGAACGCCAGCGCAGCACTTCCAGCCGGGTTGGGGTTGACCGTGGACCCCTCGACGATGAAATGGTGGATCGTGGCAAGCTGGGCCTTGGTCAGCGGGATGACGTTAGGCGATGCAGGCTGCCGTCCGAAATCAAAGGCGTTGAGCAGATTGTTGGCACCCGCATCTCTCTGCGTCAGCGAGGGGAGCCCGAACCGCCACTCGATGAACTTCAGAGTCGACTCAAAGTCGTATACAGTGTGATCAATGAAGCCTGACTTGACGTAGGGAGAGATTATGAGCGCAGGCACCCTGAAGCTCAGGCCGTATCCATCCACGGTCGGAGGCACGACGGTGTCGAAGAAACCTCCGTAGTCATCCCACAGAACGATGATTGCTGTATTCTGCCAGTACTTGCTCTGCATCACGCTGTTGACCACGTCAGTAATCCACCACATCCCGAGGGTGATGTTGGCAGGCGGATGGTCGCTGATTTGGGCGCTCGGTATGACCCAGGAGACCTGGGGGAGAGTCCCGTTGCCGATGTCCCAGAGCAATTGCTGTCGTGCGACTATGTTCCGGGTGTACGTAGAATTGGTGTACGAACTGTTTTTTGCGTCGAGCGGGTTCCAATAGTTCCAGGGGTCGCATCCCTTGCAAGTCCCCTCAATGGCGGCGGCCAGTGTGGCTCCCTGAGGGATGGGTGTGTCATAGTACTTCCATGAGATGCCATGCGCGTTCAGTACGTTAGCCATTGTCTGGATTTCCTGTGCTTGGTCGATGTACGCGCACGTCGCCATGGTGAGCTGCTTGGTGAGAGAATCGTAACACGCATTCTTCTCCTGTGTCGACCCCTGGAAGAGCGAGACCTGGGGGGAGTTTCCGGCTATCATGTACCAGTGGTTCGGCTGGCTGTAGCTCTTCACCGACGAGAAGTACTGGTCAGCAAGCACGTAGTCATTTGCGTAGGTCCAAAGGTTGGGGATGGACCTATTGTCGTAGTAATCCATGACTTCGGAATTATCCCCTGCCGCTGCGAGAAAGCCGTTCATGGACCCATTGTTGTATGCGGCCCATGTTGAGGTCCAAGTGTGGGGGAGGTCGCTCGAGAGCGCCGTGGAATTGGCGAGGTGCGGTTTTTCGCACCCCATGGACGGCTTCGTGGGCCGGAGGGGCATGCAGAGGCTGGAATTGTAGCCCAGTGTCCCCGGATACGTCCAGAAGTAGTTGTCGAAGGTCCTGTTCTCCTGCATCACCACTATGACGTGCTGGATAGGGTTCTGGCTCTGGGAGGGAGAGGACATCGATATCTCAATGTCATAGGCGACTATCAGGCTGGCAAGGACAATCCCCACCGCTGCGTATATCCAGAATGTCCTACCACGGATTGGCAGACTCAAACTCGGACGTCCGAGAGAACATTGAAACAAATAAGCCCTATGAATGGAAAGTCTCTACAAACGGTCCAATTGCAATCTTGCGCAGCGTCAGGCCTGCTTGTAGGAGACTATGTTGCCGTCCTTGTCGTCTACGATTACCTCCTTCCTGTCAGGTCCTATTCCAGAGATTTCGGCTATGATCTTCCACTTCGAATCGGGTTCAATGGCGACCACAGGCGATATGGCCAGCTTCTCGTAACCAGCGTCCTCCCTGAGGAATTTCCTGA